>Ga0335078_10000350_pt1 | contig 73316 bp, 61 predicted proteins | sample Lox_Sample_32_FD_206711 | JGI IMG/M metagenome (GOLD analysis project Ga0335078, IMG submission 206711) | Soil microbial communities from Loxahatchee National Wildlife Refuge, Florida, United States - Lox_Sample_3.2 | ecosystem: Environmental > Terrestrial > Soil > Wetlands | place: USA...
TTCCTTCGCAGTCCGCTTCCAAGCCGCGAGTACAAACGGCGGCAGCAGGGGCCGAGGCGGCTGCCGATTCCCAAGGAACAGAATTCGAAGTCAGTACCAACGCCGTAAACTGGGATGAAGAACCCGGCTCGGGCGGTAATGCCGACAGCAACTCCTGAGGACTGCGATCAAGGGAAAGAGAAGAAATCGTGGACCAGGCGACCGTACTGATCATCTCCGACGACGCGGAATTCTCCCGTGAGATCACCAGCCGCTGGCAGTCCGAGCGCAGCGTCCCCAGTTTCACACTGACCAGCAGCGATATCCGCCCCGTCTTTGACCCGGAAAGCGTTCAGCTGGCGATTGCGGGCGGTATCCGCTCGCAGGCGCTTTCCGTCATTCTTGAAGCCATGGACGCCGCTGGTAAGCGCGTCATCTTTGTTTCGGAAGATTCCAATGCGCTGCAAACCGTGTGCAGCCGCTGGCCCCGGATTCTGACGCTGCGCCAGCAGGAAGGCTGGCTCGATACTTTGATGCTGGTGGCGAGCGAATCTGTCCAGCGCGCCCGCGCCGAGGCGCGTGCGCAACGTGCCGAAAACGCCAGCGCCACCGCCGACCGGCAGGCTACATTGGGACGCTACATGCTGGAGATGCGCCACACCTTCAATGATGCCCTGACCTCGGTTCTGGGCAACTCCGAACTGCTGCTGCTGGAGACGGGATCGCTCTCCGCCGGCGAGCGGGCGCAGCTCGCCACCATCCGCAACATGAGCCTGCGCATGCACGAAATTCTGCAGCGGTTTTCGTCACTGGAAAAAGAACTCAGCGTAGTAGATGAACTACAAAGGAGCGAGTCGGGAAGTGAGTCGCGGCTCGCGGCTGCAGCTCGCTAGCGCAAGGTTCACATTCTCGCCCCAGTTCCCAACTGCTCTTGCTACAAGAGTGTTTGCGGAGAACGCAAAAACGGATTAATCACTTCGATGCCGTCCAGCTCTTGGCCAGCCTGCAGGTCTTCGCTGAGTAGGTAGCGGCAGCCGGCCGCTCGAGCGGCTGCCACAACAAGGGAATCTCAGTACGAAAGCCGATAGCGGTGCTGGATTTTCCATCCCACGTAAGCGATTGTTAGAAGACACGAAAACGGTGTAACACGATTTTCGTGTTCTTCGGCGGATGAGAGCGAAATCCTGTGATTGTCTAAATCGCCTATTTTGTCTAAAATAGACGCGTGAAGACCGTTTCGGCCACCGACGCGAAACAGCGCCTTGCGGCACTCCTTGATGCGGCCCAGCGCGAACCCATCCTCATCCGTCGTCAGAACCGCGATGTGGCGGTCATCATGTCGGCGCAGGAATATGAACGGATCCGTAAGGCCAACATCACCGAGCTTAAGAGGACCATGGATCGTATCGGCTCCCAAGCTGCGGCCCGGGGAATGACCGAGGAGATTCTGGCCGGCATCTTGAAAGACTGATACACACCGTGGCTCGCCTTGTCGTCGACACGAACGTGTTCGCAAGCGCGATTGTGTTGCCTCACTCCATTCCCCGCCAAGCCGTGAACAAAGCACTGGATTTCAATGTCCTGCTGTTTTCCGGCCACTCCCTGGATGAACTAAGAGAAGTTCTTTTCCGCTCAAAGTTTGATCGTTACGTCAGCCGCGAGACGCGCGCCCTTTTTCTTGTGCAACTCGAAAGCGTCGCGGAAGTTATCCCCGTCATTCAGATCGTCCGCGAATGCCGCGATCCAAGGGACGACAAGTTTCTGGAAGTCGCATTGAACGGAAGGGCTGACGTGATCGTTAGCGGGGATGAGGATTTGTTGAGGATGAATCCGTGGCGGGGGATTGCGATTGTGTCGCCGGCAGAATATCTACGTAGATGAGCGGTCCGGGACGGATTGCGGTCATACCACGTCCTGAGACCGGAACCCTCGCCTGGCACCGTGGCGGATGTGCAAGACCAACGACGTACTCAGCCGAAAGAAAACTCCCGCCCAAGCTGAGCTTGGAAGGGGCACCCGCGAAAGCATTTAGGAACGCGAACAATGAGTGGATTCCCCAGTAACACCGACCTGGCTTATGCGAACAGAAATTCCTTCGTCCTCAACTCCTTGATCGTATCGCGCAGCTTGGCCGCCTTCTCAAACTCAAATCTTTTCGCCGCCTCACGCATGTCGCTTTCTAATTTGCCGACATAGACATCCAGCTCTTCCTGCGACTTGAACTCCGGAATGCCCTCGGCCTCGACGCCGGTGAGATCGGTGTAATCCGCCTCGACGATGTGGGCCAGCGTCATATCCAGCGGGCGGATGATCGACTCCGGCGTAATTCCGTTGGCTACGTTGTAGGCTTCCTGAATGGCGCGCCGGCGGTCGGTTTCGCCCATCGCCCTTTTCATGGAGTCGGTCATGCGGTCGGCGTAGAGAATGGCGCGGCCATTCAGATTGCGCGCGCATCGTCCGACGGTCTGGATGAGCGATCCGGCGGAGCGGAGGAAGCCTTCTTTGTCGGCATCGAGAATCGCCACCAGTGAGACTTCGGGCAAGTCCAGCCCCTCGCGCAGCAGATTGATCCCGATGAGCACATCGAATTCACCCTTGCGCAAATCACGCAGGATTTTCACGCGCTCCAGGGTCTCGATCTCCGAGTGCATATAGCGGCACTTGACGCCCACCTCGCTGTAATACTCGGCAAGATCTTCCGACATGCGCTTGGTGAGCGTAGTCACCAGCACGCGCTCGCCGCGAGACACGCGATCGCGAATTTCGTGCAGCAGATCGTCGATCTGTCCCTTCACCGGGCGAACTTCTACTGGTGGATCGACCAAACCCGTGGGCCGGATGATCTGCTCGACCACCACCCCGGCAGACTTCGTCAACTCATAGGGCCCGGGAGTCGCCGAGACGTAAATCATCTGGTTCATGCGCTGCTCGAATTCCTCAAAGGTGAGTGGACGATTGTCCAGCGCCGAAGGCAGACGGAAGCCGAACTCCACCAGCGTCTCTTTGCGCGAGCGATCGCCATGATACATGCCGTGCAATTGCGGCACGGTCTGATGAGATTCGTCGATGAACATGAGGTAATCGCGCGGAAAATAATCAAGCAGCGTGGGTGGAGGCTCGCCGGGCAAACGGCCGGTGAAGTGCCGCGAATAGTTCTCGATGCCGTGGCAGTAGCCGACGGATTTGATCATTTCCAGGTCGTACATGGTGCGCTGGTGCACGCGCTGCGCCTCGACCAGGCGCCCCTGTTTCTCCAGTTCGGCCTCCCACCAAGCCAGCTCTTCCTTGATGGTGCGAACTGCGTTGGACCGAGTTTCTTCCTTCATCACATAATGGGTTTTGGGATAGATGGGAAGGCGAAGGTATTTTTGCTTCACCGTCCCGAACAGAGGATCGATTTGCGAAAGCGCGTCCACCTCGTCGCCAAACAACTCCACGCGATACGCCATGTCATCGTAGGTGGGAAAAATTTCGATCACGTCTCCGCGCACGCGAAAGGTCCCGCGGCGGAAGTCGCCGTCGGTGCGCTCATAGAGAATCTCCACCAGCTTGCGGGTGATGTCCTCGCGCTTGATCTTCTGTCCTTTTTCAAGAAACAGCAGCATGCCGTAATAGGCTTCGGGTGAACCCAGTCCATAGATGCAACTCACCGACGCTACGATCAGGCAGTCGCGCCGCTCAAAAAGCGATCGAGTCGCTGAGAGGCGCAGCTTGTCCAGCTCATCGTTGATCGTCGCTTCTTTTTCGATGTAAAGGTCAGCGGCAGGGACGTAGGCTTCGGGCTGGTAATAGTCGTAGTAGGAGACGAAATATTCCACCGCATTGTGCGGAAAGAAACTCTTGAATTCGTGATAGAGCTGGGCCGCCAGCGTTTTGTTGTGCGCCATGACCAATGCCGGACGGTTGGCCTGCTCGATCACCTTCGCCATCGTGTAGGTTTTGCCGGAGCCGGTGACCCCCAGCAGAACCTGGTGCTGCTCGCGGTCGAAGACACCGCGAACCAGGGATTCGATGGCTTTGCCCTGATCTCCTCGCGGCTTGTAATCGCTGACGAGTTTAAAGTCCATAAAAAAGCTGGCTTCCAGCTGTTCGCTCTCAGCTCTTGGCTTAAGGCCCATACCGCGGGATGCTCTACAGAACACAACTTCGCTGAGTGGGCATCCCTCGATTATAACGTGGGGGACAGACCCGGCTGGTGCGCAGCAACGGGTGGAACAAAACAGAAAGCGCGGGAAAGATCCCGCGCTGGTGAAAAAACCGGGTTGAATTCTGCTTATGGCAGGCTGAAATTCACTACGATCTGGGTTTGGATCTCGACCGGCTCGCCATTCAGATAATAGGGCTTGTACTTCCATTGTTTCACGGCGTCGAGGGCTGCGCGTGCCAGGATCGGGTCGCCGCTCGTGAGTTTCACGTTGGTAATATCGCCATCCTTGCTGATGTTAGCGAGCATCTGCACCGACCCCTGAAGATGCATCTGCACGGCCTGGGGTGGATATACAGGGGGGACTTTCTTCACCAATAAGCCTTGCGAAACTCCTTGCGAGACTTTCAGGGTTTGAGGTGCGGCGTGCGGAACCACCGCGGGCGTGTCTACCAGACCCGTGATCGCCTGGTCGCCGCCATTCTGCTCAACGTTCAAAGCAGGAGCGGGTTCTGCAGCCTCTTGCGCCACGGGCTTTGGCGCGGCTGGTTTCGGTGTCTCAGTTCTTACCACCAACGCGTCACTGGCGTCGGTGAAAGTCTTTACCGCCTCGGTGGTCGCCTCTGGCGGATTCGAGACTGAAATAGAAGTCGGTTTCTTCGCTGTCGAGGCCACGGTTTCAACCGGAGTAAAGGCTCTGTCAGGAACCGTTGGCAGCGGCGTGGCTACAACCTCTGCGCTGGGTTGCGAGGGCGTTGTAATTGCCGCGGGGCCCGGTGCCGATGCTGGAGATGGAGCGGGCGCGGCAGGCGCCGAGGGCTTGGTTACCAGTGGAGCGAACTGCTTCAGAAAGGGAATGGAACTCAGGCTGGCGTGATACTTCGTCCAACCGAAATAGCCGCCGCCGGCGGCCAACAAAAGGATAGCCGCGATCGCCGCCGGCTTCTTGCTGCCGGAGGAGGCGCGTCGTCGCGCCGGCGCGGGACTAGCCACTGTTCCTAAAGAAGGCAGCACATCCTCCAACGGCGCAGGTTCTTTGGCCGGTGCGGCTGCCGCTCCAGAGCCTGATCCCACGCTGACCGGGTGAGAGCTAGCCGGCGCGGGCTTGGGCGCAGGAGTAGTTTCGCTGGTCTGAAAATCGGTTTTCCCCGCAACTGCAGCGGCGCGCCTGAGCGCATCCGCCATCGGCCCACCCGCCGACTTGGAAGTCTGCCAGGCACTTTGTCTGGCTGACGCGCCGTCGGAATCGGTGCCGCGCGGTTTACCCATCCCCGGGTCGGGCATGGATTCGAGCAGCGCCGCGTCGGTTGGCCCGAGCTTGGTTTGGGGTTCTTGTTCCACTTCGAAAACGGAAGAGATGGATGCGGAGGCTGCTGGAAGTTGCGTGGGCACGGGCACGGGAACTGGAGTTCTTGCAACAGCCGGTCTTTCCACCGCCGGAAGCGGCGGCTTCGTCTCCACCGGACTGCCGGTGCTGGACCCAGATGTGGCTGTCCCCTTGGCAGCCTCGCTCTTGCGCAACAAGCCGCGGGCGACGCGAAGCGTGCCTTTGGACTGCTCAACATTAATAGGTTTGGTGAGAACCAGGTTGGCTCCGATGCGAAAGGCTTTAGCTACTCCGCTCTGGCCTTCGACCACGGCGACGGCGAGGGAAGTTTGGTTAGAAGCTGAGTTGCGTGCGCTTTTGAATAACAGCGCGGCGTTTTGCTCGTTGTCGCAATCTACTACCACTCCATCAACGTGCTCGGTGGTCAGCTTCTTGACTGCGGCAAATGGTTCATTACATGGCTCAACCTGAAAATCCAGCTCAGTGAGGACCTGGGTGACCGTGCGCGCAGTTTTCTCATCGGGACAGAATAAAAGGGCCTTATAGCTCATATTGGCATCCTAGGTACAGCGGTATACCCCGGCAAGTTACGGAGGTCATTGGGCTTAGGGAAAGCTGAGGCGTGGCAAGCACTTGCGTGCCCGAGCGCGATGGCGCGAAATGCGTAGGCGCATACAATAGCGGCCATGCGCGTGCCCTATTGGTTGAAAATTGGCTGGACCGCCTGGGTGCTGGTGTGGATTCCGGTTTACTGGCGCCAGTATGGGCTGCAGAATTTTCTATATTTCTGCGATCTGGGAAATCTCCTGATTACCGTTGGATTGTGGCTGGGGAGCCCACTGATTTTTTCCTGGCAGGCCTGCGGACTGCTGCTGTTTCAGATTCTGTACTGCATCGATCTGGCGGGAGCTGTGATCAGTGGCCGACACCTGATCGGGGGTACGGAATATATGTTCGATCCGCACATCGCCCTGTGGGTAAGGCTGCTCAGCCTTTTTCATGTGGTGACTCCGCCGCTGCTGCTGTGGGCGATCCGCCGGCTGGGCTATGACCCGCGCGGTTGGAAATACCAGACGCTCGCCACCTGGATCGTCATTCCCATTAATTATTTCTGGCGTCCACAGTTCGATGTGAACTGGGCGCGTGGACTTTTCTTTCAAGAGCAGCATGTCGTGCCGGGGATGGTGTATCTGGCTGCCTATTTGGTTCTGGTGCCCCTGCTGGTGTATTGGCCGACACACCGATTATTGTTGTACTGGGCCGGCGAGAGAAGAAGACCATGACTTCTGCTGTTGCCCCCGACACTTGGCCTCCGGTCCTGCTCTGGGCTGGATCAGCCGCAGATGCGATGATCACGGTGCAATAAGCAGTTGCGCCCGACGGGCGCGTTGATGGATATCTCCCGACTCACGGCACGACTGAAGTCGTGCCCTTTCACATCCGGATACAAGAGCGAAGGGAATCTGCGCTGGGTCACAATAGCAATGGGCCGTGGGGTTATCGCTTCGGGCGATAAATGTCAGTGCTGGTTCCGAAGAAGACTTCGGCCGATTCCATGATCGTCTCCGAGAGCGTGGGGTGGGGATGGATGCTGAGTTCGAGATCTTTTGCGACCGCGCCCATCTCCATGGCGACGACGCCTTCTGAGATAAGCTCGCCGGCGCCTACTCCGACAATTCCCATGCCCAGGACGCGTTCGCTTTGCGGATCGAGAATCAGTTTGGTCATGCCTTCGGTTCGATCCAGCGTCATGGCCCGGCCGGACGCGGCCCACGGGAACCGGGCGACTTTGATTTCACGATTTTCTTTCTGAGCCTGAGTTTCAGTGAGTCCACACCAGGCGATTTCTGGATCGGTGAAAACGACCGCGGGAATGGCATTGGGTTCGAACGCGACCTTATGACCGGCGATGGCTTCGACTGCGGTGCGTCCCTCATGTGCCGCCTTGTGCGCCAGCATGGGTTCACCGACCACGTCGCCGATGGCATAGATGGATGGGTCATCGGTCTGAAGCTGCTTGTTGACCTGGATGAATCCCCGCGAATTGACTTGGACTTGCGTCTTGTCGAGCCCGGCAATTTCAGAATTTGGTTTTCGCCCGACCGAGACCAGAACTTTTTCAAAGACCTTTTCGCATTCCTTGATCTCCGGACCATCAAACACCACACGAATTCCGTCAGATTCTTCTTTGACCGACTTGACCGTCGTGTTCAGCAGAATGGCTTCAAAAATCTTCTCCATACGCTTGTGCAGGGGAAGCACCAGATCACGATCAGCTCCCGGCAATAAACCCGGAAGCATCTCGACGATAGAGACCTTGCTGCCCAGCGCGGCGTAAACCGTGCCCAATTCGAGACCGATATATCCGCCACCGATGACCAGCAGATTGCGCGGTACAGCACTGAGATCGAGAGCGCCGGTCGAATCCATCATGCGTGGGGTATCGAGCTTGAGGCTGGGAATGATGGCCGGGCGCGAACCGGTGGCGAGGATGACGCGGTCGACGGAGAGTGATTCCTCCTTGCCGTTGACCCGGCTTATCCACAACGTGTTGGAGTTCTCGAATCGGGCGCGCCCCTGAATGTATTCGACTTTGCGCTGCTTGGAGAGCAGCCCCAAGCCTCCGGTAAGTTTCTTGACGACGCCTTCTTTCCACGAGCGGAGGCGGGCAAGGTCGATCTTGGGGTCAGCGTACTCGATTCCCCAGTTCTTTGCCTGATGGGACTCGTCGATCAGTTTGGCGACATGCAGGAGCGCTTTCGAAGGAATGCAGCCGCGGTAGAGACATACACCGCCGGGATTTACTTCCGGATCGATCAACGTGACTTTCATGCCCAGGTCAGCCGCCAGGAATGCAGCCGCGTACCCACCCGGTCCGCCGCCCACTATCGCGATGTGCAAACTGGAGTTGTCACCCATATTCGTAAGGCATTAATGATTTGTGTTTTACCCCTGTACCGACAGCAGGAACGGCTGTTCAAACGCCTCTGCGATCCAACGCAAAAAGCGGGCAGCATCCGCGCCGTCTATCAGACGGTGATCGTAGGAGAGCGAAAGCGGTAGTACCAGTCGCGGTTCGAACTTGCCGTTAAGCCACACCGGCTCCATACTCGAGCGCGATAAGCCCAGAATCGCGACTTCCGGATAATTGACGATGGGAGAAAACCCGGTTCCGCCCAGGCCGCCGAGGTTGGTGATGGTGAACGTCCCACCTTCCATCTCTGCGGGCGTAAGCTTCTTGTCGCGAGCTTTCTTCGAGAGCTGGGTAAGTTCCGCGGCCAGTTCGACGATGTTTTTCTTGTCCACATCGCGCAGCACGGGGACCAAGAGACCTCGGTCCGTATCAACCGCCACGCCTACGTTGATGTATTGCTTGTAGACGATTTCTTCTTTCGTGAGATCAATGCTGGCGTTGAACTGGGGGAAGATTTTCAGCGCCGAAGCACAGACTTTCAAAGCAATGGCGGTCACCGTCATCTTGCCGCCGGCTTCCTGCGCTTTGGGAGCGAAACGAGCCCGCAGCTGCTCCAGTTCGGTGATGTCGGCTTTATCGTTCTGGGTGACGTGGGGAATAGTGTGCCAGGCTTCCCAAAGGTGCTCGGCGGTTTTGCGGCGCACGCCGCGCATCGAGACCCGTTCGACCTTGCCCCACTTGGTGAAGTCCGGAAGCTGTGGTTGGCCGAAATGTGCTTCCCCCGGAGTGTGCGCCGCCGCGGCAGCCGCGAGCAATGCCTTGGAGTGGGCTTTGACGTCATCTTCGCTGATGCGGCCGCCCGGTCCGGTTCCCTTCACGTCGTGAATATCAATTCCGATTTCGCGCGCCAGACGCCGGACGTGAGGCGCAGCGGGTACGGGCTCCCCATGCGCGGTGCCGGCAACTTTGCCGAGTTGAGCCGGCATGGTAAATGCTGGCGGCAAGGGTTGCGGTTTGTCGGGTGGAAGCGCCTGTTCTTCGGTCTTGCCCTCTGCCTGGATCGCCGCCTGGAAGGCCAGTCGCGCTCCATGCTGTCCGGAGACGTGTTCGACCGGCACATGTTTAGGCCGTTCAGGAGCGGGGGCAGCGGCGCCTTCGAGGGTAAAGATCACCTGACCAACCTTGATTTTTTCTCCCTGTTTTACCCGAACTTCCTTCACTACGCCGGTGACCGACGAGGGCACTTCCACCACCGCTTTGTCGGTTTCCAACTCCATCACCGGCTGACCCTCAGAAACTTTGGCGCCAGGGGAGATCATCAGGCGTACCAGATCGCCTTCCGAAATGTTCTCCCCAAGTTCGGGAAGGCGGAACTCCGAGCGGCCCGTGGTGTCGGTGACACGACGGGCAGGGGCTGCGGCCACGGATTGCGGTGAAATTTCCGGAACCTTTTGCGTGGGGGCGGCGGCAACGGCGGCTTGAGCGCCTGGCGCCGCGGTAGCCGGTTCCTTCGGGGGCGAGGGCGCCCGCGCCACACCACCCGCACCGTTTTCCACGGTGAAGATCACTTGCCCGACTTTGACCTTCTCGCCTTCTTTAACGCGAATGTCGCGCACTGTGCCCGTTACTGATGAGGGCACTTCGACGACTGCCTTGTCAGTTTCCAGTTCCATTACCGGTTGACCTTCGGTGATGCTGGCACCGGGCGAAATCATCAGCCGGACGAGATCTCCCTGATCGATGTTCTCGCCGAGTTCCGGTAATTTGAATTCAGTCACGTAAATATTCTCTTCTTTCTCTGTTCTCAACTGATGGCCGGATTAGGTTTGTCGGGGTTGATGCCCAGGTCCCGGATGGCCTTTTGCACCACTTCTTTCGTCAACTGTTGATCCCGAGCCAGCGCATTTAAAGTCGCCAGGACAATGTGTTTGGCGTCGACCTCGAAAAAGTCACGCAACGACGCGCGATCCTCGCTGCGGCCGAAGCCATCGGTGCCCAACGCCACCAATGTGCCCGGCACCCAGCGGGTAATCGACTCCGGCAAGACTTTCATGTAGTCCGAGGCGGCGATAAAAACTCCCGGCGCCCCTTTGAGGCAGCGGGTGACATAGGGGACACGCTGAGGTTCGCCGGGATGGAGCATGTTCCAGCGCTCGCAATCGTTGGCCTCGCGATACAGCCGCTTGTAGCTGGTGACACTCCACACGTCGGCGGCTACGCCGTATTTCTCCTCCAGAATCTGCTGCGCCTTCAGCACCTCGTACATGATGGTTCCGCTGCCAAAGAGCTGGGCGTGCAGTTTGGCATCTTTCTTTTCCGACGCTTTGAAACGGTAAAGGCCCTGAAGAATGCCGTCGCGCACATCTTTGCCGGTTGGCATTTCCGGCATGGGAAGCGGTTCGTTGGTAACCGTCAGATAATAGAAAATCGATTCCTGATCCACGTACATGCGCTTGATGCCATCCTGAATAATGACGGCAATCTCGTAGGCGAATGCCGGATCGTAGGCCAACAGGTTGGGCACGGAGAGCGCGAGCACATGGCTGTGGCCATCCTGGTGCTGCAAGCCTTCGCCGGCAAGCGTGGTTCGTCCCGCCGTGCCGCCGATCAGGAAGCCACGAGTTCGCATATCTGCGGCTGCCCAGATGAGATCCCCGATCCTCTGGAATCCAAACATGGAGTAGTAAATGAAGAAGGGGATGGTATTGATGCCGTGGACTGAGTAGGCGGTTCCGGCGGCAATAAACGAGCACATGGAACCGGCCTCGGTGATGCCTTCCTCGAGGATCTGGCCGTTCAGCGCTTCTTTGTAATAAAGCAGGGTGTCCATATCGACCGGCTCGTAAAGCTGGCCGACGCTCGAATAAATGCCCACCTGGCGGAACAGCGCTTCCATGCCGAAGGTGCGGGCTTCGTCGGGAATAATGGGCACAATTAATTTGCCGATCTCAGGATCGCGCAACAGCTTGGCCAGCAGGCGCACGAACACCATGGTGGTCGAAACTTCACGACCCTCGGTACCTTTGAAGAACTCTTCGAAGTGGGCTTCGGCGACCGGTTTGATGGGCTGCGAGCGGACTTTCCGCTCCGGCAGATATCCGCCGAGTTGCTGACGGCGTGCCTGCATGTAGGTGACTTCCGGACTGTCATCGGCAGGCCGGTAGAACGGCGCATTATGCAGCTCATCATCGGGAATCGGGATGCCGAAGCGCGAGCGGAACATGCGCAGCTCGTCATCGTTGAGCTTTTTCTGCTGGTGGGTGATGTTCTTGCCCTCGCCCGCCTCGCCTAGTCCATAGCCCTTGATCGTCTTGGCGAGAATGATGGTCGGTGAACCCTCGTGCTCGACTGCAGCTTTGTATGCCGCGTAAACCTTGATGGGATCGTGGCCGCCCAGCCTCATGCGGGTAAGTTGCTCGTCGGAGAGATGCTCCACCATCTTCAATAAGCGGGGGTCGGTGCCGAAGAAATTCTGGCGGAAGTAGGCGCCGCTCTCGACGAAGTACTTCTGATATTGCCCGTCGCTGATCTCTCCCATGCGCCGGACGAGAATCCCGTCGCGATCGTTGCGGATGAGACTGTCCCAGTCGCCGCCCCAGATTACCTTAATGACGTTCCAGCCGGCGCCGCGGAAAATTGCTTCCAGCTCCTGAATGATCTTGCCATTTCCCCGCACCGGGCCATCCAGCCGTTGCAGGTTGCAGTTGACGACAAAAATCAGATTGTCGAGCTTCTCCCGCGATGCCAGGGTGATCGAACCCAGCGACTCGGGCTCATCCATTTCGCCATCGCCCAGGAAAGCCCAGACTTTGCCGCCGGTCACTTGCTTCAGCCCGCGGTTTTCCAGATAGCGCATGAAGCGTGCCTGGTAAATTGCCTGGATGGGACCCAAGCCCATCGAAACCGTAGGAAACTCCCAGAAATCCGGCATGAGCCAGGGATGGGGATAAGACGAAAGTCCGCCCTCGGGTTTCAGTTCACGGCGGAAGTTCTCCAGCTTTTGCCGGGGGATGCGTCCTTCCAAATAAGCGCGAGCATACATGCCCGGCGCGGCATGTCCCTGAAAATAAATAATGTCCCGATCGCCATTTTCGGTTCGGGCGCGGAAGAAGTGGTTAAACGCCACTTCATACAAGGTGGCGGCGGAAGCATAGGTTGAGATATGCCCTCCAATACCCTCCTGAATCTTGTTCGCCCGCACCACCATAGCCAGAGCATTCCAGCGCACCAGGCTTTTGATGCGGCGCTCCATTTCCTGGCTGCCGGGGAACGGAGGCTGGGTCACGGACGCGATGGTGTTCTGGTACGGGGTGGTAGCGCTGAACGGCAAATTGACCCCGGCGGCGCGGCGGGCGTGCAGGGAAAGCTGTTGCAAGAGGCGTCCGGCGCGCTCCGGGCCGCCTTTTGACAACACGTAATCGAGCGAATCCAGCCACTCTCGAGTTTCCAGAACTTCCAGTCCATTCGTCTGGGTTTCAGCCACGTCTGCCCTCACCATCCTCTGGGGTTGGAATTATTCCATCATAGACAATTGCGGAGAATTTTGCTGGAGGTGGACCCCAACGAATAGAGGATGCGGAGAGCAAAATCTATCAAACCGGGAATCCAGCGCCCTCTGCGAGTCATCATAAAAGACGTAGGAATCAGTTGTTGTTCTGTCCTTTGTAACGCCGCGTACTGCACTCCCAGAGATCGCCTGATTAAGGCTTAGTCGAGATAATTCGTTTCACAAAGGAGATTTCGATGCCCAAGAAAAACGCCAGCGAGAATCGCTCCAGCCTCAATGCTCAACCACGGCTTCATCAAAGAGCTCAGGAGATTCAGCGATATGGTACGGTCAGCCACGCCTTGCCGCTTGAATTAGAAGAGCCGGTTCGCGAGGAAATGACGGAGAAATTGAACCAGCTGCTCGCCGATACGATGACCTTGCGTGACCTTTACAAGAAATCACACTGGCAAGTAGCCGGGCCGACTTTTTACCAGCTGCATTTGCTCTTCGACAAGCACTTTGAGGAGCAGGACGAACTGGTGGACACCATCGCCGAGCGCATTCAGTTGCTGGGCGGACTGAGCATCGCCATGGCACACGATGTAGCTGAGACTACCCAGATCGAACGTCCGCCGAAGGGCAGGGAAGAAGTTCCGGTGCAAATCTCGCGGTTGGTAGACGCGCACCAGATCATCATCCGGCAGTGCCGCGAGCTGGCGAAACGCGCGGACACATTGGGAGACGACGGGACCAACGACCTGGCCATCAGCGACGTTCTTCGCCGCAACGAACTGCAGGTCTGGTTCCTGAGTGAGCATCTGGTGAATATGCCGCTGGTCGAGGCGGTTTCACCGACGGCCGCCGCGGACTGAGAGGGGCGCCGGGCGGGCATTCCTGCGCGCCCCGGGCGGAGTGGTCCGGGGCACGTGATCTCACAGTGCGGCTGCAACTCCGCGTACCGGAGATTGCAAACCAAGGCGCACAACCTGACGGGTGACCTGCTCGTAGCTCTCCACCACACGAAGCGAGGCCGGACGCCATCCCGGGAACAAGATTCGTACCCGGAGCCGCAGGATCGCCTGAAAGGCGTATAGCCGGAGCCGAAGAGCCTGATCCACCAGTTTTTCCGCCACCTCCGCCGTGGCGGCATCGGAGCTACGGCGTGCGGCTTCTCCCATACGTAACAGGATCGCCGCATTCTGCGCAGCGCAGGAGATATACTCGGCGGCGGCGCGCAGCCTTTCGCGCTGAATTTTGCGGAATTCGGGGGCGGAGAGGCGGCAGCGCAGGAATTCCTCCTCTGCTGGGTCGATCAGATTGCGGAAGGCGTCGATATCCAGGGATCGGATGTATGCACCCGGGTTCTGAAGGACTTCCGAAGAAGGGCGACCTCTCCTCATCTGGAACAACAGCCCGAGGGCGGCCAGCGCGATCACCACGAAAATAGCGGAAAGAATCATTGCCGTAAAAGGCGCCTTAACTCCTGGTTCCAGGTCTCGAGGTCATGGTTCGGTGGTATGCCGAATGCGACATCGGTTGCTGTTTCGGAACGCACAACGTAGGCTGTCCAAACCCCGACCGAGCACAGAGCCGCAACCATAGTGATCAAGGTCAGCAGATACTTTGTCGAAGTGGGTTGCGCGGTTTCGACGCGAGATCGAATTGCGAAAGTCGCCAGGTTCACACTTGCCAGAATCCCAAATCCAAGAGCTATGCCAAAGATGCGACTCTGCAAGGACAAGCCAATTTTCCGGGAAAAAACAAGCAGCACAATCACCAAACCGCACTGCATCAAGCAGACCGTTTGTTCGACCAGGTCGAACTTGGACATCAGCATTCGCAATTCCGCGGCTGGTTTGAGCCAGGCCAGGCTGATGCCGACCAGCAACAAGACGGCGGTTGCTCCGCGGAACAGGCCCTTCCCGAGATTGCACAGAGCGGGATAGTCGCGAAATGCCTGCTGGAAGATTTCGTATATGACCGCAAAACTGAGAATCCACCCCAGCACAGTTCCGATGGCGTACACGGCGAAGTAGCCGGGGCCTTGGTAGGGCTGTGAGTAGGCAATTGCCTGCAGGATCATCGCCTGCAAGACTTTTACCCCGGTGTACCAGACGAAGACCGGGAAACTCCTGTAGATGTGACGCGCCATCATCCAGGCGAGCAGAGCTGCTTGCAGCAGAAAGCGTGCCGTCCACAGGTAGTCTGTAAGCGAGGACAAAGTCATGGGCTACCGGCTGTCAATATAGCGACTTCGCCAAGCAGCCCACAACTCTTTTTTCGATTCGGGACAAAGTCAGAATCCCGAAAGGGGACTAACTGCTTAGCTACAAAGCAACATGCGGGCCACAGCTGCCGGAACCGCAATTTGGGGGCGGATCCATGATGTCTGCCTTCGAGGTTGTGGGCATGGAAAGAACGGTCAAAAGCAACAGGGAAGCGAGCACAATCAGCTTTTTTTTCACGGCGGAATCTCCTTTTCGGGGGAATTGCGTCGTGATAATGTGCGGAAAGCGCCCCGCTGGCTTAAGCCGGTTCGATAATTTCAAAGTTCCAAAAACGTAACGTTATGACTCTGTTTTCGGCTCAGGAAGATCTGCAGGAAAATACCCTGAAGGCTATCTGCGGGTTTCTGCGGCGGCTGGAGTATGTTGCCGGGCTGAGAAACGAGGAAGGAAATTGCAAACACTGGGGATTGGTGCGGGTTTACGGGGAAGCGGCCTCGAACCGCGCGTTAGCTGAAGCGCACAACCGGGAACTCTCCCGGGTTTTGTCCACTCCGATCCGGAATCTGGAACAGGATCTGCGTCTGTCCAGCGAACAGGCCGGGACTTCGGAGCACGAATACCTGCAAAGACTCTCGCAGAGCAGCGCCGATCTGCTGCCTCCGGCTCCGGGAGCGGGCTCCGGGCGCCACCTCAATTCAGTGCTTCATGCTCTCGTGAGCCTACAGAAGGTTCGCAAAGCGGACGCCACTCGCCCAGCTTGATTGCGATTCCCACCACTTGGCCGATGATCTCGGCTTCCTGCGGGTAACGCAGCGAGCGGGCCTGCACCGGCGATAAAGGGTGAGGCTGCAGAATGACTTCCTCACGGCTGATGCTGCACCAGCAGCAAGTATGGCCGTCGCGAGTTTCCACAAAATAAATCGGGCGCTCGTATTCCGATCGCCACACGCCATCCATCACCCGGTTCCGGGATTCATCAACCTGCACAAAACTCCCCGGCGGCAGGATCGGATACATGGTCAGATCTTCGCTCCCAATATACCCGTAGGTGTAGGGGCGCGCTTCGAACTGGGCCAGGTAGGCCAGCGGAACCATTCCCCACTGTTCGACCATACGTCCGAAGTTCACGGTGCGGCGCGCGTCGAAGCCCGGATCCAGACGCACGGGCATACGGACGCTGGAGACGCCGGTGAGAGCTGCAGAGAGATGGGATTTTGGCGGCATCACCATTTCGAGATCGTGGGCCATGCCATCCAGGTCGACCCCGTACCAGGACAAGAGTTCCCGCAGGTCACGGCGATAAATCACCGAGAAGGTGTAAAAGCGGAAGATACTGGGAACCACGCCTTTTGTTTCGATATCGGAAAGGCGGCTGGGTGGGATAGCGAATTCGTCGTTATGATGTTTTTCAGCGAGGCGCGCACTGGCATGCTCGACATGGCGCATGGTGAGTCCGAGTTGCTCGCGTAGTCCGCGTAAGTTCTGCCCTCCAAAGAACATTTGCTTCCCCCTTTCACCCGCGAAGCACCCGTAATCATACAACCGCACTGCAAATGTGGTTCAACCAATCGGCCGCGCGAGATTTCCCGATTCGGGAATACCGCGGCAACCCAACCTTCACCATCGCCCCGGTGTTCCGATTTCGTAACAGAAATCAGACAGCCGCGCTCTCGATGGAAGAAAACGACCGAGTCCGGAATCAGCGCTTCCAGGCGATCATCATGCCCAAAACCACGGGCAGATATATGACGGAAGCATGCACGACACGACTAGCCAGGACGGCCGAGGTGGATCTGGTCAGCTTAAGAACATGATAGAGGAAGAATGCTCCGGCCACCGCCATTGCTGTCGAATACCGCCATCCGCCATGCCCACCGAGCGGCAGCAGGGTGACGGCGATCAGGATGGCAGTGAATCCCAGAATCTCAGCGCGGGTGAAGCGCGAGTCCAAATCGAAGCGCGGCAGCATTCGGTAGCCGGCGCGGGCGTAGTCGTCGCGATACATGAGGGCAATAGCCAGGAAATGGGGGAACTGCCAAAGAAAAAGCACGGAAAACAGCAACCAGGCGCGACGGTCGATGACCGCGCCCGCTCCAGCCCATCCGATGAGGGTTGGCATCGCACCCGGGAATGCACCCAGCAAGGTACACAGCGGCGTCCTGCGCTTGAGTGGGGTGTACACCAGGAGATAGGAAAGAAGCGTCGAAATTGCGAGCACGGCCGCCAGAGAGTTCACGGTAAGCGCCAGATAGGCACCTCCGGCCAGGCTCAAAAGCACCCCGAAAAGAAAGGCTTCACGTCCGCTCAATCTTCCCGAAGGCAAGGGGCGCGAGGCAGTGCGCCGCATCTGACCATCCCAAACCCGCTCAGTCCACTGGTTCAATGTCGCGGTGCCGCTGGCCACCAGCAGAGTGCCAGCCAGTGTGTTCAACAATCCGCCCAGGCGAAACGGGCCACGCGACGCCAGATAATACCCGGCGGAGGTGGTCATCAAAATAAGAAGATTCACCTCGGGTTTGGTGAGCGTGTAATAGTCCCGGAGTTTGGAGGGAAGCGTCTGCAAAGGAGTCCGAGTCGCCATTCCGTTCGTGGCCGCCATTCTACCAGTCTTGGCCGGATTCACCAGCCTGATCGCTTCGTCTGACCTGATTGTTTTTGTGATGAACGACAAAAATCAAACCCACCGAGCCCAGCGTCGGCGGAATGATCAGGACCAAGATTCCACTGCGCAAAGCCTGAATCATGTGCGCGCCCGCGGAAGCCGCCTGAGTATAACAGAGAGCGCAATTCTGCGCGAAAGCGGGGACCGGTGTCCACAGCAGGATCAGCGCGGCAAGCCCCACGCCGCCCCATGGGACCATACCAAACAGCTTTTCTTTTCTCCACTTCAGCATAAATCATCCACTATGTTGCCCAAGGCGCTCCCAGCAGCTCGCGGAAACTGTCGGTCCAGCCATACTGCATGGCCAGCAGCACAAATACGGTGAAAACTACGACAAACCACAAGAGCCCGTGGTTCTCGGAAAGGTGCATGAAGAACAACAGAGCCAGCGCCGCCTCGACCACGGCCAAAAACAGCATGCGCGCGAACATCTGTTCCCCGGTGATATTCGAGTACGCAATTACGAATTGCAGCGCCGCGATGGCGAGCATGCAAACGTAAACCATCACATACCTTCCGGCGTTACTCTTTTGTCCCGCAGCCGTAGTCATAGTTTCGCTCCCGTTTGCTTAGTGTCCAACATTCAGCAGGTAGACCAGGGGCACGACAAACATCCAAACCAGATCGACGAAATGCCAGTACAAGCCGGTAATTTCCAGATCGTCCGCGTTGTAGCGGCCGCCCCGGTAACGGAGGCCCACCGCCAGCAGAGCGATTACGCCGCAGGTGACGTGCAGCAGGTGCAGACCGGTGATGCTGAAGAAAGCGGCTCCAAACAATCCAGTGCCCCAGGGATTCTTGAGCAGGGTCATTCCGTCTCCGATGAGTCCCAGCCATTCCCGGACGTGCAGCAGCGCGAAAAGAGCGCCGGCTCCAGCGGTGATCAGAGTCCAGTTGAACGCCTTCGCTTTGTCACCCGCCCTGGCGGCATCGATGGCAAACAGCATGGTCAGACTGCTGGTCAACAGAACGAAGGTCATGATCGCCACATTGGTGATGCTGTGGAACGGTCGCGGCCAGTTCGGCGTGGCGTTACGGAGAAAACCATAGGCAACCAGGCATCCGGCAAAGGTTGCGGTGTCGGCAATGATGAACAGCCACATCGCCATTTTCTTGGCCGGGACCGAAAACGCCGGCCGCTCCATCATCGCGGAGTGCCCCCCCATCGTCATATCGGCGTGGCTCACAGTGCTTCCTCCAGTTGAGCGGTTACAGCTTCACCCACAGTAAGATCAGCAAATACACCCACAGGGCGTCCATGAAATGCCAGTAGTGCGAAGTCGCATCCAAGGTGCTTTTCCGCAGGATGGACTTGTGCAGCCGGCGAATGACCCGAGCCAGTCCGCCGAGGCCGCCGGAGACGTGCAGGGCGTGAATCGCAGTCAGCACATAAAAAAAAGAACTGTTCGGATTGGTCGCCAGAAAAAGTCCCTGGGCCCGCAATTGCAACCAGGCGACATATTGTCCGGCAACGAAGAGAACTCCCAGGAACAATGTGATGTAGAGCCAGCGGGCGGGATCAGCGACCTGCGGCCCGCGTCCGCTCATGAAAACACTCACCCGCCGCCGCGCGACTTCGAGGGCCACGCTGCTGGCCAGAAGGACAAGAGTATTCAAGTAAAGAATCGGGGGCAGGGTGAGATGCTGCCAATCGGAAGCGGAACCCTGGCGAACAATCAAGGCGCTGGTGAACGCCGCAAAGCTCATGGTGATCGACGCCAGGACAACCCACATGCCGGTTGACGACGGCGGCGGCGCGTAGTCCTTGACGCGATGCAGGTCGCCTCCGGCGGGAACTAATATCCGCCCGCCATTCCCGGAGCTGTCACCGACCCGCGAGGGATCGCGGGTCGATTCGATACTTGGCGGTTCGTGGACTGTGGTTGCCATCTTTGACCAACTCCTATAAATGCGGCAATAATTCAGGCCTCGTCGTGCGCCGACTTCACCTGCTCGGGCGAAGCCTGCATTACGTAGTCACCAATCGAGCTCTCCACTCCGTATTGATAGGGATCGTGGTAAACCTCCGGCAGATGATCGCCAAAGTTGTTGTGCGGCGGAGGCGTAGTCGGCGTGCTCCACTCCAGCGAAGTCGCTTGCCAGGGATTGTCCGGAGCAGGCTCGCCGCGGAATCGGCTATGAATGAGGTTGTAGAGAAAGATGAGCTGCGCGGCCCCGGTCAAGAGCGCAGCAATCGTGATGAACTTGTGCACCGGAATTAGCGGCTGCAAGTAATCGTCTACGAAGGCCTGATAGCGCCGGACATTCCCGGCGATGCCCAGATAATGGAAAGGCATGAAAATACAATAAGTGCCGACAAAGGTCAGCCAGAAGTGAACTTTTCCCAGACTCTCATTCATCATGCGGCCGAACATTTTGGGGAACCAGAAATAGGTTCCGGCGAAAATGCCGAAGATGGCGGCCACCGCCATCACCAGGTGGAAGTGCCCCACCACAAAATAGGTGGCGTGAAGCATGATGTCGATCGACGGTTGCGCCAGGAAGAAGCCGCTTACTCCGCCGCTGATGAACATCGAAACGAACCCCAGGGCGAACAACGAAGCAGTGTTAATGCGCAACTTCGATCCGTAGATGCTCCCGAGCCAGATCAACACTATGATGGTGGAGGGAATGGTAATAATCAGCGTCGGGAAAGAAAAAGCCAGCGACGAAACCGGATTCATGCCGCTGACAAACATGTGATGTCCATACACCATGTAGCTCAGAACCGCCAGGGACCCCATGGAATAAACCAGCACGCGATGGCTCAGCATCGGCCGGCGCATGTTCGTGATCAGCACATGGGAAACGATACCCATGCCGGGGATGATGGCGATGTACACCTCTGGGTGGCCGAAGAACCAGAAGAGGTGCTGCCAGAGCAGCGTGGATCCTCCCGCATGGGGCTGCAGTTGATCGTTGATGACAAGGTTGGAAGGCACGAAGAAGCTGGTGCCCGCCACGTGATCAAGAATGAGGAGGATGCAAGCAGGCATCAAGACGGCAAAAGCCGTGAGGCCCATTACCGAGGTGACGAACCATGCCCAGGCACTGAGCGGCAGGCGCCACATGCTCATGCCCTTGGTTCGCATATCGAGCGTGGTGGTGATGAAGTTGAGCGAACCCAGCAACTGACCGATACAAAAGATCCCGATGGCAGCCGCCCACAGGATCACGCCCGTGCCCTGACCGGGACCGGAGACCGCCCCGACCGCGCTCAATGGCGCGTACTGGGTCCACCCGCCGAGGGTAGGTCCGTCGCCTACGAAGAACGAAGAGATCAGGACCAGGAAGCCCGCGAAGGTGACCCAGAACGACATCATGTTGAAGTGCGGGAACGGCATGTCCTCCGCGCCCACTTGAATCGGCAGGAAGTAGTTTCCAAAGGCTGCGAACGGCGCGGTAGTGAGCACAAAGAAGACCATGATGGTAGCGTGCATGGTCATCAGCTGCAGGTAGTACTCTGGCGTCATCACATTGCCCGGCGCCCCGTTAGCCGAAAGCAAATGCAGACCGGGAATGGGAAAGTTGGTCCAGCCCAGGTGGATGCGCATCAGCCAGGAAAGGACCATCCCCACCAGAACGGCAATCAAAGCCAGGCCGTAATACTGTTTGCCGATGACCTTGTGGTCGAGGCTGAAAACATGCTGCCTTAGAAAGCTGGTGGGCGGGTGATGAACTGCAGGTGCCGACATGTCGTGCATTGGCTCACCTCGAGACAATAGTCTCGTCGCGCTGAGAAAACTGGATTGTCGCTACTGCAAAGCTGCCTGTTTCTTCAACCAATCGTCAAAGTCCTGCTGGGACAGCACCGACAGATACGCCTTCATGTTGTAGTGCCCCAGGCCGCAAAGTTGAGTGCACACAATTTCGTAACGGCCGACTTTAGTGGCGGTGAAATGCAGCGAAAGGTCCAAGCCGGGCACGAAATCCTGGTGGACCCGCAAGGCCGGCACATAAAAAGAATGGCCCAGGTCCTTGGAATGCATGAGCAAATGGATCTCGCGGTTTACCGGGATCGCCATCTCTGCGGTAACGATGTCATCCTTGGAGTCCTGATCGTGAGTAGTGTCCAAGCCATAAAAGTTGGCGTTGGCTTCGCTGATTTGGTCAGGATGAAGCGGGCCGAACTTACCATCGGGGCCGGGATAGCGAAAATAGAAAGCAAACTGCCCGGCCTGCACTTGTACCGGCATAGCATCGGCCGCCGGTGGAGTGAAGTAGACATCGGCCCAGGCTTTGACGCCGAACACTCCCAAAGCCAACACCTCGGTGCCCACCAACAGGAAGGCCGCCCAAACCATGGCCTTGGCGCCGCCGGGGAATGTCTTGATCTTATCTCCCGGTTTATAGTTGGAAAATTTCCAGATGAACCAAGCCAGGAGAAACTGGGAGGCAAGAAATGACAGGCCGGCCTCGGCCATGGTTTCCGACATTTGTTCGTCGATCAGCTTGCCGTGAGCTGACACATCGGCCGGTGCCTCCCATGTGTGCCGAATGATGGGAATCGCCGAACCTATCGCAATCAGGACGATCGTAATAGCAAAAAACTTGGCCATGTTGCCCTCGCCTTGACGGGTTTCACTCCGCCTGCCGATGTTGCTTCAAAAGTGATGGTTCGGCCTCGCTGGAGGGAGAACCATCACTAATGCTTAAGCCACCGCTTTCGTTGCGCCGCTGAAGGATTCGATCGCGCTGGCTTCGTCTTTCTGAATGTCGAAGACGGCGGCCAGCCGGGTGAGCTGGAGCAAGTCATGGACGCGCTTGTTCAGATTGGCAAGTTTCAGCTGCCCGCCCTGATTCCGCATGGTGGTATGAGCTTTGACCAACTCTCCCATCCCGGAACTGTCGACGTAATGAACCTCACCCAGATTCAAAACAATCGACTTCTGACCCTTCTCCGCGAGCTCGCGGACAATCTCGCGCAGCATCACGTTTCCCTCGCCCAAGGTGATCCTTCCGCTGATATCAAGAACCACGACCGATCCCACCTGCCGGGTGGCAGTCTGCATCTTGACCGGTGTGTGTCCGCGCATTCCCAGACCCAAGCGGTCCAGAACTTCGCACGCCGTCGCAGCGAGTTCCTGGGAGTCGGTTCGAACTACAATCAGCGATCTTCCTTCCTTCAGCACCTCGCGGAAGAACGCCACATCCTCGGCGCAGTCTTCAGTTGCAGTGGGCGCTGGCGCTGACGCGTCATGAGCGGCTGCCGATCCCATCTTGGAGCCGGCTTCCGATCCAGCAAGTCCCAACAACGCGGCCGCGCCAAATCCCAGCGCGAACACTGTCCCGATGCCCGGCAGGAGCAGACTTGCCGCCACCACGCCGGTGGTCATTCCTGCGGCTCCTCCGACGAAACCTCCCACATAAGCGCCGAATTCTTTGGCAATGGACTTGGCTTCGTTTTCCGAACGAGTGAGGAAAACCACAGCTTGCTCCGGCACACCCCGCTCCCGTAATTCCTTGACGGCTTCCTCGGCCCGATCGCGTGACGCGAATACCCCAATCGCAGTTTCCATGTATCCTCCTAGTCCCCAGCCTTGATTTGGCTCAAACCGACTTGTCGTCAGCCCGCTGCATGCCAAGCTGGGCGCGCTATCTGCGCTGTTCTTTCTGGCGCAGAACTTTGTACCGAGGTTGAGGATTTGTCAAGTGAATATCTGCCTCAGGAAGCGGATTCCCAGACTTTCCGCCGGAGTTCGAACACCCCCGATTTGGTTGCCGATCCCCCTTACTTCGCCTTAAACGTGAAGTCTGCTTTGGCAGCGCTTCCGGCAGCCACCGTCACCTGGGCGGTCTGCGTTCCCAAATCCTCCTGCCACGCGGTCACCGTATAGCTGCCCGCCGGGACGTTCTCGATTGTGTATGCGCCCTTGTCGTCGGTAGTAGCGTACGGACCCTTCACAACCACAAAGTATCCGTGCATCCAGGGATGAATGTTGCACTTTACGGGGATCGCCACCTCTTCGTTTTTCCAGCTGGTAACGATTGGCGGGGCCCCCGGCGGCTGCGACTTGTTCCACGGAATGTTGCCCTTCAGTGCGTCCGGCAGGGGATGGATGTTGTGCGTGGTTTGATCGCTGGTTATCACCTGGAACTTCTGATCGACGTCCATCGCCAGAACGTGAGGAATATATTGGCACCCCTTCTGATCGAAAACCGGCTCCTTCGATGGGGCCATGGCGGCTTCATTCCCGGTCAGACCTTGCGAAAGATAAAGGACGACGTTCTCCAGGCCATCTCCCGTGCCAACCACCACATTCTCCATCTTGACCGGACTGCTTTCATGCTGCTTGACACAGTAGGGGTCCTTCGACATGTCGATGCCGCGCATGTGTGGCGCGGTGCCAGTCAGCTTTACCGTCCCGGCGATCGATCCACCTGAAGCTGCGTCGACTTTCTGGTTCAGAGTCAATGTTCCAATACCAACCAGTACTAGCCCCGATAGTATTGCTGCTGATTTCAAATACATTTGCTTGTTCATTGTTTCTCCTCAAAATGAAAGGCTTGGCGAGCCTGAGATCATTGCGGAGTAACCGGCTTTAACCCCAGTTGCTGGGCAATCTGCTTCTCTTTCATGTTAAAAGGGTTGTGCGGCTGTAACGTACGGAGATAAAAAACCAGGTCCCAAGCTTCTTCTGGTTTGATGTTATCCGAGAACGAAGGCATGGGCGTACCATCCAGTCCGGTCATGAAAATCCGGTAGATGTCGCGGTCGCTGTCACCGCATTTCGGACGCGACCCGTCGGTGAAATTGTAGGGCAAAATGGGCCGGCCAAGATCATCGGTGAGGGTAGAGGCGGACGGGCCATTCGCCATTCCCTGCACGCCATGGCACTTCCAGCATTGCACCCTTCCGAAAACTTCCTGCCCTGCTTTGATGCGCTCCGGAGTAATTTCCGGCTCGGGGGGAATCTGGATCGGATCGCCAGCCTTTTCCTTCTGCCAGCGCGGCGAGAAGTGTTTGATCCATGCCACCAGATTGGCACGCTCATCTTTGGTGAGCGTATTCCAGATAGGCATGTTCGAACGATCGAGACCGCGCGCAATGGTGTTAAACAGGTCTTCATCCGTGGGTAAGGTTCCCGTTGGCGTGGAACGGCACTTGAAGACCGCCAGTTGGAAATCGCGCGGCTTTGGATCAAGCCATTGCGCAACTTCGCCGTTGCCATCGCCCATATCGCCGTGGCAGCCCACGCAGTATCGGCGGTAGACAGGGGCCGCAGCCTTGGCATTTCCGGTCAGATTGCCGATATGGCTGGTCGCGGCGGGCGAATTCAGCCATTCCTGTTGTTGCACGGTGGAAAGTTGCGCCCGGGCGGGCAAGGAAAGCGCGAGAACAGCGGCCGCGCCCATCAACAACGAACACTGCAGGAATGATTTTGTCCGCATTGCTGTCCTCTCTAGAAATCGAAGTCAAAGCCTGACATCAGGCTGCTGCTGGTCAGATCAGTCCCGGTAACCGGCGATCCTCCCACCGTCCGGATCCATGAGTACTCGTTGTGCCAGGCAAATCCGGCACGGCTGGTCATGATCGGCATCCAGCGGAATCCGAAGGTGTACATGTCGGTATTCCCGAGGTTCGAGGCGAAACTGGTGTCCGCCTGTTGCGACATTCGCTCCCACTCGGAACGCTGGATGAAGATTAGCTGGGGACTGTACACGAAGTGAGTTTCCACCATGAAGCCGTTCCAACTGGGAGCCCGCGCGGTCGCCGGAAGGACGTTTCCAGGGGTGTTGTTAAGGGTCGTGGTTCCTCCGACAAGATCGCCATAACCCTGCCCGAACCAGGCGTTATCCGAGCCATGCTGGGTGAGAACCAGAAAATCCAGTTTGTTGAAGTAAAAGAGGCCGACGAAACCCTCGCGGCTGAAGGTTTTGTTCAGGTACCCCGTGCCCGGAATGAAAGCGCCGCCGCTGGTCAGATAACCGGTTGGCGCTTCACCGACCATGGCGTAGAAACCGACCCGATCTACGCCCAGTTTGCCCACATCGAAGGCCTGACTGGCCGCAAAGAATGCGCTGTATGAGTTGCCATATTGCAGGTTTACGTTGCCATCGTTTGAGCTGACCAGCGCAGCCGAGACACGGGTGCGATCGTTATAGGAGTGTCCCATGTATTCGATGCCGATCTGATTGTCTCCGATCTGGCCGAAGATGTTGGCGTCTCCCGGCGGAATGAAGTGGTAGGTGGTATAGACCCCGGAAATCGGAGTGAGGGTAAGGATTCGCTTCTCGGAAATCAGGTTGTCGAGTTCGAACTTACCCAGCTTGAGGTTAAACCAGCTGCTTCCGAAGAGATTGTCAACCCGGGCAAAAACTTGCTCGAAGTGAAAGGCTCCGGTGGGGTCGGAAGAGGGTAATAGGTAGAAAGAAATGTTCTTGTCGAGCGTGCCGCCGGTATGGAAGTCCAGGCCGCTCAGGTCAAATCCGTGACTGGTGATCTGGCGTTCCACCGACGCGCTGGTAGCGTCTCCTACGACCGAGTCAACCGCTACTTTGTCGGTGCTCTCCCTGTGCCAGTATGGAGTCATGCGGAACGTAGCCGGCCAGTAAGACGGGTTCTGCCAGATCGGGGCATCCCGGTCGTTCATCAGCTGGTAGCCGTTGTCTTTAAACTTCTGTCCGAAGTAGTTGAGCATCGGCCAGGCTTCATGGCAGGCCGAGCAGCGCAGTCCATACTTGCGGGCGAACGCGGGCAAAGCATGGGCTTTGGGAAGCGCTGCCAGCAGGAAGAAAATGAGCAACAAATATCCGGCAAAATACCTCCGGGACGAGGTCATTCGATCCTCCTGATACGAAATCAAGGGCGAAACTGCCGCTGAACTTTATGGAAGGCGCGCACCTGCGTCCTCCGCTGCTCTCAGATGATGGCCACCTGAACTGGTTTCAATGAAACCAAATCGCTAACGCAATCTAACTCCCCAAGCAACCGATGAGACCCACGTTTGAGTCCGGCGCCAGACAAACCTCGACGCCGTGACAACCCCAACATGTGCGCGTATACGCACTTGGTTATCACGTCACACAAATCCATGTCAAGAAAAATAGTTTGGAAAAGTGATGGCGCCGATCAGAAAAGTTATTCAGGCTGCGGAGCCGATACCGCGCACCAGAGCCCTGGCAAAAACTCCTGCCATTTTCTTGGCCTGAAGGCGGTCATGGCCGAGAACCAGAGGCCGCAGGATGCCAAAAAGCATGCCCAGGAGGCCTACCGCCTGGGCCAGCGCTTCCAACTCTTCTTCCGGGAGGTTAGCAAACGATGAAAAATGTTGCAGCCGCTCCCGCACTGCCTTGGCCCGGACCGAGATGACGGCATGGTTCATCATGCCGGCAACCTCAGAATCCACGATGGCGCGGGGAATGAAGACGCGGAGGAAGTCGCGGTTCTCCCACATGCGCTCGACTTCCCAGTTCACTAATTGCAGGAACTCCTGTTGCGGACTGGGCGCCAGCGGTACCTTATGGCGAATGTCATGAACTTCCTTCGCCATACGATATTCGATCAATGCCGCCAACAAGCCGGCTTTTCCTTTGAAGTAACGATGAATGAGCCCTTCGGCGCAGCCGGCCGCAGCGGCGATCTCGCGTGTAGTGGTCGATTCGTATCCTTTGGTGGCGAAAAGTTTTAAAGCGGCCTTAAGAAGCGCTTGCTGCTTGCCGGCGCGATCATGCTTGCGCGATGACGGAGAGGGCGCTAAGGCCTCGGCGTGGCGCACTTCGTGCGGACCGGTGCTGGAGTTCACGGCGATCCCAACCTTGCTAGCGAAGGTATCCCTCCATTCAGGCCTCCATGTCAAGAGCCTAGCCGCCAATTTTCTAAGAAAAATTGCGAAACCAGATCTGGGGAAGGGTCGGATACCGTCAGGTGCCGGCGAGCAGCGGTTGCGTTGTCGGTCTGCATCACACCTCCACCAGGCTTTTTTGGCGGCGACGGCTGGAGTTGACAGGTCCGTTCCCGGGAGAGTAATAGAGCTGGAAGTGGCAGACGCAGCGCGATAAGATTCGCCGGGAAGCCGAGTCGGGGCCAGCCGTTGAACTCAAAGACTTTGAGCCGGACACGAAGCCATATTCCATCGAGGTTTGCGGAGAGTTCCCGCGTTCAGCAGGGTGCGCGGGTCCGCCGCCGCATATTCGGGCTTCTGCTGCTGGCGATGTGGCTTCTGAGCGTAGTATCGCCGCTACAGGGCCGGGAGCCGAAAAGGAGAAAAGAAGACTACGGTCTGGGCCTGACAACAGAAGTTGACGCTCCGCTGAACGAAGTGCTGGATGCCGTGCAGGCAGTGGTCAATAACGGCATCATTCAAGGCAGCAAGGAATACAACAAAGATCAATACATCGAAGGCGCCAACGCCGTCGACTCTTCCCCATTATTTCCCGCCTGGACCGGCCCGGGAAAAGTCTTCTTCAAAGTGCGCACCGAAGCGCTTGACCCGCGCGGCTTCTATGAGAGCAACGACGTTGGAACGCTGGCGGTGCGCTACGTGGTGCAAAGCAAAGACGCCGGCAAAACGATTTTACGAATCGATGCGGTCTTTGTGGAAGACTTCAAGCGTACTGCCCACCCTTCCGATGGCAGTGTGGAGAGCGCGGAATATAAGGATATTCAAGACCACGTAGATGCGACCGAGCTGCAGAAAAAGCAAGCCGAAGAAGCCGGGAAACACCGGCAGGAAGAACTGGCCAGGCAGGCGCTGGAAGCCAAAAATGAACAGTCGGAAGCGACGGCTCTGGCACTTGCCCAATCTTCGGCGGAAACTCTGGAGCAGCACGTGCAGAACCTGCGGCGCCAGGTGGAACGGGTGATCAAGGCGCCCGGAGCGGAACTGAAGGCAGCGCCCTTCCACACTGCGACGAATCTGAAGACTTTGGATACCGGCGCGGAGGTGGTGATTCTGATCGCGACGCCCTATTGGTTTGGAGTGGAAACCGAGGATGGACAGCACGGCTGGATCCACCACTCCCAGTTGGAGCCGCTGCCGTGAGAAGATCCGGGCAGCGTAACACTTGGCATCCGCGAAAGACAGCAACCGTTTTTTTTATCTGGTTTGGGTTGACGCTTTCAAGTCTTGCGCAGACCGCTCCTGCTGAGCGTACATTTTCCCAATCCCAGGCTCAGGTCGAGAGTGCCCTCAAGAGCCTGCGATCGTCTGCTGGCCGATTACCGATCCTCGACGGTTTTGTGCTTCCCGCGAATCATCCGCTGGACCATTACCAACGCGGCTACTATCAATGTTCGGTGCGGGTAACGCCGGCGGCCTCAGGCGGTTCACTGGTGCGGATCAGCGCCAAAATCACTGCCTGGTACGCCGATACTGATCCCGGTAAGTCGGGTTATCAGGAGCTCACCTCCAATGGCCGCGTCGAATCTGATCTACTTGACCGTCTGGAGGACGCGCTCGGCAGCAAGGCGGCAACCCCGGAGGCTCGTGCGCCTGCGCCCGCGCCGCCTGCGACACCCCGCACGCAGAACGGCGCGCCTGTACCCACGATTTCTGCGCCCACGGCTGGAGATCCGGTTCGTGGCGAGCCGATCGGCGAATTGAAGGGCTCCTCGTCGTCGCCTTTCAAAGTAGGCACCCCGGGCAGCGAGGAAGTTGCCAGCCTGGAGACCCGCAAGGCGGTGACCGACAAACATGTCGAGGATTTGACCAAGGAGGCCAAGAACCTGGAAGAGATTCTGAAGGATCAGGCGCACCCCACGAATCTGGCGGCGGTCAAGAAGGCGGGCACGCCGGTGTTAACCAGTCCCAGCGAGGGCGCCAAAGTGTTGTTCCAGGCTTCGGCGGAAGACGAGTTCGAGATTCTGGACCTCAATCCGGAGTGGGTGCACGTGAGGATCTCAGGATTGTCGCGAGGCTGGATTCGCCGCTCCAACTTGCAGATGTCCTCATCACCACCTGGCGAGGCTGACATTCCTGAAGCCTCGGCAAAGCCGGCCGAGAAGGCTCCGGTCAGCAATCTGCCGCCGTTTCAAGTAGAAAACGAACAGGTCGCGTCTTTTCCCGGAGATTGGGGACCCCTTCGCGGCAAGACGGTGAAGATCGTTTCCGTGCAAAAAGCAAAAAGCACAGGCACGGGCTCCGAAGCCAAGCTGCAATTTGCCAAATCGATCTTTAACAAGGAATACGCCGAGCTCACTCAGACCGCAAGCACCGCCGCCGGCGTGGTGGTGATTTTCGACTCGGAAGACGGTGGTATGCTGGCCACAACTCTTCCCGTACTGCAGCTGTGGAAGGCGGGCACGTTGTCGGACGAGGCGCTGTGGCGCCGCTGCTACTTCGATCCACCAGAGATGTTCAACTCCCCCGGGCAGTAGGTCGAATCGATACTTTCATCTGTGCATCGGCCTCGGACCGCACAAGTCGAGCGCAATACCCTGACGATATGGTTTCTGGAAATCCCAGCCAGGCAAGGAACGCTGTGGTGGGCCACCACCATTTCATTCCTCAAGTGACTTAAGCTACCGGAAGGGATCCCGAGTTGGATGCATAATTGAGGAAGGCTCAAGACTGTCATGACGCAGGAAGAAATCAGGCTCGCGGAGTCTGCCGCGCGCAAGAAGCACTGGAAGCGCTGGGGTCCGTATTTGGCCGAGCGCGCCTGGGGTACGGTCCGTGAAGACTACAGCGCCGACGCCGACCCGTGGGAATACTTTCCCCACGAACATGCACGCTCCCGCGCGTATCGCTGGAACGAAGACGGGTTGGGGGGGATCTGCGATCGTCACCAGATGATTTGCTTTGCGCTGGCGTTGTGGAACGGGCGCGATCCCATCCTGAAAGAGCGCATCTTCGGGCTGTCCGGTAACGAAGGCAATCACGGCGAGGACGTCAAGGAATACTACTTCTACCTCGACTCGACACCCACCCATTCCTACATGAAGTATCTCTACAAATATCCCCAGGCGGAGTTTCCCTACGCGCAACTGCTGGAAGAGAACCGGCGGCGCGGCCTGGATCAGCCGGAATACGAACTTCTCGACACCGGCGTCTTCGACGGCAACCGTTATTTCGACGTATTTGTGGAATATGCGAAGGCCGATGCGGAAGATATCCTGATCAAAATCACGGCGGCGAATCGCGGTCCGGAAGAGGCCATTCTTCACCTGCTGCCGACAATCTGGTTTCGCAACACCTGGTCGTGGGGATACTCGAAGCGGCGGCCGGAGCTGCACCAGGCGCGAGGCGCGCCCGATCCGGTGATCGAGCTGAACCATGACCGGCCCGGGAACCGCTGGCTGCACTGCGAAGGCTCGCCGGAGCTGCTGTTCACCGAGAACGAAACCAATCTGCAGGCCTTGTTTGGCGTAGCGAACCGTACTCCCTACGTCAAGGACGGCATCAATGACTACATCATTCATGGCGCGAAAGAAGCGGTAAATCCCGCTCATCAAGGCACGAAGGCAGCCGCTCACTACCGGCGCACAGTGAGCCCCGGTGAGACCGTAACAATCCGGCTGCGCCTCGTGGCCTCGGACTTCGCGGAGAAGAATGCCTTTGCGAACTTCGAAGAAAGTTTCGCGCTGCGCAAGCGCGAGGCTGACGAGTTTTACGCCACGGTGATTCCGCGGGATCTGTCGGGGGACGCGCAGAACGTAATGCGGCAGGCATTCGCCGGGATGCTGTGGTCGAAACAGTACTATCACTACGTGATCCGGGACTGGCTGCAGGGCGACCCGGGTAATCCGGTTCCTCCTCTAGAGCGCCTCAAAGGCCGCAATCACGAGTGGACTCACCTCTACAACGCCGACGTTATCTCCATGCCGGACAAATGGGAATATCCCTGGTACGCCGCCTGGGATCTGGCCTTCCACTGCATACCGCTGGCGCTGGTCGACCCCGATTTCGCGAAGGAACAACTGACTTTGATGCTGCGCGAATGGTACATGCATCCCAATGGGCAGATTCCCGCCTATGAGTGGCAATTCGACGACGTAAATCCGCCGGTGCACGCCTGGGCCGCGTGGCGCGTGTACAAAATTGACAAGAAACGCAAGGGCAAAGGCGACCGCGGATTTCTGCAGCGTGTCTTCCATAAACTATTGTTGAACTTCACCTGGTGGGTGAACCGCAAAGATGCGGAGGGCATGAACATTTTTCAGGGAGGCTTTCTCGGCCTGGACAACATCGGGGTATTCGATCGCAGCAAGCCTTTGCCGACTGGCGGCTATCTGGAGCAATCCGATGGAACCAGCTGGATGGCCATGTACACACTGAACCTGCTGGCGATCGCGCTCGAGCTCGCGAAAGAAGAATCCTGTTACGAAGATGTGGCCAGCAAGTTCTGGGAACACTTCGTCTACATAGCGCATGCCATGAGCCATCGCGGCCACGACGGCATGGGGTTATGGAACGAAGAAGACGGCTTTTTTTACGATGTGCTCAAGCTGCCCGATGGCGCTCATTTTCCCATGAAGATCCGCTCCATGGTGGGATTGATCCCGCTGTTTGCGGTGGAAACCCTGGAGGCGGACGTTCTCGACCGCTTGCCTGATTTCAAACGGCGGCTGGAGTGGTTCATCGACAACCGTCCCGATCTGACGGGGAACCTGCCGTGCATGCGGACTCATGGCATGGACGAGCGCCGGTTGTTGTCGATTGCCAATCAAGCTCAACTGCGCAGCATTCTGAAATTCATGCTGGACGAGCGCGAATTTCTCTCGCCCTACGGCATTCGGGCCCTGTCGCAGTTTCACCGCGATCATCCCTACAAGCTGACAGTTCAGGGCATGGAACACCGGGTGGATTATGAGCCGGGCGAATCTTCGACCGGGCTGTTCGGCGGCAACTCCAACTGGCGGGGGCCGATCTGGTTTCCAGTGAATTATCTGCTGGTCGAAGCGCTGCAGAAATTCCATCACTACCTGGGGGATGATTTTCAGGTCGAGTTTCCCACCGGGTCGGGAAAGATGATGACTCTGTGGCAGGTGGCAGGAGAGCTCTCGCGCCGCATGACCAGCCTGTTTCTGCAGGACGAGAAGGGACGACGGCCGGCGTTCGGCAATCTGGTGAAGTTTCAGACCGATCCCTATTGGCGCGACCTGGTGCTCTTCCACGAGTACTATCACGGCGATTCCGGCCTGGGCATCGGCGCCAGCCATCAGACGGGATGGACGGGCCTGGTCACCAAGTTAATGCAGCAGAGCGGTGAGTCCCATGAACACCGGACGACGAAGGTAGTGGCGCGGCGAGCTGCAGAGTCATCTTGAACCGGCACGACGAAATCTCAAACGTCGCTGCCGTAGACTCGAGTTGTCTCCAGCGCGCGGCGACGGTTTCCGCGAGCCTGTTTGCCGCACCGGCGGAGCTCCTGGTTGTAAACAGATTCCCCCCATAGTGAAGAAGTTGCGGCCGGATGTCGAATGGGCTAGCTTTTGCCCGCTGTCTGGCAACTCAACAGTGATAATGACCGTCAAAACGTGGTGCGGTTTCTAGCCCTTGTCGTGGTACTGCTCTTCGATCTTGCCGGCGCCAGCACGCAGCCCGAACATATGCCAGCCAACGAGTTGGTGCGGCAAATTGTTGCGAACGAATTGAAGGCCGAGAATCAGGACCATAGCCACTGGAAATTTCGCTTGCGAACCGAGAAGCCCGGCTCGCCGAGCGAAGTTGACGAAGTGGTCGAAACCAAAGCGGGCGATCTACAGTTTCCGGTCTCGATCGATGACCGGCAGGTCAACGCTTCGGAAAAGCAGAGAGCGGAAGAGCGTATCGAGCAGGTAAAACGTGATCCTGCGGCCTTGAAAGAGTCGCTCAAAGACAAGAGCGAAGATTCCAACCGAAGCCAGCACATGCTGCAGATGCTACCCGACGCTTTCATCTTCAGCTATGGGAAGAGAGAGGGAGAGCTGGTGCAGCTGGACTTCAGGCCGAAGGCCGATTTCCGCCCGGCAACCCGGGAAGACGAGGTTTTTCACGCCATGGCTGGGACTCTCTCAGTCGACGTCAAGAAACAACGCATCGCACGCATCAGCGGGCACCTTATTCAAGAAGTGAAGTTCGCCGGCGGCTTGCTGGGGCATCTGGACAAAGGGGGAATCTTCGACGTCAAACAAGAGGAAGTCTCGCCGGGGTACTGGGAGCTTACCGTGCTGAACGTCCAGATGACAGGCAGAGTCCTGTTTTTCAAAACCATTGCCGTCCATCAGCAATGCAGCAGAAGCAATTTCCAGCGCGTGCCGGACAATCTCACGGTCGCGCAGGCCGCCGAGATGCTACACAACGCGGAGCAAATCGCTTTGTTCTCCCGGCAGCACGGCCGGATTTGACGACGCAGCCGGCGCTTCCTTTTTTTGAATTCACCAAATTCCATCCGCAGAGCCGTAACGTTTCCGGACTTGAAAAACGGAAGCTCGATACCCGAGTGGAAACGGTGGAACATTTATTTTTCCGGTGCCGTGAATCATTGACCGGACCCGGCGTTGAGAGCATTGCTGACGATTTCCCCCGCTTCTTTCAGAATTGCACGGAGGTGGGCTTCGCTGTTGAAACTCTCAGCATAAATCTTGTAGATGCTTTCCGTACCGGACGGCCGAGCGGCAAACCAGCCACTCTTGGCTACGACCTTCAACCCTCCGATGGGAGCCTGATTGCCCGGCGCCCTGGTCAGCTTGGCAACGATGGGTTCGCCCGCCAGATCTGACTCCTTCACCGCATCCGGCGTCAGTTTCTGCAATTTTGCTTTCTGTTCCGGAGTGGCCGGCGCATCGATGCGTGTGTAGTACGGCTTACCGAATTCTGCCGTCAGCTCCCGGTAATGCTCGCCGGGCTCCTTCCCGGTCGAGGCGGTAATCTCGGCCGCGAGCAGGACCATAATCAGCCCATCTTTGTCTGTCGCCCAAGCCGTTCCGTCCTGGCGCAGGAAACTCGCTCCCGCGCTCTCTTCCCCGCCGAAACAGAACGAGCCATCGACAAGTCCCGGCACAAACCACTTGAAGCCGACAGGCACCTCGGACAAGCGGCGTCCGAGCTTGTTGACGACTCGGTCAATCATGCTGCTGCTGACCAGCGTCTTTCCAACGATGACGTCCTGGCGCCACTGTGGCCGATGCGTGAGCAAGTATTGGATCGCTACCGCCAGGTAATGATTCGGATTCATCAATCCTGCGGTTGGACTGACAATGCCGTGCCGGTCCGCGTCGGTATCGTTGCCGAAAGCCAGCTGGAACTGATCTTTCAAGCCAACCAGTCTGGCCATGGCATAGGGACTGGAACAATCCATACGGATTTTGCCGTCGTGATCGACCGTCATGAATGAAAAGGTGGGATCGATCTTTCTGTTCACGACATCCACATCCAGTCCGTAAATCGAATTGATCGGATCCCAATAGGGCAGCGACGCGCCGCCCAGAGGATCCACTCCAAGCTTCAGGCGCGCGTTGCGGATCGCATCCATGTCAACCACGTTTCTGAGGTCGCGAACAAACGGGATAACGAAATCTTCCTGATGCGTGCTGCTTGCCCGAATGGCCTTTTCGAAAGGAATGCGCTTTACATCTCTGTTGCCCGATCGCAATAAATCGTTGGCACGATCTTGCACCCAACCGGTTACGTCCGTATCGGCTGGGCCTCCATTAGGCGGGTTGTACTTGAACCCTCCGTCCTCGGGTGGATTGTGTGACGGCGTGATGACGATGCCGTCGGCGAGATGTGCCTTGCGTCCGCGGTTGTAGACGAGAATGGCGCGGGAGATGGCGGGTGTCGGGGTTACGCCATCATTTTCCTGAATGATGGTTTCAACCCCATTTGCCGCCAGCACTTCGAGGGCAGTGCGCTGCGCAGGCTCCGAAACTGCATGGGTGTCCTTCCCCATGTATACGGGACCATCAATTCCTTGCCCTTTGCGGTATTCGCAGATGGCCTGTGTGATCGCCAGGATGTGCGCCTCGTTAAACGTGCCGTGAAGCGCTGAGCCGCGATGACCGCTGGTGCCGAAAGCGACCAGTTGGTTGCGGTCGGTTACGTCGGGCGTGCGCTGGTAATACTCTCGTTGCAAGCGCGCAGGATCGATCAGCAGTTCCTTGGGCGCGGGTTTCCCGGCGAGCGGGGAAATCGCCGGACCTTCTGCGACGAGTTGTTTTTCTAAAGTACGGGGCATGGATCCGCCTTCCAGATCTCGGTTGCGTATTCGTGAATGGTGCGGTCGCTCGAGAACTTTCCCGAGCTGGCGACGTTCAGGATGGCCTTTCGCCCCCACGCGGCGCGATTAGCATAAAGCTCCCCGAGCCGGTCTTGGGCCTGAACATAAGAGGTGAGGTCTGCCAAGTGCATGTAATGATCGCCGTTGGTGAGCAAAGTATCGCTAATGGGAGCGAAGACCCCCGGCTCGTTACGGCTGAAATAATCAGAAGAGATGAGATCGAGCGCGGCTCGCGTCTGGGGTTCATGTTCATAGTGCCAATGTGGGTTGTACCAGGCCTGGCTGCTTTGCACTTGTTCCACTGTAAGGCCGAACAGAAACAGGTTCTCTTTACCCGCTTCCTCGGCCATTTCGATGGTGGCGCCGTCAAGAGTGCCCACGGTCAGAGCTCCATTCATCATGAATTTCATGTTGCTGGTGCCACTGGCTTCGTATCCGGCCGTCGAAATCTGGTTCGAGACGTCGCTGGCGGGGATCAGGCGCTCCGCCAGCGAGACATTGTATTCAGGTAGAAAGAGCACCTTCATCCGGCCGCGTGCAATCGGGTCTCCATCGATCGTCCCTGCCAGATTGTTGATGAACTTGATGATGAGTTTGGCGAGTTTATAAGCAGGCGCTGCCTTCCCGGCAAAGAAGAACGTGCGCGGTATCATCTCGAGGCTGGGGTTTTCCCGCAAGCGGTTGTAGCAAACTATGATTCGCAGTGCATTCAGCAGTTGCCGCTTGTATTCGTGAATGCGCTTGATCTGGGAGTCAAAAATTGAGTCGGGATCGACGATTTGTCCGGATGTCGTCTTGAGCCAATTGGCGAATCTTACTTTGGCCTCGCGTTTTGAAGCCTGGAACGCCTCCTGAAGACCCGGATCATCGGCCAAAGCTTTCAGCTGACGGAGCTGGCTCAAATCCGTGATCCACTGCTCGCCAATCGCTTTGGTGATCACCGTTGAGAGGCTGGGATTCGACTCCACCAGCCAACGCCGTGGCGTGACGCCGTTCGTCTTGTTGTTGAAACGCTCAGGAAACATGTCGGCCAGATCCTTAACCGTGGTCGTGCGCAACAATTTCGAGTGAACCGCGGCCACCCCGTTCGTGCTATGCGAGCCAACGATGGCGAGGTTTGCCATCCGAATCTTGCGGGAAGGCTTTTCTTCCACCAGGCTGATGCGTTCAATGCGGCCCTCGTCTCCAGGGAATTTCACGCGGACCTCATCGAGCAGCCGGCGGTTGATCTCGTAGATGATCTCCAGTTGCCGCGGAAGAAGAATCTCAAACCACGCGACCGGCCATTTCTCGAGGGCCTCGGGCAGTAGGGTGTGATTGGTATAAGCCAGAGTGTTTCTGGTCAGATCCCACGCCTGCTCCCATCCAAGGTGCGCATCGTCCAGGAGGATGCGCATCAATTCGGCCACTGCCATGGAAGGGTGGGTATCGTTCAGTTGGATGGCAGCCTTCTCCGGCAACTTCTCCCAATCAGTGTTGTGCCGCAGAAAACGGCGCACCAAATCAGCCAGGGAACAGGCGACCAGGAAGTATTCCTGCATGAAACGCAACTCTTGCCCCGCCATCGTAGAGTCATCTGGATAGAGCACCCGGGTCAGAGATTCTGCTTGCAGAGTTCCCGCCAGCGCGCCAACGAAGTCTCCTGTGCCGAATTCCTGGAAGTCGAAATAGTCCGGAGCAGAGGCGGCCCAGAGGCGGAGTGTGTTGATTGTTTTTCCTCCGTACCCCACTACTGGACGATCAAATGGAATTCCGCAGAGGGTAGAGGGCCGATTTGGAATTAACTCAACCTTTCCGTCCCGCAGTTTGAAGCTGCAGTTCAGTTTAATCTCCACTCGCTCGTGCTGACGGCAGATTTCCCATGGGTCGCCATCGCGTAACCAATTGTCGGCGCTTTCCTTCTGCCATCCGTTCTCAAGTGATTGCCGAAACATTCCGTACTCATAGCGCAAACCGTAGCCCGTCGCCGCAAGCTGCATGGTAGCCATCGAATCCAGAAAGCACGCCGCGAGCCGTCCCAGGCCGCCATTTCCAAGCCCGGCATCGGGTTCCTGCTCGACCAGTTCAGGCCAGTCGATTCCTTTTTCTTTGACGGCATTCTGGGCTATGGAATCAAACCGGAGGTTCGTGACATTGTTAACCAGCGAACGCCCAAGAAGAAATTCCATAGACAGGTAGTAAATCCGCTTCGCATTTTGTTGTTCATAGGTGGTCTTGGTTTGCACCCAGCGCTGCGCCAAAACGTCGCGCACCGAGTGAGCGAACGCTTCGAATCGTTCGCGTGCACTCGCTACTTTTGGGTCGATCGCACGATCAAAAATCAGATGCCTTTCATAAACAGCCCCTTCGGTGCCGGCAAACTGAATCAGGTTGCTGCCGTATTGGTGGAGAAGCTCGGTAAGATTTTCTGGCTTCGCTGCCATAGGGACGATTTTCGCGGGTTTGGCTTGCGTTACGGTTTTTGTGCTCATTCGAGAACCTCGCAATCTCGTTCATCTGACATGGATGATTTGCGGCGTCGAAAGGTTACGCTTTCGCTGCCCAGGCTCCTACGTGGCGACCGTCATCCCACTCAGATCTAGAGAAACTCGTGATATTTCTCCCCAGTCCTTTCCCTCTATGGCACGACGGGTGTTTCGTTCATTCTGTCACAATACTTCGGCAATCACTTCGACTTGACCAACAGGTGTCTCGGAATTGGTCTTCGGCCTGCAGCGTTGGCGCGGGCAGTCGTGCGGCCAAACGGCGAGCTGAGAATTAGCGATCGCGAGTTGCCATACCTGGGGCACTGCTGTTTATGATCTTCTGGACAAAGACAACATGAATACAGCTTTGGCCTTAACGGAACTGGATCGCCGCTTCGGAATTCCCGACATTGCGCGAGTGTGCAAAGGCGAAGGCGGCCTTGGGCGAGTCGATATTACCAGCCCGCTTGCGCACGGCGAGATGTACTTGCACGGAGCGCACGTGACTTCCTGGCGCCCCGCTGGCAGCGAAGAAGTGCTCTTTCTCAGCTCGAAAGCGCGATGGGAGGAGGGCCAGGCGATTCGCGGCGGAATTCCAATCTGCTTTCCCTGGTTTCGCGGCAAGGCAGACGATCCCCATGCTCCGGCACATGGAGTCGTGCGCACAAGATCGTGGCAACTCGATTCGATCGTCGGGAATAACACCGGAGTTGCCGTAACCATGTTGATTGAAAGCGATGAGCAAACCCGGCGCTGGTGGCCGGGAGAGTTTCGTCTTGTGCACCGGGTCACCTTCGGCTCCGAACTCAAGCTGGAGCTGGTTTGTATTAATACAGGCAAAACGCCGCTTCATTTCGAAGAAGCGCTGCATACCTACAATCGAGTCGCGGATGTTGGGACAGTCCGCTTACAGGGGCTGAATGGGACGCACTTTCTCGACAACACCGACTCAAATAAAGAGAAGACACAGCGCGGTGACGTGACCTTCGCCTCGCAAACCGACAATGCGTTTATCGATAGCCAGAAGGCTGTCGATTTGCTCGATCCGAAATTGCGTCGTCGGATTCGACTGCAAAAGGCGAATTCGAGCACTACGGTAGTCTGGAATCCGTGGCAAGAGGGGGCTGGGAGGCTGCGAGACCTGGGTGAGGGCGAGTGGAGGCAGTTTCTCTGCGTCGAAGCGTGCAACATTATGGGCGCCGCGGTCACGCTGGCCCCAGGGCAAGAACACACAATCTCCGCGGTGCTGAGCGTGGCCGCGATTTAACGTTCTCCGAAACTATGCCGCGCGCAGCGACGACCTGATCCGCCGCCGATAACAACGACCTTCGATCGTTTCCGCATCATGCTTTTGCACTCCATTCCTTCTGGACTTCTGATCAACGATTCCTCGGTCGAAGTAGAACCACCACCGATCTCGCCGCCGCCGAATAACGGAGCGCTTGCAAAGGTTCGCCGCGGTCCGAGAAATCGTCAGGGCTCGCCAAGGCGGTATCCACAATCCGCACCCAGTCTTGTGCTGTTCCTTCCTGAACCTCGAACTCCAGCTGTTCCCAGTACGCGTTGATGATCACGTAGATGTCATCGTCGTCTTGCGAAGCTCCGTGCAAGCAGAACGCCAAAGTATGCGAGTCATGCGAAAGATCAGCCTTCTCGCCGATCCCGTACCAGGTGACGTCCTCCCGCCAAAACCGGCTGCGGCTGATGGAAGGATGACGTTTACGGAACGCAATCATGTTCTTGAAGAAACGGAAGACGTCCTGATTGGCTCGCAGTTGGCTCCAGTCCAGCCATCCGGTTTGATTGTCCTGGTTATAGGGATTGTTGTTGCCGAATTGCGTGTTTAGGAATTCGTCGCCGGCCCGAAACATCGGGGTCCCGTTTGACAGCATCAGCAGACAGAAAAAATTCTTGACCTGTCTGCGCCGCAGCGCCAGCACTTCCTCCGGTGCGCCGTTGTCGCCTTCGTAACCACAGTTCCAGCTGTAGTTGGCGTCGGTGCCATCCTGATTGTTGTTGCCATTGGCCGAGTTGTGCTTCTGGTTGTAGGAGACGAGATCGTACAGAGTGAAGCCGTCGTGAGAAGCGACAAAGTTCACGCTCTGATAAGCGTGATAAGCTTCAGCCCGGTCGTCCGGGAAAAGATCATCGCTGCCGTAGAGACGGCGCATCAGGTCGGGCACTATTCCCGCATCGCCCTTGACGAAACGGCGAAGGTCATCGCGAAACCGTCCGTTCCACTGCAACCAGGTGATGCCGGGGAATCCGCGGCCGAGCTGGTAAGCGCCGGTGTCCCATGGTTCTGCAATCAGCCGTAACTTGCCTAACTCCGGATCTGCCGCAATTTCAGCAAAAATCGGGCCATGTCTCCAGTTGAGAGAGCCATCCTCATTGCGGCTGAAGACGGAGGCGAGATCGAAACGGAAGCCATCGATGTGCATCTCGCGTTTCCAATAGCGCAGGCTGTCCATCACCATCTTGCGGACATGCCCTCTGCCGAAGTTCAAGGTGTTGCCCGTACCCGAATAATTTGCGTAGGGGTTGGTTGGGTCCGACGACATCATGTAATAGCTGCCGCTGTCGAAGCCCTTGTAGCTGTAAATTGGGCCGCGGTGATCGCCTTCGCAGGTGTGGTTGTACACCACATCCAGGACGACTCCGATACCAGCCTGATGAAACGCTTTCACCATGCTTTTGAATTCGAGGTGCTGGCAGTCCGGATCGGTGCTCGCGTACTGCGCATGGGGCGCAAAGAAGTTCAAAGGCATGTACCCCAGTAGTCACCTTCCTGAGGATCGCGCTGAAAAACCGGCATCAGTTCGACTACTGTAACCCCAAGCTCTTTCAGGTATGGAATTTTGTCGACAAGCCCGGCATAGGTCCCGGCACGGGCCGGATCTACACCTGAGCTGGGGTCTTTCGTGAAGCCCTTTACATGAAGTTCGTAAATGATCGCGTCCGAGTCGTGTTGCGGAGAGTGGCTCCCCTGCCAATCGAACATGGGGCGCCGGGCCGTCAACACCCCCAGCGGGGCTTTGCCGGCATTTGGCCCTTCCCTCATTGCCGACTCGCGGTCAAACGCCGGAGGAAAGAATACGCATGTGGCGTATGGGTCGAGGAGAACCTTCAACGGATCGAAGCTATGAATGTAAGCAGCCGTCTCGCCCGAGACCGAGTACCCGTAATAACGGGCCTCGCCAATTTCGCGGAGCGGGATGCGGCAATGCCAGATCCGGCCTGACTTGTTGCGGAGAAAATCGAAACGGTACACCAACAGCGGATTGACCAGGTCCGCTGGAGCGTAGAGCAAAAGAGTGACGCTTTCGGCGTGTTCAGCATGGACGGCGAAGTTAAACGCTTGGTCCTCTTCAATCCATGTAGCGCCTAGCGGCAGTGGACTGCCTTCGGCCTGTTCCCAAGTCGGGCGCCTCATCTGTGTCGTAGTCGACGTAGTAGCTACTGGGCGTACTTGAAGGAAAGAATTCACTTGGCCTCTTTCATTCTGGTTGCGATGGCCTCACAGAGAAACCTGCTGTGCCGAGGCAGAAAGATTCAATCGCAGCCGTGTGCAATTTGCATTCCAACTAACATTCGCTAGCCGTCGATGTTAGTTCTGCGAGATTTATTCTCGGGACCGGCGGTGGTTGTGCACCGTGGGTCGCACGAGATGACGGACATTCGTCACATGCCAATGTTCGCCCAGAAACTCACTAATTACCACAGATTCTAGTCCTGCGAATTCAGAGAGTTGGCTCCGGCGCAGAAACGGTGGTGAACGCGCTCAAATTCATGCAAGAACCACAGGTTGTGGTGACTCCACCGAAAAGGCCGCTGCAAAGATTTAATGGAGCGGATACCGATCCACATCATCACAACACGTGCGGCTCTGCCGGAGCTGCCACAACCGGAATGCAGAGCGTGGGTAAGCTCAAAAATCGCAAAGAAGCAAAAGTTTCCTTCGCGCCTGTTTAGTTCGGGTGGCGAGATTGTAGTAGAAAGAATGAAAAGGAGATCAGAATGGCAGCGAACCCCCAACCCCAGGCGAAGAAACGAGTGATCAAAAAGACCGCGTGGAAGGCACTGGCGTCACACTGCAAGTCGGTCGCAAAGCTCCACTTGCGGCAATTATTCGCAGACGACCCGAAGCGCGGTCAGCGCATGGCAGTGGAGGCGGTCGGCCTATACCTCGACTACTCCAAGAATCGCGTTACCGACGAGACCCTCAAGCTGCTTCTCCAACTTGCCGCAGAGTGCGGTTTGCGGGCGCGAATCGACGCCATGTTCAGCGGGGAGAAGATCAACATCACCGAAAAACGAGCGGTGCTGCACGTGGCTTTACGTGCTCCGCAGGATGAATCGATTTTGGTGGATGGGAAGAATGTAGTGCCTGAAGTCCACGCGGTTCTGGACCGGATGGCTGACTTTTCCAACCGTGTACGCAGCGGCGAGTGGAAGGGGCACACCGGAAAACGCATTCGCAATGTCATCAACATCGGAATCGGCGGCTCCGATCTCGGTCCGGTCATGGCCTACGAGGCGCTCAAGCACTACTCGGAACGTTCGATGACTTTTCGATTTGTCTCGAATGTGGATGGAACGGACTTCGCCGAAGCGGTGCAGGATCTGGATCAGGCGGAGACGCTATTCATAGTCTCATCAAAAACTTTCACCACACTGGAAACCATGACCAATGCTCAAACCGCGCGTGCCTGGTCACTCAAGGGTTTTGAGGGCGACGACAAGTCGGTGGCAAGACACTTTGTTGCAGTCTCGACAAATGCGGCCGAGGTTTCGAAGTTCGGTATCGACACCGCAAATATGTTTGGATTCTGGGATTGGGTTGGTGGGCGGTATTCCATGGACTCGGCGATCGGGCTTTCGACCATGATTGCCGTCGGTCCGGAAAACTTCCGCGCCATGCTGAGCGGCTTTCACGAAATGGATGAGCACTTCCGCAGGACTCCATTTGAGGCCAATCTTCCCGTTCTCATGGGCCTGCTGGCGGTGTGGAACAACGATTTTCTGGGCGCCAGCACGGTCGCTGTATTGCCTTACGAACAGTACCTGAAACGATTTCCCGCCTATTTGCAGCAACTGACGATGGAGAGTAACGGCAAGCATGTGACGCTTGATGGGAAGGCCGTCAACCAAGACACCGGGCCCGTCTACTGGGGTGAACCGGGAACCAACGGTCAACACTCTTTTTATCAGCTGATTCATCAAGGCACGCGCCTCATCCCCTGCGACTTCATCGGACTTGCGAAGGCCTCAAATCCTCTGGGGCGTCACCACGATATCCTCTTGGCGAATGTTTTCGCCCAGGCCGAGGCGCTGGCATTTGGTAAGACTCCCGAGGAGGTGAAGGCTGAAGGCACGCCCGATTGGCTGGTGCCGCACCGAGTCTTTGAAGGTAATCGTCCCTCGAACACCATTCTGGCGGAGCGACTGGATCCCGAAACGCTCGGCAGGCTGGTCGCGCTTTACGAGCACTCGGTCTTCACTCAAGGCGTGGTCTGGAACATTGATTCGTTCGATCAATGGGGCGTGGAGCTAGGCAAGGTGCTTGCGCAGCGCATCATTCCAGAACTCGAGAACCCGGCTGAGCCTGTGCTGAATCACGACAGCTCAACCAATACGCTCATCCGGCGTTACCGCAGACTCAAGGAGCAGCAATGACCGCAAATCAGACGCGCAGGAACACGTCCAAAGATGCGCTCCGCGACGTGTTGACATGGTTGGAAACAGAAGGCGCGGCCCTCGGCCATTTCCGCCATGCGCTTTGGATTCGGCGGACACCTGGAAAAGACGAAAGAACAATCTGAGGCTGCCGAAAGGAGAGAGATTCATGCCCGGTTTTGAGTCGGATGCACTCGTTTTTTTCGGCGCCACCGGCGATCTTGCTTATAAGAAGATTTTCCCGTCGCTTCAAGCGATGGTGAAACGAGGACACCTCAATGTTCCCGTAGTCGGCGTGGCCAAAGCTGGATGGAATCTCGATCAGCTTCGCGCCCGCGCCAAGGACAGTGTGGAGAAACATGGTGGGCTCGACCCCGCCGCATTCGAAAAGTTCATTGGCATGTTGCGGTACGTAGATGGGGACTATCAGGATCCATCGACCTTCACCGCGCTGCGGAAGGAGCTCAAAGCCGCACAAAGCCCGGCGCATTACCTGGCAATTCCGCCGGCCTTGTTCGAAACTGTGATCAAGCATCTGGCCGAGTCAAATTGCGGCAGAGGCGCGCGGGTCATCGTTGAAAAACCCTTTGGCCATGACCTCGCGTCCGCGCAAGAACTGAACAAGGTTTTGCTTGGGACCTTCGACGAGGCTGAGATCTTCCGCATCGATCACTATCTGGGCAAACGGGCAGTGAACAATGTGCTGGCATTCCGCTTCGCCAACACTTTTGTGGAGTCTTTCTGGAATCGCCACTACATCGAAAGCGTCGAGATCACGATGGCGGAGGACTTCGGTGTACAGGGACGCGGCGGCTTTTACGATCAGACCGGCACCATCCGCGATGTGGTTCAGAACCATTTGTTTCAGGTCCTGTCGAATCTCGCGATGGAGCCGCCGGTTCGCGCCGACAGCGAGTCGCTTCGCGACGAGAAAGTAAAAGTGCTGAAAGCGATCCCGCCGATCGACGAGAAGAACCTGGTGCGCGGCCAATTCCGTGGCTACCGCGACGAAAACGGGGTGGCGAAAGATTCGCAGACCGAAACCTTTGCCGTAGTCAAGCTGGAAGTCAATTCCTGGCGGTGGAAAGGCGTGCCATTCTACATTCGCGCCGGCAAGTGTTTGCCGACGACTTGTACCGAAATTGTCGCCAAGTTTCGCAAGCCTCCGACGTTAATTCCGGATTGCGAGTTGGTGGAAAACCACCTGCGGCTGCGTTTGAGTCCGGAGATCACCATCGCGATGGGAATGATGAACTTGGCGGCTAACGCAGAGGGACTCGCGCTGCAGAACACCGAGATGATGGCCAGCCACTCTCCACGCGCTGACGAGATGGACGCATATGAGCGTGTGCTGGGAGCAGCTATGGACGGGGATAGTACGCTGTTCGCCCGCGAAGACTATGTCGAAGAGGCATGGCGCATCGTCGAACCAATTTTGAAAAAGAACACTCCGGTTTATCAGTACGCCGCCAAAACTTGGGGGCCGCAGGAAGTCGAGCGTTTGACTCCGCCGGGAGGCTGGAGCAACCCCGGGGAAAAGAAAGCATTCGTGATCACGAGTGAGGCAGCCTGATGAAGATCGAAGTCTATGCCGATGCCGACGCCGTCGCTCTCGCAGCTGCGAAGATCATCGCTAAAGAAGCGCGAGGTGCGGTTGCGACTGGCGGCAGATTTGTCATGGCGGTGAGCGGGGGCAAAACTCCCTGGGTCATGCTTCGCGACCTCGCTCTGGAAGATGTGCCGTGGAAGGGCGTACACGTCGCACAGGTGGATGAAAGAGTCGCGCCTGACGGCGATCCTGACAGAAATCTCACTCATCTGCGTGAGAGTCTGCTCGAGCATGCACCTTTACCCCCCGATCAAATCCATGCCATGCCGGTGGAGTCGGCAAACCTCGCAGCCGCATGCGCGCGATATGCCCAAACCTTAGCGGAAATCGCGGGTTCGCCGCCGGTGCTTGATCTCGTTCACTTGGGACTCGGGCCGGACGGCCACACCGCTTCGCTGGTGCCGGGAGACCCGGTGCTCGAGGTGAAAGATGCAGACGTTGCAGTCACGGGGTTTTACCAGGACCGGCGGCGCATGACGCTAACGTATCCGATTATCAATCGCTCGCGTCGCGTGCTGTGGCTAGCCACCGGAGCCGAGAAAGCTGGAATGCTTGCTCGCCTGCAGGCGGGGGACGTTTCCATCCCAGCGGGTCGCGTTAGCAGGGATTCTGCCGTGATCTTGGCGGATCGCGCTGCCGCGGGGCAAGTTGCTAAAGGCTCGAAGACTGAAGTGGCTTGAGAGAGGGTGGTTGATCCGAAGTCAACTCGGCTGCTGATTGAAGAGCATATGCGCATTGGAATCGCCGCCGATCGCGGTGGATTTCGTTGGCGGCAGTGCGGGGTGAGCGCTTCTTATCGATCAGCCAAGCGCGGTCGCGCAGCAATGATGTCTATGGATTTAAGTAATTGAAACTAGAAGTGCTTGGTGCCGGGAGGGGGAGTTGAACCCCCAAGGTACTAAGTACCGGCGGATTTTGAGTCCGCTGCGTCTGCCAGTTCCGCCATCCCGGCTTGAGAGTGGCTTCCACAGGTTAGCATAGCCGCAATTCGGCGCGGAATCCGCGATGCGGTTGTCCCGCATGAGCGGGGATGCCCGCGCTACACAACTTCCACCGGCAGCCTGGCCTCCTGCCAGGCGTCGAAGCCGCCGATGAGGTTGCTAATGTTGCGGAAACCCGCACGCTGCAGCAGGCTGCAGGCGATCATACTGCGATAGCCGCCTTTGCAGTGGACCGCGATGGGAGCATCGTGGTCGATCTCCGGCGGCGAAACTTTGAAGTTGTCCAGAGGCCACCAGGTGGCTTCTGCAAGATGTCCGGTCTGCCACTCTGGCTCGCGGCGTACATCGAGCACCTGAGACGCGCCAGCGCGGAGTCGCTGCTGCAAGGCGTCGACGGTGATCTGCGGTAATACCGCCAGTGGCAAGCCGGCTTCCGCCCACTCTTTTATTCCCCCCTGCAAATATCCGCGGGTATCTTCAATGCCCACCCGCGCAAGACGCAACCGCGCCTCTGCGACCTGCTCGGCTGACTCCGCGATCAGAACCGGACGGGCCGACAAACCCAGCACTGTTCCCGCCCAGGTGGCAAACTGTCCCGATAATGCGATATTGATCGAGCCTGGCACGTGGGCGGAAGCGAATTGATCTCCGGGGCGCACATCCAGAGCGATGACCCCATCCTCGAGCAGCGCTTTGAGCTCCTGGGGCGAGATCGGCGCCGGTTCGGACAGTGCCGACAGCGCGCCAGCGCCATCGCGATTTATTTCCGCATCCTGCAGGAAGTACTCGGGGCGGGCCGGTAGATTCGAAGTCAACTGGCAGATGAAATCTTCGCGGCTCCTGATCTGCAGCGCGTAATTGGTAAGCCGCTCGGTTCCGAGGGTGGAGGAGCGCTCGGCGCGCATGTTGCGGCCGCATAGCGAACCAGCGCCATGCGCGGGATAGACCAGCACATCGTCGGGAAGCTTGAGCAATTTGTCGTGCAGGCTGTCGTAGAGCAGGCCGGCGAGTTCGGCCGGAGTATGGGTCTTGGAAAGATCGGGCCGGCCGACATCGCCGAGAAACAGGGTATCCCCGGTCAGAATCGCCCACGGCCGCGGCGACTTTTCTTCGTCCGTAATCACCAGGCAAACGCTCTCCAGGGTGTGCCCGGGCGTCTCCAGCACTGCAATCCGCATTTTCCCGACGCGCAATTCGAAGCCGTCTTGCACATCAATGTGGGGGAAGCGCGCCTGGGCTCGTGCTCCTATATAAATGGCCGCGCCCGCACGGGCCGCGAGTTCACGGTGGCCGGAAACGAAGTCGGCGTGGAGATGAGTTTCAAAAATATGACGGATCTGAAGCCCGCGCTCTTCAGCCGCCTTAAGATAGATATCGACGTCGCGTTGCGGGTCGACTATGACGGCCTCTCCATCGGAAGCCAACATGTAGGAGGCGTGCGCCAGGCATCCCAGATAAAATTGTTCGAAGAACATGAGCAACACCGTTTCGTTTGCACCGAAATTCTAGCAGCTTGTGCGAAACGCCCGTACAATTCACAGGAAATTGTTTCCAAGTGAGGCTCACCGCGCGGCGGTTGGGTTAGAATGAGCTGTGGATGGCCGTTCCAATCCTCCCGCCGGAGGTGAAGGACGCCCAGTTGATCACACAGTTCCCTGTTCCCCCCAGGAGGTAGTTGATGTACCGGCCCTATGTTTCAGGTGGGCGCGGCTCCAGTTCCTTTTCTGATACGGAGTCGGCCATTCGAGGACTTTCCCAGGATTTCTGCACTGCTTTCAACACTGGCAACTACGATCAAGCAGCCGCGCTTTTTGCGGGTGATGGTCTTCTGATGCCTCCACATCGCGAGCCCGCCAAAGGGTCAAAGATGATTGAGGCCATGCTCCGCGAATACGGAGACCTGGGATACCAGGAATTGAGGTTTGAGACCACGCGCATGGACCACTCCAATGATTTCGCGGTCGAAGCCGGAAATTATGTCGTGACGATCCGGCAGGGAAAGTCGGTCGTGACAGACCGCGGGAAATATCTGCGCAGCTGGCGGCGGCTGGGCGTCTGGTTGATCACGGCGGAATGCTGGAACAGCAATCTCCCTATCGCCAGCGAGGTTCGAGCTCCTGACGTGAAGGTGGCTTAGTTCGCCGGGTCCGGCAAAAAGAAACTGGCCATTGCTGAATTTCTGAGTTATGGTTCGCAGATGAACCTGCCCGACTCTCATCCGGCAAAAGGTAAAGACATTGCCGATTTGGCGCCACCCAGAGCCGATACCTCACGTTTCTGTCCCAACTGTTCGGCCCGGCTGCAGGAGCACCGCTGCAAGCTCAGTTGTCCACGGTGCGGTTTTTATTTGAGCTGCTCGGATTTCTACTGAGCAGGCCCCTTGCTTCCGCCTGACACGCCCCTTGCTTCCCATCTACAATAGTTGAGCCATAAAATCCAGGACATCGAGGAGAAACCATGCAACGCAAGGCAAGTGCAATTTGGAAGGGCGGACTCAAGGACGGCAAGGGGTCGGTGTCGTCGGCCAGCGGAGCGCTGAACAACACGCCTTATTCTTTTACTACACGCTTCGAGAATACTCCCGGGACCAACCCGGAGGAATTGATTGCGGCGGCGCATGCGGGATGTTTCTCCATGGCGCTGTCGGCGCAGTTGGGAGGCGCCAACCTCACGCCCTCGAGCATTGAGACCACGGCGACCCTGACCATGGAAAAACTCGATTCCGGCTGGACGATCACGGCGGTTCACCTGGATGTAGTCGGCCACGTACCCAACGCCGATCAGGCGGCATTTCAAAAGGCAGCGGACAATGCCAAGAGCGGCTGCCCGGTTTCTAAGGTGCTGAACGCCAAAATCACGATGAACGCGAAGCTGGAAGGGTGAGTCAGGTCACGGGCCGGCTAGCCGTTTGACAGCCTGCAACAGCTCTGTAGAATGTAATTGGAAGTTCTTTCCTGATGACGGCCTGCAAGGGCCGTCCCCGTTCACTTTTTGCCATCGTGGCGGAATTGGCAGACGCGCATGGTTCAGGTCCATGTACCCGCAAGGGTGTGGGGGTTCGAGTCCCTTCGATGGCACCATCCGTTAGCAATCTGCAATCGCCCCAGTTGTTGACTATCTACACTACTATGGTGTAGATAGTCATAGTATGGGGAAACCAAGCGACCTGGTGCAGGGCACTCTCGACCTGCTCATACTCAAGACCATCTCACTCGAGCCGAAGCATGGCTGGGCGATTGCCAAGCGCATTCAGCAGATATCGAATGAGGTGCTGCAAGTGCAGCAGGGCTCGCTCTATCCTGCGCTTCATCGACTGGAGCAGCAAGGGTGGATACGAGCCCGGTGGAGCGAGACCGAAAGCGGCCGCCCAGCCAAGTTCTACGCTCTCACCGCAACGGGACGGGCGCAGCTGGAACGAGAGAAGGAAAGCTGGAACCGGCTTTCGACCGCCATCAACCTGGTGGTCGAGGGCGCATAGCAGAGGTGAGTGGCAGATGCGCTGGCTCGAAAAATTTCGTTTGTCTCTGATGATGTTGTTGCGGCGGCGGACTGCAACTGCGCGGCTGAACGACGAACTGGAGTTTCACCTGCAGGAGCAGACTGCAGAAAACATTGCCCGAGGGTTGAGCCCATCGGAAGCGCGCTTCGCGGCTTTGCGTGCATTCGGGAATCCCACGCTCGTCCGGGAAGAAGCCATCTCCTACTGGAGTTGGTCCTGGCTGGAGAAATTCGTACGCGATGTGCGATACGGTGCGCGCACTCTCACTCGGTCACCCGGCTTCACGCTGGTCGCCATCCTGGTAATTGCTCTCGGCATTGGCGCGACCACATCGCTGTTTACCATCGTGCGTGCGGTATTGCTCAGGCAACTCCCCTTCCGCGATCCTGAGAAGCTGGTCATGGTGTATGAGCATTTCCGCGTGGCCACGGAGGGCGATGGATTTAATGTTGTCTCTCCGGCGGATTTCCGCGACTGGCGGGAGAAGACCCACGGATTTCAGGACATGGCGGCATGGCGCGAGTACGGCTTCGACCTCACCGGCGAACATGCGGAGCTTCCGGAGGTCGTTGCGGCTGCGGGAGGGTCATGGAACCTCTTCTCCGTTCTGGGCACGCCGCCCGCCTTGGGCCGGACGTTTACTCCAGAGGAAGACGTGCCGGAAGGACGCCATGTCGCCCTGCTCACATGGAGCCTGTTTCAGCGGCGATTCGGAGGAGATGCCTCCGTTCTCGGCAGGCAGATCCGGTTGGACAGCACACCTTACGTCATCATCGGTGTCTTGCCACGGTGGTTCACCTATCCCGATGCGCACGTTCAGCTCTGGGTGCCATACGCGTCGACTTTTTCGGCGAAGGATTTCGATGCCCACGACATGCATCAGAGCCATGTGGTTGCGCGGCTCAAGCCTGGGGTGAGTGCAGCCGCCGCGACCAGCGAGGTGGGAGCACTGCAGTACCAGATTCATCTGGCCAACCCCACCAAGCCGGTGGCGGAGGAAGCTCGCTATCGGCCGACGCTTGAGGATGTTGTGCGGGACGTGAAGACCCCTCTGATCGTACTGCTGTGCGCGGTGATGTGCATGTTGCTCATCGCATGCCTCAACGTTTCCAATCTGCTGGTTGCACGGGGTGCAGCCCGGCGTAAAGAAGTGGCAGTGCGCAGCGCTCTGGGTGGCGGCCGCCTTGCGCTTATCCGCGAGCAAATGACCGAGAGCCTGCTGATTTGTTTCGCCGGAGGGCTCATCGGAGTCCTGCTGTCAATCCAGGCCACGCACTGGCTCGCCAGCCGCTGGGAGGACCTTCCACGGGCCGAGGCCATCCACGTGGATGCTCTCGTATTCGTTTTTGCGCTTGGGCTGGTCTTTCTCACCGCTGTGCTCGCCGGTCTGATTCCAGCCATCTCCTCGACGGGCAGCGGAGTCTTCGCCGCACTACAGGAGTCCTCACGATCCATCGGGGGCAGCAGTTCGCGCGCCATTCTTCGCAAAACGCTGCTCACGGTCGAGATTGCATTGACGGTGGCCTTACTGGTGTCCGCCGGCCTGCTCTTCAAGACCTTTCTGCGCCTGCGCACCGCCGATCTCGGCTGTGCCATGGATCATGTGCTCATCATGAGATATGGTTTGCCCGAAAAGCAATACGACACGCGGGAGAAAGTCGTCGCTTTTCATGACTCTATCCTGGAGCGCGTAAAGAGCTTGCCCGGCGTACGCGCCGCGGGCCTGATTTCTACTGCGCCGGGAGACGGGTGGGAAGGCGACGATGTCTTTACGATCCCCGAGCACCCGTCCAGCAACTTTCAACTGCAGTACGACGCACTCGTTCGCACCGTCGATCCCGGCTATTTCACGGCCATGCAGATTCCGCTGCTCCAGGGCCGCTTTTTCAGTGATCGGGAGCGGCTGACGCGCGATCACTACCTCGTTATCAGCAAGAAATTCGCCAACCAGTTCTTTCCCGGCGACAACCCCATCGGCAAGCACATCAGTATTCTCCGCATGGACGGAAACGAGCCCTACGAGATCATCGGCGTGGCCGGTGACACGCTTTGGGACGTTACCGAACCGACGAAAGCCACCATGTACTTTCCCATTTTGTCCGGCATTCCGGATCAGACGAGCGAGGCGACCATCGTCGTGCGCACAACCGGTGATCCGCTGGGACTTTCCATTCCCATACAGCAACAGATTGCTACACTCGATCCGGCTCTACCGGTATACGACATCCTCACCATTGATCAGATCGTGGGCAAGACGACAGCGAGCCAGAGCTTTAGCGCGACGCTTGTGCTCGCTTTCGCTGCACTTTCTCTGTTGCTCGCCGCTATCGGCCTCTATGGGGTCCTGTCTTATCTTGTCACCCAGCGCATTCGAGAGATCGGCATCCGCATCGCGTTGGGCGCCCGACCGGGCCAGGTATTGCAACTGGTGCTGCTCGATGGACTGCGTCCGGTCTTCATAGGATTGCTGGTTGGTCTGGTGGCCGGCGCGGCGGCTGGCGCGCTCATCCGTTCGATTCTTTATGGAACCAGTCCGCTCGATCCCGCAGTTTTCGCGGCCATGGTGGGTTGCCTGTTGATTACGGCTGTCGCATCGTGTGCCTTGCCTGCCATCCGGGCGGCCAGGATGGACCCGATGCTCGCCCTGCGGGACGAGTAAATCAGCCGTCAGCTTCGCCAGCGCAGCGTGACACGTCCGGCCATGGGATGACGCATCTCTGACCCCTTTTGCTTGGCCTCAAGATGGGCGGCCTTGAGCTGGAAATACCACTTTGCCGGGCGATCGGCGTCGTCGATCAGCATGAGATGGGGATTGTGTTTTAGCCCCTCGGACTGCTTCTCCATGGTCTGACGATCCTGCTCAACAAATTTTGCGAAGACGAATTTCAGCAGCCCTGTCCCAAACGGCATCCAGCGAAATAGATTCCACCTGGCCACCACGTCGATGCGGCAGTGATCGCGAGTGATGGGCGTGACTGTAGTAAGGCTGGCGAACCAATATTTTCCGGCGCGGATCGTCTCATAACGCTGGTTGGGCAGGACAAAATCGATGGTGGTGGTGATGGAGTCTGCGTCGGCATACAGGCGAAGCAGTTTGTAGGGTGCGCTATTCGAGCTGGGGGTGTGCGCGCTCATACGGAATCCTGCGGGGATGGGCTCGAAATTCTTTTGCTTCTCGTGAATGCTGTGGCGAGTGCGCCACCACCAGGCTTGGTGGACGAACGGGCCATGCGCCGGGTCCATCAAACCGATGATGCCGTGATCGACGCTGCAGGGGAGATCGGCGGTCAGGTGGGCAATGTTCGATTTCTCGCTGAAGCTCGGCACGCGCGGCACGGCAATCGACGGCTCGACGGATTTGGTGAATCCTGCCCCCGGCGGAGCTGGATCAGGCATAAAAACCCAAATGTAGCCGTCCTGCTCCTCGCAGGCATAACTGCCGGCATAAATACGATCGATCTTCAGAGTCTGGTCAGATGTCAGCGATGGAATCAGCTGGCATTGGCCGCTATGGGCATCGAACCTCCAGCCGTGATAGCTGCACTCCAATTGCTGCCCGTTGAATCCGCCACAAGAAAGAGGCATGCCGCGGTGCGGGCAGGCATCGTGCAGGGCGAATGGCTTGCCCTCGCGATCGCGGCCGAGCACCAGGGGTGTCTCCAGCAGCGTCGCCTTTTGCAGCCGGCTGCCCCCAAGCTCTCCGCCGGGCAGCGCCCGGTACCAGAAGCCGTAGAGCATCAGCGAGTCGGGGGTCTGCTGTTGCGGCTCAGATGTCATGGGTGATCCTTGGCAGCGTACTACAGCTTGCTTGGAGGGGGTAGTTGAGGGGGATAGGCGTTGCCTTAATTTCTTACCGGGGGCAAACGTCTCAACAGACACGGGAACCCCTTCAGTTCGACGGGCCCGGACGCCCGTCTTCCGCTGGATGTTACTACCCGGTGAAATACCGCGATTTCAGGTATTTGCGCAGATTACCTTCGGTGGTTCTATTCCCTTTCGACAGATTGTTCAGCTTCTTCTTTAGCGCCTATAATCGACATACTCTGGTTTAGCATTCTCCGTCAGGTTCCGGTTAGGTAGGTGCGGAAGTGTTTTTGCGTCCGCGTCGTAGGTCTAACCGGCTATGCGAAAGCACCTGCAACTCGCCCTGATGGCAACGTCCGTAATCGCGACCTCCCTTTCTCTCATGCCATACGTGCATGCCGAAGCCGGCTCTGACACCGCGATCACTCCGACCACCGACAGTGATGGCCGGACGATATATGTGAACGAATTCGTCGCCCGTCCCAGCCGATCCTCGGACGAGCCGGAGCGGCGCAGCCCGTTGGTTTTTTGGAGCGTCACCGAGCATCGCTGGAAGCCGGTTCCGTCGGCTCACATGCGAGCCGCTCGTTCGGCGGCGGAAGAAGTCAGCCAGTATCTGGGGACAAGCGGCAGTTCGGCGATGCCGGCGCCACACTTCGAACGTGGCCGGGCGTTCACGCAGCAGGAAATCGATGCCGCCATCGATGAGGCGGCGGCTCGGCACAAGGTGGACCCCAACCTGGTGCGGGCGGTGATCAAGGTGGAGTCGAACTTCAACCCCAATGCGGTGTCCCGCAAGGGCGCCATGGGCTTGATGCAGCTTATGCCGCAAACCGCGCGCAGTTTGAATGTGGCCAATCCGTTCGACCCGGAACAAAACGTAGATGCCGGGGTTCGCCAGCTCAAGCACCTGATGCAGAACTACGGTGGGGACGTGAAGCTGACCCTGGCGGCGTACAACGCCGGGCCGGGGGCGGTGGCGCGGAGCGCCGGCGTCCCGCATTTTGCGGAAACCAGGAACTATGTAAAGCGCATCACACAGCTCTATTACAACGGATCGGCTTCCGGCACTCGCCTCTTCGAGGGGCCGGTGCACGAACCGATCCATGTAGAGCGCGACTCCCGAGGCGTGCTCACCATCAGCAATACGGACTAGTTAAACCCAGGTTCACTGAAAGACAGCGGTTACGGACCCTAACTTGAGAACCCCAGGACGAAGAAATCGCCGGCTGCCCGGCAGCGCACTGGTTGTGGTGTCTCTGTTGTGGTCGGGCTTTGCCTTCGCCAGCCAGCATCGCCCCGAGTCCTGGGCCAGGACGCAGTTTGCCGCCGCCGAGCGGCTGCACCAGGCGCTCGAAGCCCATCCTGCCGGCGACCTGAATCGCGCCGACTACGAACGGGTGATCAACGCCTATCGGCGTGTCTACCTGGAATCTCCTACATCCACCAAAGCCGATCCCAGCGTGGTGGCCGCGGCGCAGTTGCTGGAAGAGATGGGGCGGCGCTTTTCCGACGATGAGGTGCTGCGCTCGGCTATCAAGCAATACCAGTTTCTTCGCCAGCAATATCCCGGCAGCAAGGCGCGCTTTGGCGCGTTGTTCCACATCGGGGAAATCTACAAAGAAGATCTGCACGAGAAAGAACACGCCGACGAAGCGTTCAAGGAATTTCTGCGTCGCTATCCGCGTAATCAGTTTGCCGAGCAAGCCCGCCAGGCGCTGGCTGAACCGGTGGAGAAGGCGAATCTCAAGTCAGACGTAAGGCGCAACGTGCGAGCCAAGCCGGTCCAGCCGAGCACAGAGACTGCGGATGACTCTTCTGGCGACGCTGATCGTGACGACTCCGCGGCACGGCCCACTGAAGCCGAGTCGGCAGCAGCGCCTGCAACTCCGAAAGGCAAGATCACCCGCGTGACCGCCCTTCGCCATTGGGCCACACCCGATTCCATCTGCGTCGCTATCGATCTGGAACAGGGAGTCAAGTTCGATTCCCAACGCATCGATCATCCCGACCGGGTTTTCTTCGATTTGTTTGACACCCGGCTGGATCCCGGCCTCACCAAGAGTTTCGATCTCGATGACAGCCTGCTCAGGAAGATCCGCATCTCGCAGTTCAATCACACGCGGACTCGGCTGGTGCTGGAGCTGGACGGCGCCGCTGCTTTCAAAGCGTCGCTTCTGCCGGACCCGCCACGGCTGGAGATCGTGATCCCGAGCCGGCCGACGAAAGAGGTGCAAGAAACACAGGCTGACCAAACACCCGCCGAACTGCCGCCCGGCGAGCCTCGCGCAAAAACTGTTTCCGAAGCTGACAGGGGTGAAGTTCCTGTGACGAAGGCGGCGGCCGAAAAGGCTGCTCTGCGTCCGGCCGCCGCTTCGAAATCGTGCGACGACGAGGATTCTGAAAACTGCACCACACACGCCGAAATTGCCAGCACGCGCACGACATTCACGACCAGCGATGGCGTGCGGAAAACCATTGTTGATGCCGACGAGGAAGACGCCGAGAAGACCCGGAACCAGGTCGCCAAACTCGATGTGCCGGAGCCCAAAAACGACGTTCTAGTCTCGAACGCTAACCCGCCAGCGGATCAGCCGAAGGCCAGGAGCCGGTCTGCGAAAGCGAAGCAGAACAACCCGCCGCCACCGGAAGTGCGCGAGGCGCAACCGACCTCGGGCGGGGACCGCTCGCTGATTCGGGCACTGGGCTTGAAGATCGGCAAAATCGTAATCGATCCCGGCCATGGCGGGCACGACACCGGAACCATCGGTCCTAATGGTCTGGAAGAAAAAGATCTCGTGCTCGACGTCAGCCAGCGGCTGGGCAAGCTGCTGATCACACGGCTAGGCGCAGAGGTCATTTACACGCGCAAGGACGACACTTTCATCCCGCTCGAAACGCGGACAGCGATTGCCAACCAGGAAGGCGCTGACCTGTTCGTTTCCGTGCACGCCAATTCCAGCCATGATCCCGATGCACGCGGAGTGGAGACTTACTATCTCAACTTCACGTCATCACCCGACGCGCTGGAAGTGGCGGCGCGGGAAAACTCGGTCTCCGACAAGTCGATTCACGAACTGCAGGACCTGGTAAAGAAGATTGCGTTGAAGGAGAAGATCGAGGAGTCGCACGAATTCGCTTCCGATGTCGAAGAGTCGTTACACACCGGGCTGGCGGTGAAGAATCCTGGCTTGCGCGATCGCGGGGTCAAGAAAGCGCCATTCATTGTCCTGATCGGGGCGAATATGCCGTCCATCCTGGCCGAAATATCGTTCGTCAGCAACCCGGGCGACGAACGTAGGCTGAAGAAAGCTGACTACCGGCAGAAAATCGCCGAATCGCTCTACCGCGGCATCGCCAAATACGTAGGCGGTTTGAGCGGGATCAGGGTGGCGAGCAAAATCGACAAGAACGCTGGCCAGTAGAACCCTCGCAGACGCCCATCGCCCAAGGGCTTCTGGAAACTTTCTTCGTTCCCCGGTAGTCTAAGGACTAGGGATTGGTGTTTCCCGTCGCGGTTTTCATGAGGCTCTCCCGGCTGATTTCTATTCTGTTGGTGGTCTCCGGTGCGGCGTTTGCCGATAAACCGGTGGCCAAGGCTGCGCGCCCCACATCTATACTGCCCCAGGAATTCGGCGGGTGGCAGCTTTCCGGCAGCGCGAAAACCAGTTCTGACCCGGCCGGCGCCGATCCGGTGAACGCCGCAGTGCTCAAAGAATATGGATTCGACAATTTTGAATCCGCGACCTACACCCGCGACGACGGCCGCAAGCTGGCTTTGAAAGCGGCCCGCTTTGCCGATGCCAGCGGCGCTTACGGCGCATTCACCTTTTATAGAACTCGACCCATGCTGGTGGAGAAGATCGGCGATCAGGCCGCGTCGCTGAATGAGCGAATCCTCTTTTTCCGGGGCAATATTCTGATGGACGCGGTGTTCGACCGCCTCTCGGCGATGTCGGCCGCAGAGTTGCGCGAGCTGGCGGGTGATTTGCCCTTGCCGCCCGGGAATGCGGCGAATCTGCCTAGCCTGTCCGGATATTTGCCTACGCAGTCGTGGGTGAAGAATTCCACGAAGTATGTGATTGGACCGGCAGCTCTGGATAAAATTGGCTCGCCGCTGCCTTCGCAGCTTATTGACTTCAGCGCAGGCGCCGAAGCGGTCCTAGGGAACTACGATGCGTCCGGCGGCGAGGCGGCGTTGCTGCTTATCGCTTATCCGACGCCGCAAATTGCGGCAGAGCATCTGCGGCGAATCGAGTCGGCGCAGCAGGCCAACTCGCAATCATTGCCGGGGACCATCTTCGAAAAACGCACCGGTCCGATCCTGGTGGCAGCCGCGGGGCCGTTCTCGGCAAGCGAAGCGAAATCGCTCCTGGCCGCGGTGAATTATGACGCCAACGTTACCTGGAACGAGAATACGTTCCTCGACAAAAAGAACAATATCGGCAACCTGGTGTGGAACGCGCTCATCCTCTGCGGCATTCTGATGGTGTTTGCGCTGGTCGCCGGCCTTGCGTTCGGCGGCCTGCGCGTGCTGGTTCAGCGCGTCGTCCCGGAGCGGATTTTCCGCCGCGAAGTGGAGGTCGAATTCATCGCATTGAATCTGTCGGAGGAGGTCTCCAGCTCTCCCGATGGGGATGTAAGTCCATCAATCAAAGCCGTTTAACGTCAGCTTTTACGGTTTTTGTCTCATAATGATGCAATTTCCACGCCTGTTAACCTAATTCCTAAGTAATTGAAACTAAAGCTATTTATTTCCCAAAAAATCCTTGACACCCCGGTTTTTCGACTCATAAGATTTCGCCAGAAAGTTTTGACGGTAAAGACCTCCGTTAGAACTATTCTCCCTTGAAAGAAAAGGCTGCCTGTTGCCGGGTGGCCTTTTCGTTTGCGCGATTCCTGGGTGGAAATTGCAACCTTCCTGCCGCTTCGTGCGTATCACTGAGAGAGAATGAATCGCGGGAGTGCGAGGTCGACAAATGTTCTGTGATCGATGCGGAGCGGCGTTGCAAGCGGATCAGCGTTTCTGTGGAAAGTGCGGCAGAGATCTGGGCGGAGCTGTAATCGGTTTTCCGCGGAGAAGCCGGGTGCAGGAGCACATCCGCCTGCTGGGGATTTTCTGGCTGGCGCTTTCGGCGCTCAATGCGGTGGGCGGTGTAGTGCTGTTCATCCTCGCCAATACGCTATTTGTGCACCTGAGCGAGATGAGCGGACATCCGGGGGCCACCGCATGGCTGCATCCCTTCTTGAGTTTCATCGGGGGACTGGTGGTGCTCAAAGGCGCCGCGGGATTTCTGGCAGGCTGGGGTCTGCTGCAGCGTGAGCCCTGGGCGCGCATGCTGGCCATCGTTCTCGGGTTTCTGGCATTGTTCAATGTTCCCTTTGGCACCGCGCTGGGCATTTATACCTTATGGGTGCTGCTGCCGGCGGGCGCAGACGCGGAGTACGAGGCGCAGGCGCGCGCCGCGGACGCAGCGTAAGACCACGATCTTCCTTGGGAGCCCCATCTCAGCGCGTTTTTTTTGCGCTAGGGTGGGATTTTCTGACAGTGCTCACCGAGCCTCTCTTTACGCCGACTTCCCACGCATTTAGAATCGAGGCAAGCCGACGTAGCTCAGTTGGTAGAGCAGTCGATTCGTAATCGACAGGTCATCGGTTCAAGTCCGATCGTCGGCTCCAATGTCATGCGGGGTTTCGCGTTTCGCGCCCTCTGCCCGATGTGCAGTCAATGTGCAGTTAAGCACGCCAATAAAACTGCAGATCCGTGATTTCCTTTCGGGGTGAAACAAGGGGACGTCTGCGTCTTCATCAGGCGCGAATCGCGCGTACATCCAGGTATTCGGCCTCAACTTCGGTCGTTCCGTCGGAAGCGGTGTTGTGCTCGCGCCACAGGGTTTCCAGGCGAGACGCCAACTCGGATTGAGCGGCCTTGTCGAGGCGCGAGAATGTGACCTGAGTGGGACCGAAGTATTGCCGGAAGAACTCGACAACTTCTTTCGGGCCGAACGGATAGTGGAACCTGGCGTTTTGGCGAGTCAAGCTGAGTTTCGAAATTCCGCTGGAGAAGCGCTGACGAACCACCGGTTCGCTTCCCCAGAGTGAGGGTGCGGGAAGGCCGGCTGGAGGTGGAACCATTTCGGCGGTCACGCGAAATGACTTTCCCACGAATCCTTCGGGCGTCCAATTGGCCATCGCGACCAGCCCGCCAGGCCGGCAAACGCGGATGAATTCAGCCGCCACGCGCTCCGGCCGGGGCGCGAACATGGCTCCAAACATGGATATGACGACGTCGAAGGATTGATCGGGATAAGGAAGCTCTTCGGCATCGCCCTCTTCAAACGATGCCTGCACGCCTTCCTCTGCCGCCCGCTTACGGGCTTGCTCCAGCAGGTTGGTGGCGATGTCGACGCCGGTGACTTTCCCGCCCTGGCGCGCGGCGGGGATGGCCGAGTTCCCGGTACCGCAGGCGACATCCAGAACCCTCGCGCCGGGTTTAATCTCCGTGCGGGACACGAAGTCTTCCGCGGCCCTGGCGGCGTAGTTTGCGATCTGGCCAAAGTCCCCGGCCATCCAGCTGGCTTTCATGCGGGACTTCAGTTGGGCGAGCTCGGGTGAGACTGTTTGCATTGGCGCCTCAGAGGCACAATTTATCACGGATCGCCTTCTAAGAGGTCGCTGCGGGCCGAGCGGGACGGTTTCGATAAGCTAAGCTTTCATTCGCGACTTCTTGGGCTCGTGGCGCATGCTCCGGCCTTCGACCAGATGAAAGAGTTCTTCACCCAGGTTCTTGGCGTGATCGCCGGCACGCTCGAAAGCCTGCGCCATCAAGAGGAGATGAGTGCTGTAGTCGAAGCTGCAGTCTTTATTTTCCAGATGGCGGCGAAAGACCCCATGACAGACGTGGTCAATCTTGGAGTCGGTTTTCATGACCCAGTTGGCGGAGTCCAGGTTTCTCTTGGTGAAGCCCTGGTGGATGTTCTCCAGCATCTTCTCCAGAACCTCGGCCATTGCGATCAAGTCCCGGCGGTCGTCCTTCAGCAAGCGTCCGGTCAGGTGCTGCAGCCGCTGTGTCACCGACCAGGCCAGATCGCCGATGCGCTCCAGATCGATGATGAACTTCAAGCAGGCGAGCAGCTCGCGCGCCTCGACTTCGCTGACCTGGGTGATAGCGCCAGTGATTCCGTCGTCGATCTTGCGCTCGATGCGGTCGAGTTCCTTCTCGCAGTCTTTCACTGCGATAAATGCCATATTGGAGGAGTTCTCCAGAAAATCGCGCAGATTGAAAGCGGCGTCTTTCGCAACCAGGCAGGATTGCTCCACCAGGCTGGTCATTTCGCGGGTGGATTCCAGTTCCTGCACAGTCTTGCGCCGGCTGGCTGTCATGCGGGTGACAGTATCATCATAGCTCCGGCAGAGCCTGGTTCACTAACGACGATGTTAAAAGTCTGTGAATAAGGACGGCGCGTGAAGAATGCCGGAAAACTAATGCCCGGGAAGGGTGGCCAGCCCGTGATAGCTCAGAAAAGCTTTGAGGCCGTCTTCGCCCAGATAGCGTCCTAGCACGGCGGGATCAGTCCGCCGCAGGTCCACCAGCACGAATCCATCGAGGACGTTGGAAAAAGCCTTGTCCACGTTGAAACTCAACAACCGGCCCCCCAGCCTGGCGTATTGCCGCACCAGAATCGGTATGCTCTTGCCGTCCGTTTCCACATCGGCAATGGGATCGGTTAACTGGTCGAGATCCTGGAACCGATCGCCCTGAGAGATGCCGTAGCCAGGGTGCGCCCAGCCAGTACGGAAAGGACGGCGGGGGCGGATGAAATCGGACAGATTGTCGCCGTTTTCTCGCGACTGGAAGAAGCGCACGATCAGTTCCCGCGACCAGCGGCAATAACGGTTGCTGATGCTGACCGCCCCGAAGAGCACGGCGAATTGCGGATGGAGCGCAAGATATCTTCCGATGCCTTTCCACAGGGTGAGCAGCGGCGAGTATTGCCGCTGATACTCGGGGCGCACGAAGGAGCGTCCGAGCTCGAGTGCCGGGCCAAATCGCTCGAATAACGCAGGCGAGTAACGGAAGAGCGTGCTGGTGTACAAACCAGCCACGCCCATCCGCGGGAGAATCTCCGTGGTCAGCCCAATGCGGTATGCGCCCACGAGTTCGCGGTTCGCCTTGCTCCATAGAATGATATGGCTGTAATAGTGATCGAAGCGGTCGAGATCCGTGCTCAGGCCTGTGCCTTCTCCTGCCGCGCGGAATGTGACTTCGCGAAGCCGTCCGATTTCCTGCAGAACCTCGGGAATTTCGCGCGCCTTGGCGCAGTAAACCGAAAACTCGGGGCTGTCGTACAGGCGCCCCGCCGGGTTCAATTGTTGCAGGTTGCGAAGCAGCGCGTCGGCGGCGATGGGTGCGATGATCGGCTGCTGAGGCTTTCGCGGGACGATCGACTTCAAGGGGAGAAAAACCGGTCGGGACGGGTGACGCCTGGACAGAATGTAGGTGCGCCAGCGCAGGTAATCGGCAGCTTCCCGGTCCGAGGATTGGCCTCTGATGGTCTCGGCCGGAACCCTGCTGCCAATCCGTACTTCGACCTCCCGGTCCGTTTGTCCCAGGAATTCGGTCATCAGCCAGGCTGTGCGCAGTCCGGGATGGATCAAACCCAGCGCCTGGAACGCCGCGCTGTTGCAGCCCGGCAGGAAAACCGGAAGAGCGGCGGCGCCGGTAAGGCGCACCAGGCGCGCCGCCATCGCGTTCCATTGCGGATCCATGACGCCCAGTTGCCCCCAACGAAGATGGGATACCTCGCCGGCGGGAAACATGGCCAACATGCCGCCGGCGCGGACCCAGCCGATGGCTTGCCTCACCCCGCGGCGATTACGGACAACGGATTCCTCGCCTCCGAAAGGGTCGACGAAAATACAGTGCTCGTGCAGCTCCGGAACCTCGGCCAGCAGAACGTTGGTCAGCACTTTTACGTCGGGGCGGACCCGTGCCAGAAGCGCTCCTACGACTGCACCGTCGAGCAATCCGAAGGGATGGTTGCAAGTCACGACCACCGGACCACTGAGTGGAACTCTCGCCAGGTCGGCATTGGCAACCCGGCATTCCACTCTCATCTCGGAGAGCAGGTTCTCAAGAATGGACCGGTTCGCCGGCTGCTGGGCGCGACGATAGAGCTCGCGCACCCGCTCCATCGGGATGAAGCGGCGCATGAGCCGCTGAAAAGGGAAGAGATCAGGACTCTGGACCGGGGGCTGACCCGGGATAGCAAGCAGGCCGAGATCTGGCATGCTTACTGACTAATACCTCGTGTTTGCAAGGGGATGAATTCCAAGTTAAAAAGCTGTGACAAGGGTAATCGAAAGGGTACTGCCACCCCTGTACCGGCGGATCGGGCCGGTGGCTGTCTTTCCAGCGAAAATGCACTACTCTCGCTGCAAGTTGGCGCGCGTGGTTCCTTCGGGACCACATTTCCACTTGCGTACACAATTCGCGCTTGGGGATAATATGGATCGAACGACCCCAAAGCCGTGCATCGCTATAGTCGAGCAGATCTGCTCCGGATTCTACGGATCACGGCGCGCCAGTTGGCAGCGTGGGAAAGGGCCGGACTGGTAAGCGCCGCAGACAGCTACTCCTTCTTTGACTTTGTGCAGATCCAAAAAGTACGGGATTTGTGCGCCCGTAAAGTCCGTCCAGCGGTGATTCGCGAGTCGCTGGCGGCCATGCAGAAGCAAGCCGCGGGGATGGAGAATCCGCTGCTGGAAGCGGGCTCGTTCACGACTGAGCGCCACCGCGTCGCCTTCCGCCATCAAGGCAAAGTGCTCGAACCCATCGCCGGTCAGTTCATGTTCGATTTTACGCCGCACGATGTGGTAAGCAGCGCGGCCGTTCCCATCATTGCGCCGGTTCCGGAGCCTAAAGACGTGGCTGATCTGTTCGCCCGTGGCATTTCTCTCGAGGAGGATCCCAGTACGCAAACCGAGGCGATGGCCGCATATCAGCGAGTGCTGGAACTGGATACCGAGCACGCCGCCGCACATATCAATCTCGGTACGCTGTACTACAACCGGCAGGACTATGCGCTGGCGGAGAAACACTATCGCCGCGCCATCGCCATCGACCAACGATACGCGCTGGCGTACTTCGACCTGGGAAACGTGCTCGACGAGACCGGACGCGTAGCGGAGGCGATCCAGGCCTACAATACTGCGCTGCAGCTGGCCCCCACGTACGGCGACGCGCATTACAACCTGGCGCTGGCTTATGAGAAGACCCGCGAGCCGCGCAAAGCGCTGAAACACTGGCGAGCTTACGTGAAGCTCGATAGCAGCGGCCCCTGGGCAGTGCACGCCCGCAATCAGATCAAGCGCATCCTGCAGAGCGATGGCCTGAAGCTGGTATCGCGCGATTGATCCGGTTTCTCCCGGGAAAGAGTCAAAGTGGAGGACAGGTATCCTCCATCGTTAGGATCTTCACTGCTGGGCGATCTTCCCCTTGATCACGATCACTGAAGCGGCCGGCAAATCGTAGGCAGTTTGCTTGTCTGCGTTCTGCGTGGAGCGGGCGATGGGCCCGTCGGGATCTGCGGTTCCGGGAGAATAGGCGACGACCGGCCACTCGCCCGGATTTTCTGCGTGCCCCTCAAAACGCGTTTTGGCCGCGTGCCACTGGTATTGCTTGCTGCCGAAAATCGCGATGTCAACCGGGCCAGTGAAAGAACTCGTCTCCTCTGTGGCGTGATTGGCAAAGGCAATCCGCACCCGGTGCGGGTTTTGCTGGTCGCGATTGACGATCATCAGCGACCACTGCCCATCGGGACGTTTCAGCGCATACGCCGTGACTAGAGCGTGCCCAGCTCCGTCGTCGACATCGCCTTTCGCCGAGAAGACTTCGTGCTCGCCGCCGCCCGGCTGCACCCATTCCAGGTTGATCAGTTGTGAAGTGAAGAATTGCGAAAGCGGCTGCAGAATCTCGTATCCCCGGCCAACGGTGAACATCCCGAAGGTGCCCTCAGATTCGTTGCAGCCGTGCTCCATAAGCAAGGGCAGGTAATGAAAGTAGTAGACGCCGTTGCCGCCGGCGTTGAGGAACGAACCAATGTAATCTGCCAGCCAGATTCCGGCGAAGATATCCATGTAGGTTTCGCTGGCCGAGGAAGAGAGATTCGACTCGGTAATGAACATGGGGACGTTCGACGGCAGGCCGTCCTCGCGCCAGACTTGCATGATGTGACTGACCAAGTCGGGCTCGTCGTAGAGAGTGCCCCAGGGAACGCGGCACGGGTCGTAGGGGTAGTGCTCAAATGAAAAGAAGGCGAGATCGTTGAGGCGTTCGTGCTGCCGCAGATAATCCAGAAATCGACCGAGCCAGGAGACTTTACCGTTGGCGTCCGGCCAGACTTCAATGTCGCGATTCACCCCTTGAAAGGAAGGGCCGCCGAGCTTCACCGCGGGGTCGACGCGATGAATGGCCGCCGCCCACTGGATGTAGAGAGCGGCATTGTCTTCCGGCAACATGTATTGGCCGTCTGCCTCCTCACCCATCTCCACGTAAGAAACCGGATAATTGCGAGCTTTGAGATAGGCGATCTCGGCGGCGGCATTGTCGGGGGTGTCGTAGATGAGCGCGACCGGCAGCATCGCCGGCAATCCGCGGGTGACTCCGCTGGTATAGAAAAGATCGAAGCCGACTTGCGCCTGCCTGGTCGATAGCAGGTCGGAAGGCTCGTGCCAGGGATCGACCGAGGAGCAATAGGTTGTGGTCTGCTCCTGGTCGGCAGTGTGGCGCACGATGTCATGGAAAGAACCATCGGCTGTCATGGTTCCGACGTAGAGCTCATGAATGGCGTAGCCGACGCAGTTGCGCGGGTCGGTGGAACCGTGCGAATCGCAAGTGTCAGAAGATTCGGTCATCAGGATGCGCAGGTAGCGAACCGGGATCGGGTTGTCAGTGAGGCGAAGGGTTGCGATGCCACCCTTGCCGTTTGCGATCTCACCGTGGGGAAAGTCTTGCCAGACCCCGCGCGTCGGATTATGAATCGGATCGTCGCCGGTCCAGTATTGAACCGAATAGCGAGTCGCGTAGGGATCGGCCCAATCGATGCGAATGCTGTCGAGCATTTGGTTGACCGTGAGGTCGATCACGACCCACTGGGGATGAAGCGCGTCGCTTTCGCCGGTGAAGCGCTGGGTCAAATAAGGATTGCTCTTCCAGTAGCTGGCGGGATCGCCATCGGTCATGCGGGAGAAGCCATTGTTTCCGGTGCCATCGTTACGGGTGAAGCCGCGGTGCGGCAGCGCATAGCCGTAAGAGTAGCGGATGGGCTCGCCAAGCGTTGTCGAACCGGTGAAATATCCCCTGCCGCTGGGATCGCTCCACGTGCCTTGCGGATTCCAATGCCAGGCCTCGACGGCAAGCTCGGTATTCTGGCGATAAGTCACCGGCTGCCATCCCGAGGCAAATGCGCGCTGCAAAGAATCGGGAGTGAGGTCATGATCGATGGCCTGCGCCGGAATGCGGTCCACCCCCGCACCCAGAGTTTGATTGGGCACGAAATGATTCGTCGAGTGGCCCGGAGTGATGTCGACTTCGATGGTTTGGGCTGAGGCTAGGTAAGAAAGAATCGAGATTGCGATCAGGACGAGGAGCCCAGGATGCGAGCGTTTCAAGAGCGTTCTCCCAGATGTTGTTACTGAAAGCATTTAATAGAGGTGTTTTGCTGCGTTCCGATTGTAACCGAAATTTCGCCCAGGGAGCCATGGTTGTAGTGTCGTCTGAGTAGAGGGCGAGCAGAGTGTGCACGTGCGTAAGAACGCCTTATAGCTCTCCGCTCGAGGTGACAGATCGCTGCAGAATGACAGCTACAAGCTTATCGATCCGGAAGTGCTAGAATTTCTGGTTCGCCTGCGAGGTTCAACATGCCGGAAACTGTGCTGCAAGCTCCTGCCCCCACCCCACTTACTACGTTCACCGAGGACGAAATTCTCTTCCGCGACAATATTCGCCAGTTTGCGGAAGAGAAAGTCCGCCCGTTAGTCAGGGAAATGGACGAGAAAGGCGTCTTCGACCATGGCTTGATCGAGCAATTCTTTCAACTGGGTCTTATGGGGATTGAGGTTCCCGAGCAGTATGGCGGGAGCGGCGGCAAGTTGTTCGAAGCGATTCTTGCAGTTGAAGAAATGTCGCGTGTGGACGCTTCGGCGGGCGTGATCGTGGATGTGCAGAATACGCTTGTCAACAACGCCCTGCTGCGCTGGACCACCGAAGAACAGAGAAAACGCTACCTGCCGCGCATGACCGCCGATACATGCGGCGCATACGCGCTGAGCGAAGCTGGTTCGGGATCGGATGCATTTTCCCTGCAAACCAAAGCCGAACTAAAGGGCAGCGATTACGTTCTTAACGGCCGCAAACTTTGGATCACCAACGGCAAAGAAGCCGGAATTTTTATTCTGTTCGCCACGGTCGATCCGGCCGCGGGTTACAAGGGGATTACTGCGTTCATCATCGAGAAAGAATTTCCCGGATTCACGGTCGGCAAGAAAGAAGACAAACTGGGCATCCGAGCGTCTTCCACTTGCGAGTTGATTCTGGAAGACTGCCGCGTGCCTAAGGCGAATGTGCTGGGCGAAGTGGGTAAAGGTTACAAGATCGCGATCGAAACCCTCAACGAAGGGCGAATCGGCATTGGTGCGCAGATGGCAGGGGTGGCGCGGGGAGCCTGGGAATATGCGGCCAAGTATTCACAGGAACGCAAGGCCTTTGGCAAGTCCATTTCTGATTTTCAAGGCGTGCAGTTTCAGATCGCGCAGATGGCGACCGAGATTGAGGCCGCCCGGCTCATGGTCTACAACGCGGCCCGCATGAAAGATGCCGGCGTGCCGTTCGTCAAAGAAGCCGCCATGACCAAACTGTTTTGCTCGCAAGTGGCAGAGCGGGTGACATCGCTGGCGATTGAGATCTACGGCGGCTATGGCTTTACCAAAGATTATCCGGTGGAAAAATACTGGCGTGATTCGAAGATTGGCAAAATCTACGAAGGCACATCGAACATGCAGCTGGCGACCATTGCCAAGTTGGTGCTTGGCGGCAACAAGTAGCAGGTCCAGAGGTGATGCGGCGCGGGCGAGCGCCCCCCGGTTGCAAGGCACATCGGTAACGCATTCCGGTTACCTATATTGTGCATATGCTTGCATCTGCACCATCTGAATTGGACTCGCAAATCGTGGTTAACCTGCTTGTTGTTAACTACTTGCAAATTCTCCAAGTGATGGCGTTCAATCTGCTTCTGCAATGGTGCCTGCTTCCACGGCGCACACGGGGTGACCATTGTTGAGCTGGACGTCAGATCAAGCGCTTGTGCTACCCACTTCGAGCCCTAAACCGAAATCCAAGCACTCCGCGCTGCCGCTGCTGGTCTTCCTGTTTTTCGTCTGTTGGGGAATGATGTCGTTGCTGATTGTGGAACAGGGACGCACGATTGAATCGCAACGCACCTTGATCCGGTCGCTTTTTGAAGACAGCTCCCAGTTAAGTCATCTGAAAGGTGAGATCTTTCAGAAACAGCGTGCCGCAGCTCAGGCCCAGGCTGAGGCAAAGGCTCACTCCCAGTCGCAGTCTCCGTCGACCCAGGACAACCAGCGGGACCAGAGCAAGAACGGCAGCGGTTCACACAAGCTGCAGAAGCCGGTCCCGCGAAAACCTCCCACGGATACCGCTACCAGCGAGGATGAGCGCAGGAACGTATTGACCATCTGATTTCCGGGCCAGGAAAAAGCGATGAACATCCTGGCAAAGACCCTGCTCCTGATCTCTCTTCCCGGTTCCTGGTTTGCGCCTCCCTTGCGCCCTCCGGTGAATCAGGCTTCCACGCACACCACCCCGGCTCACGGCCAGTGGTATCTGGCGGAGACCGGCCATGCCGTCTACTGCTACGGCCCGGTCATGCTGATCATGCAGCCCGAAGGCAGCGTGCAGCGCGTCGCCACCTACTGCAAGGGCGACAAAGTCATCGTCCCGCTGAAGGATTAGCCCAGTCTCGGAACAGCAAGGCTGCGCCTCGGCAGAAGCCCTGTAAATCCTGTACAGTTCTTTCCATGCCTGCATTTGAGAAGCATATTTTTGTTTGCGGGAATCAGCGCCCGGCCGGGCATCCACGCGGCTGCTGCGACCCTGCCGGACAGGCGGCCCTGCAGAAGTTGTTCAAGCAGAAACTGGTGGAACGCGGGCTGAAAGGGAGAGTTCGGGCGAACCAGTCCGGCTGTCTCGACCAGTGTGAGCACGGCCCTAACCTGGTGATTTATCCGGAGGCCGTCTGGTACGGCGGAGTGACGCCCGATGATGTGGACGAGATCATCGAGTCCCACATTCTCGGCGGCAAGCCGGTCGAGCGGCTGCGGTTGAAGGATTCGTGCATCAACACCCCGGGCTGCGAGCACAGGCCGCGCCGCGGCTAGTGCATCATTGCCTTTAGAGCGGCCATTTCCTTGCGCGCCGCGGTGGCGCGTGGGCCGTCTACTTCTTCCGCCAGAAACATCTTCAATTCCGCCATCGCATCAGGCAGCCGATTCTCCTGCTCGTAAGCCAGGGCCGCCAGATAATGCGCGATAGAGTGCTGGGATTGGCGGGTGGCATGGGCGCGGCTGCAGGTATCCATGAGCTGGTCGAAGTGACGGTTACGCAGCTGCATATCGGCCAACAGCACCAGGGTAACCACATCGGTGGGGTCGATGGCAGCGGCCTTATTCAGTAATTCCTCGGCATGAGAAAAGCTGTGTTCGGCGATGTCGGCTCGCGCCAGGTTGACATAAGCCGGGGCGTAGTGATCGTTGAGGCCGATTGCTTTCAGCAATATTTCGCGTTCGCGCGCCCGGTCTCCCATGCGGGCATACACAACACCCAGGTTGTTGTAGGCGTCGACAAACTCGGGATCGATGGCGATGGCCTGATTCAGGTGTTCGATGGCTTGCGGCCAATTCTCGGCAGCCATCGAATCGCCGGCGCGGTCGAATTCCTTTTTCGCTTTTTTGGGGATATTGAGTTCAGCCGCGGACACCAATGTCCCGCCGTTCTTCGCCGCACTTCCGGATTTCGGCGGAGGATTCACCCTTACCTCGAAAGTCTGGTTGTCCTGGCTACCAACCTCAAAGCTTTCACTGCCGGACTCCGCAACACCGTTGCCGGAGACAACCAAGTGGTAGCTCCCGTTGGGAACGCTGGAATACTCGACCGTGCAGCCTCCGTCTGTAAAAGCCTCGCCGATCGATAGGCCGGCAGTGCTCACCAGTACGGCGCGGGTCTGACTATCGCAGATCTTTCCCTGAGGCATCACCAGTTGGATGCGCACGGCGCGGCGATCTGAAGAGTCGTTGTTGATTTGTGCAACGGCGGCGGTAGTCAGCAACAGAAACACGGCAAACAGGCGATACGTCATATTGGCCCCCTTGCCCGCCGCACGGATTCGGATTGGACACCGCAGCCACACGGCGACAACTTGCAGCGTCAGACGTGGCGCGCGCGAAAGTGTTAGTGGATTTATCTCGTGTCACGATAATTTTGCAAATATGTTTGCTTATTGCGGAACGATCACAACAGGACATTTGTTCTGGCTGGGTGTACGGGAAGGTTTCGTGGCAGAGATGCGCAACTGAGATACAAAAACACAAGCATGCAGACACTTGTCACTGACGAGTGCAGTGAGTGGAAGTTCTATGGCGCGGTGTGGACCGCCATCCCAAAAGGCGCCATAGCATCGCGGACGACGTTTTCTTCACCCACGGCGACGACGACGGTGTGCGCGAAAGGGAAGTACTTTCTGGCGGCAGAATCCACGTCGTCCTTGGTGGCGGCGGAGATTTTCTGGCCGTAAGTGCCAATGTAATCCGGAGGCAAGTTGTCCACCCAGAGTGTCGCCAATTCCTGGGCCACGGCGCTGCGCGCTTGCAGGTTAATCGCCTCACTGCCAACCAGGTACCGTTTGGTCTTGGTGAGTTCTTCCTCGCTGGGGCTGGTCGTCGCCAAACGGTTCATCTCATACATGATCTCGTTCAAGGTGGGCCCGGTCACCTCATTGCGGACATCGGCGCCCGTGGTCAACACTGCTGCCCGGCGGTAGGGCCTCAAGAACGAGAACGGTGTATAGGTGTAGCCTTTGTCTTCGCGAATGTTAGAGGTCAGGCGGGAGCTGAACGTGCCTCCGTAAATCGCGTTGGCGACCTCTGCGGCTTCGTAATCCGGGGCGCCGCGCAAGGGACCGAACGAGCCTAACCGAAGAGTGGTTTGCACCGACCCGGGACGGGGCACTACATAGACTGCGTGCTCAGGCGTTGCGGAAGCATTGTCCGGCGCTTCCAGCGGAGATTCGTTGGGAGCCTTCCATGCACCCAGCTTGGATTTCACGAGCTCCATCATGCGGGCGTCTTCGAAATCTCCCACTACAACCATGATGCACTGATCCGGACGGAAACGCTGTCCGTAGATTTTGCGAAGGTCTGCCGGCGTGGCGGCTGCAATCGACTCCGGCGTGGGGGCAGCGACGTGGTAAGGATGGTCTCCGAAGAGAACCTTGGCCATGGCGCGCGCCGCCAGGAACGAAGGCTCAGATTCCTGCTGCTGCAGCGAGTCAGCCAGGTTGCGTTTGGCAAGGGTGACTTCCGCATCGGGGAAGGACGCATTTTGCAGAATATCGGCCAGCAGATTCACGCCTGTTTCAATCCGCGAGGAGAGAACACTGGTGGAAATCTCAGTGTCGTCTTTCTCGGTTGCGGCATTGAGATCGCCGCCGGCGGCTTGAAGTTCCTGCGCAATCTGCTTCGCATTGCGCGTCTTGGTTCCCTGATCGATCGTCTTGGCCAGCAACTCGGAGATTCCCGGACGATCCGGCGAATCCGCTGCCAGCCCGCCCCGTACGGCTACTTGAAACGCAACCTTTGGGAACCCTGGTTCGGAGACCAGCCAGACAGTCAAGCCGTTGTCGAGCCTGGTGGTATTCACTGCCGGAGCCTGCAGAGGTTTTTCGGGCCCATAGGGCGGCAAGTCCGGGGGGAGTGGAGCTTCCTTTTGAGCGAAGCTCATGCCGACGAGAAGAATCAGTGCGCCACAGGTGTTTGCGATCTTCACAATTCCCCTCCTTGCGGCTTTTCCGCCTGGCTTGCGGAAGCCGGAACACGATTGATGATGGTGCGGTTAGTGGCTATCAGGTACTTGGCTGCAAAGGCGCGAACCTGAGCGGGCGTGACTTTGGCCAGATCTTCCGGGATCTGGTACACCGCGTCAAAGCTATTATCGAAAAGCACGGCATGGGAAAGGGCAGATGCCCGACTGATGGGAATTTCGAGCTGATCGTACCAATCCGAGCGCATCTTGGCGACGATGCGCTCCAGATCCTGCGGGCTCGGCCCTTTTTCGGCCAGGTCTTTGATCGCGGCATCGTAGGCAGCGAGTACCTGATCCTCGGTGACATTCGGCGGATAGACGATGAACGACGTAAGCAGAGTGGGACCGTTGTACTCAAATGGCGAGCCGAGCGGCCAGTTCACGCCGCCGTCTACGGAAATCGCGACTTCCTTGTCCTTTACCAGGGCCTGATACAGCCGTGACGCCTGGCCATTGTGCAAGAGTTCTCCAGTCACTGCGGCGGGCAGTGCATCGGGCGTGTGCCTGGCGGGCATGCGATAACCGATCGCCAGCGCGGGAACCCTGGCCAACTTGTCGGTTTGGGTGGAACGCCGCTCGGCATTTTGCGGAGGTTCGTCAACCTTCGGCCGAGGCGGGGTGGGGCGAGACGGGACGGAAGCGAAATATTTCTCAGTTTTTGCGAAAACTTCGTCGGGCTTCACATCGCCAACCACGGCGAGCACCGCATTGTTGGGCGCGTAGTATTGTTCGTAGAAAGCTTTTACGTCTTCGATCTTCGCCGCATCCAGGTCTTTGAAATCTCCATAAAAGTTGTGGGCGTTGGGATAGGTGTCGAAGGCCTTCCCCGGCAAGTCGATGGCGAAGAAAAGTCCATAGGGACGGTTGAGAACGTTGACTCGTACCTCTTCTTCGACGACGTTGCGCTGGTTCTCCAGATTCTTCGGCGAAAAATCCAGCGTCTTCATCCGGTCAGCCTCGATCCACAACACGGGATCGAGCGTGGAAATCGGCGCTGTCTCTATGTATTCGGTGTGGTCGTAGCGAGTGTCTCCGTTATTGTTTCCGCCACCGCCCTCGATCACGCGGTCCAACACTCCCTTGGGTGCATTGGGCGTTCCTTCAAACATCATGTGCTCGAACAAATGGGCAAAGCCGGTCCGCCCTTCGGGCTCGAGGCGAAACCCGATACCATAGCTGACGCACAACCCAAACGTCGGCGCCGAATGATCTTCGGAAACCACTACCGTCAGGCCGTTCGGCAGCTTCTTCATGGTCGTCGGTGCCCTCCACTGCTGGGCG
>Ga0335078_10000351_pt1 | contig 73297 bp, 55 predicted proteins | sample Lox_Sample_32_FD_206711 | JGI IMG/M metagenome (GOLD analysis project Ga0335078, IMG submission 206711) | Soil microbial communities from Loxahatchee National Wildlife Refuge, Florida, United States - Lox_Sample_3.2 | ecosystem: Environmental > Terrestrial > Soil > Wetlands | place: USA...
ACCCGTTCGGAAAACGAGGCCAAAAGCATCGCCAAGGAGATGGGCGCTTACGTCGGAGGATTTGCCGGCGGGGCAGCCGGGATGACGGCCGGCGCCGTTGCCGCCACTTTGCTCCTTCCTGGCATAGGAACAATCTTTGCTCTGGGCTTTGGCGCGGCCGCACTCCTGGGGCTGGCAGGCGCAGGCACGGGCGCGGCGGTCGGAACGGCTATTTCTCATGAGTCAAAATCTCCTGAGGCTACCCCGGATGAGAAGTGCTCCGACGATGTGTCGTTTTTCCGAGATGTTCTCAAAGAGCGCCGCTCGTTGATTGTGGTCCGCACGGAATCTCAGGACATTGCGAATTCAGCGTGTGCGATTCTTGATCGGCTCGGACTCGGTATGCAAGGCAAGACCCCTACGCGGATGGAAACCAAGACCCGCGAGGTCGGCGACGTAGTTGTTTTGGATATCAGTGGCAGAATCACGGTGGGCGAGGGCAATGTGATGTTGCGGGAGATCGTTCGCGACCTCGCGGATAAGGGGAGCAAGAGAATCATCTTGAACCTGAGCGAGGTCAATTACATCGACAGTTCAGGAGTGGGGGAACTGGTGAAAACTCACACTACCGTTCGCAATAAGGGTGGCGAACTCAAACTTGCCAGTCTGAACAAGCGGGTGCATGACCTGCTGCATTTAACAAGGTTGGCAACGGTTTTTGATATTCAAAAGGACGAGGCTGCCGCAATTAGCTCTTTCGGTCACGCGACGTCTCGCGCGGTAGCGTAATTAGTTTGCCGTCGATTTTGAATATGGGCTGAGTCGCCCGCTTTTCCAACCTGAAATCGAGCCGCGCCGTACCCTCGGCGCGGCTTTCTATTGTCATTCATTCATTGAGCTTGCAGTGGCTGAAAGGGCGTTGTTTGCGCTGGCCCTATTTCCCATCACAAATCACAAGAGCCATGGCCAGCATGACTGCACACCCTGCGATGTCGTGACATTGTACTTACAGGCTCAGAACTCCAGCTCGGCGACGAGCTGCATGTTGCGAGGGCTGCCATTCCCGAAATACGGATTGAACGAATCCGGTGTGCTCGTCAGCTGGAAGCCAGAACCGAAGGTCGTGGACGGGTTGGCAAAATTGGGATGGTTCCAGATGTTGAAAAATTCGGCCCGCAGCCGCAACCATCGATCACGAAAGATTTGCTGAGATTTGACGAATGACATATCAAAGTCGTTCAGTCCCGGTCCGCTGAAAGCGTTTCTTCCTAGATTGCCATACGTCCCGGGCGACGGCTGCGCAAAAGCGGCTGGATTCAAGTATGGTCCCAACGGATTGAACGGCACGTGAGGATTGCCAACCAGATCCGGGCGGTCGCGGAATTCGCCCGTGCCGGAATTATCGAAAGGCAAAGTTATGTTGATGGGCCCGCCAGTTTGCAGGGTCGTAATGCCATTCAGTTGCCAGTCAGAGGTGAGCGCGTGCAGCCAACCTGGCACATTCGCGGGCGCGGGTATTCGCCAGGCATATGTGATGGTAAAGCGATGGCGGACGTCGAAATCCGAGCGGCCATAGTCCAGGTTCAGGTTACGGCTGTCCTCCGGCGGCCCGTGGTAAAATCCGCCGGCACCTGATGTATTATCCAGCGATTTGGAAAACGTGTACGCGGCGCGAAATGTCACGTTGGCCGCCGAGCGCTGCGCGGACACCTGCAGGCTGTTGTAGTTCGAAGACGTGATATCGGAAAGAGTGTTGATGACGCGGTACTGGGGAAATGCGGCTGCAAATGGCCGGCGCGCCTGCTCGCTCAGCGGGTCGGAGCTGCCGGGTGTCGGCTGATTGATGTCAATAACCACGGGCAGGTCAGCGCCGCGTGTGCCGTAATACGCAATGCGCAACGATTGTTGCGCGCCGAGGCGTTGTTCTAACGCGAGATCGTAATTCTGGTAGCGAGGATCGGGGAAATGCGTGTTCACAGCGAAAACATCGAATGGAGGCTGCGGTGCTGCCGGTCCAAAAATCTGAACATCGGGTCCAAATGGTACGGGCGCAGGCGGTGTAATGGTGAAGATCGCACTCGAGCCGATGGGATTAAATATCGGTCCGGCTAGGATCGAGTTTGCGTTGTTGCTGTTATCCATCAATTCGTCGAATGAGGCGGCGTCGAAGTACATTCCCCAGCCACCGCTCAGGGTGAGAGAACCGCCTAATCCAAGCGAAAACGCAGCGCGTGGCGCAAAATCAGCGAAGTTCGGCTGATATTCGTGCTCAATTCCAGGCGAGCCGACCAATGCCAGCCCGGCATCCGGAAGGAAGTTACTCAGTCTTCCCTGCTTCTCCGTAGGAACAGAGAATTCATCGTGGCGTAATCCCAGGGTGACCTTAAGGTCCGGCCGAACCTGCCAGCCATCTTCGACGAATGCGGCCCAGCGATGCTGGCGCAGGTAGCGTTGTGAGTCGCCACGGGCTATGGTGGTGACGCTGGGAGCGGGCAAGCCAGCCAGCAGGTCAACCAGGCTTGCAATCCCGAAGTCGCTCGTCAGTTGGTCACCGAGTTGCGAGCCATCGAACACGAGCCTCCCCCGCATGCCGGTGTCCGTGAAGGCATTCTCCTGAAGCAATGTTATGCTGCCGCCGAACTCCCATTGATGCGCGCCGCGAGTCCAAGCGATGTGATCTGAAAGATCGTACACGTTGCTAACCCGCCCGCGCGGCAGCGAGGAAGGCGCGCCGAGATTTTCGTATTCGCCTGGCGCAATATCGATTTCCGGCAGACCAAAATCGCGGGTCGAGGTAACTCCGGTGTTCAAGTCTATTGTCATTGGATTGAAGCCGGTATCTCCAGGAAACGTTGTTTCGTTGTAGCGCGAATAACCGAAACGGGCAGAGTTGACCAGGCGCGATGACAGTGCACGTTGCCACTGGACGGCAAACAACTGCACGATGTCGTGGGATTGCGAAGCGTAATCGGGCAGCCGCGAGCCTCCTCCCAGTCCGAACCCTCCCTGCGGGAAACCCTGGCGGTTCTCGCCGAAGGCGTACGAAGCGGAGATAATGTCCCTGCCAGCTTTTCCGTGATCCGCCTTGAACGTTACCGTGTTGCCGTCACTGCGCCCAATATCAGAAAAACTGAGCGGACCCTGGCCGAGCGAGGCCGGGTAAAGCGCAAGAATTGGCGAGGCCAGGGCATTCACCGAACGGCCAGATGCCTGGACGAGCGATGTTGCCGTGGCAATTTCCGCCTGGGTCGGAAATCGAGATGCGAATGTCACACCCACGCGCTCGTGCTGGCCTTCGTACGAACTGAAGAAATAGCTGCTGCATGGCAGCGGGCCTCCAAGAGTGAATCCGAACTGGTTATTGCGAAACTCTGGACGCGGACGTCCAAAGGCGTCGTTATAGAAATTGTTGGCTGCCAGCTTGTCATTATCGAAGAACTCAAACAACGACCCATGCAAGTGAGGCCCGCCGCTTTTGATTGTGGTAAGCACTGCGGCGCCTGACGGCCCATACTCGGCGCCAGTGTTGGTTTCCACTTCGATTTCCTGGATGGCATCGAGCGGTAGCAGGACCGCGGGAGCACCGAAGGCGCCCCCCTGGCCGATGGCTTCTGCACTGCGGAAGGGGTCGAGGTTATTGGTGCCGCTGACGATATAAGTATTGAACTGCTGGCGGCTGCCGTTGATGGGAAAGGATCCAAACGTTCCCCCGGTGGCGCCGGCTCCGGGTACAAGCGTCTCGAGGTTGCCTGATGCCTGTCCGCGAACCGGCAGCGTGCGCACCTGCTCTCGCACACCCACGCTGTTGACCTCGGTCACCGCATTTGACAGGGCCCGTTGCGGGTCGATCGTGACCTGCAGTGGTTTCTCCTCCCCTGCCCGCAGCGAGATGCCTGCAGCTTCTATGCTGACGTACCCGCTGTGCATGACACGCAAGCGATAGTCGCTCGCAGGAGCAAGGTGAGTAAATTCGAACTGGCCGAGTTGATCACTGACTGCGGTGGCCGCCGCCTCGCTGCGATTTCCGATGTAAAGCCGAACCTGAGCGCCGCCGACTATGCGGCCTCGCCTGTCTGACACCCTGCCGCGCAGGGTACCGGTCGCTGCCTGCCCAACTGCCTGGATTGCAACAAACGTGAAAAGAAGAGCTGACAGCGCGGGAATTCGAGAGCAGCGCCGCATCACCAGGGACCCTGTGTCAACTTACGCAATTTCTTGTTCAAGCTTTTTTGCTTTATGACAGCGGCACTCTCGACAACGCTCTTGGGATTAGTGACGGCAATGCCGAAGGCATCATACCTGATCTGCGAATTGTGTACGAACTGGCAAATACCGGGCAAAAGAGAAGCGGGTGCTCAGTCCACCAATTCCATTCGTTGCAGGTCAATGAGCGGGATTACTACACAAGAAACACGGAACTACTTCGCCGCGGTGATGGCAGTCTGGTGCACGGCCTCCACCAGCCAGACCTCACCCATGCCATCCTCGATTCGCCGCACGAGGTGGTAAGGACCAATTACCCTTTCTGCAGTGTCAGCGGCATCCATGCTTTGGGTAGTCGTGCGGCCAACATCATGCGCACCACCTGCATCGTTAGGAAGGTCTTCCTTAGACAGCATTTTTGGGAGATTCCCTTATGAGACGAGCGAGACACAAGTATATACCGGGTTGGATGTAGGCCTTTGCAATACCCGATGAGCATGGCATTCGGAGCAGGACAGATCCCGGTTTATAAAATAAATTGTTTTATTTGATTTGGAGACTGAAATGGAAAAACAGGCGACTGTCCTGGTTTACGTATTACTCCTCGTGGCAGTAGTGTTTGGTGTCGATTTCCTGTTCTTCAGAAACCGGTTCTGGGAACGGCTCATGGCGAATATAGGAATTGTCCTGGTATTCGCAGCTTTCTACCTAAGAACTCTCAGGCATTAATCGTTCGCATACGTTGGGGCGTTGTTCCCGGAACAAAAGAATTCCTCGATGCTCTACGGCCCTACACGATCATTGCCGATCCGGTTTCCTTAAAACAGGACTTCACGCAGATGAAGTCGCTCAGTCCTGAAGAACAACAGAAGCAACTTCGCGAACTCGCTGCGCGCGGCGACGTCATCAGCGCCACAAACGCTGCACGCAAACTCTACGGCTGCAGCCTGGGAGAGGCAAAAGATATGGTGACTTCTCTGAGTGAGAACCAGACGCCCCAGTAGCCTTTGCTTTTCCACGCGCCCATTAGTCACCGACGCCGGGTAAAATAACAACTCGTACCCGCTTACGACTGGGTGCGGAGATCCCGTGCTTCTTATTCGCGAGGCGACAGCATCAGACGCAGCCCTCCTCGTAGAGATGATCCGCGAACTCGCCGACTTCGAACGCGAACTCGAGCAGGTTGAGATCACGCCTGATGACCTTGTACGCGATGGCTTTGGAGAGCACCCGATGTTCCGCGCCTTCATTGCAGAGTGGAACGGCGAGCCGGCAGCATACAGCCTTTATTTTCTTACGTACTCGACCTGGGCGGGGCGATCCACCCTGTACGTAGAAGACTTGTTTGTTCGCGCCAGCTTTCGGGGCAAGGGCATCGGCAAGGCGCTGCTCACGCGGATGGCTGCGATTGCACGAGACAAGAACTGCTACGGCCTGCGATGGGAGGTGCTCAATTGGAACTCTGCCGCAATCGACTTTTATCATTCGCTCGGAGCCAACGTACTGTCAGAGTTGTCGCCAGTGCGGCTCTCGGGGAGCGCTTTCGAAAACCTCGCAAAAAGCGGTTGACAAGCTGATAGCTGGCTTAATGAGCCGAAGTTCCAGTCCCGCTTAGTGTCACGAACTGGGGGCTACCCCCTCCATGGTCCTCGCTGACGGTCAATGTGGCGGTTCTGGTTCCATTTGCAGTCGGGGTGAAGGTCACTGCGATGGTGCAGCCCGCGCCTCCATTTATTTTCTTTGGGCAATTGTTGGTCTGGGTAAAGTCCTGCGGATCAGCTCCCGCGATCATCACCGATACGCTGCTCACCGTACCCTTACCCACGTTGAGCAGGGTCACATTTTGGGGAGCGCTGGTCTGCCCGACTTGCTCGTTGCCGAACGCAAGCTTCGAGGGAACAAGGCTGATTGCCGTACCTATTGCAGTCAGATCGGTGGTTTGCTGTGCGCCTGCAGCATCGTCGTAGACTGTCAAACCAGCCACGCGCGTACCGATTTGCTGAGGGGTGAACGTAACCGCAATCTGGCAAGTTGTGTGTGGCTGCAACTCCCCATTGCAGGTGTTCTTGGCTGTAAAGTCTTTATTATTGGTTCCGGTAATCCCGATCTGACTGATGTGCACTACCTGCGCGCCGCTATTGGCAAGCGTTACCTGCTGCGGAACGCTGCTTGTATTCAGGACGGTGTCTCCCGGAAACGACACTTTCGGTGTCGAGAAGGCCACCGGACTTTGCATGATCGCGGAGAATGTCCCGTCATTGAAATCGGTGTCCGCCAAATCCAGGCTGCCGTCACGATTAAAATCTCCCGTGATCAACGATTGGGGCGCCGTTCCAGTCGGATAATTTGTATAGGGGCCGAAGTGCCCGGCGCCATCACCGAGCACAACCGAAATTGTTCCCGACTCCAGCCCGAGATCATTGTAGTTTGAGGTAGCTACATCGAGCTTGTTGTCGCCGTTGAAGTCGGCCACAACAATTGACCACGGGTCCTGGACCTTATAATCTCTCTCACTTTGAAAACTTCCATCGCCGTTCCCCAGCATCACTCCCAACAATCCGTAGGCTGACGTATAGGATTCGCCAACTAACAGATCGAGCTTGCCGTCACCGTTCACATCTGCCGTGGTCAACCCCGTCGAGCCGTATCCGTTGACGACAATCTCCTGGTCCGGACGGAATGTGCCGTCCCCATCTCCCAACACGACGGTCACATATTGCTGCAGGAACTTACAGTTGGAGGGACAGTAGTCTACGGCTGCCACATCGAGCTTTCCATCGTTGTTGAAATCGCCCAGCGTAATGGCCCATGCGTACTGGGAATTGTCGAACTCGGTATCAATGTGATTTTGAAAGGTTCCGTCGCCATTGCCGGGAAGCACTGAGAGTGCCACAACGGCTTCGCCTCCGCAGTTGTAGCCGCAGTTGTCGGCCGTGATCAAATCAAGTTTTCCGTCGCCGTTCATATCTGCCGCAAGCACCTGAAACGGTTCGGGACCGGTATCGTACGTTCCTCCAATCTGGAAACTCCCATCCCCATTTCCGAGCAGCACGGAGATCTTGCCCGCGGGACAGGGCACGTACTTGCAATTCTCGTTGCTGACTGCGAGGTCAATCTTTCCGTCGCCGTTAAAATCAGCGGCCACGACCGAATTCGGCCCGTATCCCAGCTTGTATTGTTGTCCCTGCTGAAAAGTGCCGTCCCCTTTGCCCAGCAGGATGTTCAGTTCGGTTTCGATGACTGCGAGGTCGGGAATGCCATCGCCGTTAAAGTCGGCCGCGGTCAGGGCGGGAGGCAGTTCCGAAGAGGGATACGTGAGTCGCGCGAAAAAGGCGGGCGTGGCCACTGGCTCCGTGATTTCAAAAGTAACCGCGTTGGATACTCCGCCTCCAGGGGCAGGGCTTGCGACCGTGATGATCGCTGAGCCTGTAGTGGCTATGTTTGCCGCAGGCACATTCGCCTTTAGTTGGGAGCTGCTGACAAAAGTTGTTGCCAGCGCGTGGCCGTTCCATTGCACGACCGACCCGGAGACGAAGCCGGTACCACTCACAGCCAGAGTTAAGCTGGATCCTCCGGGCGGAGCGGCGTCAGGCGAAAGTGGCTGATTCACGTAGGGGACGGGATTAGACGACTGTCCCACCAGGGCCGTGGAACCGAGAAGGATACCGATGAGCAGGGCGCGCACTGGGGACATAGGACAGACCTCCGGAAGAAGCGAGATTGAGGCATCTCGCCGACAAACCCCGAAAGTATGCCCCAAGCTTCGCGCTCAGGTCAAGGATTTCAGTACATTTTACAAAACAGTGGAGCCCCGGACGCTAGCAACTTAAATCCGACCAGCCTTCTTTAGTTGTGGCTCGTAATATCTTCGCCGCCGCTTTCACTGCCTTGCGACATCAATCAGGTTGTCGTCGGCATTACGGTCAATAAGTTTGTTATAGGGGTCAATGCCCGCGAGCGTGGGCTGCTGGTCTACCGTCATAACGAAAGTCTTGTGCTCCTCAGTCATCTTCTCTTTCTTTAGATAGAGCGGCCTTTCTTCATCTTTCTTTCCGCTGAAGACACCGATCTCGATGTAATCGGCGAGAGGCATGGGAGACTCTGCACCGTTGCCGTCGGCCTGCATTTTACGCGCAGAAACATCTAGCGTGACCTGGTATTTCCCATCGGCCATCTTTTGTGACTTAGCGGAGATGGCCTTATTGTCGTACAGAACGATGCGGTTGAAACCGTCGTCCACTAGGTATTGCAGCTCGGCCGGGGTTTGTGCCCGGATCGCATCCACCAGCAGTCGCGTGTCCGGATAAGTCTTATCGACGGCTGCCTGGGCGCGGGCATTGCCATCAGCATCGACCTGATTGTCGGCATTCGCGTAGCGGTATTGCATGAGGAAGTTGTGCAACGCGAGGTTGAATTTATCTTCGCCGATATAGTCAGCGAGCGTGTAGAGAACCTGGCCGCCTTTCTGATACCAGACATATGGTTCGCGCTGAACTAGCGCCAGCGGCGGTTCGTGGCGGACCTCTCCGCCGCGATCGCGCAAGTAGCGGTCGAGTTCGTGGCGGAGATAACGGTGCATGAGGTCGCGGCCATACTTGTGCGCCATGACCTGCAAAGCCGAGTACTCGGCGAGGCTCTCCGACATCATGTTCGAGCCTTCAACATCGGCGCCAATCAACTGATGCCCCCACCATTGGTGGGCGAGTTCGTGGGCGGTGACGAAGTAAGTGAAGTCAATATCCGTCGGCTTCTTCACGCGCTCGATGAACCCGATGCCTTCGGAGAATGGAACGGTATTGGGAAAAGATTGTGCAAAGGTGCGATAGCGGGGGAACTCAAATACTCGGAACTGTTTGAACTGATAAGGACTGTAGATTTTCTGGTAGTAGTCCAGCCCGGCGCGGGCGCTCGCCAGCATATCGTCAACGTCATAGGGGTGGGCGGGATCATAGTCAACCTCCAGGGCAATGTCTCCATTGGGCCCATGGTAAGTCTCCTTGCGGACCTGGTAACGGGCCGACATGTACGAGAAGAAATCGGCGATATGGGTTGAGCCCATGCTGTACTCGTAGTAATTCCGACCATTCGTCTGCCAGTGCCGCACAAGGTATCCGGGGGAGACGGCCATCTGATCGGAGGATGTGCTGACGACCGCATGATAAGTAATCCAATCCGACTCGCCTTGCATAAAAACATTGTTCAGTGAGTGGAGGGGATCACCGCGGTGTGCCATTTCTTCAAGCAGCGGAAGCTTCTCTTCGCGGCGGCGGCGGGGGTCGTCAAGCTCGATGCTTCGGCTATAGCCGATATAGGGCATGTAGTCGGCATCGAAGAAAGTGCCGTTGTAGGCCAGCTCCGGCAATTCGTTGCCATCACGAAAGCCGCGGCTCTGGTGTCCGACATTGCAGGTTAACGTGATGGTTTCTCCCGGCAGTAGTGGCTGCTCGAGCGCGTAGACCGAATACATGTCGCGGACCGACGAGCTGACGAGATGAAATGGACGGTCAAACTTGAGGTTGGTGACTGACTGCTTCACGTCAGTGATGTGGATCTGCGGGATCGGCTGCGTTGATTTGTTCTGGAGCGTCATGGTCACGAAGCCATCAAAGGAGCGCCGCGCCGGATAGATGTTTATGACGCTATCAACTGCTGTGACTTTCGGCTGGACTAGGTCTTCGTATTTCTTGAAGTCGCGTTCGTAGTCCGCCTGTATGTCGCGCCGGGCTTTGGAATCGAGGTATTCGTTGAGCACGTGCGCGTTGTAGTAATACCATCCGCCCGCACCGCCGGCCAAGATGACAAACAGCAAAGCATAGGGCGCAAGGCGGGGAGCTAACCCGAATGCCAGCCGGGAACGCGATCGCAAGGAGTCCTCTGCTCCACGACGGGCGAGCGCGATCGACACGACACCCAGAATCGCCATCATTGCCAGCCAATAGGTATCCGCCCAGAACAGCGCCCGCACGAAGTGGCCGTAGCCGTTCATGTCGGAGTAGGTATATGGCGGGACGGTGATAACGAGATACAGGCTGTTCTCCCATCCGAAGCTGTACAGGACGGGAACAAGAACAAAGATTCCAATGACGATCGCGTGCCCGACAAATTTGTTCGAAACCACAGTCTGGACAAAGAGCGCCAGCAGGACAAAAGCCAGGACTTGCGGGAAAGTCACGACATAAAGCTCCTTGAGATATTGGAGAATTTCGTAGTGGTAATAACCGGCGAGGGTCTGCATGAAGATGCCGGTCAGCATCGCTACGCCGAGAAGAATCACCTCGACCACCGAGATTGCGGTGAGCCGCGAGAGCCAATCGGTGGTTTCCCGCATGGGTAACGCATCGTGAATGCCGCTGAAGTTGGCGTCACGCTCGCGCCATAGCAGCTCAGCGGCATATAAAGCCGCAACGATGTACAGAAACAAGAGCGCGCTGCCCTCAACTGCCTGGACCATCAGGTACGTCACCGGCCAGACATTGATTTCGGCCACCCTTCCGGCGTAATAGCCATTGTTTATTCCGAAGGCTATTTCAAGAACAACGATCGCCCAGAAGATAACGTCGCGAAGAATATTGCGCAGCCGAAGGCGCGTCAGCGAGAGATACTGCGCGAATGTGGTGGAGGAGCCGAAGAACTGGTGCACGCGAGGAAGCCGAGCCGGAACCAATGACCGCATCGGAGCGGCCTCGGTGAGGTCGAGTTCTTTTGCCTTGGCGGCGCGTCGGCCTTGCGAACGGGCAGTCAGGGCTTCCACGGACATCGGGAAAAGCGCCCAGAGCGTGAAGAGCGAGATGACACCAATTCCCATCCAGAGCAGGCGGTTATAAAGAAAAACGCCGTTGGCTAACCCTGGCGACCAGGTGACGAACAGGCTGTTCCGTTCAACTACCGTCCAATAGCGGGTGATGTCGTTCAACAAAATGATGCCGATAGGATCGAAGATCCCCGACCAGAACCTCTCCAGCGATCGGGTGGCGAAAAACACAGTGAAGCTGATCAGGTAGATGATAAAAAACGCAACGCCCTGTAGATAGACGACAAAAATCTTGCGGCTCAAGGCCGAGACGGCGAAGAATAGTGAACCGATGAAGAATATCTGCACAACAATGATGGAAAGGAACGGCTGCAAGTAAATCCAGAGATGATTGGGCCCGATCCGCGTATGGTCGGCCCATGGCGCAAAAGTACCGAGCCACGTACCGAGCATGGTGCTCGAAAACGAGAAGATCGTGGTTACGAACGATCCCGCCCATCGCCCGCCCAGGTAGGCGAGCTTGGAAATTGGCTGGGTGAAAAGGATCTGGTAGGTGTCGCGTTGAAAGTCGCGGAGGATCGAAGTTCCGAAAATGGCGGCAACCACGATGATTCCGAAGAACGAAATGAAAATATCGTTGTAGGTATTGGCATACGCTCCGTTGAGCAGGACCTTGCCGTTGCTGCTGCCGATAGGGCCGAAGTTCTCAGACGCCACGCATAGGAACGAGAAAACCAGCCATAGCAGAAAATAAACGTAGGTAGACAGACTCTTAAATCGAAACTTCAACTCGAAAGTGAAGAACTCCCAGAACAATGCCATGTGAATCTCCCGGCTGATCAGTTCGGTCTCTGACCGTTACCCTGCCGTGAAAGCGTCAGGAAATAAACATCCTCAAGCCCGGCGTCTACGGGATGGAAACCATCTCCCGGTGAAGCTTCCGCGTACACACGAATCTCGTGCTGTCCGCCCACCAGATGAGTAGAAATGACCTGGAGCTGCTCTTCCAGCGTGCGCGCTTCATCATCTGTCGCCACCACTTTCGACCAAATCTTGCCCTGCAGCGCGGCCAGGGTTTCGCCCGGAGCGCCCTCGAGCAGCACTTGTCCCTCGGCGATGATCGCCATGCGCGGGCACAACTGGCGCACATCGTCAACAATGTGGGTTGAAAGGATGACGGTGCGGTCACTACCCAGAGACGAAAGCAGGTTCAGAAAACGGTTGCGCTCGGTGGGATCCAGGCCGGCGGTTGGTTCGTCCACAATAATCAGACGCGGATTGCCCAGCAACGCCTGGGCTATGCCAAAGCGCTGCTTCATTCCGCCTGAGAACGTCGAAAGGGCTTTCTTGCGGACATCCCACAGATTCGTCTGCTGGAGCAGAGCATCAACCGTGGCTTTGCGCTCGCCGGCGTCCGCCATGCCTTTCATGATCGCCAGATGATGGAGCATATCGAGCGCCGAAATTTTCGGATAAACTCCAAACTCTTGCGGCAGGTACCCCAGAATACGCCGCACGTCGTCCTTCTGGCGCAAGACATTAATATCGTCGAGTTGAATCGCCCCGCTGTCGGGGTCTTGAAGCGTGGCGATAGTCCTCATAAGTGAACTTTTCCCCGCCCCGTTTGGGCCCACAAGTCCGAACATACCGTTACCAATAGAAAGAGATAGATTCTTGAGCGCTTTCACACCGTTGGGATAGGTTTTGGAAAGATTCGTGATCGTTAGCGACAATAGGACCTCCGTGCCGGCTTGCAAACAGAACTCGGGGAGCCGAGCTCGCGCAAGATTGGCAGTTATTCTACTACCAACAAAGCAGAAACCCGTGAGGCAGGTATCACGATGGCATTTGCCCCGCCTTCATTAGGCAAGGCGGGTTTTGGCCGACTATTTGGACAAAACAGGAAACGGATCGATCCACATCGGTGAATCGAGTATCATGGCCAACGGCACTCCTCGCACATTATTGTGGGTGTGCCTGCACTGAACAAGAGGCTAATAAGGCTAAAGATATGAAGACACGCTGGTTGAGCTTAGTTTTGGTGGCTGCGATTGCATTACCGGTGCTTGGGCAAAGCAAAGAACAAGATCGCGTTGAGAACGCCGGAAAAGTCATCGAGGAGATTATGAACATTCCTGACGACATTCCGCAGAGCGTAATCGACAAAGCGGATTGTGTTGTCGTTCTGCCTTCTGTGGTCAAATTTGCCATTGGATTTGGTGGAAGTTACGGTCGGGGTGTGATGACTTGCCGAAGCGGCAAAACTTTCCAGGGACCTTGGGGTGCTCCCACTATGATGGCACTCGAGGGCGGTAGTTTTGGTTTGCAGTTGGGCGGGCAGGCCACAGACTTCGTATTGCTGCTAATGAGCCCTCGATCAGCCGAGAACATTCTCACCAGCAAGGTCAAGCTGGGCGGCGATGCTTCTGCGGCGGCAGGTCCAGTCGGGCGGAATGCGTCCGCCGAAACCGACGTGACCTTGCGGGCTGAGATTCTTTCCTACTCTCGCGCTCGCGGCCTGTTTGCCGGGGTCTCACTTGCCGGCTCGACTCTTCGTCCGGACAACGATGCCAACATGAAGCTTTATGGAAAAGAAGTGAGCGCTAAGGATATTGTTTTCAACCGGGCGGTGACGGCACCCCCATCGGCGAAGTTGTTGTTGTCTACGCTGGACAAAAAGTCCCCTAAGAACACGTCGAAGAATCCCTGAAACGCCTTGGTGAAAATATCTCTGTTCACAACGATTGCACATTAACCACCGCCAGAACCTGGACGTTGACACGCAAATTCGCAAAGTCGCACTGAAGGTACCCAGCGCGCCTGGACGATCACGCGGAGTAAGCTGCCGTTGCGTGTAGGTGTTCTTCTGTTACCATCCTCATCTGACTTTTATGCGTTATGGCTTTGTCATCGACCAGGATCGCTGCATCGGTTGTCACGCCTGTACCGTAGCCTGCAAGGAGGAGAACCAGGTTCCGATCGGTGTGTTTCGAACCTGGGTGAAGTACGTTGAAAAAGGCAGATTTCCGCATACCAGTCGGCATTTCGGCGTTCTCCGCTGCAACCACTGCGAAACCGCTCCCTGCATCGAGATTTGCCCGACGGGCACGCTATATCGGCGTCCCGACGGCATTGTCGATTTCGATAACCGCCGCTGCATCGGCTGCAAAGCTTGCATGCAGGCATGTCCCTATGACGCCCTATACATTGATCCGAATTCCAACACCGCTGCTAAGTGCCACTACTGTGCACACCGGGTGGAAAAAAACCTGGAACCCGCATGCGTGATCGTATGCCCGACGCGTGCGATTATCCCAGGCGACCTAGATGATCCTTCCGCTCAGATCAGCCGTATCATCGCGCAACAGAAAGTCGCCGTTCGCAAGCCGCAGAAGGGCACCGACCCAAAATTGTTCTACGTCGGAGTCGAGGGCGATCTGCTCGCGCCGGCACGCTTGCAGCAGGCAGAAACATACTTCTGGTCCGATCGCAGGGATGATGACATCTCCACCGCGACGGCTGGCACTGCTGATTGGGGGGGATGGACGCAGGAGACCTATGATGTGGCCCATCCAATGCCATGGGGCTGGAAAATTGCAGCGTATTTATGGACCAAATCCATTTCGGCAGGGACAATTCTCGTTTCTGCGGGCGCGCTCGTCCTCTCTCCCGCATCCCCGCTTCTGCGTGTGTTCGCCCCAGCGATTGCGTTAGCAATGTTGCTCGCAACTCTGGCCTTGCTGGTTCATGACCTGAAAAGGCCAGACCGCTTTTACTACATGTTTACCAGGCCGAACCTCCGTTCCTGGCTAGTGCTGGGATCTTATATTCTGATGGCGTATGGCGCCGCGCTCTTGGCGTGGCTTTTCTGCGGGTTGCGTGAAATCGTTATACCTGTCGAACTCTGGTCTGTAACAGCCCTGCTGGGCGCAGCCAGCGCCGGATACTCGGCTTTTCTGTTCGCACAGGCCAAAGGGCGCGACCTGTGGCAGAGTCCAACTTTTCTCTGGCATCTCTTGATACACGCCGTCATCGCCGGCGCCGCGACGCTGATCGTCGCCAGCACCCTCGCCAACGACAGACTCGGCCTCGCGTCATTGTTCTCGCAGATTTTAGGCGGTTCGCTTTTCGTCAGTCTCATCATGAACATTGCCGAACTGGCCCTCCCGCACGTAAATCAGGACGTCAGCCTGGCAATGCACGCCATCGCCCGAGGACGTTTCCGCCGTTCATATTGGGGATTGGCAATCGGCCTTGGTCTGGTTTTGCCGGCGGTGCTGATTTCGCTGGTCTGGATTGGAGTCATTTCCCTGGCGTTTTTGCCCTTGCCTGCCGTGTTGGCGCTGATCGGTGTCTGGTGGTTTGACGCCATATGGGTCAAAGCAGGGCAGGTGGTTCCATTGAGCTGATGGCATATCAATATGCAGATAGCTGATCCCAAACGCGGCGAAGTTCCGCTGCATCCGGCGGCGCAGGAGCTCGATGCACCCAAAGGCGGACTGCAGAGCTACCCTTCTTCCGAGCTCTGGGATGATTGGGCGGAGTTTGATCCGGCCGAGTGGCCGCGGCGGGTCGAGAAACGATATTCGCTTATCCCCACCATCTGCTTCAACTGCGAAGCCGCCTGCGGGCTACTCGCCTACGTGGACAAACAGAAGCTCGCGATCCAGAAGTTCGAGGGAAATCCCGCTCATCCTGGCAGCCGAGGCCGCAATTGCGCGAAAGGCCCCGCCACCATCAATCAGGTAAACGACCCCGAACGCATTCTTTATCCGTTGCGGAGAGTGGGGAAACGGGGCGAAGGCAAGTGGGAACGGGTGAGTTGGGATCAGGTGCTCGATGATTTGGCGGCACGAATTCGCAGCGCTCTGCAACAAGGCCGCAAAAACGAGATTCTTTACCATGTAGGGCGCCCTGGCCACGAACTGATCTACAACCAGCGCGTCCTGCATGCCTGGGGCATTGACGGTCACAACAGCCACACCAACGTCTGTTCGGCCGGCGCACGTGCCGGGTACGCTTTCTGGCACGGCTTCGATCGCCCGTCACCTGACCACGCCAACGCACGTTTCATCCTGCTGCTAAGTTCGCATCTCGAAGCCGGGCATTACTTCAACCCTCATGCGCAGCGGATTATCGACGGCAAGACGGCTGGCGCAAAGGTATGTGTTATGGATACTCGACTTTCAAATACCGCGGCCAAGGCAGATTATTGGCTGTCCACCTGGCCAGGAACGGAAGCTTCGGTGCTGCTCGCGATGGCAAATATCCTGCTCCAGGAAGGCCTCTTCAATCGCGAGTTCGTGCGCGCATGGGTAAATTGGGAGGAATATCTCGCGTACGAGCATCCCGGCGAGCCGGTCTCATTTGAGACGTTCGTCGAATGTCTCAAGAAGACATATCAGGCGTTCACTCCCGAATTCGCCGCCCAAGAGTCAGGCGCGGACGAGAACACGATCGTCGAAATCGCGCATGAGATTGCTCGCGCCGGCTCTGCATTCTCTACGCACGTCTGGCGCAACGCCGCCGCCGGTAACCTGGGAGGTTGGCAGGTTGCACGAGCGCTGGAGTTTCTCGCCGTGCTGATGGGCGCGGTTTCCAGCCGCGGCGGGACCGCGCCGGGCGCATGGAACAAGGTTGTTCCCGCGCCGCCGATGATGCCACCTCCGCCCAAAGCATGGAACGAGTTGACGTGGGCGCGCGAGTACCCCCTGGCTTTCTTCGAGATGAGCTTCCTCCTGCCTCACTTCCTCAAGGAGGGACGAGGAAAGCTGGCTGCATATTTCACGCGCGTCTACAACCCGGTGTGGACCAACCCTGATGGCATGAGCTGGATCGAGGCCCTGACTGACGAAACAAAAGTCGAATGCCATGCCTGCCTTACCCCCACCTGGAGCGAGACAGCGTGGTTCGCCGATTACGTTCTTCCCATGGGACACGCGTCCGAGCGCCATGACCTCATGAGCCAGGAGACGCAGGCAGCTCGCTGGATCGGTTTTCGTCAGCCCGTTTTGCGCGTCGCGCTGGAGAGGCTGGGGCGAAAATTCAATACCACATGGGAAGCTCATCGGGAAGCCGGTCTGGGTGATGTTTGGGAGGAAGACGAGTTCTGGATTGAGCTGTCCTGGCGTATCGATCCCGACGGCGCCATGGGCATCCGCAAATATTTCGAAGCGCCGGGTCGTCCAGGCGCAAAAATGACCGTGGATGAGTACTACAGCTGGATATTTGAAAACAGCGTTCCCGGACTGCCGCAAGCCTCCGCCCGCGAGGGTCTGACACCTCTCGGGTACATGCGGAAATATGGTGCGTTCTTGGTTGAGGATCATACTTACGAGACCTATAAGCAACCGCTCAGCACCGCGCAAATCGAGGGCGCTACGGTCGAGCCCGACACGAGAGTGATCATGAAAGGCGGTGCCGCGATTGGGGTGGAATCCGGCGGCCGAGCGGTCGGGGGATTTCCTACGCCCTCTCGCAAGCTTGAGTTTTATTCCCGCACTCTGAAGGATTGGCATTGGCCGGAGTACGCCATTCCTGGTTATATCAAGAGCCACGTGCACCGTGAGCACATCGACATCTCGAAAAATGAGATGCTTCTATTACCAACCTTCCGGCTACCCACCCTGATTCACAGTCGGTCGGGCAATGCGAAGTGGCTTTACGAAATCTCGCATAAAAACCCGGTATGGATTCATACCAGTGATGCGGAGAGGCTAAAGGTTGCAACCGGAAGCCTCGTGAAGGTCGAGACCTCAATCGGCTACTTCATCGATCGGGTCTGGGTCACTGAGGCAATCCGTCCCGGAGTGGCGGCATGCTCGCATCACCTGGGACGCTGGCGATTGCAAGAGGATATAGGCAACGAGCGATGGTCGAGCGCCCTGGTCGATTTGAAGCAGATTGCTCCCGGCCAGTGGATGATGAGGCAGGTTCACGGGATAAGACCATTTGTCAGCCAGGATCCCGATTCGTCGCGCATTCACTGGGAGGATGGAGGCGTCCACCAGAACCTTGTGTTTCCGGTGCAGCCGGACCCAATCAGTGGGCAGCACTGCTGGCACCAAAAGGTGACCGTGACCCAGGGTGGTCCGCACGATCGCTACGGCGACATCTTCGTCGATACTAACAAGGCCCACGCGCAGTACCGCCGCTGGATCGAGCTTGCACGGCCCGCGCCGGGCCCGGGAGGATTGCGCCGGCCTCTCTGGTTAATTCGTGTATACCGTCCAGACCCGTCGATGTTCTACCTGGAAACTGACGAGCATGGGTAGACCGCGGGTCACGGCGTGCTGAGTGCAGGCCGGTGCAACTCTTGATTGACGGCGGCCGGCAGCTTGTCCACACGGCCTAGAACCGCAATGACCTGCCAGATCTCGCTGTCCGCCATGATATTGCCCCATGCTGGCATGGCACTCCGGCGCACACCGTACTTAACGATATAAAACATCTGGCTGTCGGAGAGATGAGGATGCACTTTCATAAATTGCGGTGCCGGCGGATAAAAGGATGTTCCATAATCACTCACTGGGTTGTCGGGTCGACCGTGACAATCGGCGCATTTATCCCGGTACAAGCGGGCACCATCCAGGAGATTGGCTTCCGTGGGTTGGATCGGGTTCTTCTCTTTGGGAGCCTGCCGTGCAGCAGAAGCTCTTATAGCCCTGACGGAAATCTCCGATTCGAGCCAGGAAGGCCGCACATTGGCCCGCAAGTCCGCAAAGCCGAACTGAAAGTAGACCCAGGCACCTGCAACAAGCACGATAAGTGTGGTGACGACTCCTCGAATGAAGTTCTTCATCGCCGTTCCTTTCGAGCGTTTCCCGCATTATGCGCTTTCCTGGCTCAAGAATTTCCAAAGGTTAATTAGTTTAAGCTCGCTCGGTGGCAATATAGCGGATCCAGTTGACTCATGAGCCGAGGTGGCTTTCGCATTCGTCGCATCCTCAAATCTCAAAAGCTCGTCGAGATTTTTAGGTCTGGAATCAATGATGGAGCAGTGGGTCCCGGCCCCAAGGTCGGAGTGTATAATCCGTGAACTCGCATTGAGCTCTGGTCGAGAACTCCATGAGAGTAAGGCGATCGCGAGGTGAGTTTTGCCTCTTGACGATTGCAGAGAGAACTAAAGATCTTAATTCGGAGGCTTGGGAATGAGCCGTTGCGTGGGGAGGGCTGCTGGGGCATTGATGGTCTTCGTTTGGGCTCTCCTGACTTCGGTTTGTGCATTTTCTCAAATGCCCTCGGAGACACAGAAAGGAAGGCCTGCGCTCTATACCGCAAGCCAGGCGGACGCCGGCAAAAAGCTCTACTCATCGCACTGTGCGGCCTGCCATGGAGAAGACTTGACAGGATCAACCGCGCCAGCGCTGGCCGGCCCGAAATTCGTGGAAAGGTGGACGCCTCCGAACCCGGCGGTTTCTCCCGGAGGTGTGCCAAATAAACCCTTGAACCCATCGCTTGACGACGTTTTGTTTGTCATCCAAACCACGATGCCACTGGGCGCACCAAAATCCTTGTCGTCTGAGGAGCACATCGATGTCTTTGCCTACCTCCTGCAGCAGAATGGTTACCTGGCGGGCAACACGGCGCTGCGGGCGGATTCTCCGCAGCTGAGGACCGCCAGCGTACAGAGTCACCCACTGAACGCGAACGCCAACGCTAAACCGGCCCCAGCTTTCATACCCGGAGACGCAGAGAGCGTTCCGGTTGGCCAGGGACCTACGCAGGCGGAACTTAGCGCCGGGCAGCAATCCGGCCAGGATTGGCTGTATCACACGCATGACTACTCAGGCTCAAGGTTTGTGCCTTTAGATCAGATCAACTCATCCAACGCCAAACAGCTGCAGGCAGCGTGTGCGTTCCAGGTGGGCGAGGTCAGCAATTTCCAGACCGGTCCGATCGTTTACCAAGGCACGATGTATGTGACCACAGCCCACAGCACCATAGCCCTGGACGCTACGAATTGCCGGACCAAATGGCGTTCTACCTGGGAGCCCAAGGATCAGGAACCGTGGGGAGCGTGGAACAACCGCGGCGTTGCCATCAAAGACGGCCGAGTGGTGAGAGGCACGCTGGATGGGTATCTGTTGGAACTCAATGCCCAAACGGGGGCATTGATCTGGGCGCGCAAGGTGGCCAACCCGGCGGCCGGTGAAACTTTCACGATGGCGCCATTGATTTATAACGACCTGATTCTGATCGGTCCGGCAGGAAGCGAAAATGCCATCTCCGGTTGGATCGGTGCATTTCGCCTGGCGGATGGAAGTGAAGTCTGGCGCTTCAAGACTGTCCCAGGAGTTGAGGCCACCAACTCGGAAAGCTGGAAGAATCCGACGCGGATTAAGCTCGGCGGTGGCGCAGTGTGGACTCCTTTGTCCCTCGACTTAGCGAAGAGTGAACTTTACGTCGCCGTCACGAATCCGGCGCCTGACTTGCCCGCCGGACTTCGCCCTGGGGACAACCGTTATTCGGACTCGATCATCGCCCTCGACGTTCGGACCGGCAAGCTGAACTGGTACAAACAGACCATTGCCAACGACTCGCATGACTGGGATTTGACCCAGGTGAGTCCGGTCTTCAGCACTCAGGTGAATGGACATAAGCGGGACCTGGTCGCCACCGTCGGGAAGGACGGAATTTTGCGAACGATCGACCGCAATAGTCACGAAGCTCTATATGAGACACCAATCACGACCCTCGAGAATGTCGAGAAACCGGTCACTCCGGAGGGCGTCCTGGTATGCCCCGGCGTTCTGGGAGGCGTGGAATGGAATGGCCCTGCCTACAATCCCACCACCAACCTTATCTATGTGGGCGCGGTCGATTGGTGTTACACATTTTACTCAGTGGAGGCGGCGCGCTTTATCCCGGGAAAGCTTTATATGGGCGGTTCTGTCCAGGAGAGCGACTCTTCGCAGGGCTGGATTACGGCTGTGGACGCGGCTACCGGCAAGATTCGGTGGCAGTATCGCTCGCCCCGACCCGTTGTCGCCGCGGTTACGACGACTGCCGGCGGAGTCGTTCTTAGCGGAGAATTAACCGGGGATTTTGTCGTGTTCGATGCGCAATCTGGAGACGTTCTCTACCGCTTCAATACCGGTGGGCCCATCGGTGGAGGCATCGTCAGTTACGAGATAAAAGGAAAGCAATATGTTGCCGTAACCTCCGGGCGGCCTTCCCCCTTCTGGGTTGACAAGAATTCCGGGTCGCCAACGGTCTTTCTCTTTGCTCTGCCATGACCCGAGCGGAAGCACACCGCCTGCGAGAAGTGACCATATAAACGCCGCGCGGCGTGAGCGCAGCCACCCAAAAAACTCAGGGGAACCCGAAACTCGGGTTCCCGCGAGTGAGCAAGTTTAATTTATAAGGTGACTTTCTACGTGGCACGATTATGCTGCGACCGAGCGCCGCGTGTTCCGGGTTTCACGAATGGTTGAAACTCCCCTGCGGATATTTAACCATCCGTTCTCTTGCAGCAGGCGGAACAGGTCGTACGTATAAGGAATCTCGCCAGTGATGATCTCTTCCCTTCCCTGATCATCGGTGACTGCAAAGGCAACTTGCACCGGTTCATCCGGCGAGTTTTGTTTGGTGAAATGGACGAGTTTAACATTGAGAGTCTCTTGCTCTTGCGACTGCATTGGCATTGTTTTCTCTCTGATCCCTGGTTGGGATAACTCCAGCCTAGAAATTATCCAAAGCACGCTCAAGGAAAATCGAGAGTGGAAATGCAAATAGTTCAATTCGGAATTAACACAAATCCGTGCTCTTCCCCGTTGACTATCCCGTAGCCCGTAATCTGCCCATAGACATTTATCCCGGTTGCTTCTTCGAGAACCCAACCTGAGTCGCCGGCGATGAGATCGTTCAAATCGAAGAGTCCGTTTTTCTGTGTCCACAAAATCGCATGCGTCGTTGAGCAATCGCAGTCTGCAACTCCAACCACTTGATCTAAATCATTCAAGGCTTCAGCGACGCTGTAACTGCCTCCGGGCAGAATGCCGATTCCTGTCATGCCTTTCGCTTTCGTCCAGAAGAAACCCTGGTCACTTCCCGAGGACGACGAAACGGACTCTCCTGAGATGTGTTCGAAGACATTGATGGCATAAGCGTAACTGTTATCATCGCCGGCCAGAGTTCCCAGATCCTGCATACCGGTGTTCTCCATCCAGAGAAAACCATGATAGGTGCGATCCTGTTCATTCATTGAAATGGTCGAAAATCCCACCACCTGATCGAGGTCGTTAACCGAAGTGGCGCGGCTGATATTTCCATCCGGCAGTGTACCCAGATCCTGCATCGCGTTTTTCCGGGTCCATCGGAAAGCATGATCGAATCCGTCAGAGTTGGAAGAATCTCCCACAACAACGCCGAAGTCGTTTAACCCGTAGGCGTCACTGTTGGTCGCCTCCGGCAGCGTGCCCACATCCTGCATGCCCTTGAACGGGGTCCAGAAGAATGCGTGTTCCTCGCCATTGGCAAGACCCGAGTAACCGGCGACCTGACTGAAGTTGTTGATTGCCGTAGCAGAGCTGTACCCGCCATTTGCTAGCGTGCCCAAGCTCTGAATGCCATGCCCCTTGCTCCAAAGGAACGCATCGGTCGACGCTCCAGCAACCTGGCCCCAGGCATTAATTCCATAGCCGCCGCTGCAGCATTCGCCCGGCAAGGTGCCGAGATCCGTAACGGTGTAGGTTTGGGCAAACAGTGCAATAGAAAAAAACAAAAGGAGATAAGCCCAGCATGCCTTCACAACGGCCTCCCTAGGTCAGGAACCATGGCTGCAGAATCAAGGACGCTGACTGGTGCGGCATTGCAGCGCTACCCTCCAGCGCACCGACGATAGCTTTGACCGATTGAGGTTGTCAACAAATCTTTGCGATTCGTGCCGTGTATAACTTGATTGCCCGCTGGAAGGACTGTTTAACGGTCAGCTAATCACTACTGCCGGCGAAGTCGGAGAGGCCGGCGTTCCCGCGACGCGGTCAGATGCCAACGTGGGCGGTCTTGCTGAACGGTAGCATGAATATTATTCAGCAAGATCTTTGTTTGGAGAATCCATTGTCGATTTAGGAGCGCCAGCGCGTCGCATCTTCGAGGGGCCAAGGGGACACGAAGTCCCCGGGCTGGAGGAACTTTATGAAAAACCGTCGTTTGTTTGTGATTTCGAGCTTGCTTTTGGTCGCAATCTTCGCCACAGGCGCTGCCGCAAGGGATGTTACCACTAACGCAGTGGACGCGGGAGTCGCCTTCTCGCGTCTCAAGGCTCTGGTCGGGGAATGGGATGTGGACAGCAGCCGCGGCAAGACTCACAGCAGATTTGAGCTGATCGCCGGAGGCTCCGTGCTTCTGGAACGTTTCACCGAACCCGGCGGACAGGAGATGCTCACCGCGTATCATCTGGACGGCAATACGCTGGTCCTGACACATTACTGCATGGCAGGCAACCAGCCACACATGGTGGCGGATAAGTTTAATGGGGCCTCGGGCGAACTGGATTTTGCATTCGCGGGTGGCTCGAATATCACCCCCGGTGCCGGACACATGCACGACGTGGCGTATCATCTGGCTTCCAATGATCACTTCGAGGCAAAGTGGGACTTCGTCGAGGCCGGTAAAGTCAAATTAAGCGAAAACTTGCATTACACCCGCGCAAAGTAAACAGCCGATTGGTATTCGAGGATTGTGCAGAGGGCTGCTTTCATCGGGAGCAGCCCAGTGGCTAGGGATTCTACCGAAATTGCGCGAAGTGAAAGCACGTCCGATAATCGCGAGCACAGAAAGGTAATTGCGATGCGCTACATGATGTTGGTCTACACGCAAGAAACAGAAATGGAAAAGGCTTCGCCCGAAGACATGGCCAAGGTGTTTGCCGGGCATGTCGCGCTCCAACAGGACACGAAGCGTCGCGGAATTTTTCGGGCAGCCGATCCCTTGAAGTACACTTCTTCTGCAACGACGGTTCGCGTCAGGGAGGGCAAAACCCTGGTGACCGACGGGCCCTTTGCCGAAACTAAGGAGCAGCTTGCGGGCTACTACATTCTCGACTGCGCCAATCTCGACGAGGCTCTCGAATGGGCAGCCAGGATTCCAACAAGTTGCGGAGGCGCCAGTGGATGCATCGAAGTCCGTCCGATTCATGAATTCGCGAAGGGGCCGGAGGGTGAGCCTATTCTGTCTCGCCGCGGCCGAGCCCGCAGCGAGAGCACAACCGGCTGAAAAGCCACTGGCGAGCCCAAACTGACCAGTGAAAAACGGATGATGGACAACTGAAGGGTGACTGATTTTCGCAAGGCCATCGAGGAAGTCTTTCGGAAGGAGTCCGGCCGTATTATTGCCGGATTGATTCGCGCATCGCAATCATTTGATTTGGCGGAAGAGGCGATGCAGGACGCTCTGGCCTCCGCACTGGTCAATTGGCAACGCAACGGTCTTCCGGCGAATCCGGCTGCGTGGATCAATGCGGTTGCTCAGCGGAAGCTGATCGACTATTCACGCCGCAATCAGACCCGGCGCAGCAATGAAAATCAATTGCTCTACGAAACGCCGACATCCGTCGCACCTTCCTCCCATTGCGGCGACGATATTGCGGAAGAAATGAGCTTTCCTGACGAACGGCTGTGCTTGATTTTCACCTGCTGCCACCCGGCACTCAACAGGGAAGCGCAGATCAGCCTTACGTTGCGTACGCTCGGAGGGCTCACTACGCCGGAGATTGCGCGAGCTTTTCTGCTTCCTGAGCCTACACTCGCCCAGCGTTTGGTGCGCGCGAAGCGTAAGATCCGGGACGCTCGCATTCCTTACGAGGTTCCTCCCGAATCCGCATTGCCCGAGCGTCTGGCGGCGGTCCAGGCCGTCATATATCTGGTGTTCAATGAAGGGTACGCCGCAACCGCGGGCGATGCCCTGGTGCGCCGTGAACTCTGCGCCGAAGCGATTCGCCTGGCACGGACGCTTTGCGAGTTGATGCCCAACCAGGCCGAAAATCATGCCCTGCTTGCGCTGATGCTCCTGCATGATTCAAGGCGCGACGCGAGGGTCGATGCAGCGGGAGAGTTGGTTCCGCTTGAGGAGCAAGACCGGTCCAGATGGGTCAGCGCGCAGATTGAAGAAGGATTGCAGTTGGTCGAGCGATCGCTGCGGATGGGTAGAGTTGGTCCTTATCAGTTGCAGGCCGCGATTGCTGCGGTGCACGCAGAGGCGAAGACCGCGGAGCAAACGGATTGGGACCAGATCGCCAAACTTTATGCGCTCCTCTCAGGGACCATGGATTCTCCGGTTGTCGCGCTGAATCACGCTGTCGCTGTGGCAATGAGCAGTGGATTCGAAAAAGGCTTAGAGCGAATGCAGCAAATTGCGGCATCCGGCGATCTCGATTCCTATTATCTGTACCACGCTGCGCGGGCAGATCTGCTGCGCCGGCTCGGGCGGAATGAGGAAGCACTAGCTGCCTATGAGCGGGCACTGGGCCTCAGCACGAACGCTGTGGAGCGGCGCTACCTCGGTCGGCGCATGGCGGAACTCAGCAGCACAGCAAGCTGCTAGGTTCGGCTTCCAGGATCCAACCTTCGTCGGTAGTGCGATCGCCAGCTTGGGATATCACGCCTGCTGTTACGCAGACCTGCGAGTGCGACTCATTATGCGGCGGCCGATACGGAGTTCCCGGTCCTGTTTTTCTTTGCTCATTTGTTACTTGAGTGACAGCCTGATCTTCTTCTGGCGGTTACTAGTAATGGCACCGGTGAGCCACAATGTCCCCACGTTCGTTCAGTTGACAGTTCTCTGCTTATTGGCAGAATAGAACCACGTTTCGCAGCTTCCCCCGCGCGGTTGTGGGGTCAACAGAACTCCCCGGGTTGTACTTTTTCTGAGGGGCTTAATTCGCGTCCCCCTCCACAACGATGACAACTTTATGGAGGAGCCTCGTGCCCCGTCACTTCGCGTTATGGGTTTGCACTTCGTTGTGTATCTTTTCGCTGGCCGCTTCCGCCATCACGGCAGTCACGATCAACAGTGCTTCCATTAATACTTCGAATAACCAAATCACGATCAATGGAACTGGCTTTGATCCCGCTGGCGCGGCGCCCGTTGTTACATTTAATGCGGCCAAGCTAACGCTGGTCTCATTCGCTAATACTGTCATTGTCGCCAAGCTTCCTGCGGGAACTAAAGCTGGAAGCTATGACCTGGTCGTAAAAAACAGCACGGCGGTTTCGGCCACGTTTGATGTAACGTATGGCGCGGTCGGACCACAAGGCCCATCCGGACCCGCTGGCCCAGAGGGGCCGCAGGGTGCCAAAGGTGATATCGGGCCGCAAGGCCCAGCCGGCGCGCAAGGCCCGAGCGGAGCGCCTGGCACTCAAGGTCCAGCCGGCCCGGCAGGAGCGCAGGGGCCTGTAGGATCGCAGGGACCCGCTGGAACGAACGGCTTAGGATTTAATTTTCAGGGTGTTTACAATCCATCGCAGACTTACAACCTGAATGATGTTGTTACGTATGCAGGATCAAGCTACGTCTCTCTTGTCGTCAATAACGTCGGCAACGAGCCAGACATCAGCAACACTGATTGGACAGTTCTGGCTCAACAGGGTGCCACAGGGGAACAAGGTCCAATAGGTCTCACAGGACCGATGGGCCCAATGGGATTGCAAGGCGCGCAGGGTTTGGAAGGTCCCCAGGGGCCAACGGGAGCACAAGGGATTCCCGGCCCGCAAGGACCAGACGGAGTCACTGGACCTGCGGGTGCACAGGGTCCTCAAGGTCCGGCGGGTCCACAAGGCTCCGCCGGCGCATCTCCGTTTTCATTAAATGGCAATAATGCAGTCTACCTGCAGGGAAATGTAGGATTGGGTACGTCGACGCCATACGCGCTATTGGACGTCCTCGGCAACAGCGCCACCCTTAACAATGTGTTTGATTCCAACATGGTCGCGGTATTTGAGAATGGCGGCAATGCAACCAACATTTATGCAAACGTGAAGCCCTCAGCTGAAGGCGGGACCGATGCCAATTACAATTTTGCCCTGAATGGCGCCCCGCAGGGCGGGCTGCGCTATAACGTCACCGGAAATTATCTCGCCCTCTGGAACAGCGGCAGCGGCAATCAGGTAAACACAGAACCTTTCGTTCTAAGAGGAAACAACATCGGCATTAGCACCCAAAATCCTCAAGCCAGCCTTGACGTGAACGGAAACATCGCGGTGGCAGGAGTTTCTGTCATCAACTCGAGCGGGCAATGGGTTGGCAGTCCGACTGGATTGCAGGGACCGATGGGTCCACAGGGTCCGGCCGGACCAGCCGGACAGCAGGGTCCTCAAGGTCCACAGGGCCCCGCCGGAACTTCTCCCTTCACGAATGGAACTAATAGTCTGAACCTGACCGCAGCGAACAACACCAGTCTCAACTTCACGGGCGGCTATGGGTATAACCAGCAAGGCGGTCAGGTCACTATGGCTGCAGGCTCGACGTCAAGTTGGTCGCCAGTCGGGACTCATTCTGATGTGATTCTGCAGGGTGGCACGCTGGACGGGCAGCCCAGCAATGCGTCAGTTGATATTGGCGGCGGTACGGCGCTCGCCGGAGGAATGATCGTCTCTGATGGCGGTACATTGACACTTTCAGGCGGCAATGCGCTTGGAAGCGACCGTAACGGCGGTAATGTCCTTCTCTTGCCAGGCGCTGCGACCGGTGCCGGAACCAACGGCAAGGTTGGAATAGGCACACAGAATCCTCAAGCAATTCTTGATGTGAATGGAAATATCGCGATCGCGGGCACTCCCGTAATTAACTCCAGCGGACAGTGGGTCGGAAGTCCGAGCGGATTGCAAGGGCCAATCGGCCCGCAGGGAGCTGCTGGCCCACAAGGACCAGCAGGAGCGACCGGCGCACAGGGGCCGACAGGACCGCAGGGTCTTCAAGGAGTTCAGGGGCCGATGGGCACTACTGGCCCGCAAGGATTACAGGGTCCCGCGGGCCCACAAGGTCCGGCAGGAACATCGCCGTTCACCCAGACTTCGAATCTCATCAGCCTGCCCGCGCCGAATAACACCAGCATCAGTTTGCTGGGAGGTTACGGCTATAACCAGCAGGGCGGCCAAATCCAGCTTTCTGCGGGATCGACCTCAAGCTGGGCAGGCACGGGTACACACTCGGACGTGACTATCCAGGGTGGAACGATGGACGGACAAGCTAGCTATGCCTCCATTGACGTTGGCGGTGGAACCGCGCTCACCGGAGGGGTGCTGAATTCTGACGGCGGTACGCTGACATTGTCTGGCGGCAGCGCGATCGGCAGCAACCGCAACGGCGGCAATATCGTTCTCAATCCGGGAGCCGCAACCGGGAGCGGCAACGCTGGAAACGTCGGGATCGGTACCCAGACTCCGCAAGCTATGCTGGACGTGAACGGCAACATTGCTGTCGCCGGAACGACCGTGATTAACTCCAGCGGCCAGTGGGTGGGAAGTCCAACAGGTTTGCAAGGACCGGTCGGACCGCAGGGACCGATGGGTGTTACCGGACCGCAAGGGCTTATTGGTCCGCAAGGTCCCACTGGCCCGCAAGGTCCCTCCGGGATTACTACCGGTTACATGATCGTGGTCCCCAGCACCACGATTAGTTCGGACATGGGTAACTATAACTTAGCTTCGCTAACCTTACCTGTAGGTACGTATATGTTTTTCGGACGACTCACTACCTCCAATGGCGTGCAGCTGGCTTGTTCGGTTATGAACGGAAATACAACCGTAGATCAAATTTCGATCTACCTATATGGTCAGCCTAGCCCCGCAGTCACTAGTACACCGTTGATCGGCACTGTCACTGTTCCTGCCAATGGTCCTTATGACTTGACTACTTACTGTGCGGCCAACGGTATAGGGATTGCCGAAACCTTTACCGCCGTGCCTGTAAGTAATGTTGTCGTGCAGTAAGCAGGTAACACTAAAGCCCCGCTTTTCCCTGGGACTTTTTGTGTTCGGTCGATCTGCTCAAATATTTCTCCCGCCTGCTTTGCTTTACCGTTTGAGCTTCCCCTTATGTTTCATCCAAATCTTTGCTCGGGTGGTTGTCCGCTTGTTCTCGCCGCGCAGAGACTCACTGATCGTCTTTACCAGGCGGGCATCGGTCCGGTCGTAAACATCTTCGGGAGGATGCAAAGCGCCGCCGAAGGATATCTCAGGGTTGGCATGGGTGGAGCAGTCTTGCACTTTGCTCCAGGCGGTCATGTGAATTTGGCCGCAGCGGGTGCGTTTCGCGATTTCATGCATATTGTAAGGACGAATCCCACCCCCGGGGAGGATTTCGATCCGCCTGCCAGCCCGCTCGATGAGTTCTGCGATCAAATCCACTCCTTCGGACGCGGTATTTTTTTGACCGCTGGTGAGCACGCGCGTGACCTCGAGATCGATGAGCTGCTCAAGCGCTCCGAAAGGATTGGGAGTGACATCAAAGGCGCGATGAAAGACCGCCTGACGCTTGCCCACGATGCGACGAATGCGCATAGTACGGCGCTGATCAATGCGCCCGTCTTCTGTTAGGATGCCAAACACCACACCGTCCGCTCCCGCCTCAATGGCAGCTTCAGTATCCCGCTCCATGGTGGCGAATTCAGCGCCGGTGTAGCAGAATCCTCCGCCGCGTGGGCGTACCATGGCCATCACGGGAATTTTCAGCCGGCTCTTCACTTCCTGGAGGGTCCCGATCGAAGGAGTCAGTCCGCCAATAAACATCGCCGAGCATAATTCAACCCGGTCGGCGCCGCCGGCTTGCGCTTGGATCGCGTCGTCGATCGATCCACAACAAATTTCGAGCAGAATGTCAGCCATGGAAGCCCCCGCGCACTTGAGGACATGATAGCGGGAGCACTGGAAGGGCCGCCCGTTCTTTCGCAACAGCAAAGGAACGGGCCAGCCGTGTGCAAAGAACTATGCCGCCTTCTGTTGTCTGTATGCGGGGACGAAAACCTCGTTGACGAATGTCTCGAACGACGTGGGCGTGGTATTAGTCATGGATCGCGGTTCGAGCGCTTTCATATGCCCCGAGTTCATGGCATGGGCCATTTCCAATAACAGAGCAGCCAAGGCCGGAGACATACCCATCTGTTGAAACGCAGGACGAAGCTGCTCGTCGGGCGCCTGCACATAACCGAGCGAAGGCTGCCCGATCGCTTTTCCGATGATCGAGGCCATTTCCGTGTAGCTGAGGTCGCGCTGGCCTTGCAATTCATGGGTCAGCTTGCCGCGGAAGTCGCGGCGCAGCAGGGCGTCGGCTGCGGCCGCCCCGATATCGCGGGTAGCAATCATGGAAAGTTTCAGCGAAGGATTGATCGGTCCCATCAGGTTGCCGAACGACCGGATCACGCTTACCTGCGGAAGAGTATTTTCCATAAAGTAACCGGCACGGAGACAGAGCGCGTTCAGCCCGTCAACGGCATTCAGTTTCTGTTCGAGATTGTGGAGTTCCACGACCGGGCCCGTGCCGGAAGGTTTGTCGGCCCCGATACTGCTGAGCGCAACGACGTATGGAACTCGCGCCGCGCGAATAGCCGCAGTAATCGCGTCCGTCACACGCTCCGCATAATCGAGCGGATCTTCCGCGCCCGGATTCGGGGGCACCATGACGTAAGCCGAATCGGCGCCTTGCAAAACGTCAACCAGGGCTGCGATATCCGTGACATCGGCAGTGGCGATCTGCGCGCCTTTTGCAGCGAGGGGCTGAAGATGTTGGGCGTTTCTACCAACGGCCCGGATTTGCTGACCGCTGGCAAGAAGATTTGTCGCCGCCACCCTTCCGGTGTGGCCGCTTGCTCCAAGAATGACAATCATAACAACCTCCAATAAGGGGTATGGATGCCCGAGGCTGGTTGCTGGCCATCTTTTCTTTTGCGCGAGTCTCTTGCTTGGGAATTGTTCCCGCCCACAAGACGTTTACGGCACACGATTGTCGGAGTGAGGGCCGGGAAGGCTCTCGGTTCCTATTGGTGTGCTGTCGGGCCTTCGGTGGTTGGCTGAGGCGGAGGAGTGATAGCTTGCGTCACTTCCTCGAGTGGCTTGGGCAACGGCTGCTCGAGCGCAATGGCGAGCACCTGGTCCATGGTATCCACGAAGTGCAACTTCATGGCATTGCGGAGGTTCTCGGGAACATCCGCCAAATCCTTCTCATTGTCTGATGGCAGGATCGCTTCGAATAAACCGGCACGGTGAGCCGCGAGCAGCTTTTCCTTTAGTCCACCGATTGCGAGAACTTTTCCGCGTAGCGTGATCTCGCCTGTCATGGCGATGTCGCGCCGTACCGGAATTTTGCTCAAAGCGCTGGATATCGCCGTCGCAATCGTGATCCCCGCCGATGGCCCGTCTTTCGGAATCGCGCCCTCGGGAACATGCACGTGAATGTCGAGCGTGCGATAAAAATCGCGTGGCAAGCCGAGCCAGGGTGCGCGAGAGCGCACGTAAGACATGGCTGCCTGAGCCGATTCCTGCATCACATCGCCGAGTTTGCCCGTAAGGGTGAGCCGCCCTTTTCCGTCAACCACAGTCGCTTCGGTGCTGAGAATCGAGCCACCAACTTCGGTCCAGGCCAGACCTGTGACCAGTCCCACTTCGCTGCGCTCGTGCGCCAGCATGTCGCGGAACTTGATCACACCCAGGAAATCGTGAACATTCTCGGCCGTGATGTTGATGCTATAGTTCTGGCCTTCCTTCACCACCTTGCGGGCGACTTTGCGGCACACGTTTCCGATCTCGCGCTCCAGATTGCGCACTCCCGCTTCGCGCGTGTATGAGCGAATGAGCGTTGTGATCGCCTCGTCAGCGAACTTTACGTGTTTATCCGTGAGACCGGCCTGCGCCAGCTGCTTCTTTACCAGGAACTGCTTGGCAATCTCGACCTTCTCCTGCTCGGTGTACCCGTGCAACCGCAGCACTTCCATGCGGTCCTGCAAGGCTGGCGGAATCGTGTGCAGCACGTTGGCGGTTGCGATAAAGAAGACCTGCGATAGATCGTATTCGACGTCTAGATAATGGTCCACGAACATGAAATTCTGCTCGGGATCGAGAACTTCGAGCAGCGCCGCAGACGGGTCGCCGCGAAAATCCATGGACATCTTGTCCACTTCATCGAGCATGAAGACTGGATTTTTGGTGCCGGCCTTCTTCATCATCTGAATGATCTGGCCCGGCAGGGCACCGATATATGTCCGGCGATGGCCGCGAATCTCAGCTTCGTCGCGTACTCCACCCAGGGACATGCGAACGAACTTGCGTCCGGTGGCTTTGGCGATGGACATCCCTAGCGAGGTCTTGCCTACTCCTGGAGGCCCTACGAAGCAAAGAATCGACCCTTTGGGATTCTTCACCAGCTGCCGCACGGCAAGGAATTCAAGGATGCGCTCCTTGATCTTCTCGAGGCCATAATGATCTTCATTCAGGACCTTTTCCGCGCGGCTGATGTTGCGGATCTCCTTTGATCTCTTCTTCCATGGCACCGCGAGCAACCAGTCCAGATAGTTGCGCGAAACGGTTGATTCGGCCGACATCGGCGGCATCGCTTCGAGCTTCTTCAGCTCCTGGATGGCCTTGTCTTTAACATCCTTCGGCATGCCCGCCGATTCGATCTTCTTCTTCAGGTCGTCGAATTCGCTCTTCTCGCCGCGCCCCAGTTCTTTCTGGATGGCCTTGATTTTTTCATTCAGGTAATACTCTTTTTGCGCGCGCTCCATCTGACGCTTGACTCGCGACTGAATAGTGCGGTCCATATTTAGCTTTTCGATTTCGATATCGAGGACATCGCCGATGCGGCTGAGACGCTCGGCCGGATCGAAGATTTCCAGCAACTCCTGCTTCTCCTCGATTGCGAGCTGCAGGTTGGCTGCGATAGTGTCGGTCAGCTTGGCCGGATCCTCCATGCGGACGGCGGCGATCATGGTCTCGTAATTGAGAGATTGGCAGAGCTTGACGTACTGCTCGAAGAGGCTGGTTACGCGCTGCATGCTGGCTTCGAGCTGTGGGTTCGGCTCAGTTGTATAACGCGCCAGCCGCACCGTGGCTTGCATAAAGCCTTCGGCTTCGGTTACCTGCAGGATTTTGCCGCGCTCCACGCCTTCAACCAGAACTTTAATGTTTCCGTCGGGAAGTTTCAGGCTTTGAACAATGTTTACAACCGTTCCGACCTGATAAATTTCGTTTGGCTTGGGTTCGTCAACGCTGGCATCGTGCTGTGTGGCAAGAAAGATCTTCTTGTCGGCGGTAAGGGCCTCTTCCAGAGCCCGCACGCTCGACTCCCGGCCGACGACGAATGGCGTCATCATGTGCGGGAAGATGACCACATCCCGGATGGGCATCATGGGAAATTTCTTGTTTTCGAATTTTTCCTTGGACGTGGTCAAAATCTCTCCTGCGCCGGAACCCACTAGCCGGCCTTTTCCATCATAGCAAGCGACGCGCTGCGTTTTTCGACCATTTCCCGCGTCACCTCGAACTCTTTTACCTTCTTCTGGCTCGGGAGATTGTACATCAGGTCGAGCATGAGCTCTTCAAGAATCATACGCAGTCCGCGGGCGCCAACCTTACGCGCCATGGCCTGACGGGCGACCGCCCGTAGGGCCTCATCACTGAACTTCAGCCGAACATTTTCAAACTCGAACAACCGCTGATACTGCTTGACGATAGCGTTCTTTGGCCGGGTCAGAATCTCGATCAGAGCGGCTTCGTCCAGATCTTCGAGCACGCCGCAAACCGGTAGGCGTCCGACAAATTCAGGGATCAGCCCAAATTTGATCAGGTCCTCCGGCTGAACGTCGCTAAGTAATTCGAAGTTTCGCTTGCGAGTGACTGCCGGTTCTGGTACCTCCGTCTCATCGGCGGTTCTAAAGCCAAGCGACTTTTTGCCCACGCGCCGGCCAATGATCTTGTCCAGTCCGACGAACGCCCCGCCGCAAATGAACAAAATATTCGTCGTATCCACCGGCGTAAATTCCTGGTGCGGATGCTTTCGGCCCCCCTGTGGAGGAACATTGGCAATCGTGCCTTCCAGAATCTTTAGTAACGCCTGCTGGACGCCTTCGCCGGAGACGTCGCGAGTGATCGACGGATTTTCATCCTTGCGGCCGATCTTGTCGACTTCATCAATGTAGATGATTCCTGTCTGTGCCCGGCCTACATCACCATCTGCTGCTTGAAGCAGCTTAAGGATGATGTTCTCGACATCTTCGCCGACATAGCCGGCTTCGGTCAGTGTGGTTGCATCAACGATTGCGAACGGCACATCGAGCATGCGGGCGAGCGTCTGGGCCAGCAAAGTCTTGCCTGTGCCGGTCGGCCCGATCAGCATGATGTTCGATTTCGTCAGCTCAATGCCGTCGCCGGCCCGCTGGCGGTTCATGTAAATGCGCTTGTAATGGTTGTACACCGCGACCGCGAGCTTCTTCTTGGTCTGCTCCTGCCCGATGACGTACTCATCAAGAAAGGTCTTTACTTCCTGCGGTTTGGGCAATTGGTTGGGTGTGCTGGCAGGAGGGGTTGCGGCTTTGTCGTCTTCGAGAATCGAATTGCACACCGCCACGCATTCATCGCAAATATAGGCGCGAGGATAATCGCTCGGCGACGAAATCAACTTGGCCACTGCGTCCTGCGACTTATGGCAGAACGAACAGCGCAGTATCTCCTCGGTGCCAGTTCGGTTTTTCACTCTGGTTGACTCCTTATTTACCGCTCGCCAAAGCGCCTTCCAGTCATCCCGGAAGGCCGATCATACCCGTTATCGGGTCTTATAGATGATGTCATCTATGATTCCGTACTCTTTGGCCTGCTGCGCGTTCATGATGAAATCGCGCTCTACGTCCTTTTCTACCTTATCCAGCTTCTGTCCGCTATGTTTCGCAAGTAACTGGTTAGTGATTTCCCGCATTCGCAGGATCTCCCGGGCGTGAATATCAATATCGGTAGCCTGGCCGGAAAGCCCGCCCATGCTGGGCTGGTGGATCAGAATCCGGGAATTGGGGAGCGCAAGTCGCTTCTTTGCTTCACCTGCGGACAACAGCAGGGCTGCCATGCTTGCCGCCTGCCCGATGCAGATGGTCGTGACATCATTCTTGACGTACTGCATGGTGTCATAAATGGCCATTCCGGCGGTAATAGATCCGCCGGGAGAGTTAATGTAAAGCTGAATGTCTTTCTCCGGATCTTCCTGCGCCAGGAACAGCATCTGGGCGATCACCAGATTGGCGATATTGTCGTCGATCGGCGTTCCGATAAAGATGATGTTGTCCCGCAGTAGCCGGGAGTAGATGTCATACGCCCGCTCGCCGCGCCCGGTCTGCTCAATGACCATGGGTACCAGCATTTGTAACCTTCTTTCTTTTTGCTCCCCGGCTCAGCTGTCACACTCTGGACTTCGTTTGGCTCAACTCGGGGAGGATCGAGGCTGTCCGTCAAGCGGACTGATGATACAGAAAATCGAGGGTCTTCTCGTTGCGGATTCTATTCCGGATTCTATCCAGCGCTCCATCACGTGTCAAACGATCCCGCACCGCTTCGGGCGTTTGCTTGGTCTGCTGCGCCAGGGCCCCCACTTCCCGATCAATTTCCGCTTCCTCTACTTGAATGTTTTCCTTTTCCGCTATTTTTTCCAACAACAATGATGCCTTTACTTCCTGCACCGCCTGCTCGTGCTGACCTGCCCGCAGGCGGTCGAAATCCATTTTCTTTATGTCCTCTGCTTTCATGCCCTGCGCCGCCAGCGCCCGCAACCCCCGCTCCAGCCGGAGATCGATTTGCCGATCTACCAGAGCCTCAGGGACTTCGAACTCGTTCCGCTTGATGAGCTCTGCAACCAGCTTGTCCTTGGCCTCGCGCTCCGCCGTTCGCTTCTTCTCAGCTTCCATGTCTTCACGAATGCGCTGCCGCAAAGCATTTACATCGGCAAAGTCACCGAGCGACTTGGCAAACTCGTCGTTCAGCTCAGGCAAAGTCTTCTGCTTGATGCCCTTGACCTTCACCGTATAGCTAAAGGTCTTCCCTGCAAGACGTTTATCGGAGAAATCCTGGGGGTAGATCACATCGAAAGTACGTTCGTCACCAGCCGCCGCCCCGCGAAGGTTTTCTGTGAACTCCGGCATGGTGTTCTTTCCGCCAATCTCGACGAGCACCTCGTCCATGTGCACGGGCTTCACTCCGGCCGCATCTTCGCCCTTCGGAGTTCCATCGAGCGAAGCCTGAGCGAAATCGCCCTCGCCGAGAGTGCTGCCTTCAATGTTGGTAAAGGCCGCGCGCTGCTCCTGAAGGTCCTTCAGCGCCTGCTCGACATCTTCATCGCTGACCGAAGTGTCCGTCTTCTCTGCCCTAAGTTCTTTGTAGCCTTCCACTGTTATTTCAGGCATTACCTCGAAGGTCGCTTTGAATCGCAACGGCTCGCCTTGCTCAACATGCAAATCAGAGACACGCGGCTGAGAGACGGGCAGCAGCCCCAGCTTGTCGGTTTCACGCCGGAAATACTTGGGCACGAGCGCTTCAACCACCTCGCTCTTGATATCTTCGTTGAATCGCTGGCGAATGATGCTGGCGGGAACGTGGCCCCGGCGAAACCCGGGCAGCCGGGCCAGCTTCTGGTATTTCTGGATCAGAGTGTCGGTTTCTCGAGTGACTTCCTCGGCTGGGATCTCAACCTGAATTTCGCGCTTCGTGTTGGCGGCGGTTTCCGTGGGAGTCACTGTTGCTCCAGACGTAGCGTGAACGGGCTGACTGGCACGATTCACACCACGTTAACATCGAGTTTAAAGACAGGGAGCTGGAGCGTCAACGGCACAGGCGTGGTGCAGTGCGCGCCGAGTGCCTCCTTGAAACTCACGACGCCAGTTTTTCAGAGATCATCTGACGAATCTCTGTTATCTTTTCGGAAATGGCGGCCCGCAGCAAACCGCAGGAAATGTTCGTGGCCCCTGCCGCAGGATCGGCGCTCTTCCAGAATTTCTGCCGCAGCTTCTTCTCCTCTTACTGCTCGCTGACGGTCGAAGGGCAAGACCGCGTGCCCAAGCCACCTTTCATTATTTGCAGCAATCACTCCAGTCATGCTGACAGTGCCATTCTGATGACGGCTTCGCGACTTCCCTTTCGCGAGTTCGCCTTGCTGGGCGCAAGCGACTACTTCTTCGCCTCCTGGAGCGTGCGATTGCGAGTTGCGGCATTTATGAATGTGATTCCTATAGATCGCCGTCCCTCAGCTGGATCCCTGGCAACGAGTCTGACAATGTGCCGCGATTTTCTCTGGCAAAGAAAGGGAAATCTGATCATCTATCCCGAGGGGACCAGATCGAAAAACGGCCGGATGCAGCGATTCAAAACCGGCGCAGGATTGTTCGCGCTCGAGCTGGGTGCGCCGATTGTGCCCGCGTATATTGATGGCGCCTACTACATTCTCCCTAAGGGAAAATCTCTTCCACGGATCGGTGTGGTCACGGTGCGGTTTGGCGAACCAGTTTTTATTGACTCGGAAGTTCCGAATGACTTGTCCCCGCGCCAGCGACGAAAGATGGCGACCGAGGTTCTTGAAGAGCGGGTTCTCGATTTGAGGGAAATCTTGGTTTCCAGCTCCAACGACAAAACTTTAGCAGCCGCGGCGAGATGATTGATGACTTACGCTCCCGAACACATGAAATGGTGGGGATGGGGCGATGAATCGGTCAGCTTCAACCCGGAGAAGCACCCCGGTGCGTGGCCGTATGCAAGAGAGCGGCTCGGAATAAGAGAAGAAGCACGCGATCCGGGTACTCCCGAACTCGAAAGTGTCCTGTTGCCCGAGCAGCGAACCCATAGTCTTTTTCTTGCGAAAGTCCGCTCTGTTCTGAACCCCGATCAGATTTGCGGTAACCGTTATGAGCGGGTCGTCCATGCCTACGGGAAGGGTTTCCGCGATCTGTGGCGGATGAGAAGCGGCATCGCGGCAGGCGCTCCCGACTTGGTGGCCTATCCGGAAAAAGAAGATGAAGTGGTTGCCATCATTCGTGCGGCCGCTGAATGTGATGTTGTGATTATTCCCTTCGGCGGCGGCTCCAATATCTCCGGATGCCTCGAACGCTCGGATTCACGGCGAATGGCCGTCTCTCTCGATATGCGTCGTATGCGTCGCTTGCTGAACATTGATGCTCTCTCGTGTACCGCGACGATTGAAGCGGGTGCCTTCGGCCCCGACCTCGAGGAGCAATTGAATGCTCAAGGGATGACGCTTGGGCATTTTCCTGATTCGTTCCTGCATTCGACGCTTGGCGGCTGGATCGCCACCCGCTCGGCTGGAATGCAAAGTGACAAATACGGCAAGATCGAAGACATGGTCATCGCCTTGCGGATGGTCACTCCCGAGGGGGTCGTCGCCACGCGAGTCGTGCCGAAGTCAGCAAACGGCATTGATGTGAATCAGCTTTGCATTGGAAGCGAAGGGACTTTGGGCGTCATCACCGAGGCCACATTGCAGGTTCATCCTCGGCCCGAGGTGCGCATCGTATTGGGTTACCTTTTTCGGGGGTTCGAAGCCGGAGTCGAGGCAATACGCGAATGCGTTCGGCGGGAATGCGTGCCGGCGATGATACGGCTCAATGATCCCGATAAGACGTCGTTATCTATGGCGTTCAAACCGCCGTCATCGCCGATGGCGCAGGCGGTCGGCAAAGTCTTCAAAAGCTATTTGGGCGCGAAGGGTTTTGATTTCCCGAGGGCTTGCCTGATGCTAATCGCTTTCGAGGGCAGGAAAGAAAATGTGTTGCGACAATCCCGCCAGGTGCGAAGCATTTACAAGCGATTCGGAGCGATTGATCTGGGCTCAGCTGCTGGCAGGTCGTTCGAAGCGACGAAGTACGACTTCCCACATATTCGCGATTTCCTGCTCGACCGTTCAGTTACCACGGATGTCAGCGAAACCTCGACGGTATGGAGCAACATCATGCCGCTCTATCGCGTGACTTCGCGAGCCATTCGCGACAAAATTGCTGGAACCGGAGTTGACCCTTGGGTCGGCTGCCACATCAGCCATACCTATCATTCCGGCGCCAGTTTGTACTTCACTTTTGGTTTCAGGCAAGTTCCGGGATCGGAGATGGAGCAATATTTGGAAATAAAACGTGCCGCGCAGCAGTCATTTATTGATTGCGGCGCGACCCTCTCACATCATCATTCGGTTGGGACCGAGCATCTTCCATGGCTGCTTGATGACATCTCGGCAACAGGCGCCAAAGCTGTCCAGGCACTGAAAGTCGGCCTTGATCCGGGGAACATCATGAATCCCGGCCGGCTGCATGCTTCGCCGCACTCATTCGAAGAGTGGCATCGCCTCGGTCGCGAGCTGCAGCCGACCTGATCCAAGACTGGTTAAAAGGATAAACCCTCCCGGGAGTTGGGAGGGTTTTGATGTAGAGGTCAGATCGGAGCTGTTATGCGCGAACGACGTTCGCTGCCTGAAACCCTTTAGGTCCCTTCAGCAGATCAAACTCCACGGTTTCGCCTTCGTTCAGCGTACGATAGCCGTTTTCCTGAATCGCTGAAAAATGAACGAAGACATCCTCGCCTGTGGACCGCTGGATGAACCCGTATCCTTTAGCCCCGTTAAACCACTTGACTGTACCTTTTTCTCTCACCGAAGACTCCTTTCGCCTCTGTTACGGATTAACTTCCCGCGCCGTGCCAGGCTGGAGTACGCCCCTCAAAGCACTCGGGAAATACAACGATGGGCACGTTTCTGCATCGGCCGATTCACGCTAACAGAAAGGCCCCTGAGTTTTGCGCGGCACTGGCGGAAAAAACGCCGCGCAAAACTCCGGAGCCCATCGTGGCGAGTTTCAACTGAATACACGAAACAATCTACCCGGTCACTTACTTGCATCGCTGACACAAGATGTGCCAACGAGCAACAGATAATATTCAGGAACTTACACAAACGCAAGACTTTTAATTGGTCGCTTCATGTCGCGTCTTGTGACCTCAGGTCGCATGGCTCTGTGATCTCCGCGCAGAGCCTGCCCTCAACGATTTACCTGATCTTTAAATGAGCACTTGTAAGCTGATGATAAGATTGGCCTAAGTGGAATCCTCTTCACCCTCGCTTGAAACCACTCTGCGCTCACAGAATAATTCTCGGGCGACGAGTATCGGCGCCCGCGCCAACCTCGTTAGCTCAACTTTGAGATATCTGCTGCGTACCGAAGTGCACACCTTCGCATTTTCTGTCGCCGCAAATGCGATTCTCTCGTTCTTTCCTTTCGTTCTTCTACTGATGACGGTCATTCGTCGCGTGTTTCATTCGCCTGGGATGTACGAGGTCGTCGAGCAACTATTGCGCGATTCTCTTCCCGCCGGACAGGACTTCGTCATTCGCAATCTGAATGCGTTGGTCACGTCGCACCATCGCGCACAGGTTTTTTCTTTGCTGATTCTGCTTGTGACTTCGACGGGAATCTTCATGCCGCTCGAGGTCGCCTTGAACCGGGTGTGGCATTTTCCTCAGAACCGTTCTTATCTTGGCAATCAGGTCGTTTCCCTGGGTCTGGCAATTGGTTGTGGGGTTCTGGCATTAATCTCCGTCGGACTTACTGCCGGCAATGTTGCGGTTCTGCAAAGGCTTGCCTTCGGGCACTTGTTTTTTATTGTGCGAATCCTTGGATTCCTGATAATGAAATTATTCGCTATCGCAGCCAGCATTGCGATCTTCTTCCTTATTTACTGGTTGCTGCCCAATGGAAGAGTGCCGGCCCGCGGCGTTCTTCCCGCGGCGGTTATTACCGGCTTGCTTTCCGAAATCTTGAAGTATTGCTACATTCTCGCCCTGCCCCGCCTGAATTTTCAGGAAGTGTACGGCCCGTTCGCCCTCTCGGTCAGTCTTATGTTCTGGGCGTTCTTGTCAGGATTGCTCTTGCTGACCGGCGCGCATCTATCGGCTCGGCAACATTTGCACAAAGCCTCACCATAAACCGTGGATTGCCACAATTTTCCTCAGCCGACGGAAGCACTCGTGTGACATCCGGCACAGCGCACATGTTTTTCCAGGTTCTAGCATCTGGACACCTCGTCAAAGGCTGGCCTCCTTCGGAGTGAGGCCGTGACCGTCCCTTGCCTAAGGATTTCAAGATCACAGTCGCTTCCTGCCTGCAAGCTTCTCCTCCTGTTTTTCACGCTCGTAGCAGCCGCTCAAGCCGAGCAGCCCATCAGAAGCAATGAAGGGGGCAGAGGTCTGCCTCCTGTCGCCACCCTATCTACGCTGGCCAAACCTTCGGGCTACGTATTCTTGGGCACGGTGCTGTCGGTTAAGCACAATGCTGCGGCTGGCGCTACCGGGATCGCCAGCACCGAGATCACATTTCAAGTCAACGAAGCGATTCGTGGCGTTCACAAAGGTGAGCACGTGACCATTCGCGAATGGGCGGCCCTATGGCAGGGCGGAGAAAGATATGAGCCCGGGGAACAAGTTGCCCTGTTTCTTTATCCTCCGAGCAAACTGGGGTTCACGAGCCCCGTCGGCGGAGATCTCGGCAGGTTCCGAGTGGATTCAACCTCGCACATCATTATTGAACCGGCAAGGCGTGCCCTGCTCCGGCCGTCGTCGAACCGGGAAACTGGCCACATTCCCTGGGCAGAATTCGCTCGCGAGCTAGAGGAAGACAAGTGATTCGGCTCCTTCGCAATATCAATTCAACGATTCCTACGCTTGCCCTGTTCGGCGCCCTTTCGTTGTTCGCCGCCGGAACCGCACACGCCGGCGGCCCCGAGTTCGTCGCCGGCATCAGCTATTTCGATCCGGCGGTCACTGGCACTCCCCTCACGTGGTCGAACGGTACGGTGAACTACTACACCGATCAGGGCGACCTGAGTCCCATTCTCCCCAGCGTCAGCGCGGATGCGTTCGTCGCCGACGCATTCAGCCAATGGACGGGAATTTCAACCGCTGCGCTAGTCGCGACTGAGCAAGGACACCTCGCAGAAGATGTGAATGGAACGAACGTCTATCGCGACGCTGAGGGCGACCTCTTTGAGCCGGCGGATATCGAGCCAACCGCAGTCAACACGCCCGTCGGCATCGTTTACGACTACGACGGTTCTGTAACGGATGCATTGCTTGGGCAAGGTGCCGGAGATTCGGACGAATGCTTTTACAACGCGGCCTATGGGGGAGTCGACAACTTCGGCACGGACGCAGTTCTTCTGCACGCCCTAGTCGTTATCAACGGTCAGTGCGCCGTAAAGTCTGCACAATTGCCGGATGTCGAATATCGCCTGGTGCGAGTATTGGGGCAAGTCCTCGGCGTCGGCTGGTCACAGCTCAACCTCAATGTTCTCACCGGTAATCCTCATCCAACCGCCGACGATTACGCCGGCTTTACGATCATGCATCCGGTGGACCCGCTCAATTGTGTTCCCATCACCGTTTGTTATTCCGGCAATGGCGCGGTAAATCCTTACCAGCCGAAGATGGATGATCAGGCTTCACTCTCACGGCTCTATCCAGTTACCGCTGAGAACCAGTCGAATTTTCCCGGCAAGCAGATTCTCTCGGAAACGACTGCCCGCATTTACGGGTCGGTCTATTTCGTGGATTCCACCGGTCAAGCCGCCCAGGACATGCAGGGAGTGAACGTCGTGGCTCGCTGGGTTGATCCTGTAACCGGTGAACCTTCCGGTGAATATGCGGCGAGTTCCGTCTCTGGCTTTCTCTTCTGCGGCAACGCCGGCAATCCCGCTAGCGGATATTACGACAGCACCGGACTTCCTTATAACAGCTTCGGATCAAATAACCCCACGCTGGAAGCATTCTTCGATCTGGCGGGACTGCAGCTTCCAAACGGCGCAACCAGCGGACAATATCAGCTAACCGTAGAGGCGGTTGACCCGTTCTGGTCGATCAGTGTCGGACCGTATCAGCCGCTGCAGGTTGAGCCTTCCGGAACGGGGCAGCCGGTTAATGTGTCGGTCAGCCTCGGTTCCGATAGCGAACAGGATCTGCTGATGCAAGGAAGTGCCCTGCAACAGAGCGCATGGTTTCAGCCCACGACATACTACACTCCGGCGCCAGCGCCGGCAGGCGGCGATTGGCAGGCGTCCTTCAGCCCTTATGCCGACACGGACTACTTCTGGTTTTCCGGGCAGGCAAACCGCACACTTTCGGTGGTAGTTACCGCCCTCGATCAGAATGGCGCTGCCACCGAGAGCAAGTCTCAGCCTGTCGTGGGAATGTGGGCCTTGGCCGATGCCGGAACTTACCCCGCACCCGCCAATACGCCCTCGGCGTTCAACACAGGTTTCTTCGGGGTCACGCGTCTTGACGCCACGCTTTATCAAACCACCGATTTTCGCGTTGGAGTGATGGATTATCGCGGCGACGGACGGCCTGACTATGCTTACCACGCGCGCATTTTCTATGGGGATCACACCACTCCGGCACGCGCCAGCGTCCTGGGAGGCACACCGATCGCAGTAGCCGGCTACGGTTTCCAGTCAGACGATACCGTCGCCATCGGCAACCTGAATGCTTTGCCCCTGGCAATTTCCGCAAACCAGTTGCTCTTCACCGCCCCGCCTCAGCGCGATGGCTTGGAGACCATCATGCTGAGCCAATCGAGCACCGGGGCGACATCGACGATGACGAATGTCCTAACCTACGGCGCCGGACCAAACGACACGATTCGCCTTATCTCAGGATCAAATCCGGCCACCCCCGTCGGCGGACAGGCCGCCAACCCGATCATCGTGCAGGTCTTGTCGTGGGATGGTGTGACTCCCGTCCCGGGCGCAACCGTTGTTTTCACTTCCACTCCGGCTGTGTCGTTCTCTGCATGTGGCGGGGCAACCACGTGCACGCTCGTCTCGGATCAAACCGGCGAGGCGTCAACCTATGTGACTGTGCTTTCCGCCGGAGCCATGACCATCACTGCGCAGCTCGCGCCGGCTTCATATCCGAATCCACAGCAGGTACAGACGACAATTGTGGGAACCTCCTCAGCTCTCGACCTCTCGCTTGCGCCTCAATATACGTTCATTGCACAAGGGGCCGATGTCAATGTCATGCTGACCGCCCGTGTACTGTCGAATGGAAATCCCCTGAACGGTCGCAATGTAAATTTTTATCTCGATAAAGGTTCAGGCGTCCTCAACCCACCGGCTGCGACGACGAATTCAAATGGCTACGCAACCAGCACCCTTGAGCTTTCGAATTTTGCGAGCGATGTCCAAATCAGTGTTTGCGTAGAACCCGGAGATGCACCTTGCCAGACCCTCTACGGCACGGCTGTACCGGCGTCGGCCGTGCAATTGCAATTCGTTTCAGGAAACGCTCAGATCCTGCCCGTAGGCGATGTCTTTCAACCGGTCGCCGTTCGCGTGACGGATTCGTCCACACCGCCCGATCCAGTCCTGGGGGCCAATGTCACCTTCCAATCTCTTACCGGCCGCTCGGACGGCACACCTGTAATTCCGGAACAAGGCGAAGGAGGTACAACCAACCCGCTGCCTGTGATACTTGCTTCTTCGCAGGCAGTAGCCGTTTCCGATGGGAACGGCATGGCGAGCACTACGCCGACTACGAGTGGAATTTCAGGACCGCTGCTGATCGTTGGATCTGCCGGTGCCGGCTTGGTCAGTCTGCAGTATGAGTTGCAGTCCTTGCCGCTTCTCACGAATTAGTTCGGTCACATTCCCGGCAGCTTCATGCCGGCGAGCTTGCGGGCAAGGTTGCCGCCCTTACCCATCTGCTTGAACATCTTTTTCATTTGCGCATACTGCCGAAGCAGATTGTTCACTTCCTGCACGCTTGTGCCTGACCCGCGCGCGATTCGTTTGCGGCGGCTGCCGTTGATCAACTCATGGTGCATGCGCTCGCGCGGGGTCATGGAACCAATGATGGCTTCCACCCGATTGATCTGCTTCTCGTCCACTTTGTCCGCGTGTTTCTGCAGACCCGCGAACGGCCCTATGCTCGGCAACATACCCATCAGGCTCTGAATGGATCCCATCTTCTTGACTTGCCGCAGTTGGTCGCGAAAATCCTCGAGAGAGAAACCGTCCCCGGTCAAAGCCCGCGTGGCCAGTTCCTGGGCCTTCTTCTTGTCGACATTCTGCTCCGCCTTTTCGATCAGTGAGAGAATGTCGCCCATGCCCAGGATTCGCGAGACGATGCGGTCAGGATGGAACGGCTCAAGCGCATCGTATTTTTCCCCCACACCGATGAACTTGATCGGCTGCCCTGTCACCTGGCGGATTGAAAGCGCCGCCCCGCCGCGCGCGTCGCCATCCATCTTCGTAAGCACCACGCCGGTCAACGAAAGCTTCTTGTGAAACTCATCTGCCGAGCGCACCGCATCCTGGCCCGTCATGGCATCAGCAACGAATAGAATTTCGCTCGGGGTTAGAAGCTTCTTCAGCGACTGCATCTCTTCCATCAACTGGTCGTCAATGTGCAAGCGGCCGGCAGTATCCACGATCAGCACATCTGATCCGGTATTGATCGCTTCGCGCCGCGCCTCCTTCGCCAGCCGCTCAACGGTCGCAGTATTCGCTTCGGCAACTTCGCCTTCATAGATGTTGGCCTTGATCGCGTGGGCAACCACTTTGAGCTGCTCGCGAGCCGCGGGGCGGTAGACGTCGACAGAGACCAGCAGCGGCCGATGACCTCCATTCTTGAACCAGTTCGCCAGTTTGCCTGAGGTAGTGGTTTTGCCGGAGCCCTGCAATCCGGCCATCAGCACCACCGTCGGTGGTTGGGAGGCGAATTTGATTCGCGCAGTCTCGCGGCCGAGCGTCTCGATCAGTTCATCGCGCACGATCTTGATAACCTGCTCGCCCGGCGAAAGCGAAGTGGCCACTTCTTGCCCCACGGCTTTCGCTTGAATGTGCTCGATCAACTGCTTGACGACCTTGAAGTTGACATCGGCTTCGAGCAGGGCCAGCCTTATTTCGCGCAACGCCTCTTGAATATTCTCTTCATTCAGCACAGCCTGGCCGCGCAAACTCTTGAAAGCGCGCTGTAGTTTATCGGAAAGATTTTCAAACATAAGCCGTAGGTTATTTTATCAGCGAAGAAAGATGGCCTTGCTTCGTACGAGGAGCGTGCGTGCGGACCCGTTGCATTTAGTAAGGAGCACGCCTCGCCGGCGATTTATACATTTATGCGCTTCTCTGTGTGCCGCGCTACGTACCAGCAGGGGTTATATCCATAGTGAGGAAAGAGCGAGTTGACGCACGTCTCGTGCTGCGGTGGCAGCGGATCGAATTCGGTCTTACCATTTTTCAGCGGGACAGCGTAGTAGCTATCCACCTCGAAGGATCCCAGTGGTGGCCGTTTCGGAATGCCAAGACGGAGTGACAAGTAATCCGCTGCGTACATGATCACGAGCAGAACACACAGAGCAAATGCTCCGCGGATAGCAATCTTTCTCACGTCTTGTCCCCTGCTTGCTCTAAGACATGCTAACCGATGACGCCGTCGGCCGGATCTCTCTGCGATCCCCAGCACAGTCGAGCGTGCGCACATGCCCGGGTGATGTAGATCACATCCCTGCATTTTCTTCGATGCGAACATCTGCCCATGATCAAGAAATCGATATCAGTCCTTCTACTGCTCGCGCTCGCCGCCTGGGCACAGGATGCCCCTTCGACCTCAGCTCCAAACGCAGCACCAGCTCAGGTACAGAGTTGTTGCCATCACTCGGCAAATGCCATGGGAACCATGGCATCCTGCAAACACGACCAGGCCAGTGCCTCCCAGCCTGCCGGGTGCTGCGCCAAAGACAAGTGCCCCATGCCGAAGGCTGGCGCCTGCTCCGGCAAAGGCATGAAAGCCTGCGCCAAACAATGCAAGAAAGCTGGTTGCAGGCAGGCAGGGTGCGACATGGCTAAGTCAGGCGACAAAACAGCGTGCTGCGGATCAAAATGTGAACGCCACGCGCAAGCTGCTGCGGCCAGCTAGAGAGATTGAGGTTGCGGATGCCCTGGCCTTCCGGCCGGGGGATCTTTGTGCTCCCCTTCACCTCGCACGCTTTTTCTCGCTTTCAGCCGTTTTTGTGCTAACATTCCGCCCGCCACAATCGCGGCCTGGTCACGTTTACTGAGGCGGCGTCTCCGCGAATGTGAGTCGAACCCTGAAGGAGATCTGAGTTGAAAAAGCTCACGGCAGCACTCGTCGCTGTTCTTGCACTAACGTTCATCGCGGCCGGCGCCGCATCCGCTCAAACATCCGGTAGCGCCCCTGTCAGCGCAGCTGCCGCTTACTGCGTGCAGGAGGGCGGCGTGGTTGAAAATCGGATACCGTGGTACGGAACCAACGGTAATGATCCGCTGCAACTTTCCGGGTCCCGGGACTTCTGCAGGTTCACTTCCAACACCGATGATTCGCGAATCTACGTCGATCTGCAGACGCTTTATACACAAACGGCTTCGCTGGCGGCGCTGGCTTACTATGCCGAGGTGCAGCCGGGCAGCTGTGAAGGCAATCCTGCATCCTGCTATTGCTCGCTGCTGGGCGGCTCGGACCAGTTCGGCGGCACTACAGGCGCGGGTGGCGGCTGGGTGAAGAGAGAAGCGATCGACGTAGTGCTCGAGGCGTGCATCTTCCCTGATCTTTCGACCATTGACTCGTGGGGGTTGTTCTATCACTCGGCCGGGATTATCCGCGGCATCGATCTGAACGGAATCTTACGTTACCCCGATCCGTACGAAAGCGCGAAGAAAAAGCTCGACGCCAAGTAATCACGATTCTCAGAAGCACACCCCACTCAAGCGGCAAATGCGCAGCTTGAGTGGGTTGCACGCTTTGCCCGACCTGTCTATGTTCCGAACTGCTTGGCAGCCGCGGAAATTGCCGGCCCGGCTTTGGCAAGGTCCTGCGGGTTCATCACCGGGCGCAACGAGAGGGTCGCGTTAAATGCGAGAAACCACGGCTCTGCGATGGCCGGTATCTGCGATGGGTCCTTCATATCGAAGACGATGGATCCGGAGCGGTTGCCATTATCGTCGGCCATGAAATAGGCGGCTTCCGGTTTGAGATCGGCCAGAATTCGCTCCACGGTAGAACCCAACGTTCCAGCTTTAGCGGCAGCGTTTCCGGCTTCTGCGGGAATTGAAACTCTCAGTAACATTCGCATGGTTCTCTCCTCTCAGTTAAATGATGCGGTGGGATTATAACCGAGTGAACAAGAAGTTTGAGTTCATGCTCAGCTCCGCGAGCGGCTTGGGCGAGCTAAGCCGGCCTCACTCGCGTCCTTGATTAAATCGGGAACCTGCCAGTCATTGCCGTGATACCACTTCACGATCTTGCCATCCGGACCGATCACCGTGGTGCTCAAGTTGTGGGTGATCAGGCCGCCGTCCGCCTTGTAGAGAATCCCGAAAAAATTGGCGATCTTCGGTAAATCATCTTCCCGGGGCGCGCCGAATTCCCAGCGCTTGAAAAGAGCCTCATCCCGCGTGTGTGCCACTTTGAACGCGTACTCGCGCAAAACCTTGGGCGTGTCGCGCTCGGGATCGAAGCTCAAGCTGAGCAATCGCGTGCTCGACTTGAGCGAGGGGTCGGTTTGGAGGTGCCTGTAAATCTCGGCGAAATTCGCGCTCATTCGCGGACAATAGTCCGGGAACGGACACCTCGTATAGATAAACGTCAGCAACAGCACCTTACCGTGATATTCCTTCAGCGAAACGCGCTGGCCGTCCTGATTGGTGAAAGAAAAGTTGGGCACCGCATCGCCGGGTTGCGGCATGCGCTGCGACGCGCCGGGACCGGACGACGGCGCCGGCATTTTCACCTGCCCGGTGACCTTGACGTTCTCAAGCCAGTAGTCTGACGGGCCTTCGCTGTTGGCCGGCTCGGCCACCACTACGTCGGCAGAAATCAGGTCGCCGGCCGTAAGGTGGCCCAGCATCGATGCCGGCTTGATTCTGTACGACATGGTCATTGCGCCCATAAAGCCGGGAATGTCGTCTCCATTGATGACGGCGGACTGATTCTGCATGTCGATCGACATGATCTGTCCCGTGAAGTGATACCGCTTGGGCGAGGAATGTGAAGTACAGGAGGAAAACCCCAGAGCTGCCGCAAGAACAAGCGCAACGAAACAGACGGTACGATTCGGAAAAATGCGCGGGACGTTCACACGGTTCGAAAATTTCATGAATGATTTCCTCACCAGTTTACTAGGATGCGAGCAGCGATCCGTTTTGGCAGAAGAGGCGGCCTTGTGATTGTTCCGGCGGTTGACGATTCCGGCGCTATTGACGGGACCGAAGGCCGGCCAGTGTTCTTCAAAGTGTCAGGAATGTTCCCGGTTTCTTCTGTCAGGAATGGGTCCGAATCTATGCGAGTGCTATCCCTGCACCCCTCCCTTTTCTAAATTATTCAGAATCGGCCCTTCGCTGATTTTTGGCTGCAATGCAAATTATCGGTGACAAAGGGTTTACGCCCAAAACGGCATGAACGTGGTTTTTTTCGGACACCCTTCATGATGTTCGAGGTTGGGGGCGGTGCGCAAGGAGAAGTCACGAGGCCGATGTACTCACGCGAAAAGGGAGTGGTGGAAATCAAGTCGGAACGGTCGGCGCGGGCAGCGGCCGGATTCGGGCGCCCGCCTGAAACCTTCCTTTCCCCACCTGAGCTCGCAAGGAACGCTCGCGGCACCTGGGGCACGGGACCGCACGATATCCGTTATCAGAGTCGATTCAGAAATCTAGCATTTTCCGGATTATGCGTATCACCCCAAGGCCGCATTGACCAACTCTGGCCTCGCGGCCTAACATTACGCCGTCAGCCCTTCACAGGTCCCGATGATCGGCGAAACGATTTCCCACTACCGCGTCCTTGGGAAGCTCGGCGGCGGAGGCATGGGAGTTGTATACGAAGCCGAAGACACCCGCCTGGGACGCCACGTCGCGCTCAAGTTCATCCCGGACAACGTCGCCAGCGACGAGAAGGCGCTGCATCGTTTTGAGCGCGAGGCACGGGCCACCTCGCAGCTGAACCACCCCAATATCTGCACCATCCACGACATCGACGATAACCACGGCCACCCGTTCATCGTAATGGAGAAGCTCGAGGGCCAGAGCCTGAAGCAGCGCCTGCAAGGCAAGGCGATGGAGACCGAGCCGCTGCTCGATATCGGGGTCCAGGTCGCGGATGCGCTGGAGGCCATGCACGCCAAGGGAATTATCCATCGCGACATCAAGCCCGCGAATATCTTTGTTGGACCGAACGGTCAGGTCAAGCTGCTGGATTTCGGATTGGCCAAACTCACGCGCGACCGGCCGGTGGGGGAGGGGGAGGATACGCCGGAGCATCCGGACAGAGGCAGTGATGGAGCGGAGGGTACACCGCAGAACGGCAACATGGACCACTCGCTCACGGCGGTGGGCGTGGTGGCCGGGACTGCGCTGTACATGTCGCCGGAGCAGGCGCGGTGCGAGCCTCTCGATCCGCGGACCGACATTTTTTCCTTCGGGGTGGTGCTCTATGAAATGGCGACGGGGAAACGGCCGTTTGCGAAAACGAATGTCGTCACCACGCTTGATGCAGTTCTGAACAAGAAGCCGGTATCACCGCGCGCGCTCAATCCGATCGTGCCATCAGGGCTCGAAGGCGTGATTGGCAAGGCGCTGGAAAAAGACCGGGCAAAGCGCTACCAAAGTGCCGGACAGATGAAGGCCGATCTGCAGCGGCTGAAGCGGGAGACCGAATCCGGCGCAAAGCCGGGCTTGGCCGATAGCGCGCCGGTACGTATTTTCACGCAGACATTTACGGCGGCGAATCCGTTTCAGAAATGGATCTTGTGGGGACTGATCGGACTTACCGTTTCCGTCCTGACGGCGGTTGGTGTGTGGTGGATCAAGTACCGGGCGGGCACGGGCGGCGGCAACACGATTGCAGTACTGCCCCTGCAGAATCTGAACGGAGACTTCAGCGTGGATTATCTGCGCTTCGCGCTGGCGGATGAAGTTGCGAGTGTGCTTACGTATACGCCGAGCCTTGATGTGCGGCCGACGGCGCTGACTCGCAAATACACGGCCGCCGATCTCGATCCCGACCGGGCAGGCCGGGAGCTACACGTTTCCACGGTGCTGACCGGGCACTATATGCGTCAGGGAGACCACATTCTGGTGACGCTCGAAGCCATTGGCGTCCGCAACGACCGCTTGTTGTGGGAGACCAACTTCAGCGCACCGACGCAAAATCTGATTGCTCTGCAGGGCCAGTTGTCGGATCAGATCCGCCAGGGATTGCTCCCTGCGCTGGGCGCGGCAGGAGAATTCCTGAACACGAGCACCAAGCCAAAGAATCAGGAAGCTTACAACCTCTATCTCCGCAGCCTTTCTGTGCCGCATGACGCAGGACCGAACAAAGCGGCGATCGCCAGTCTGGAAAAAGCCACTCAACTGGACCCAGACTATGCGCCGGCGTGGGAGGCGCTGGGATTGCGCTACTACTACGACGCAACCTATTCCGATGGCGGCGATACCGCGTTTCAGCGTTCCAACCAGTGCTATGAGCGCGCGTTGCAGCTTGATCCCAACCGCATGCTGGCGGCAGGAAACCTGATTGTAAATCGCGTGGAACGCGGCGAACTTGGGAAGGCCTATCAGGCAGCCGAGGCACTGGTGAAGAGACGGCCGCAAAGCGCCGAGGCGCATTTCACCGTCAGCTACGTTCTGCGCTATGCGGGAATGCTGGAGCGCGCCACGCGTGAGTGCGATACCGCACTGGCGCTCGATCCTGGAAATTATCAGTTCCGTTCCTGTGCCTGGTCTTTCCTTGAACTGGGCGAAGCCCGGCGAGCGCTGGATTTCGTGCAACTCGACGCTGGTTCCGAGTGGGCGTTATACATGCTGCCTTCGGTTCTGTTGCGTGAGGGAAGGATCAACGAGGCCAAAGAGGCCGCGAAGCAAATGCCGACCAATCCCCGTTATCACCGCGATCTGATGGAAGCATGCCTGGGATTAAAGCCCGCGTCTGAACTGGACCGGATCGCGCATGATGATCTGACCTCGTTGCCGCAGGAAGCGGATCCCGAGCCCTGGTATTACCAGGCATCCGTGCTGGCATACTGCGGGAAAAAGGATGCCGCGCTGCACATGTTGAGCCTGGCGGTGGAGCAGAATTACTGCGCCTACTCTGCGCTTTTGTCCGATCCGCTGCTGGCGAAGATCCGCACCAGCAAGGAATTCGACGAGGTGCTCACCGCGGCCGACCGTTGCCAGGAAAGCATTCGTCATCCCGTGCAATGAAGCTGGTTAGGCTGAGCAGCGATTGACATCTGGCCCGCCACTTTCGCAGACAAAGTACATAAGACTTTTGTCATCTCAACAAAATAGATCTTGGCCGAAGCAGAGGCAGATAACTGTTAACGTGGTGGACTCTGGCCGGGAGCGAACCATGATGCTGACTAAAGGCCGGTTAATCAATGTTTCTAACCGTCTTCCAGTGGTCATAAAGAAGACTGCAGCGGGAACTCGTGTAGAACGCAGCTCCGGTGGGCTGGCCAGTGCCCTCGAAAGCTGGTGGCGGGACCAGCCCGGCATTTGGATCGGGTGGGCAGGCAGCCCGCCCGGCCACTCGGCCGGCGAGTTGCTGTCAAAATCTTCCAGGCGCCGTTCCCACGCGCTGCAAGCTGTGGATTTGACCGAAGACGAGATCGCGAAATTTTATGCCGGGTTCGCCAACGAAATCGTTTGGCCGCTGTTTCACGACATGCCGTCAAGGTGCAACTTTGATCCCGGGTATTGGGAGATTTACCAGCAGGTGAACAAAAAGTTTGCCGCAGCTACAGCGCAGAGCGCCCATGAGGATGACTTGATCTGGGTGCATGATTATCACCTCATGTTGATGGCACGCTACCTGCGAGAGAGCGGCAATCGCTGTCGGGCCGGATTCTTCCTGCATATCCCCTTTCCCTCGCCGGACATCTTTGAAAAGCTGCCGTGGCGTGACCAGGTGCTGCAGGGGTTATTGCAATTTGATCTCGTCGGATTTCAGACCGATCGCGATCGCCTGAATTTTCTGAACTGTTTGGACCACGTGTTCCCGGCAGGCTGTGCTCCGCAGCATCCGGCGTTGAAACAAGGCAAAGCAAAGATCAGTACGTTTCCCATCAGCATTAACTTCGATGAGTTCGCCCATCGAGCCGGCCGCCCGGAGGTCGCGGTTCGCGCGGCCACCATTCGTGCCGATTTTAACGAGAACATTCTGGTTCTTGGTGTGGACCGGCTCGATTACACCAAAGGTATTCCCGAACGGCTGAAAGCCTTTCGCATTCTGCTGCAACGCTTCCCCGAGTTGAGGCGGCAGATCACGCTGGCGCAAGTGGTGGTGCCGAGCCGCGAGGACATTCCAAAATACCGGGACCTGCGGCTGGAAATCGAGCTGCTGGTCAGCCAGATCAACGGTGAATTCAGTGAGCGGGGCTGGGTCCCGGTGCATTACATGCACAGGAATCTGGGCCGGGATGAGTTGCTCGCGCATTACCGCGCCGCCGACGTTGCCCTGATTACGCCACTGAAGGACGGCATGAATTTAGTTGCAAAAGAGTTTTGTGCCGCCCAGGTCGATGAGCGCGGTGCCATGATCATCAGTGAGTTTGCCGGGGCCAGCGAGGAGTTGTGCCACGGCGCAATATTGGTTAATCCGAACGATCTGGCGGGAGTTGCTCAATGCCTTCGGGACGCAGCGGTAATGCCAAAAGAGGAGAAGAGCACCCGCATGCGGCTGATGCGCAATATCGTGAAAGAACACGATGTGGAGCGGTGGGCACGATCGTTCCTTGAAGCCATGGAGGAAGCTGGCGCACCTGCGGCCCGTGGCGGCGAAAAAGAACCCATTCCCATCAGGGCGAGGGAGCGCGCCGAGAGCGTTCCGGGAGTGGCACTCGTCGCCGCATCGCATGGTTCTCGCGCGAGCGGCAAACCAGAGGTTCGGACGGCGTGAGCATCCGGCAGAAACTGATCACTTCCTGCCCAGCGCTTTAACCGGTCCGGCGTCTTTTGCCCGGTGAGCGTCTGACTCTTTAGCTGGTTTGAGTTCAGAACACCGTAGATTCAATCGCCTCCGAGACTCCTAAGTATGGTGCGCGACTTGCAATAGGCCGATGGAGACATTTTCCGCTGTCGAGGAGGCCGCATGTCGGTATCAGCAATTTCACCAAATCTGCCCAGTCAGACCGGTTACCTGCACACACCATTGACTCAGCCTGGCACCAGCTTTCAGGAACTCTCGCAAGCGCTGCAATCCGGTAATTTGACCAGCGCCCAGCAGATTTTCAGCACGTTAACCCAGAACACATCCGCATTTTCGCAAATCCAAAACCCTCAGCTTCAGCAGGATCTAAGCGCCATTGGGACAGACCTGAATTCGGGCAATATTTCCAACGCACAGAAGGCGTACTCCGCCTTCAAGACAGACCTGCAAAACACCGTCAGCAACACGCAGCATCACCATCATCATGCGCACGGGTCGACGCGCGAGACTTCCGGTTCCAGTCTGGATACGCCCAATTTGGGCGCAAATCCTTTGGGCAACCAGAGCACAATAAGCAGTTTCTTATCGCCACTGAGTGTGCTGGTGTAGAAGAGATCGGCCTGCCAGCGGCGAGGTTTTGGTTGTCAACCTGAATGAGCAGTGATCGCAGCAACCTTTTCCGCAGTTTTTGAAATGAACTAAACCGAACCGCGTTTCGTGCCGATAGGGCACCACATATGCGCGAGCGATCGCGCTAGACCGCAGCGTAAATCAAGGAGAACGGTATGTCCGCAGCAGGAATTCCATCAATTCTTAGTTCGCAAGGCAGCCCAGCCTCGATCATTGATCAGGTCAGGCCGGGGCGCGTTTATGCGCAGGAGCTTTCGCAGGCGCTGCAGAGTGGCGATTTGGCGGGAGCACAACAGGCCTACCAGCAACTTGCCGCCTATAGTCAAAGCCATCCTGGGCCGCTCGAGAACAATCCGCAGATCGCGCACGATTTTGCCGCAGTGGGCCAGGCTTTGCAGAACGGCGATCTTACGGGAGCGCAACAGGCATTCGCTACCCTGCAAGGTGCTATTCGTTCGGGTTCCACCGGCGGTGGTGGAGGAGGAGGAACAGCAACTCCCGACATCGTAATCAACCTCAGCGACCAGGCTGCCACAGCGGTGGCAAATGCAGCCACCAACGCCACCAATAGTGCGGCAACGCCTGCGTCCACAACCTACACACCCGCCTCTGGTCAACCGGCTGCGATTGAGCTGACCATTAGTGGCGGGAACGGCAGTTCGCCGATCACACTGAACATCGACGAAGCCGCCGGCGAGCAGCTTGCGATCAACATCGCAAACACCAGCAATGGCGAGCAGGTCACCTTGCAGCTGGGCAGTGGAAGCAACGCGCCGGAAATCCAGCTTAATTTTGCCGGAGCGACGGCGCCCACGAGTACTGGCAGTCAGACCGCCCCGCTCAATGTCACTGCCTGATGGCAGGATGGTGACGGAACCGCAAGCAGCCAGCTAGAATCTGGCAGCATGAATGGATTTCAATTGTGGGCCCAGCCCTACTGGGTCAACCTGCTGGCGCTGATTCCGTTGGCTGCTTTCTTCTATTGGCGTAAACGTGGGCTGCTGCTGGCGAAGCGGCAGCTCATCCTTTTAACCCTCTTTGCTCTGTCGTTCGGATTTGTCGAAGCCTCGGTCGTCGTATATTTACGCGCTGCGGCAGGCCTGCTTCCCGGATACCAGGGAACACTTTCTGAAGTGCAGCACGCTTCTCAGGCTTACAGGCAGGACAAGGCGATTGATGGTTTTCCGCAAAGCCTGATGACGGTCGAACCGCTTCGCGAGGCGGCGACGATGCTCATGCTGCTCTGCATAGCCATACTGGGAGCTTCAGGAGCCGCGGAGCGGTTCGCAAGCTTTCTTTGGGCGTTTGCGGTCTGGGACATCGGCTATTACGCGAGCTTGTGGGCAATCGTGCGATGGCCAGCGTCACTTCACGACTTGGATGTACTCTTCCTCATCCCAGTGCCCTGGATATCCCAGGTATGGTTCCCGCTGCTGGTGAGCGCGTTGTCGCTGCTTGCAATTGCGGGGGTAAGGAAACAGGCGGCAGTTTAGGTTACGGTAGGTTCTGTGACTCTCGTCATCTTGTTACCTGGGTGCGGGTGATAGACGCTTGTCTTGTAGCCTTCCGCCAGATCACCCTCTTATGAGCGACGCGAAATCCCGTGTGACCGGTGAGGATTGGACTGAGCTCTTAACCCATCCGGAAGTGGTTCGAAATTTCGATTTACTTTTCGAGACCTATCGCAAAGCTCCACCAGAGAAGCGCGAACAGGCCCTGTTCGACGCATTGAAGAAAATCAAGAGCCGCCGGATGGGTGGAGACAACGATATCCATGCGGCCTCGACTTCGATCGCGCGCGGAATTCCCGCTCCGCCGTTTGAGCCAGCTGCCTCTCATGCCATTGATCCGCAAGAGCGCCGTGGTTCGCCGAGAATCAAGTGCGCGGTTGCAGTGGAACTATGGTCCGAAGGGGCAACGGTGCCTTTTTGGGGAAACGTCGCCAACACAGCCTTGGGTGGGTGTTTCGTCGAAACTACGGCGCCTCTACGCGGAGGCGAAAAGCTGGAAATCGGTCTGTGGGTTGCGAATGGGACGCTTTGGATTAAAGGCATAGTCCTGAATGGAATCGTTACGGAGACCAAGCCGCGCTTAGGCGTTCGGGTTAAGTTCACGGACCTCGAACCGGAAGAGCGCGAAAATCTAAGAGAGTTCCTTCGTCTCATCGACCGCGCCACCGCCGGCCATAAAGCGGAACACGGTTACCTCGCACAACTCAAGCGTGGACGGTAACCAGGACCCGCCTGTCGTTTCAAGAACGATTAAGGCTTGACATTCCTCAAAACCAAGTCAAAATAGCGCGAGCAATTGTGCACCCCGACCTCGGCTATGGGCTCCGGAGGAAATGATGAAATCGCACACCCGTTTTTGCGGAAAGCTGCTGATTGCCGCCTTTCTGGCTGGATCCGCTGCGGTGGCCCAAAAGGCACCTTTTTCAAAGCCCCACCCGACCGATCTGACCGCGATTCAGCATTTTGTATTTCTGGTGAAAGAGAACCGCTCATTCGACAATTACTTTGGAACTTTTCCCGGGGCGAATGGAACGACAACCGGCTTGATCTCGACGGGGCAGATCATCCCGCTCACACAAATGCCTGATGTGACACCCCGGGATTTCAGCCACAGCTGGGCCGCGACCCGGGTCGCTATGGATTTCGGCAAGATGGATAAATTTGACCTCATTCAGGCATACCAGGGCACGAACGGCCTCTGCAACCTCAATGGCGATTATCTTTGCTACTCGCAAGTCACCCAACAGGAGATTCCCAACTATTGGGCTTATGCCCAGTACTTCACGTTGGCCGACAATCACTTCTCGAGCATTGCAGCTGAAAGTTTCGCCAACCACATGTACACGGTCGCAGCGCAGTCGGGTGGCGCCATAACCAACCCGGTCCCTACGAAATATCCGGGATGCGACGCCGAGCCCGGAGCCTCACTTACCGTCCTCGAAAGTAATGGTGAACCGGTGAGTGTGTTTCCCTGTTTCACTTTCCAGACGCTGGCAGACAGCCTTCAGGCAGCGGGTATCTCATGGAAATATTATGCCGTAGGCGAGTCATTGTGGAATCCGCTTGACGCAATCCAGAGTATTCGTGAGTCCAGCTTGTGGACAACCAATATTGAAGATTCCAATCAGTTCGTCAATGATGCCTTGAGCGGCAGTCTTCCTGCCGTCAGTTGGGTGACCGGCGAAAATTCGCAGGGGGAGCACCCCACCAAGAGCATCTGCAATGGGGAGAACTGGACTGTCCAACTGCTCAACGCGATCATGGAGGGGCCGGACTGGGATTCAACGGCAGTTTTCATTACCTGGGACGAATTCGGAGGCCTTTATGATCACGTGTCTCCGCCTACGCTCGACATGTACGGCTTGGGCCCGCGGGTTCCGCTGCTTATCATTTCGCCGTATTCAAAATCAGGGTACATATCGCATACGCAATACGAGTTTTCGTCGGTGCTGAAGACCATCGAAGAGCGTTTCTCGCTGCCCTATCTGACCTCTCGCGACCAGAGTGCGAACGATACGTTGGACAGCTTCGACTTCACTCAGGATCCGCTGTCACCGTTGATTCTTCAGGAGCGACAATGTTCACCTGTATCGACGCAGAACCTTACCTTTCTACCACAAGTGATAAACACTCCCAGCCCTTCGAAAGTGGTAACGGTCACGAATTTCAGCGACAAGACATCGTTAACTATTTCGAACATTCAGCTGACGGGAGCGAGTTTCAGTCAGACATCAACTTGCGGAGCCACGCTGGCAGCTGATTCGAGCTGCACAGTGAGCGTGACCTTCGGGCCCACCACAGCAGCCGCCGCATCCGGCACATTGACCTTTACCGACAGCGACCCCACCAGTCCACAAGCTGTGAACCTGAGCGGGGTGGGAACCAGCGCTTTCCTCAGTCCCGCCCTTCTCTCCTTCGGCACGAACATGGTAGGCGCGTCCGCAACAAAAGCCGCGAAGCTTACCAATGCCGGCGCGACACCACTTAGGATCTCGAATATTTCGGTCAGCGGCGACTACAGCGAGTCGAGTACTTGCAAGCAAGGCCTCGCCCCGGGCGCAAGCTGCACCGTTCGCGCCACGTTCGTGCCCACCACAACCGGAACACGCTACGGCAGCGTAACGATAACCGACAATGATCCCTCGAGCCCTCAGGTTCTCAACCTGACAGGCATTGGGACCGACCTTTCCCTCGAACCCTCCCGCCTGAATTTTGCCAATCAGACGGTGGGAACCAGCAGTCCTCCGCAGAGTGTTCTGTTAACCAACCTGAGCAGTAATCCGCTGAACATTTCGAGCGTCTCAATTCTCGGAGGCGATAGCCAGCTTGTGGAGTACGACTTCGGTCAAACGAATGACTGCATCGGCAGTCTTTCAGCCGGTGCGAGTTGCACCATCAATGTCACCTTCACCCCGATCGCGAGCGGGAGGGTCTCCTTCACGCTCGTGATTGCCGACAGCGAAGGAGACAGCCCACAGACACTTTCCTTAGTTGGAACCGGCACATAAGAAATCAATCAGCGCAGCGGGGAGAGACAGTCCGCGCGTCTCCAACTCTTCCTCAGGACAGGACCTTCACCTATGGGTGAGTGAATCTTTCTCCTCTGAATTCAGTCAGGGGCGACATCTGGGATATCTAACTTTCGGCTGCAGATAGAGCTATAATGTGTGCGCTTATATGGAAAAAGCCACACAATACGAACTCCGCTTGTCCGAACGCATGTCGCGGCTCGGTACGGAAACAGCCTTTGAAGTGCTGAACAAGGCCCGGGCGCTGGAGCGCCAGGGTAAGGACATTGTTCATCTGGAGATCGGGGAGCCCGATTTCAACACGCCAAAAAACGTCATTGAAGCAGCAGTTGACGCGCTTCACCACGGCTGGACACATTATGGTCCTTCCGCGGGATTACCCGATTTACGCCAGGCCATCGCTGACGACGTAAGCCGCAGCCGGGGCGTTCCCGTAAAGGCAGACGAAGTGGTAGTCGTTCCGGGCGGCAAGCCGATTATTTTCTTCAGCATCCTGGCATTGTGTGATGTTGGAGACGAAGTTATCTACCCCAACCCTGGCTTCCCGATTTATGAGTCAATGATCAATTACGTCGGCGCGACGGCCGTGCCCATACGCTTGCAGGAAGAGCGCGATTTTGGGCTCGACGTGGACGAACTGGCGTCCTTGATCAGTAATCGCACCAAAATCGTCATCTTGAATTCACCCCAGAACCCGACTGGCGGTGTGCTCACCAGGCAAGATATCCATGAGATCGCCGATGCCATCGGTGACCGCAACATCATGATCCTGTCGGATGAGATTTATAGCCGGTTGATCTTCGAAGGCGAACACCATTCGATCATGTCGCTCCCCGGCTTTAAGGATCGGACCATCCTGCTCGACGGCTTCTCAAAGACCTACGCGATGACTGGCTGGCGAATGGGTTACGGCGTGATGCGTTTTGACCTGGCCACTCATATCACCCGGCTGATGACGAATTCGAATTCCTGCACTGCGAGCTTTACGCAGATTGCGGGAATCGAGGCGCTGCGGGGCGATCAGTCATCCGTCGATCACATGCGCGACGAGTTCAAGCGGCGTCGCGATGCCTTCGTCGCCGGGCTGAACCGCATCAAGGGATTCTCTTGTCGAATGCCGAAAGGGGCGTTCTACGTGTTTCCGAATATCACGCGCACGGGCTGGCACTCGAAAAAGCTGGCGGATGCGCTGCTCGAGGAAGCGGGCGTTGCCTGCCTCTCAGGCACGGCTTTCGGCGAATACGGCGAAGGATATCTACGCTTCAGCATTGCCAACTCACTTGAGAACCTGAATAAGGCTCTTGAGCGGGTTGATGCGTGGACGAAGAGAAACTTATAGCTCTCCTGAGCATGACTAAACGCGCTGTTGTTCCCAAATCCACCCGCCCGCACATGCCCGGCTATGGGCTTCCAAAAAGTAAGAAGGGTTTGCTGCCCTGGAAGTGGGCTGAGGACCGGCTCAAGAAGAGCAAGCAATACTGGATTGCCACCGTTCGCACGAATGGGAAGCCGCACGTAATGGTGGTGTGGGGGCTCTGGTGGGAGGGGAAGTTCTGCTTCAGCACGGGGAGCCAATCTCGCAAGGCGCGCAATCTGGCGAAGAACAGGAAATGCGTGATCTGCAACGAGCTGGCGGATGAAGCCGTGATCGTGGAAGGTGTCGCGGAGCCGCTGCGTGATGTAAAGCGGATTCGAGAATTCATTTCGGTCTACGAGAAGAAATATAAGTTCGACATGTCTGGCATGGCAAAGGATATGCTCAGCCTGAAGGAACCGGTATTTGTGGTGCGCCCGACCAAAGTCTTTGGTCAAGCGGAGAAGACGTTTGGCAAGACGGCAACGAGATGGATGTTTGCTTGAACTGCAAAGCCGAGGGGCACGCTACCGGGCTGCGCCCGACCGCGCAGGACACCCGCCCCTACACGGCATCACTCTGATATGGTGTGCTCTTCGTTCTGCGCTCTAAGAACGCGTTCGACCGAATAGGGCGCGCGCTTGCCGGGCTCGTAGTAGTGGCGGACCTGCAGTTCGCCTAGCAAGCCGATCGCCAGCAGATTCAATCCTGCCAGCAAGAGCACAGCGGCAAAAATCATGAGAGGGCCGTGCTCGGTCATCACTGCTGAGTGATGCAGAAATTTTTCAATCAGCAGCCAGGCCGTGACTCCGCTTCCGGCAAAAATGCTCAACATTCCCACGCTGCCAAAAAAATGCAGCGGCCGAGAGAGATAGCGCAGCAGAAAACGAATGGTGATGAGATCGAAGAAGACGCGGAAGGTTCGCGAGATGCCGTAATGCGATTCTCCACGCTCGCGGTTGACGTTGCGAATCGGCACTTCGCAGACGGTCGCGCCATGCCATGAGGCCAGCGCAGGAATAAATCTGTGCAGCTCGCCATAGAGCGGAACCTGCTCGAGAATGTCTCGGCGATAAGCTTTGAAAGTTGTGCCGAAGTCGTGGATATCCACTCCGCTAAGCTTCGCCATGATCCAGTTCGCGCAGCGGGATGGAATGCGGCGCATCCAGAGGTTGTCGATGCGCTCTTTGCGCCAGCCGCTGACGATGTCGTATCCTTCGGCAATCTTCTCGAGAAAAATGGGAATATCGGCTGGATCATGCTGCAGGTCGCCATCCATGGCGATCACATATTCGCCGCGCGCGTGATCGAAACCGGCTGCCAGCGCCGAAGTCTGACCAAAGTTCCGCCGTAGCCGCACAACCGTAACTCGGCTATCTACACCGGCGATCTGGCGCAGCAGATTGAAAGTGTGGTCGCGCGATCCGTCGTCGACTAGTACGATCTCGAAGCTCTCGCCCTGAATCTCCATCACGGCCTTGAGGCGGTCGTACAGGTCGGTGACGTTTTCCTGCTCGTTGTGCAAAGGAACGACGATGGAGTACTTGGGCATGAATTTTCATTATAAGGGCAGCCGGGCGAATTTCGAGCAATCTGGCGAGAGCTCGGGACCCAACGGTGCAATTCCGCACCTGTACTCGGAGCCGGGTAACGTCACCCGATGACATTCGGTCTATAATTCCGTGTCTCACGTCTGAGGAGCGCAATTGGCCGACAAACAGCAACAATTAAACGAACGCTTTAACTCTGAACGGCGGAATTTCATTCGCAGTTCTCTGGTCACGGGCGCGAGCGCAGCTTTCTTGCCAGCTTTATCTGCGGCCCGGGAACTTGCGCCGGAGCCGCAGAAGAGCCCTCACCCCTCGCCTCATGAACTGGACGAGATCACGATTTCAGAACTGCAAGTGGGCATGCAAGCGGCCAGGTTCACCGCGCACTCGATCACTGAAAAATACTTGCGGAGAATCGAAGAAGTTGACAAGCGCGGCCCCGCGGTTAACAGCGTGATCGAAGTCAATCCCGATGCTCTGGAAATCGCGATGGCACTTGACCGCGAACGGAAAGAGGGCCATGTTCGCGGGACGCTTCATGGGGTTCCCATTCTGATCAAAGACAACATCGATACGGCAGATAACATGCAGACCACCGCCGGTTCGCTGGCGCTGCTGGGATCGAAGCCGGTCAGAGATGCCTTCGCGGCCCGGAAGCTCCGCGAAGCGGGCGCGGTCATTTTGGGCAAAACGAATTTAAGTGAGTGGGCCAATATTCGTTCCAGTCATTCCAGCAGCGGATGGAGCGGCCGCGGTGGGCAAACGAAAAGTCCCTATGTTCTCGACCGGAACCCATGCGGTTCGAGCTCGGGATCGGGTGCTGCGGCCACGGCGAATCTTTGCGCGGCCGCTGTTGGAACGGAGACAGACGGCTCCGTCGTATGTCCCAGTTCAGCGAATGGGCTGGTTGGAATCAAGCCGACGCTCGGGCTGATCAGCCGCGCAGGCATCATCCCCATTGCCCACAGCCAGGATACGGCGGGCCCGATGGCGCGAACGGTGCGCGATGCCGCAATCCTGTTGGGAGCGCTGGCCGGTGTCGATCCGAGAGATGAAGCCACGAGCCAAGGGGACGGCAAGAGCTTCCCTGATTACACGAAGTTTCTCGATGCAAACGGACTGAAAGGTGCTCGGCTCGGCGTAGCGCGAAAATATTTCGGGTTCAACGATGATGTGGACAAGGTGATAGATGGCGCGCTTGATCTGCTCAAGCGCGAGGGGGCAGAGATCATCGATCCCGCCGATCTGCCGTCGCACGGAAAATTCGGCGATACCGAATTTACCGTTCTGCTGTATGAACTCAAAGCCGATCTCAACGCTTACCTTGCGGCCCGGCCCGGCGCGCCCAAATCACTGCAGGATGTCATTGATTTCAACCAACGCAATCGCGAAAAGGAGATGCCGTATTTCGGCCAGGACATTTTCCTTAGGGCGCAAGCGAAGGGCCCCTTAACCAGCAAGGAATATGTAGATGCACTTGCAGCCGATCATCGTCTGGCGCGGACGGAAGGAATCGATGCGGTGATGGACAAATTCCATCTCGACGCAATTGTTGCGCCGACCGGCGCTCCGGCGTGGCTGACCGATCTTGTTGACGGAGATCATGACCTCGGCGAAAGCTCAAATGCCGCGGCCGTCGCCGGTTATCCGAATATCACCGTGCCTGCCGGGTTCATCTTTGGGCTGCCGGTGGGGATTTCATTCTTTGGACGCGCATGGAGCGAACCAGCGTTGCTCAAAATCGCATACGGCTTCGAGCAGGCCAGCAAAATGCGCAAGCCGCCGCAGTTTTTGCCGGCAGCCAAGCTTCACTCGTAGCGCAAGGCTTCGATTGCATCGAGGTTGGCAGCCCGGACTGCGGGAAGCATTCCGCTTGCTATACCGACGACGCCAAGAATTGTGGTCGCGATCAGCAGAACTCTGGGCGCGACTACAAGATGAATATCTGCGGCCTCGGCGTGCGACGCCATCGCGCTGAAGAAAGTCAGGCTGCCGACCGACAGGGCAACAATGTACGACAATGCAATGCCCAGAACTCCCCCCACGCAAGTGATGGCCAGCGCCTCGGCGAGAAATTGAAAAAGGATGTCTCTCCGGCGCGCGCCTAACGCTTTCTCTACGCCAATTTCGCGCGTTCGCTGCGTAACCGAAACCAGCATAATGTTCATGAGTCCTATGCCCCCGATCGCCAGCGTGACGGTTCCGATAAAACCCAGAAGAACTTTGAGCGCGAGAATAATGATGGCGAACTGATCGAGCTGCTTTTGCGCGTCATAGACGTACACGGCCGTTCGATCATCGGCCTTGAAGTTATGCGCTGCGGCAAGCGCTTCGCGCACCGTCTCGGTGATTTTGTTGTGGTCCATGCCTTCGTAGTCGAGCCAGATTCCGCCGAGATAATGGGTATCCTGCAGAACATCCATCGAGTTGTAGGGAATGTAGATGATGCGATTGGAGTCGTCATCACCCTCCTGCATGCGAGGATGCAGAACCCCAACCACGTGAAAGGCCACTCCATTTAGACGAATGCTTTCGCCAAGAGCAGGCATGCCGGAGAACAAGCGTTCGCGCGCTTCCGAGCCGATAACCGCAAAGTGACCGTGCGTCAGATCATCATCTTCGTTGATGAAGCGGCCTTCGTCCACTTCGAGGTTCCAGATATCTGCAATTGATGGGTCGAGCGCAAAAACCGAGTAGATGAATGAGCGATTGCCATTTTGCACAGTCGCTTGCCGATTCGCTTCCCGGGAAACATGGCGCACCAGCGGCACGACGTTACGCAGCAATTCGACGTCTTCGTTGGTGAACCTGATCTGGGTGCCAGCACGGTTGCCGCCAGCCTGCTCGGAAGTTCGGCCAGGAAAAACCCCGACCGCTTTTGCGCCGAAGCTCTCAAAGATATTCTGAATAGCTACTCCGAAGCCGTTGCCGTAGGCCAGCAGGAGAACCACAGTGGCGATGCCCCACGCCATCCCTAGCATCGTGAGCACGGTCTTGCGCACATCGTGCCGCATGGCGCTGTAGGCCTCAGATAGCAGGTCCTGCTTCACTTACTCTCTCCTCAACGCTTCCACCGGCGCCAGAAGGGCTGCTTTGCGCGCCGGATACAAGCCTGCAGCGATGCCGGCAAGCGCGAGCGAGACGATCGCAAGCAGAGCTGTAGATGGGATCAGTCTTGGAGCCCCGAAGCCCGGTGGGGCGGGCAAAGTCGAGAGCGCAGCCATAATCGTGGCCGCACCGAGCATTCCGAGAACGCCGCTCAAAAGTGTGAGGAATGCTCCCTCCGCGAAGAATTGGAACAAAATGCTGCGGTTGGTGGCACCCAATGCCTTCCGCAGACCGATTTCCTGCGTGCGGTCGGCCACGGCGACCAGCATAATGTTGATAATTCCGATCGCGCCTAATGCCAAAGTGACCAGCCCGACAGCCCCAAGGAACATGTTCATGGCGTCGAAGATCCTTCCGATTGAATCAACCGTCTGGACTGTGTCCCATTCGTTGAACGAATCGGGGTCGGTGTAGTCGAAGCCATGGTTCCGCGCAATGACTTTGTGCACCTCGAGTTTGGCTACCTTGTGGACCTGCCGGCTGCGAGGCTGGTAGTTGATGTAGCTGATTGGGTCTTTCGTCTCCCCGACGGCTAACGGGGGGAAATTCTCTTTCATGGTCTCGAATGGCACAAAGATCCGGAGATTGAAGCCGTTATCATCTCCGTGCCCAATCCGGCGGAGAATGCCCACAACCTGAAAGCGAGTCCCGTTCAACAGAATCGTGCTGCCTATTGCGGGGCGCCCGGGGAATAACTGCCGCCGAGCCTCATCGCCAAGCACCACGATGGGTCGTTTTTGGTTGTCATCGAGGTCATTGAACCAGCGGCCGTCTGCGATCGGCAGGTAACGAATTCGATTCAGTCCGGCTGGAACCCCGAGCAATTGGCCGCCAGTTTGGGAGAAATCACTGACGGCGCGTATGTCTCCGCGAAAAATGATAGGGTCGGCCGCGCCCACATCCGGGCATTCGGTGAGGATATCCTGATAGTCCTGATAGGTCAGATAGTACTGGCGAAGCGCCGTGAAGCTGCCTTTCACGACGGGCGCCCGCCCGGCCCACAGGAACATGACGTTTTCCCCAAGTTCATCAAATTGCTTTCGCTGACCGGCGCGAAAACCTTCGCCCAATCCGACCAGGAGCAGCAGCGATCCCACGCCCCATGCAATACCAAACATGGTCAAAAACGAGCGAAGTTTGTGGGCCCACAGCGTGCGCAGGGTCTGGGCAATGACATCCAGAGTGGACTGCATTGAGTTTCGCCTATCATACGCGAGCAGAAATTCCCGGGAGAAACAACCTGCGTTTGTTCTGGTTTCGTAACGGTGGGAGCAGGCACCGACGGATTTGCGCATGCGATGTGCAAGATTTTGCACCTTGCCTGAGTGCAAAAATTGCAGCGGAAATGAAAACATTTTCAGCGTTCCCAAGCGCTCGTAAGTTTGTCATAATCCGCACAGGGCGCGGGTTTCAGCAACTCGCGAGCGAGGTGGAAAGTGCATTTTGGGGCGTTGCTTCACTTCCTGAAAATCGTTCTTCTCATCTGGGCCTCCGCCGGGATTTCCACGGCGCTTTACGGCCTGATCTGGACCTGCCGGAAAAGTAATGAAATGTTCCGTGAGCAACCCAGCGAAAGCGCGGCCGCGGATTAGCATTCCTGCTTGAGGATCGCACTCAACTCCGTCCATTTGCTGAACCCTGTCGCAATCAGCTAGAACTGAACCATGCCTTGGGTGCAGCGGATTTTTCATGGGTGATGTAGCCACACGGCCCATCAGACAAATTTCTGGCAGAGCGCCGCATGTAAGCTGGTGGGCAGCTCACCGTACCTCTTTTGTTTGGATGTTCATCATCGCGCTCGTCCTTCGGCTTGGGCTGATCGTGATCGGCCACACCTACAAGTTCAAAACCATCGATGACAACTTCAGCTTTGGCTGGGAGATGGGCCGCATCGGGCGCTCGCTCGCCCTGGGGCAAGGCTTCGCGAATCCCTTCAATGAAATCACTGGCCCAACCGCATGGGAGCCACCGCTATATCCATTCGTTATTGCTGGAGTATTCAAACTCTGCGGGATTTACACACACGCATCTGCGCTGGTGCTGCTGGCCATGAACAGCATTTTTTCCGCGCTGACCTGCATTCCGGTTTTCTTGATTGCGAAGCGCTGCTTTAGTGAGAAGGTTGGGGTGTGGACCGCGTGGACATGGGCGCTGCTGCCCTCGGTCATGTACTGGTGCACCCGCTGGGTTTGGGAGACCAGCCTCGCCGCGCTTCTGCTCGCGGTGATTTTCTGGCTGACGCTTGTGATGGACGAGCGCAGCGGCGTTAAGCTGTGGATCGTTTTTGGGCTGCTGTGGGGAGTTGCCGCCCTGACCAACACTTCTCTGCTTTCGTTTTTGCCTGTTTCGGGCTTGTGGATTTGGTATCACCGCGCGAAATCTGGCAAGCCTTCGTTGGGAGGGATCATCGTTTCATCTCTGATTTTCGCTGGATGTATCACACCGTGGCTGGTCCGCAACTACGGCACGTTTGGGCAACTCGTTTTCATCCGTTCAAACTTTGGCGCCGAGTTGCGGCTGGGCAATGGTCCCGGAGCTAATGGTACCTGGATGGAATTTCTGCACCCCACGCAAAATGTTCGACAGATGCAGCTCTATAAGCAGATGGGAGAGATAGCCTACGTCGCAGAACGCAAGCGCGAGGCGATCGCTTATATTCGCTCTGACTACGGCCGCTTTGCCGACCTGAGCCTGCGGCGCTTCATTTACTACTGGGGCGGCTTGCCTCGACTGGCGGAGAATCCGGTGCTGGCGCCATTCAAGAATTCTGTTTTTCTTGCTTCTTCCATCCTGGCGTTTTGGGGACTAGGTCGCGCGATTCGCAAGAAGCAGCCCGGAGCCTGGCTCTTCTTCTGGCTGATTCTGTGGTTTCCTATGATCTATTACTTCGTCTTTCCGCATCCGCGCTACCGGCATCCGATTGAGCCGGAGCTGGGTATCCTGATCGTGTACGTGATTTCGGAAGCGCAGCCGAAGCAACGAAAACCAGCGTGATGTCTAAGCGGGCAAGTCCCCAGAACCACAAGATCTACCGACCAAAATCTTTCGCAAACTCAACCAACGTACGCACGGCGATTCCGGACGGGCCTTTTGCAATCCACGGTTTGTTGTCCTCCATCCAGGCGGTGCCGGCGATGTCGAGATGCATCCAGGGAGTGTCTTCGGCAAATTCCTTAAGAAACATTGCCGCGGTTACGGCTCCGCCCCAGCGCCCGCCGGTGTTCATGATATCGGCGATGTTCGAGCGAATGCTCTCTTTGTAGTCCTCGTCGAGCGGCATGCGCCAGAATTTTTCGCCGGCTTTCATCGTTGCCTGTTTGAACCGCTCGTACATCTTATCGTCATTGGCGAAGACGCCAGCGTTCACGTAACCGAGCGCGACGACGACGGCGCCGGTGAGAGTGGCCGCATCGATCAGATGGGTGCAGCCGAGTTGCTTCGCGTAGGCAAGTCCATCGGCGAGAACCAGACGGCCTTCGGCGTCGGTATTGATAATCTCGATTGACTTGCCTGACATTGCGATCTGTATATCGCCTGGCTTCTGAGCCTTGCCCGAAGGCATATTCTCCGTCGCACAGATGATTGCAATAATCTTCACTTTTGGCTTCAGCAGCGCTATGGCACGCATAGTGCCGATCATGGCTGCGCCACCGGCCATGTCATACTTCATTTTTTCCATTCCATCGGCGGGCTTGATCGAAATGCCGCCGGTGTCAAACGTAATTCCCTTCCCGATCAGGCCCAGCACCGGGCTCGTTGGCGCCCCTGCGGGCTCGTAGCGCAAGACGATCAACGCCGGCGGCTCGTCCGAACCCTGGGCCACGCCCCAGAAGGCGCCCATCCTCAGTTCTTTGATTTTGTCGGCGCCATATACCTCGCATTTCAAACCGACCTCCTGCGCCATTTTGCGTGCGCGGTCGGCCAGTTGCGTTGGCGTCATGCGATTGCTGGGCTCATTGACCAATTCGCGTGTGAAATTTTGCGACTCGCCAATCGCACGCGCTTCATCGATCGCCTGCTGCAATCCCGGCTGATTTCCTTGAGCGACCACCCCGAGCGACTCGGTCTTCTGGTTCTTGCGGTCACTCTTGTATGTGTCAGGATCGTAATCGCCGACGAATGCTCCTTCGACCACAGCCTTTGCAGCTTCTTCGGCGGGAATGCTCTCGGGCACCACAAATGCAAGTTCACGAAGACCGCGCGGCTTGAGGAAACGCACGGCAGCCCCGGCCAGCTTGCGCAACTCAAAAGATGAAAATTTGTTGGCTTTTCCTCCGCCCAGCAGAAGCAGGCGACGCGCCTTCAGGTTGGCGGGATGGTGAACCAGCGCGGTTTCAAATATACGCCCCGAAAGCTCACCGCTTGCGATCACTTCCTCCGCGGCGGCGTGAACGGCGCCGTCGGTAGTTGTGGCCGAGGCCTCAGGCTTTTCATTGGATGATTGATCCAAAACAACGACCGCAAGGCATTCAGTTTGAACTTCAGCAGGAGTTGAAAAAGAAAGATTGATTTTCATGATTGTTATTCCAGTATCGCGACGTTAAAGGAATTCTGCAACACACGGTCGGACCCGCATCAAGCAGATATGTCTCCACTATTCCCAGACAGCACTTCCAAGTTGTCTCATAAAGTTCTTTACAAACGTCAGCCCCAGTGATATATCCGCGTGAACAGCAGCTCTCGATGAGGAGGCAATCATGGGTTTCTGTGGAGGCCGGGTGGAAAAACTGAATGTTCTATCCACTATTGCGGTGTTGCTATGGGCGCTATCGTCCACTGTCGCCGCTCAGAATCCGAGCAATCCACCAGAACTTACGCTGCTTGATCCCGTGCCGGCTTTGCTTAATGGCCCAAAGGTCACGACGAATGTGAACCTGCTCGCCACTAAAGGCCGAGTGGTGCAGGGGGTTGGCGCCGATGCGGTGACCGAGATGGTGATACGTATCAGCGCAAACTCTGCCGGCGAGAAATTTACCCTGACGGTAATCAACGATGAGGGGCTGCAAAGCACCTCTTACCAGGAGGACGGCGGCCTTGGCGGTCTCGGATCATCGACCTTCACGCTTAGCCAGGTCAGGGCCGCGGCGGTGAACACCACTAAAGGACCGATGGCCTTTGCGATCTATGCGGCGCCGGTGGATTTTCCGCGGTCAGAAGGTCAGGATGCGAACTCAACTTCACGTTCCATTTCTCTTCAAGCCAAGGCCCAGGATACGGGATTGACCACCACCGCCACGGTAACGATCCTGCGCGCTCCGGTTGTTCTTATTCACGGCCTGTGGGGAAGCTCGCAATCGTGGAGCAACTTCACGCCTTTTATCACCGACCCGCGCTTCACCATCGATACGGTGGACTACTCCACCACGATTGGCGGACAGATCAAATCGTATACCCCTACATATCCTTCCTGGGCGGTTGGGAGTCTGGCGAATGCTCAGGCCAACTCACTGGGATTTTCCTATAACGCGCCGACGGTTCTGAACCAGATCACAGGATTTATCAACACGTTTAAGAATGGCACCAACGCAGGAGGAATTCCGGTTGCAAGTGTTCAGGCGGACATTGTGGCCCACAGCATGGGAGGCGACATAACCCGCACCCTGCCGCTGCAAACAAATTTCTACAGCAATAACACATATGCGTTTGGCTCGGTTCATAAGGTGGTCACCATCGCGACGCCGCACTGGGGATCTCCTCTCGCAATCGACCTGCTCGACAGCAACAACGAATGCGTGCGGGGCGTGTTGGCGCTCTCCGACAGCCCGAGCTTCACGACTGTGACGTTTAAGAGCGGCAAAACCGTTAACGGCGCAGTAAACGACCTGCAGGGTGACGGCTTCGGAGGAAGCCTCAGCACCGCCTTGCAGGCTCTGCAAAACCCTATTAAGTATCCTCTCCCGACTGCTTTGATTCAGGGCCTGGAATCGCAGAGTCAACTGGATGGACTGGATTCCTCGTCCACAGCGGCTTTCATCAGGCTTCTCTGCTTCGGCGATTACCTCGCCGACAATCTTACGTCCTCTGGATGGCCAACGGTTCTAGGACAAGACAGTGACTCGATTGTTCCGGCTCTCAGCGCAGTCGCCGGCTTGTCGGACTTTACCTTGGTCAACGGCGTGATCCACTCGGCCAGTTCCGAAGAATTGGGATTTGGCCCGCCGGCGGAGCTTGACGCCGATAGTGGCGTGGAGGCAACGGTTACTGACCTGCTGAATACAAATGTGACCAACGCCACGTTTGTGCCGCTGCCGCAGCAGTAAGTAATTTGCTTCCAGGATTTGAGACTTCACATTACGGCAGGAACAGTTATTCCCATGATGTTCAGGGCGCGAATCAGTTCGCGTCGGACCACCGCGGTTGTCGCGAGGAGAAATGTCTTTCGGCCTTCGTCTACCTCGGCCAAGACTGGATGGTGATGGTAAAAAGTATTGAACAGCTGGGCCAGATAAAAAACATGCTTTGCCAGATACGCTGGCTCAGTTGTTCCGATGCACTGGTCAACTACAAAGCCGGTCTTCGAAGCCGCGAGCCACAGCTCCCACAGCTCATTTCCACCCTCAGCTCTGAAATGAGAGGAAAAATCGACGTTGGCAGCGTTTTCCAGAAAGCGATCGGGATCAAGGCCGCCCTTGCGAAAAATATTTGTCGCACGCACGACCGCATACTGCGCGTAAGGACCGGTTTCGCCTTCAAAGCTCAGCGCTTCCTTGAAATCGAACGCAATGACCGATGGCTTGGTGAATTTGAGCATAAAGTAGCGCAGCGCACCGGTCGCAATCTGAGTTGCGATCTGCCGCCGCTCGCCTTCACTCAACTCGGAATGACGGGTATCAACTTCCTTCCTGGCTGACTCAATCAATGCGTCGATCAGGTCATCTGCTTTTACGCCAAAGCCTTTGCGACCGGAGACCTCGATATAAGAGCGCTTCTTGTCCTCTTCGGACAATTCGTAGCCCAGTTCAGCGGCGCAGCACGGCGTGAGGGCGACCATTTCGTAGGAAAAATGGGTGTAGTGGTCGGCCTGCTCCTGATATCCCAGCCCACGCAGCGCCTCGATGACTGTGTTCTGCGCTTCGGCCTGGCGCGCATCGATCACGTTATAGATCTCTGCGACGTCGCCGAAGTGGGGATGATCGGGCTCTCCATCGGTGCTCGAAATCCAGCAGTCGTGGCCATTGGGATAGCGATAAAACTTGCAGTAGCCGAAATCGCGCCCGAGAAGGCCGAACTTCCAGAGGTGATAAGCGATATCTTTGCCTACATAACCGACCGTACCATTCGACCGAACGATGACTTTCTGGTCTTCTTCGCTCAGACCCTTTGTATCCTCTGTGTCCTTTGTGGTGATCTCTTTAATGCCCGCCCGCCGCATGACCCAGCATCCTTTATTCTTTCCCTCGGTTTCGAAGAAAAGAACACCCGCGGCTTTCAACTTCTCGAACGCCGCGTCCCAGAAATGCAAATGCAGGATTTCGCTCTCCCGCGGCAGGAAGTCGTATTCAATATCGAGCCTGTCCATGGTTTCCAAATGGCGGCGCAGCACCGCGCGCGAGATGAGATCAGCTATCTCGGAAATCTCGTTCCCACCTTGCTCAATTTCGTGCAGAACCTTGTGGCGGGCTTTTTTGTTCTCCTCGCTTTGCTGATACCATTGCGATGCGCGCGCATAGAGGCCCCAGCAGTAATAGTCAAATCTCGGCTGCGTGGCCAACCCTGCGATCTCTGCACGAGACTTTTTCTCCAGATACAAAAATCCCACAACTACATCCGCAACCTGCACGCCGGTGTTGTCAATGTAGTTCTGAACATCCACTTCCCTGCCCGCAAACCTCAATAAGCGGACAAACGTATCGCCCAGAATTGCATTTCGCAGATGCCCGATGTGCGCCGCTTTGTTGGGATTGATGCTGGAGTGCTCAACCAGAATCTTCCCGGGTCGAACCTGCGTCTCTTCTTTTTTCTTGTCTGCGATCAACCCCTCGGCAACCTTGGCGCGATCAACTTTCGCGTTGATGTAGCCTGCGCCCGCGACTTCGAGTTTTTCGAACCCCTCGATGGCGCCGATACCTGTAACGATCTCTTCAGCAATTTTTCGTGGAGCCTTGCGAAGTGCTCTCGCGAGTTCAAACGCGATGGGCAGCGCGTACTCGCCCAGTTCGACCTTCGGCGGCTGTTCAACCACGACGTTGGTCTGCTCCAGGCCGTAGCTGCCCCGCAGGAAATCATGGACC
>Ga0335078_10000352_pt1 | contig 73239 bp, 57 predicted proteins | sample Lox_Sample_32_FD_206711 | JGI IMG/M metagenome (GOLD analysis project Ga0335078, IMG submission 206711) | Soil microbial communities from Loxahatchee National Wildlife Refuge, Florida, United States - Lox_Sample_3.2 | ecosystem: Environmental > Terrestrial > Soil > Wetlands | place: USA...
CGTGGCGTACTTCTCACCCGAGTACGGGATCACCGCGGCGCTCCCGCAGTACTCGGGTGGCCTGGGCATCCTGGCTGGCGACCACCTGAAGGCCGGGAGCGACCTCGGCGTGCCGCTGATCGGCGTCGGGCTGCTGTACCGGCACGGCTATTTCACCCAGTCCCTGTCGCCGGAGGGATGGCAGACGGAACGCTATCCAGCGGGGGACCCGAACGGCCTGCCGCTGACCTTGCTCCGGGGGCGCGGGGAGGGCGGGGAATCGGTCGGCGCCCCGGTCCGGGTCACTGTCGGCCTCGCAGGCGGAGCCGTCGTCGCCGCTCAGGTGTGGGTCGCGCAGATCGGCAGGGTCCCGCTGCTGCTGCTCGACTCCTATGTCGAGGAGAACGACCCGTCACTGCGCGAGGTGACCGACCGGCTGTACGGGGGCGGCAGTGAGCACAGGCTCCGGCAGGAACTGCTGCTCGGGGTCGGCGGGGTGCGGGCGGTCCGGGCGTTCTGCGCGATAACGTCCCACCCCGAGCCCGAGGTGTTCCATACCAACGAGGGCCATGCGGGCTTTCTGGGCCTCGAGCGCATCCGGGAGTACGTCGGGCAGGGGCTTAACTTCGACGAAGCGCTGGAGATGTGCCGGGCGGGCACGGTGTTCACCACGCACACCCCGGTGCCGGCGGGGATCGACAGGTTCAGCCGGGAGCTCGTGGCGCGTCAGTTCAGCGACGTGGCAGAGCCCGCCCTGCCGTGCGAACGCGTCCTGGCTCTGGGCGCGGAGACTTTCTCCGGCGGCGACCCCGAGGTGTTCAACATGGCCGTCATGGGGATGCGGCTGGCGCAGCGGGTCAACGGCGTCAGCACCCTGCACGGCCGGGTGAGCAGGGAGATGTTCACCGGGCTGTGGCCAGGTTTCGACACCCGGGAGGTGCCGATCGGCTCGGTCACCAACGGCGTGCACGGGCCGACCTGGGTGGCCGCCGAGATCATGGGCCTCGCCCGGGGCGGCCCGTCGCAGGATCTCAGCGAGGACGCGGCCGCCTGGGAGGAGGCGGCCGCCGATCCGGCCGGAATATTCCGGGTCCGAGCCCTGCTGCGGGCCAGGCTGATCGAGGAAACCCGGCGGCGGCTGCGAGCGTCGTGGATCCAGCGCGGCGCCTCCCGGGCCGAGCTGACCTGGATCGAGGACGTCCTCGACGAGAATGCCCTGACGATCGGCTTTGCCCGGCGCGTGCCGTCCTACAAGCGGCTGACGATGATGCTGCACGATCCGGCCAGGCTAACGGCGCTGCTGCTCGACCCCGGGCGGCCGCTGCAGCTCGTGATAGCCGGCAAGGCCCATCCGGCCGACGATGCCGGCAAGCTGATGATCCAGCAGATGGTGCGCTTCGCCGACGATCCGCGGGTCCGGCACCGCATCGTCTTCCTGCCCGACTACGACATGGCGCTGGCTCGCGCCATGGTCCAGGGCTGCGATGTCTGGCTGAACAACCCGCTGCGCCCGCTCGAGGCATGCGGGACCTCCGGGATGAAGGCGGCGCTCAACGGCGCGCTCAACCTGTCGATCCTGGACGGCTGGTGGGACGAGTGGTTCGACGGACACAACGGCTGGGCCATCCCTTCCGCTGACGGGGTCGCCGATCCCGACCGCCGGGACGAGCTCGAAGCCGCCGCGCTCTATGACCTGCTGGGCCAGTCTGTGGTGCCGCTGTTCTACGAGCGGGGGCCCGATGGCCTGCCTGCCCGCTGGCTGGAAATGGTGGCCCACACGCTGCGCGCGCTCGGCCCCCGGGCTCAGGCGACGCGGATGGTCCGCGAGTACGTGAGCACTCTGTACCTGCCCGCCGCGCGATCCTCTCAGGCGCTGGCCGCCGGCGGCCCCGAGTTCGTCGGGGCGCGCCAGCTCGCGGCATGGAAGGCCCGGGTAACCAAAGCCTGGCCGAGCGTGGCGATCGAGCATGTCGAGGCGGATGACGGCGAGCCGAGCCCCGGCGCGAGGCTCGTGGTGCGGACCAGGGTCGCGCTCGGCGACCTGTCTCCCGACGACGTGAGGGTGCAGGTGGTCTACGGCCCCGCCGGGGACGAGGACGAGATCATCGCACCGTCATTCGCCGATCTCGAGCTGGAGGCAGATCCGGCCGACGGCTCGGCCGCGCGCTACGTCGGCGAGGCGCGGCTCGGGCGACCGGGACCGTTCGGGTACACGGTACGGGTCCTGCCCCGGCACCCGTTGCTCGCCGCCCCGGCTGAAATGGGCCTGATCACGCTGCCGACCGCGCCGGCCGGCATGACCAGCGGCGATCTGCGCTAATTCCCAGGTTAGGGTGTGCGTGACATTACTGCGACGTAACGTATCTGAGTAGTTACCCAGCGCGAGTAAACCCATTGGCCAGGCCTGAGCGTCTTCTTAAGAAGGACAAGCTGGCCTGGCACGGGAAATTTCTCCCTGTGGCAGGCAGAAGGCCAGCAAAAGCCTGGCCCTTGTGACATCCTGTGATAGAACGCTGGCGGTAAGTAACGGTCAACCTCCGTTACCCTCCGTCATCATTCCACTACCCCCAAGCGCGAGAGGACCATCCGTCGTGAGAACCCAGATCAAGCCGGAGAACCGTCTGCTGACCCCGGCCGAGGTTGCGGCGATGCTTCGGGTAGACCCGAAGACCGTCACCCGGTGGGCGAGGGGCGGCAAGCTGTCGTCGATCCGTACTCCTGGCGGGCACCGCCGCTACAGCGAGACCGAGGTCCGCGGATTCCTGAACGGCTGGCAGCATGTCTCCCTGCCCCGGCCGTCCGGCGAGTAACTTCGCGCGCCCGCCCCGCTCGGAGCGTGGACGGGCGCCGGCCATGGTCGGGTGCGGGGGGACGGCAAGGTCGGCCTGAGCAGGTGGACGTCGGTTCCCGCGCGAGCCGTGCGGCCGGCCCGGCCTGCGCCGGGCCGGCCCCGGCGCCGCAGGTGACGTGCACGTGCCGGGCAGACAGCCAGCATTGTGACCGGCTACGTGCGGTAACGGCGCTCCGGGGCCGCTGGCTGCTGGGCGGGCAGCCGGACGCCCAGCCGCAGCGCGATCATCGCCAGCAGTTCCCGCGCCTGATCCGGGCTCATCTCCCGGACCCGCTGGAACATCTGCTCGTGCCCCATTTCCGCGTCCGCCGTGGCAAGGGCCTTGGCCGCGTCCGGGCGGCCTGCCTTCCGCAGCTGTGCCGGGGTGACGCCGACCACAGCGGCCATCCGTGCCAGCGTTCGCGGGGGCCCGTGCACCGGCGCGTAGACGCCGGCGCTGACGACCTGGTAACCGCTGGCGATCTGCCGCCAGCGGCCCTCGCTGATCCCGGTGCGCCGCGCCGCCTCCCTGGCCGAGAGGTTGGACCTGGCCAGGGCCTTAGTCATCAGCACTCCCCAGGGCGGCTGCGCAGGTCGCTCAGGCATGACCCCACCTTCGCACGACCTTCGCATGACCGTCTAGTCGATGAGCCGCCTCTTCCCAGCCCTCGTTGCTTCATTTAGCCTTATCTGCCTGTGTGGCTTACCCGCAGGAACGCCTGCAGGCTGCTTCGCAGCAACTTCGCGCCTCGCGTTGACCCTTCGCACCCTGCCCACTAAGGTGACACACGGATCCGCGGCGACGCGCCCGGACGCCTACCGAGGGGGGATCAGGACATGGGAGTCATGCTCTCCCTGGAACGGCATGTGCCCGCTAAGGGCCGCCGCCGCCAGGGCCAGCACGCGCGCCATCCGGGTGCACCTGGGCGCGAGCAGGCACCGGCGTCGGCGCGGCGCCACGAAATGCCCGGTAGCGGCAGGTTACTCAGCAGGCTGACCCGGACGGTGCTGGCACGGCGCAGCGCCGCCGCCGGGCCGTCCGAGCCTGCCGGGACAGGCGGGGAGGCGTGGGCGCTGTACCCGGGCCTGTCCGTCGCCTGCCTGCTCGGGGAGTGCCAGGAGGAGCCGGGCAGGCCCGTATGCGACGGCGGAAGCTGCGAGCACGACTGTCACCTCGGGGTGAGTCTGCCGGGCATGGGCCCGGCCGCAGGCACGGTGCCCGCTGCCTGACGAGCCCGGTGCCTGAGTCGGGCCCTCGCTGCGCGTAAGATCGTGGCTCGGGCAGGGAGGCGCGGAAAGCCAGGGAGGCCGGGATGGCAGAGTTCGTCCGCGTCGAGACCGATCAGGCGGTGGCAACGATCCGTCTCGACCGTCCGCCGATGAACGCGCTGAATGCCCAGGTCCAGGACGAGATCGCCGCTGCGGCCGCTCGGGTGGCAGCGGAGGATGCCATCCGGGCGGCCGTCATCTACGGCGGTGAGAAGCTCTTCGCCGCTGGTGCTGACATAAAGGATATGGCCGAGGCGAGCTACGGCCAGATGGTCTCCGACACCAGGCGGCTGCAGGCCGCCTTCACCATGGTGGCCAAGATCCCGAAACCGGTGGTGGCCGCGATCACTGGCTACGCCCTGGGGGGCGGACTGGAACTCGCGCTGTGCGCGGATTTCAGGGTGATGGGTAAGAACGCGCGGGTCGGGCAGCCCGAGATCCTGCTGGGGGTCATTCCCGGGGCGGGCGGCACGCAGCGGCTACCCCGCCTGATCGGCCCGGCCAGGGCGAAGGACATCGTCTTCACCGGCAGGTTCGTCGGTGCCGAGGAGGCGCTGGCGATCGGCCTGGCCGACAAGGTCGTTCCCGACGCTGAGGTCCTCGATGCCGCGCGGGCCCTCGTTTCCCGTTACGCGGGCGGTCCCGCGCTGGCGCTGCGGGCCGCTAAGCAGGCCATTGACGACGGCCTCGACGTGGGGGTTTCCACCGGCCTGGAGATAGAGCGGCTGCACTTCGCCGGGCTGTTCGCCACCGAGGACCAGCGGACAGGGATGCGAAGTTTCTTGGAGAATGGACCGGGGAAGGCAACCTTCGCCGGCAGGTAGGCGCTGCCGTCAGGTCAGGCGGTGCAGGTGTTCCGAGGAGCAGCCACGTTCATGTGCCGAGCAACTCTCAGCAACGGGCAGGCCGGCCGGTGACCGAGCCGGACAACGGCGCGGGCGGCCCGTCGCTGGACATGGTTACTGCCGCTCTCCGCGCGGACAGCGCCGATGTCGCCATCTACGCGCGCGTGCTCACCGAGTCGCTGGGCGAGGCGCTTCCTGCCCAGTGGGTTACCGTGGATCGGGACCGGAGCATGTCCGATCGGATGCGCGGTCGGCCTGGCCAGGTCTCGAAGATCACTGTCCGTCTGGGGGAGAGGGTGATGACGCTGGGCGTTCAGCAAGGCCTCCCGGTCGCCGAGGTGTGTAGCGAGGTACGCGGCGTGGTGCTGTCACGGCAGCAGGTTCAGTTGGGCGTGTGGGCGGAGGAACTGGCCAAGGCGCTGGTCGCACACGCGGAGCAGAATGCCGAGGCGGCCAGGGCGCTGCGTCGCCTGGTGGCGGGAAGTTAGCACGGGGCGGGGGGCGGCTCGCTGTGCGGCGGGCCGCCGAACACGAGGGGCCTTCCGTCACATCCCTCCGGGTGAGAGGAAGGATCTTCGTAGGCTGGTGAGGTCATGACAGCTCAGGACCACGCGCCAGAGACGCTCGGGCCGTACCGGCTGGTTGAGCGGCTTGGTGAGGGCGGCATGGGCGTCGTCTACCTGGCCGCCGATCCGCAGCAGCGCACAGTGGCGGTCAAGGCCCTGAGGCCGGCGGTGGCCGCGGACCCGAACGCCCGGAGGCGGCTGGCCCGCGAGGTCGAGACCATGCGCCGGGTGCGCAGCCCGTTCGTCGCCGAGGTCCTCGACGCGGACGTGACCAGCGATCCGCCCTACATCGTGACCAGGTATGTCCGCGGCAAGACGCTGGAGGATGTGATCGGCCAGGAGGGCCCGCTGGCCGGGCAGCAACTGGCGAGGCTGGCGTCGGGCCTGGCACTGGCCCTCGCCGCGGTGCACGCGGCGGGCGTCGTGCACCGCGATCTCAAGCCCGGCAACGTGATGCTCGCGGGCGGCGAACCGGTCGTGATCGACTTCGGCATCGCCCAGGTGCCGGACTCCACCAGGCTCACCCAGACCGGGATGTTCATGGGCACGCCTGGCTACCTCGCCCCGGAGGTGATCGAGGGCCAGCCGAGCGGCCCGGAGTCTGACGTGCACTCCTGGGGTGCCACGGTGGCGTTCGCGGCCACCGGCCGCCCGCCATACGGCGCCGGCGCCTTCGAGACGATCTTCTACAGGATCATCAACGGGCAGCCCGACCTCCGTGGCTTCCCGGCGCCGCTACTGGCTGTCGTGGCGCAGGCGCTGTCGCGCGATCCAGCTCAGCGTCCCGACACCGCCGAGCTCTGCCGGCGGACCGCAGCTGTCGACCCGTCGTCCCTGGTGCCGGCCACGGCGGCGGCCGGCGCTCTGCCGTTCGCGCCGCTTGCGGGCAGCCCGGCGCCGACCGCTCTGGCGGCTCCCGCCGCGGGAGCCGCTCCCGCGGCACCGGCCGCATGGCCTCCCTCCACCAGGCCGTGGGCGGGCGGCATCCCCCCGGAAGACGGGAGAGGATATGCCAACCCCGCCCGGTACCCGCCGGATAATTTCCGTGACGTGCTGCCTCCGGTGCGCTGCGGCCAGAACGGGGCGGGGTCGGCGCCGTCAGCCTGGGGGCCGGACGCGGCCGCCGCGGCCCGGGGAGACAGCCGGTCCCCCGCGGGCCCGCTGCTCGTCACCGCCTCGGTAGCGGCGGCCGTCATGATCAGCGTGGTCCTTCCGGTCGCCGGCACACTGGCAGCGCTCGCCGTACTGATGGGACTGCGGGCCGGGAGCCAGACGATGGGCCGCCTGTCACGTCGGCAAGCGCGCAGGGGGACCCGGGCCAGTGATCCGCTGCTGGTGGCGGTCACTTTCCCGCCGGCCCTCGCCTGGTCGGTAGTCCGCTGTGCGCTGCTCGCGCCGCTCGCCCTCACCGCGGCCGGCCTGGCGGTGGTCATCACGATCGTCGCGGTGCCCGAGCATCCCATTCCTGTGGCTTGCGCCTACGGGGCGGGCGTGCTCGTCGCGTTCTATGGCCTCGGCCCCGGTTCCGGCGGCTCGCGGAAGCCGATCAGGAGCTTCTTCGATGCTGTGGCGGATACCCCGATCCGTGCGGCGACCGCGGTCATCGCGGTAACCGCAGTGATCATAGCGGCGGTCGTGGTCGGGGCCTCGCATTCGCCGTTCTTCTGGCCATTCGCCAACCTGGCCGGGTGGCTGCAGCATTTCCACCTGCTCCGGACGGTGCTGCACGACGTCAGGAACGAGGTACTCAGGCTGTTCGGCAGGCCTACCGGCTGACGGCGGCCAGCCCCCGGGCGACCCCGGGCTGCGGCGGGGCGGTCTGCGGCGGGGCCGGCTGCGGCGGGGCCGGCTGCCCCGGGACTGCCTGGGGCCGTGTGGCGCGGCGTGACCTGCTGACCTGCGCAGTCTTGGTGACCTTCTTCTCCCGCGCAGCGGCGCCCATGGCCACGCCGCTGTCTTCGGCCGGCGGCAGCGGCCGGACCAGCCCGAGCGCTACCACCTCGTTGGCCAGCCGGACCCGGCGGTTCGCGCCCTCGGGAATCCGGAACTTCTGGTACAGGCGAAGCAGGTGCTGCTTTACTGCGGCCTCGGTCACCACCAGGTCGGTGGCGATCTCGCGCGCTGTCGCCGGCGCGACGAATGCCTCGTCCGACAGGGCAGGGCGGCACAGCGACGTCACCACGTCCAGCTCCCGGCGGGTCAACTCGGGCGCGGCAGGCCTGCGCAACTCCAGCTCGGCGGAGCATTGCTCGGTCGCGATGCCGAAGATCCGGCACCGCGCCGACCCGAAGCTCACCACATCCCCGTCCTCGAGGACCCGACGGGCTACCAGGCGACCGTTGACCCGCGTGCCGTTGCGTGATAATCCGAGATCGCTCACGTAGGCATAAGGTCCGCGGCGGATGATCTCGGCGTGCAGCCTGGATACGCTCGGATCGGGGAGGCGGATATCGACGGACCTTCCGCGCCCGATGGTGGTCACATCCTCGCGGAGCGGCATCATGAGCCCGCTGTCCTCGACCCGGATGTAGGGGCCATCCATGAGCCGTCCCTCCTGCCTGTCGAAGTGGCTACTGATATCTCACTATCCAGTTACCCTTATCAGCGGTTGTTGTACCGTGTCCGTCCATGGATTGAGCAGGTAGCTCAAGAGCCGCCCGGCCGGGCGGCTGATGCCGCCTGGCGGTGCGCACACAGGGAGCGCCGGTACACTGCCGTCCGGACCGTCCGAGAGGAAGGCACATGCCGGGCAATCCGCCCAGGGGAGCTGTCTGGATCCCGCCGGCCGCGCGATGAGGCACTCCGCGCCCTCGTCGTCACGGCTCCGCAGGCAGCGCCGTGCTCAGGCACAGCAGCGATCTGGAGGCAGCTTTCCCCACGGCTCCCCGCGCGGACGCGTTCACGCTTCGGTCGGCCCGCGCCGGGCGGCCGTGTCCAGCCGGGGTCGGCGGTGGCAACAGCTTCCCTACGCGGCCGTGATCTGCTGCCTGGCGCTGGCGATGGTGTGGATCCGGCAGGGCGGACAGAATGTCAGGGGGGGTACTTTGGCGGTGGCTGGGATCCTGTTCGCAGCCGCCCTGTCCAGGCTGGCGCTCCCGGAGCGCCGGGCGGGCATGCTCGTATCGAGGCGCCGGCTGGCTGACGTGGCGGTCCTGACCGCACTGGGTACCGGCCTGCTCGTCGCCGGGCTAGTGCTGCCTGCGCAGTCCTGACCCGGCCCCGGCCTGAAGCGATGAAGGGAACGTAGCGGCATGTCCAAGATCAAGGTGGCGAATCCCGTTGTCGAGATCGACGGCGACGAGATGACCAGGATCATCTGGCATTCCATCAAGGACCAGCTGATCCTGCCCTACCTGGATATCGAGCTTGATTACTACGACCTGTGCATCCAGAACCGGGACGCGACTGATGACCAGGTCACCGTCGACGCGGCGAACGCCATCAAGCGGCACGGGGTGGGCGTGAAGTGCGCCACGATCACGCCGGACGAGGACCGGGTCAGCGAGTTCGGGCTGAAGCGGATGTGGCGATCGCCGAACGGAACGATCCGCAACATCCTCGGCGGAGTGGTCTTCCGCGAGCCCATCGTCGTCTCCAGCATCCCGCGGTTCGTGCCCGGCTGGACCAAGCCGATCATCATCGGCCGCCACGCGCACGGCGACCAGTACCGGGCCACCGACTTCGTCGTACCCGGGCCCGGCCGGGTGACGATCTCCTACGTGCCCGATGACAGCAGCGCGCTGGGTTCCGAACTGGAGGTGGCGCGCTTCGAAGGCGGCGGCATCGCGATGGGGATGTACAACTTCGACGACTCGATCCGTGACTTCGCCCGCGCCACCATGCGGTACGCGCTCGATCGCGGCTACCCGCTGCACCTGTCCACCAAGAACACGATCTTGAAAGCCTATGACGGGCGGTTCAAGGACCTGTTCGCCGAGATATTCGAGACCGAGTTCAAGTCCGAATTCGAGCTGGCCGGGATCACCTACGATCACCGGCTGATCGACGACATGGTCGCCCAGGTCATCAAGGGCGACGGCGGCATCGTCTGGGCGTGCAAGAACTACGACGGCGACGTGGAGTCCGACATCGTGGCTCAGGGATTCGGCTCGCTCGGCCTGATGACCAGCGTGCTGATGACGCCCGACGGGGGGACGGTCGAGGCCGAGGCCGCACACGGCACCGTTACCCGGCACTACCGCCAGTACCAGCAGGGCAGGCCCACCTCGACCAACCCCATCGCGTCGATTTTCGCCTGGACCAGGGGCCTCGCCCACCGGGGCAAGCTCGACGGCACCCCGGAGGTTATCGCTTTCGCCGGGACATTGGAGCGGGTGTGCGTGGATACGGTCGTGAGCGGGAAGATGACCAAGGACCTGGCTCTGCTCGTGGGCCCCGGCACACCGTTCCTGACCACCGAGGGATTCCTGGACGCGCTGGAGGAGAACCTGCGCTCCGCCATGGCCCCGGCGCCGCAGCAGATGCCCTGAGACACCGGTTCAGCATGACACGCAGTCAGAAAAGAGCAGGAAGATGACTCGCACAGGCAAGGTGACGGTGGTTGGCGCCGGGTTCTACGGCTCGACCACCGCGCAGCGGCTCGCTGAGTACGACCTCTTCGACGAGGTCGTACTGACCGACATCGTGGAGGGCAAGCCCGAGGGCCTGGCGCTTGACATGAGCCAGTCTCGCCCGATCGAGGGTTTCGAGACGAAGGTCACCGGGCAGACCACGGGCCGGGCCGGGGAGGGTTACGACGCTATCGCCGGGTCGGCCATCGTAGTGATCACTGCTGGGCTGCCGCGCAAGCCGGGCATGAGCAGGATGGACCTGATCGGGGTCAACGCGAAGATCGTGCGGGGAGTGGCTGAGCAGGTAGTCAAGCACGCTCCCGACGCCGTACTGATCGTGGTCTCCAATCCTCTGGACGAGATGACCGCCCTGGCCGCGAAGGCCTCCGGGTTTCCCGCGCACCGGGTGATGGGCCAGGCGGGCATGCTGGACACGGCCCGGTTCAGCTATTTCGTCGCCGAGCGGCTCGGTGTGCCCGTCGGGTCGGTCCGCACGCTCACCCTGGGCTCGCACGGAGACACCATGGTGCCGGTCCCGTCTGCCTGCTCCGTCGATGGCAGGCCGCTAGCCGACCTGATGTCGGCCGCCGACATCGAGTCGCTGGTGCGACGCACCCGAAACGGCGGCGCCGAGATCGTCGGCCTGCTGAAGACCGGGTCGGCTTACTACGCGCCGTCGGCTGCCGCGGCCAGGATGGCGCGGGCCGTGGCCGAGGACTCCGGTGCGGTGCTGCCGGCGTGCGCCTGGGTGGACGGACAGTACGGCATCCGGGGTGTCTACCTGGGCGTCGAGGCCGAGATCGGCCGCGCCGGCGTGCGCAGGGTCGTGGAACGGGACCTGACCGAGGCCGAACTGGCCTCGCTGCGAGAGGCGGCGGAAGCGGTTCGTGCGAAGCAGTCCGACGTAGCTAGCCTGTAGGGCGGCCAGCTGGACCGGCACCGCGCGCCGCGTTGCGGTGAGCCTGGCGCCCGCCGAGGCTGTCGCGCCGACTCAGGCGGCCGCCACGCTGCTCCGGACGGGGATACGCCCAGGCGCTCGCTTAGACTGTGCGGACATCGCGGCGCGCGGTGCCCGCCCAGGCCGGAACGTTACCGACGGCGGCCGCCGCCGCAACCGGGCCAACTGCCGAGGTCAGGGATCCAGAAGTGAACACCGTCGGCTGGGACATCCTCATCGTTCTGGTCATTGTCCTGATCGGCGGCTTCTTTGCGGCCGCCGAGATGGCCCTGGTCTCGCTGCGTGAGGGCCAGGTGCGGACTCTGTCCAGGCGCGGCAAGCGCGGTCAGCGGGCGGCCAGGCTGGCGCAGAACCCGAACCGGTTCCTCTCCGCCGTGCAGATCGGGGTTACCCTGGCCACCCTGCTGTCCGGCGCGTTCGGGGCCGCAACCCTGGCCGGCGACCTGAAGTCCCGGCTAGTCCGCCACATGTCGGACGGGCTGGCCTCCGCTATCTCGATCGCCGTGGTCACGCTGGCTATCTCGGTCCTGACCCTGATATTCGGCGAGCTCGCGCCCAAGCGGATCGCGCTGCAGCGCTCGGAGCGGGTCTCGCTGCTGGCCGCGCCGGTCCTGGACCGGCTGGCAACCGTGGCGACGCCGCTGGTCTGGTTCCTGTCGAAGTCCGTCAATCTCGTGGTCGGGGCGCTCGGCGGCGACCCGAGCGTGGGCCGCGGGATGATGACCGAGCAGGAGCTCCGGGACGTGGTGTCCGGCTATCAGTCGCTGACCGCCGACCAGCGGCATATCGTGGGCGAGGTCTTCGACGCGGGAAAGCGACAGGTCCGCGAGGTGCTGGTGCCGAGGACCGAGGTCGAGTTCCTGCCCGCCACCATGCCGATAGCGCAAGCTGGGGATATCGTCAGGGCGGCTCCGCATACCCGGTTCCCCGTCTATCAGGAGTCCTACGACGACGTAATCGGCTTCGTGCATGCCAGGGACCTGTTCGGCCCCGCGGCCGAGCGAGGCTCCTTGCGGGTCGGGGAGGTCTGCAGGCCGGTGAAGTTCCTGCCGACGAGCAAGACCGTGTTGTCCGCGTTGTCGGAGATGCGGCGGGAAAACGCGCACCTGGCCATCGTGCTCGACGAGTACGGCGGCACAGCTGGCATCGTTACGCTCGAGGACCTCGTCGAGGAGCTGATCGGCGAGATCCATGACGAGTACGACGTCGACGAGGGGCAGTCCCGGCAGTTGCACGGCGGCGAGCTCGAGGTCGACGGCCTGCTGAACCTCGACGATTTCGCCGACCAGACCGGGCTCGAGCTGCCCGAGGGCCCCTACGAGACCGTGGCGGGCTATCTGCTCGCCGCCCTGGGCCACCTGCCCGGAGTCGGGGAGTCGGTGGATATCTCCGGCCGCAAGCTGACAGCGACCCAGATGGACGGCCGTCGTATCGCCAGGGTGCGCGTCGGCCCGGCCGCGGCTGCCGTCGGGAGCGGGCGGCAGGCCGGGAACGGGCGGCAGGAAAGGCCGGTGTCGCGCCAGGCCGCGGACCAGCGCCAGGAAGAGCCAGGCCCGCGAGCGGACTAGACTGGCGGACTCCGCCGCGTGACGCCCTGGGGGGCCGGGCGGTGGCCCCGGCTGGATCCCGGCCGGTCCTGCAGGCAACCCGTGTCCGGAAGGCGGTTCAGTGCGCTCGCTCGGTGAACGCGACGACGACGCCGGTGCCGGCGTGCCCGATACGGTCCTCGTCGTCGACTTCGGCGCTCAGTATGCCCAGCTCATAGCCCGCCGGGTCCGCGAGTGCCAGGTGTACTCACAGATCGTCCCGGCTACCATGCCGGTCGCCGAGATGCTGGCGCGGCGGCCCAAGGCCATCATCCTGTCCGGCGGGCCCGCATCGGTCTACGCGCCGGGAGCTCCGCCCGCGCCGAACGGGATTTTCCGGGCCGGGGTGCCGGTTCTCGGGATCTGCTATGGCTTCCAGCTGATGGTGTCCGGGCTCGGCGGCCGCGTGCGCCGCACGGGCGGCGGAGAATACGGCGCGACAGCGCTGGAGGTGCTTGCTGGCGGCGGCGTCCTGCTCGGCGGCCTGCCCGCCCGCCAGCAGGTGTGGATGTCGCACGGCGACACCTGCGACAGTGCGCCTCCCGGATTCGCGGTCACGGCACGGACCGGCGGGACGCCGGTCGCTGCGGCGCAGGACGAGGCCAGGCGGCTGTACGGAGTCCAGTTCCACCCGGAGGTCCTGCATACCGCGCACGGAATGGAGATGCTCCGCCGCTTCCTCGGCGCGGCGGGCTGCAGGCCCGAGTGGACCATGCGCGGCGTGATCGAGGAGCAAACCGAGCGGATCGCCGCGCAAGTCCAAGACGGCCGCGCGATCTGCGGGCTGTCCGGCGGCGTGGACTCCGCGGTGGCCGCCGCGCTGGTACAGCGGGCCATTGGACACCGGCTGTCCTGCGTCTTCGTTGATCATGGATTGTTGCGCACCGGCGAGGCGGAGCAGGTGGAGCGGGACTTCGTCGCCGCGACTGGGGTGGACCTGACGGTGGTCGACGCGGCGGCGGAATTCATGGCCGCGCTGGCCGGGGTCATCGACCCGGAAGAGAAGCGCAAGATCATCGGCCGGGAGTTCATCCGCACGTTCGAACAGGCCGCCCGGCATAGCAGTCACGGCAAGCCCGCCTTCCTGGTCCAGGGCACCCTCTACCCGGATGTGGTCGAGTCCGGCGGCGGTGCCGGGGCGGCGAACATAAAAACCCATCACAACGTGGGCGGGCTTCCGGATGACCTTGCGTTCGAGCTGGTGGAGCCGCTTCGGGAGCTGTTCAAGGACGAGGTGCGCGAGGTCGGCCGCCAGCTCGGGCTGCCGCCGCAGATCGTATGGCGGCAGCCTTTCCCCGGGCCCGGCCTGGCGATCAGGATCGTCGGCGAGGTCACCAGCGAGCGCCTCCGGACCGTCCGGGCGGCAGATGCGATCGTCCGCGAGGAACTCTCCGCGGCCGGCCTGGACCGCGAGATCTGGCAGTGCCCGGTCGTGCTGCTGGCGGACGTCCGTTCTGTCGGGGTCCAGGGTGATGGCCGCAGCTACGGCTATCCGGTCGTGCTGCGCCCTGTGACCAGCGAGGACGCGATGACTGCCGACTGGGCCCGGCTCCCGGACCCGGTGCTGGCTGCGATCTCGACCCGGATAACCAACGAAGTGCCGCAGATCAACCGGGTCGTTCTCGACGTGACCAGCAAGCCCCCGGCCACCATCGAGTGGGAGTGACCTCAGGGCACCACGCTGTGCGCCGGAGCCCTCCCCTGACCGGGGTGACCGGCCGGCGTCGGTCTCCGGCTAGGCGCGTGATCCCCGCCGCTTGCTGCGGATCCGCATCGCGATCACGGCCGCGGCGGCCACGGCGGCCGCGACCGGGACCGCGCGCCGCAGGACCGGGCCGCCGGCCACGCTGAGCAGGTCGATCGCGTCGTCGCCCGACGCGTCGGCCGCGGTGCGCAGGCCTGGTCCCGCGGCCGGCACTGCCGCCGGTCCCGCGGCCGGCACTGCCGCCGGTCCCGCGGCCGGCACTGCCGCCGGTCCCGCGGCCGGCACTGCCGCCGGTCCCGCGGCCGGCACTGCCGCCGGGCCTGCGGTCGGCACTGCCGCCGGTCCCGCGGCCGGCACTGCCGCCGGGCCTGCGGCGGCGCTCGCGGCCGACGACGCCGACGCCGCGGCCGCCGCGGGGGGCCCGGCCGTGGCCGGGCTGGCCGCGCCGTTCCCGCTGACCGGCGAATGGCTGAGAGCCATCCCCCGCGCGGCCAGCTTCTGCCGGATCTCCTCCACCGACGCCGGGCCGATGTTGTCGATCGCGAGCAGTTCTTCCCTGGTCCGCGCCGCCAGGTCCGCCACGGTATGGATGCCCTCGCGGCGCAGGCTGTTGTACGAGCGGAGGGAGAGGCCAAGGCTCTCGATCTGGCGGGCCTCCTCCTGCTCGCCGCCCGGACCTTCGCCTGAAGACTCCTCCGGCCGCTGCGCCCCGAGCATGTCAGCGAGATTCGACGCGAAGATCCCGATCAGCTTGCCGCCGACTTCGGCCATCACGCCCCGGCCGAACTGCGCGGGCCGGCCGGTCACGTTCAGCGTGGTGTGCACGATCACATGGGTCTGGCTGTCCCGGCCCTCCAGCATCGAGCGCACCGTGGCCGAGGCTGTGCCCGCGCCCCTGGTCTCCTTGCCGGACGCCTCCAGCGTTATGACATGAGCGTGCTGGTCACGCTCGGTGAACCGAGCCGTGCCGGCATAGGTCATGGCGATCGGACCGACCTTGACCTTGATCCGGCCCTTGATCTCGTCGCCCTCGATCGAATCGAGGGTGGCGCCGGGCATGCAAGGCGCCACCCGCTCGACATCCAGCAGCACCTCCCACGCCCGGTCCTCCGGGACCGGGACGGTGAATGAGTGCTCTAGCTCCATTGTTCAGACTCCTGCCGCCGCTGCCAGTGCCCGACCGGTGAGCACCCGCGCCAGATGACGCCGGTAGTCGGGCGCGCCGTGCAGGTCGCCGGGCGGCTTGGTGCCCTCGCCGGAGCGGGTAGCCGCCGCCCGCAGAGCATCCCTGCTGGCCTCGGCCCCCGCCGCGGCCGACTCGGCCGCCGTTGCCCGCACTGGTACCGGCCCCATGTTAGTCAGACCGATCCTCGCCTCGGCGACATGGCCGTCGGAACATCTGGCCAGCGCGGCGACCCCCACGATCGCCCAGGCCTGCGCGGTCCGGTGGAACTTCTCGTAACCGTAGCCCCAGCCGCCCAGCTTGGGCACCCGGATGCCGGTAAGGATCTCTGCGGGCGCCAGCGCGGTGGTCAGATAGTCGATGAAGAATTCGGCGGCCGGGATCTCCCTGTCCCCGTCCGGGCCGCGGGCGATGAGCGTCGCCTCCAGCGCGAGCGCCACGGCCGGCAGGTCGCCTGCCGGGTCGCCGTGCGCCAGCGAGCCGCCGATCGTGCCACGGTGCCGCACCGCGGGATCGGCAACCGTGGCGGCCGCCGCGGACAGCAGCCCGCAGTGCTCGCCGATCAGCGGGTCATGGGTCAGCTGATGGTGCGTGGTCCTGGCGCCGATCAGCAGCGAGTCGCCGCGGTCACGGATGCCGCGCAACTCGTCGAGACCGCCGACGTCTACCAGCAGCTGCGGGTTGGCGAGCCGCAGGCGCAGCAGCGGCAGCAGGCTCTGCCCGCCGGAGATCACCTTGGCGTCGTCGCCGGCGTTGCCGAGCACGTGAACGGCTTCGTCCAGCGAGACGGGCCGGAAGTAGTCGAATTCCGACGGGATCATGCGGCCCCGCTCCCTTCCTCAGCTCCGCCGTCTTCCCCGGCTCGGTCTTCCCGGGCTCGGCTGTCTGCGGCACCGGCCTGGCTGCCGGCCCTGGCGGCCTGGATCGCGCGCCAGACCCGCTCGGGAGTGCAGGGCATGGTGACGTCCCCGACCCCCAGCGGGCGGAGCGCGTCGACAATCGCGTTCACCACCGCTGGCGTGGAGGCGATCGTGCCCGCCTCGCCGACGCCCTTGACGCCGAGCCGGTTGTCCGAAGGACTCTCGGTCCGGCTGGTGACAAGGGCCGGCAAGTCGGCCGCCGACGGCACCAGGTAGTCGGCCAGCGTCGTGGTCAGCAGGTTGCCCGCGTCGTCATACACCGCCTCCTCGTAAAGGGCCTGCGCGATGCCCTGCGCGATGCCGCCGTGCACCTGGCCCTCGACGATCAGCGGGTTCACCACCTTGCCGACGTCGTCGACCGCCACGTACGAGCGGATGGTGACCATGCCGGTCTCGGTGTCCACCTCGGTCGCGCACAGGTGGGTGCCGTGCGGGAACGAGAAGTTGTCCGGGTCGTAGGTGGCGTCGCAGTCCAGGGAGGGCTCGACCCCGTCGGGCAGGGCATGGGCGGCGAACGTGGCCAGCGCTATCTCCCCGATCGTGACCCCCTTCTCCGGGTCGCCCCGGACTGAGAACCGCCCGGGCGACCACTCCAGGTCCGCGGGCGCTGCCTCGATCATGCCCGCGGCGATCACCCGGGCCTTCTCGATGACCTTGTCACAGGCCGAGACCAGGGCCATGCCGCCCACTGCCAGCGAGCGGGATCCGTAGGTATCCATGCCCTTGGGCGAGATCTGGGTGTCGCCGTGCAGTACCCGGATATCCTCGAACGGGACGCCCAGCTGGTCGGCCACGATCTGGCTCCACGCGGTCTCGTGGCCCTGGCCGTGCGCGCTGGACCCGGTCACCACCTCGACCTTCCCGGTGGGCAGCATCCGGATCGAGGCGTGCTCCCAGCCGCCTGCCCCGTAGGCCAGCGAGCCGAGCACCCGCGACGGCGCGAGACCGCACATCTCGGTGAATGTCGAGATGCCGATGCCGAGCCGGACGGGGTCTCCCCTGGCATTGCGTTCGGCCTGCTCCTGACGGAGTTCGTCGTAGCGGAAGAGTTCCCTGGCCTTCGCCGTGGCGGCCTCGTAGTTGCCCGAATCGTAGGTCAGGCCGCTGATCGTGGTGTACGGGAACTCGTCATGGGAGATCCAGTTCCGTGCCCGCAGTTCCAGCGGCTCGATCCCCAGCTCTGCCGCTAGCTCGTCCATGGTCCGCTCGATGCCGAAGGTGGCCTCCGGCCGCCCCGCGCCGCGGTAGGCATCGGTCGGCATCTTGGTGGTGAAAATGCCGGTGCAGCGGAACGAGTAGGCGTCCATCTTGTAGATCGCGTTGAACATGAGGGCACCGAGTAGCGGTATACCGGGGGTCACCAGCATCAGGTACGCGCCCATGTCGGCCAGCAGGTCGACGGACAGGCCGCGGATCCGTCCGTCGGCGTCGGCGGCGACGGCGATCCGCTGCCACTGGTCCCGGCCGTGGTGCACGGTCATGTTGCCCTCGCTGCGGGACTCGGTCCACTTGACCGGCCTGCCAAGCTTCCGGGTGATCAAGACCGCCAGCACTTCCTCGGCAGTGACCTGCAGTTTCGAGCCGAATCCGCCGCCGACGTCCGGTGCGATCACCCGGATGTTCTGCTCGCCGATGCCGGTGACCATGGCCAGCATGACCCGCAGCACGTGCGGGATCTGGGTGGCCGACCACACGGTGAACTCGCCGCCCACGCACGAGGCCACCACCGCACGCGGCTCCATCGCGCACGGGATCAGCCGCTGCTGCCGGTAGCTGCGCTCCACCACCACGGGCGCGTCGCGGAACGCGGCATCTAGGTCCCCGTTGGCGAAGGTCCACTCGAAGCTCTTGTTGCCGGCCTCGTGCACCTTCGGCGAGCCTTCGTCCAGCGCCGTCCTGATGTCAAGCACCGGCGGGAGCGGCTCATAGTCGATCTCGATGGCCTCAACCGCGTCCGCTGCGGCGTACCTGTCCCTGGCGACCACCACAGCCACCGCCTCGCCGACGTAACGGACTTCATCGACGGCCATCGGCGGGTGCGCGGGGATCACGATGTCGGGCGTGACCGGCCAGGCGCAGGGCAGGCTGCCCTGTTCCGCCGCGAAATCGGCGCCGGTGAACGCGGCGATGACGCCGGGAAGCTCTTTCGCGGCGCTGGCGTCCACCGACGTGATCCTGGCGTGCGCATAGGGGCTGCGCAGGAAGGCCATGTGCAGCATGCCGGGCAGGGTGATGTTGTCGGTCCAGCTCGTCTGGCCGGTGACCAGCCGTGCGTCCTCCTTGCGGAGGCGCGGGCGGCCGAGCTCAGCTGCCTGCGGGAGGTCGGTCTGCGCGGTCATGGCGTCACCCCCGCCTGCGCGGCGCCGGCCTCGGCGGCGCGCAGCACGGCGCGGACGATGTTCTGGTAACCGGTGCAGCGGCAGAGGTTGCCCTCCAGGCCGTCGCGGATCTCCTGCTCGGTTGGGTGCGGGTTGTCGCGGAGCAGGTCAGCGGCCGCCATGATCATTCCGGGCGTGCAGTAACCGCACTGGAGCGCGTGCTCGGTGTGGAATGCGCTCTGCAGCGGATGCCACTGGCGGTTCGCCAGGCCTTCGATCGTGACGATGTCGGTGCCGTCCGACTGGACGGCGAGCACGGCGCAGCTCTTGACCGAGACGCCGTCCATCAGCACGGTGCAGGAACCGCAGTTGGAGGTGTCGCAGCCGATCGGCGTTCCGGTCTTGCCCACCCTTTCCCGGAGGTAATGGACGAGCAGCATTCGTGGTTCGACGTTGTCGACGTAGCTGGCGCCGTCGACGGTGACGGTGATTTGCGTCATGCGCTGGCTCCTCGGAAACGGCAGTTGCGCCTGTTGCCCAACCTAGGACTGCCGGCCTCGCCGCACCAGCCCTCGCCGCTTGTCTACCCAGTGCGGCGAACGGTCACCCGGTGTCGACGACCAGGAATGCCTCGGCCAGGCTGCCGTCGGGGAGGCCGGCCTGCGCCGCGGTCCGCGCCATCCGCTGCCGCAGCATGTCCTCGAGCCCGTCCCGGTGGCCTGTCTGGCTGATATGGGCGCGCAGCGCGGCTATCTTCCGCGGGAAGGTCTCGGTCACGTCCACATAACGGGTAGGCGAGCCGGTGCCGACGATCCAGACCTCACGCACGATCCAGTCCCCCAGGCCCTCGTCGGCAAGCAGTTCGGGAAACGCGAACGGGTTCCGGGCGTCCGGGTACACGGCGTCCAGGGCGGCCGATCCCACCGCACGGTGATCAGGGTGGCTGATGCCGGGCCGGACGTAGTCCCGCTCCGGGGAGGGGCACACCACCCGGTCCGGGCGGATCTGCCGGATCACCCGGGTCAGGTCCCGCCGCAGCGCCAGGCTGGCCTCCACCCGGCCGTCCGGGTAGCCGAGAAACCGCAGGTCATGCACTCCGACCCGGTCGGCGGCCTCGGTCTGCTCCCGGCGGCGCAACGTGGCCATCTCCGAGCGGGCGATGCCGGGGTCGCTGCCGCCGGCATCGCCGTCGGTGACCAGGCAGTAGCTGACATCGGTACCGGCATCGGTCCACCGCGCGACCGTTCCGGCAGCGCCGAAATCCACGTCGTCCGGGTGCGCGGCGATCACTAGTATCCGGCTGACATCGGCGTCGTCCAGCACGCCCGCGATCTTACCGGCGCGGGCGCCCGGGAGAATATGGAGCCGGGGAAGTGCATCCGAGCGCGTGACGTAGGAGCCTTGGCAGATGACCCGAAAGCCGGATAGTGAGGTGGACTTCGCCGTCGTTGGCGCGGGCCTGGCCGGGCTGCGCACGGCGGTCGCTCTCGCCGCGGCTGGCGCGGCGGTGATTGTGTTCGAGGCACGCGAACGCATCGGGGGGCGGGTCTTGTCCGCGGCCTGGCCGCAAGGACAGGCCGCAGGCCCGCCGCTCATGCTCGATCTCGGCGCCCAATGGGTCGGGCCCGGCCAGACCGAAGTTCTCAGGCTGATAAAGCAGGTGGGCCTGCACGTCGTCCCGACCGCCGTAGCGGGCAGCGCGACCTGGGTCATAGACGGCGACGTCAGCCGCGGAGGAGCCGTCCTCCCCCCGATGCCGCCGCGGGTCCTGGCTGACCTGCTCGTCAACGGGGCGCGCCTCGCGGTGATGTCCCGGCGCGTCGCGCCGGACGCTCCCTGGCAGGCCCGCAGGGCGCAAGAGTGGGATCGGGTCACCGCCGCGGACTGGATACGTCGGCATCTGCGGACGTCGGCCGGCCGGTCGTTCGCCGAGATCCTCATCAGGGGAGGTGCGGCGATCGAGCCGGGCGAGACATCCATGCTCGGCCTTCTCTTCGATCTCCGGTCGGCCGGGCCGGCCCGTAATCTGGCCCGGGCGGAGATGTTCCGCCTCCGCGAGGGAACGCATGAGCTGGCCCGCAGGCTCTCCGAGCGGGTGCGCAACCGGATTCGCCTTGCCGACCCGGTGCGGGTCCTTGCTCAGGATGCTGACGGGGTCACCGTGGAGTCGGACAACTCCGCGCTGCGCTGCCGCCGGGTGGCGGTGTGCGTTCCGCCCCCCCTGGCCTGCAAGATCGGCTATTCGCCGTCCCTCCCCGCCCAGCGAGCGGGCCTTATCGCCAGCCTCCCGATGGGCGCTGCCGTCAAGTTTCACGCTGTCTACCAGCGGCCTTTCTGGCGTGCCCGCGGGCTGAGCGGTCAGTCCATGAACGCGTCGGGCACCGTTGGCCTCACCTATGACAACTCGCCACAGGACGGGACCGGCCGTGGCGTGCTCGTCGGGCTGGTGGTGGCTGACCAGGCCCGCCGCCTGGGCGGGTTCGGGTTATCGCGGCAGGAACACGAGATTCTCACCTCGCTGGGCCACCTCCTCGGCCCGGACGCCGCAGCCCCCGACGGGCTCGTGGTCCAGAACTGGTGTGCCGAGGAGTGGACGCAAGGCTGTTACGCGGCTCACTTTCCTCCCGGCGCCTGGACCAGTTACGGGAGCGCGTTCCGCGCGCCGTGCGGGCGCATCCACTGGGCAGGGACAGAGACTTCCACCCAGTGGCACGGCTACATGGAGGGCGCGCTCCGCTCGGGAAGGCGCGCCGCAGCCGAGATGCTCCTGGCCGACGCGGCTGCCGCGGGCCGTCCGTCGCCCGCTGCCGCGGACTGACCGTCACCGGGGAGGGAGCCGGATGATCTGGAATCCTGCGCGCTCAAGGATCGCCGGGAGCTGGCGGACGGCGTCCCGGTCCTTCTCCTTGGCTCTGCCGCTGAGGCTCTTCCAGTCCATGAGGTCGGGATGATGCCTGCCTTCGCGGGTCGGCCCGTACACGTAGCCCTGCGACTGCCTCTCCCCGACCCAGCGATCATGCTCCATCTGGGCGAGCAGTTCGATCTCGCCGTCGGTGAAGGCGAAATCGGGGGCCTGCGGGGATTCGGGGACTAGGTCACAGTCGACGGCGTGCAGCTTGACACCAATGTCTGTCGCCTGCGCCCGGTTGGCCCGCCGGAGGTCCTCGGGCAGCTCCTCCCAGACCCGCATGGACAGGTTGACGGACGGCGAATCCCCCCGGGCCGTGCAAGCGCCGACGTAGGCGTGATGAATGGCGCGGGCGAGCTGGTCGATGAGGTCATCTCTGATCTGTTCGGGCACGCATGCCTCCCCCAGGACCTCGAACACAGTCAAGCGTCCCTTCGCGTCATCCAGCAAGGCCCCATCGCCGGTGATGACTGTGCCGAAGGGGGATGGCTCGGCCATGCAGATCACTACCCGATCGGAGCGGCCCGTGAGGGTGTGGGCGCCGGCCAGCCCGGCCCGCAACGCTTCATCGTTGTCGGGGAGACAGACGAACATCAGCCGTGGTGCGTCGTCGGCGAGAGGACGAGGCATGTCGGCGGCATAGGTCACAGAGCAGTTCCGGCCGATCACGGGGAACCGGTCCAGGAACCTCGGCACATCCTCGGCGGTCTCACCGTGGACCACCGTCACCTTCGGCGGGGGCCCGCTCGGCGGCTGGCGTCGCGCGATCTCACGGAGCACCGCACCGCCAAGCCTGCCGAAGCCGATGATCACGACCTCGGCGGCCTGCTCGCTCCCGGTCACCAGGGGGTACCGGTCCAGCAGCACTCGGGCAGCTATCTCCTCGATGGAGAAGAAATCGAGGCGGAATTGCGGGTCGCCTGGTGCCCCGATCCGGCGGGCCCGAAGTGCCGTGCTGATCTCCGCATCGCGGACCTGAGCGTACGCTGCCAGCGCCCGTCCCCGCGCCTGGGAGATCTCACGCGCTCGCAGAGCGATCGCGGCATTCGTGGCGCTGTGGTCTGTGCAGGCGTAGACCGCCTCGGCTCGGCTGAGCCCGGCAGCCTGTAAAGTGCCAGGGTCGGTCGGGTCGCCGGACACTTCGAGCAGCCTGTGCCGCCGGGCCTGGCCCGTGACGACCGGAGTGGCACTGACCAGCACGACCTTGCCGCGCTCGTCGCGCAGCCGCCGGGCGAGTTCGATGGCGGCGGGCCCGTCGCCAGTCACGATCGCGTGCTTCCTGGCATGGGCAGCCTCCCACTGGCGTAGCTGTTCGCCCAGCAGCAAGCGGAGCGTCTCGACTCCGGCCAGGACCGTTGTGGCAGGCGCGAGGAAGCGAGCGATCTGGAGCGGGACGGGGAACGGGCCAGGAGCTGGACCCAGCGGCGCGCCGAGCAGGAACAGCTGCAGGGCGTAATAGAGGATGTCCGCCCAGCCCCTACCGAACGTCTGCGCAGCGTAATGGGACAGGTACTCACTGAAGCCAACATATCCGAGGACGACTGCCGTGGCGGCGACCCCCAGGAAGATCAGCGCGCGAAGCATGGCCCAGTTCAGCCGCATGCTCAGTCACCGCCTGGCCCTATGCTTACGCCCGGCAATCCGGTCATTGCATCCTCCGAAGGAACGGCGCATACGCGAGGCTGAAGCCGTGCGTCATCCAGCCAGATACCGTGTCGGCCACAGGGCAATTCTCGCAAAGAGACAGGCGTCCTGGGAATTTTCGGGCATGGCCGGAGGGGCGGGCTGAGGGATGGCCGGTGGTGAGGTCGAAGGCCTTCCCTTCCGCCTGCGCGTCGGGGTGACCGGGCACCGTCGGCTCGACAGGGGAGTGGACTGGGCTGCCTGGGTCGCCAAGGGGCTGGCAGTCATCCGTGCAGCGCTTTCCCCGGCTCCGGGGACTCCGCTCGCCTGGTCGGTCGTCTCCTCGCTGGCCGAGGGAGCCGACCGCCTGGTTGCCGAGGTCATACTTCAGGAGCCCGGATCTCGTCTCGAAGTCCCGCTGCCGCTCCCCGCGGAGGAATACCTCGCGGATTTCGCATCAGGAGCATCGAAGGCCAGCTTCAAGAATCTCCTGGGCAGGGCGGATGTCATCGTTTCGCCACCTCGCTTTGACTCCCGAGAGGCTGCGTACGAGTGGGCGGGGCGCACCATGGTTCGCCGCAGCGACGTTGTCATCGCGCTATGGGACGGCAAGCCGGCCCGCGGCATCGGTGGCACGGCCAGCATCGTCGACTTCGCCTGCCGTCAGGGTCGTGCGGTGGTGCACATCCACACCGAGGGTGAGCTCGGTGTCGAGATCCTCGCAGCTAACCCGGATGAGGCGCCGGACTCGCCGGCAGCGAGGCGTGCGTCCGAAGTCGCCTCAGCCCTGCACGCCGCGCGGGCCCTGGGCGAGGCACCTGCTCTTCACGACCTCCGGGCGGACTCCGAGGTGGCGGAGGACTGATGATCAGGGACGAACCCGGGAGCGGACCGAACTGAGAGGCATCATCGGGTGGAGCTCACGCGCGACCTCGGGATCGGATAGCCGGCGCGAGCTCGCCCCCGGGGGGAGTATGTCGGGGATCGTACCGATCTCTTCAGGCCCGACGAGTGCGATCTCGGGTCCCCGGCAGGCGTCGAGCAGCCACCGGACCTCGCCGTCGTCCAGCGAACCCTGCCCCTCAGCGGCCTGGAAGCATTCACTGAGGAACGCGCTCACCCGCTCCGCGGGTAATGCCGCAGGCAGCTTCGCCCCTCTCGCCGGGAGAGCGGCCAGAAACATGTGATAGCCGCGCGACAGGTCGCGGCGCAGCCGCGGCTGGAAGTAGGGGATGGCGAGCAGCCGCACGCCGGCCCTGCCGTAAAAGCGCAGCCGCGCCGCCGGGTCCCCGTAGCCCGGGTCAGGCGCGGTGTGGCGAGGATCATCGAGTTCGATGAAGGCGGGCGCGATCGGGTCGAGCCAGCGTTCCGTGACCGCGTTCAAGATCACGCTGCCGACGCCCGCCCCGCGGAAGCCCGGCCGCACGGCGAGGTATGCCAGGAGCAGGGAATCAGAGGCCGGATAGTGCTCCCCGAGAGCCCCGCCGACTACCAGCCCGTCGTCCTGGCACGCGATAAGAGCGAGTCCGTCTCCTGGCTCGATCGTCTCCGGCCGGATGTACTCCTCCGGGGGGAAGGACAAGGCGAGAACCTCGTCATGAAGCCTGCGAAGCAACTCGGCGGCCCCGGGGGAGCTCTCATGAAAGAGCCGGACGCTACGACTGATCACGGTGGCTCTCCGATTCGGCGCCAGGCCCACGCGAAAACTCCGCCACGGCGACCGCGCCGGGGGGCCATGCTCGCCATCTCCTCATGCTCTGCTGAGCGGAAGTAGTTGTCCAGCCCCCAGCAGGTGGCCACGCCAGCGATGCCCGCCGCGTTCCTGGTCACGCGTCCCTGATCCCTGACGCCTGACCAATTGCCTGATGTCCTGACGGCTCGCCCGCGCATCGCCGCCGGGTACCTCTGCGACATATCTGGAAATAGCTGAAATTGCGCCTCAGAGATCCTCGATTACCCGTGATGACCCCGATGATCCTGATGATCCTGATAGCTACGATATTCACTCTTATCCCGGACTTCAGCCCGAATCCGCGGCCCCGGCGGAGTGAAGGTGATCTGCGGAAAATGGCCGCATCAGGAAACCGCTGAGATAACCTGGGGAAAATAGGAACGTAGCAGGAGGTAGCAGGCAGGATGGTGCGTTGTGAAAGGTAAGGAGATGCCGTGACATCTTTAGCCGAATCAAAGTGGCGAGTTTTCCTGAGTTCCACGAGTTCGGATCTCACCGCCTATCGTGCGGCTGCCGCGCACGCGATCAGTGACCTATCGCACTTCGCGTTGGAGCAGATGGAGGACTGGGGGGCGAACGCGGAGCACCCGGCCGACCTGTGCGACGGCAAGCTCCGGTCCTGCCAGGTGTACGTGGGGATCCTTGGCCACCGTTACGGGAGCCTGGTCCCGCCGTCCCTCGTTCCGCCCGGGCTCGCCCGCTTCGGGCAGGAGTTCTCCTACACGGAGCTGGAGTATGAGAACGCCCGCAGGCTGGGCCTGCCGCGCCTGGTCTACCTGCTGGCACGGGGCGCCAGCGATACGTCCTGCGACAATGAGGGGCCCGTCGCCGCCGTCGGCCTCAGGCGGCTGCGGGAACGGATCCAGGGTGACTACGTGACGTGCGAGATCGCCAGTCCCGCAGGCCTCGCCGCCCGGCTACGGGAAGACCTCGCTCAGTGGGCGCGCGAGGACAGCGTGCACGCGGACCTCGTCGACCGCTTCCGGGAATACCGGGTCATCCGCCGGCGAGTCCTCGACGGCCGGGCAACGGTGGTCTGCGGGCCGCGCGGGATCGGCAAGAGCGCCCTGATCGGAGCGCTCGCGGGTCATCTCGGCCGAGGCCTTCCGGACCCGCTCGTAGCGGGGAAGTTCGGGAACCGGGTGATCACTCTCGACGCGCCGGTGCCCGATGCCGCGAACTGGTCAGGCGACCTGCTGAATTCGGCGGTTCAGCGACTGAACGGGTTCGCCGCCTCTCCCGCAGCCCTCGGGCATCCCGGCAGCGCGCTGGCGGATCCGGGCGCGGCCGTCCGCGCGCTCGGCGATGAGGCACCCACGCTGTTCATCGTGCAGAGCTCGCAGGTACAGGTGCCGCTCGGCTCGCCATCGGAGCGGGCCGACGCCCTGAACCGCCTCGCCGAAGCGCCCGCTGTGCTGGCCAGCGCGGGCACGCTGGTCCTGGAGACCAGCGATCTGGACCTCGCGTCCGCCATCGCGGCCAGAATCGGCGTGTCGGACAATCCCCTGGTCGTCCTTGACGACCTGCCCGCCGATGACGCCGTCGCCCTGATGGTCCGGGCGGCACCGCTGGTCAGCCGCTGCGTCGCGGAGGCACACCAGCTCATAGAGGTTCTCGGCGGGAACCCGATGGCCCTGCTGCTGTGCGCGGGGAGTGCCAGGAGGGCCACGACCGAAAGCGCCCGCCAGACCCTGCGGACGCTGGCGCGCTCGCCAGAGCACTCCGAGCTAAAGCCTTACCAGGAGGTGATGCGCCAGGTGATCGGGCAGCTTCCGCCGGCCGAGCGTGAGCTGCTGGCGAGCCTGGCGGTCCTGCCCGCCAAGCCCAGCACCTTCGACTTCGAAGCGGTCGTGGCGCTGGCGGTAGAGCACCCGACGCTCGCCTTCGACCTGGCCGGCCGGCTCGGGGAGGACCTCGAAGATGTCCTGGCGGACTGGGCAGACGAGGCCGCCGACGCCGAGGAAGCCAGCCGGCGGGCGGACGTGGCCGAGCAGGTCCGGGGCCTGCCCGAAGTGCTTGACCACCTGTGCGCGTGGTGTCTCCTCGACGAGGTGCCCACCGTCGCGCCGGAGGATCCCCCGGCCTGGGCGATCCACTCCCTCGTGGCTGAGCTTGCCCTGCAGGATGCCGGGAGCGAGGCAGCCGGCCAGGAGACGGCCTCGCCCGCCCGGTATGAGCGCCTGGAGACGCTGCTGCGCTCGAGGGTGCAGGGCCGGGTCGAGGGCGGATACGGGGCCTTGTACCGCTTGGAAGACAGGACCTGGCAGGACGACGTTCTCACCTGGCTCTACGTGCTGCCCAAGGTAGACGCGGAACTGGCCCGGATGGCACTGGCGGGCGTCTACCTCGACACCCTGTGGTGGTGGGGGATGTACCTGGAGTTCCCCTTCAGCCTGCGGCTGCTGAAACTGGCCCGGCGCGAGCGGCTGGTCGTGGCCGCCTGGCGCGGCCAGACCAGGTTCCTTGACCTGCTGGAAGAACTCGAACGCCATTACCCGAAGGGCTACCACCAGGGCCGCGCGGAGCACGTGCAGTCCTGGAAGCGCGTCGCCAGGCTAGTGCGCGCGCTCATCACCGACCTGCAGCTCGGCGCATTCCCCCGCGCAGGAGAGGAAGGCACAGCACAGGAAGCGGGAGGAGAGGACAGTCTGAAGGCGCACGAGAGCCGCCACATTCTCGCGCTGCTGGAGGTGTTCCTGGCCGAAAGCCAGCGGTTCGCAGCGCCGCACGCGGCCGACGCGGCCGCCCGGGACGGCCTCCAGGCTGAGGCGCTCGCCGCCTACGAGCGGGCCATCGCACTGGTGGACGAGGACGGCGACCAGTGGAACGCCGGGTTCATCCGGTTTGAGCTGGCTGACACGCTCGTCGGCTTCGGCGCCGCAGCGGACGCGGAGTCCATGCTGGCCGAGGCACGCCGCCGGGCGGAGGAACTAGCCGGGCAGGGCCCGGACGACATTGACTTCGAGCTGCTGGCGAACGTGGCGCGGGTCGAGGCCGATCTGGCCTGGGCACGCGGCCAGGAGGCGGCTGCCTTCGAGTCCCACGGCCGCGCCATCCACTACGCGTACGGGTTCATGGTCCACCCATGGAACTACGCCCCGGACGCGCCGGCGCCGGACGCTTACACGCGCCTGTTCTACCGGGAGCAACGCGAGCGCTGCCAGGCGCGCCTTGACGAGCTGCTCCGCTCGAAGGGCCGCGCGGCGGCCGCGGCGATGGGCGCCACGGTGCACAGCCGCTTCCTGGGCCCGGGCGCACTTCGCGGCGGAGGCAGCCCGGCTGCGGCGGACCAGGCTCCCGCGCAGGTGCGCCTGCGGGTCCCGACCAGCCCCGACGACCCGGATCACCCTCCTGACCTGGCCGACGGGGAGAAGTTCCGCGTGAGCGCGCTTGCGGTGCTGCGGCGCAGCGAGCAGCATGACGACGTCATCAGGGTCCCCGAGCCAGCTCCGCCTCCCGGCTCGCCTGCTCATCTGCCCCGGCCTCGAGGAGCACATGACGACGCGGTCGCGGTCCCGCTGCCCGCTGAGCGGCAGCGTCTCCACACACGGGGTGCGATTGAGGCGGCAAACGATGCTGGGCGGCCGGGGTGACGCCGCGGACTGACCATCGATGTCGGCCGCAGCGCCTAGGCTGGGACGGGTGACCGCGATTGCCGCCGATTCCCTCCTGGACGGGCTGAACCCGCAGCAGCGCGCTGCCGTGGTGCACGAGGGCAGCCCGCTGCTCATCGTGGCCGGGGCGGGCTCCGGCAAGACCCGGGTGCTGACCCACCGGATCGCCTACCTGGTGGCGGAGCGTGGCGTCGCACCCCGCGAGATCCTGGCGATCACCTTCACCAACAAGGCGGCGGGCGAGATGGCCAGCCGCGCGGCGGCGCTCAGCGGCTCGCGGGCACGGGCCATGTGGCTGATGACCTTCCACGCCGCCTGCGTACGGATCCTGCGCCGTGAGGCCAAGCGGTTCGGCTACCCGTCCTCGTTCTCGATCTACGACCAGGCAGACTCGCAGCGGCTGATGACGATGGTCTGCCGCGAGCTGGACCTCGACGCCAAGTACCACCCGCCCAAGGCGATGGCCGCTCACGTCTCCGGCCTCAAGAACGAGCTCGTCGACTACGAGACACTCGCCGCCCGAGCCAGCGGGTACCGGGAGAAGACGCTGGCCGAGGCCTACGCCGAGTACCAGCGCAGGCTGGTCGCAGCCGGCGCCATGGACTTCGACGACCTGATCATGGTGACGGTCAACCTGCTCCAGGCGTTTCCCGAGGTGGCCGCCGAGTACCGGGCCAGGTTCCGGCACCTGCTCGTCGACGAGTACCAGGACACCAACCACGCACAGTACGTCCTGGTCACTGAGCTCGCCGGGGCGGCCGGAGCGGGCCCGGCCGCCGAGCTCTGCGTCGTGGGCGACGCGGACCAGGCCATCTACGCCTTCCGCGGTGCCACGATCAGGAACATCGAGGAGTTCGAACGCGACTTCCCCGGTGCCCAGGTCATTCTGCTCGAGCAGAACTATCGTTCGACCCAGAACATCCTGGCCGCGGCTAACGCCGTGGTCTCCCGCAACCGCGGCCGGGTGCCGAAGAAGCTCTGGTCCGAGGCGGGCGACGGGCCGCCGATCACCGGCTACGTGGCCGACAGCGAGCACGACGAGGCGGCGTTCGTGGCCGAGGAGGTGGACCGGCTCGCCGATGCCGGCGATGCGGTGCCGGGGCAGGCCGCCGTCTTCTACCGGACCAACGCGCAGTCCCGGGTGTTCGAGGAGGTCTTCATCCGGGCCGGCCTGCCCTACAAGGTCGTCGGCGGGGTCAGGTTCTACGAGCGGCGCGAGGTTCGCGACCTGCTCGCCTACCTGCGGCTGATCGTCAACCCGGACGACGAGGTGTCGCTGCGCCGGGTGCTGAATGTGCCTAGGCGCGGGATCGGAGAGCGGGCCGAAGAATACGTGGCGGCGTTCGCCGTCCGGGAGCGGACCAGCTTCGCCCGGGCCCTGGCCCGTCCGGCCGGCATCCCGGAGCTGGCCGCCCGGTCCGCCCGGTCGATCGAGGCGTTCAACGATCTGATCAGGGGGCTGCGCGAGAGTGCCGAGTCCGGCAGCCCGGTCGGCGACCTGGCCGAGGCCGTCCTCGACAGGTCCGGGTACCTGGCCGAGCTGAAGGCATCCTCCGACCTGCAGGACGAGAGCCGGATCGAGAACCTGAACGAGCTGGTCTCGGTGGCGCGGGAGTACGACAGCCGGAACCCGGGGGGGTCGCTGCCAGATTTCCTGGAGCAGGTGGCGCTGGTCGCCGACGCCGACCAGATTCCAGACGGTGCGGACCACGGCGGACTGGTGACGCTGATGACCCTGCACACCGCCAAGGGACTGGAGTTTCCCGTGGTGTTCCTGACCGGCCTGGAGGAGAATGTCTTCCCCCACGAGCGGTCGACGGGCGACGAGCGGGAGCTGTCGGAGGAGCGGCGGCTGGCCTACGTCGGGATCACCCGGGCCCAGCAGCGGCTGTACCTGACCCGGGCGGTATCGCGGACCTGGTGGGGCCGGCCGGCATACCACAAGGAGTCCAGGTTCCTGTCCGAGATTCCCGAGGCGCTGATCGAGTGGCGCCGGGACGCGGCCGCGGCTGCGCCGCCCGCCGCGGAGCGGCTGGCCAGAAGGCCGGGGGTGCAGGCTCCCGGCAACCGTGCGGTGCCGGCGCTGGCCCCCGGAGACCGGGTGACGCACGACGCCTACGGGCTCGGCAGGGTGCTGTCGGTCGAGGGCCGCGGAGGCGACCCTGAAGCCAAGATCGATTTCGGCGGCGACTACGGCGTCAAGCACCTGGTACTGCGTTACGCGCCCATCGAGAAGCTGTAGCGACGACGATGTCCGCCAGCACGTCCGGGGCGCGCAGGGTAATCGCGGCCGCCGACCGCCGTGCGGCTACCCTGCGCAGTAGCGGCGAACCTCGCAGGCCGGGGCTGGGCCGTTCCTGTGGAGGATATTGATGAGCAGCATCCGAGTGATCATCGCGAAGCCGGGCCTCGATGGCCATGACCGCGGTGCCAAGGTGGTGGCGCGGGCGCTGCGCGACGCCGGCGTGGAGGTCATCTACACCGGGCTGCATCAGACCCCGGAGCAGATAGTGGCCGCCGCGCTGCAGGAGGACGCCGACGCGATCGGGCTCTCGGTCCTGTCCGGGGCGCACATGACCCAGTTCGGGCGGGTGCTCGAGCTGCTCGCCGAACGCGATGCCACCGACATCGTCGTGTTCGGCGGCGGCATCATCCCGGACGCGGACATCGCCGAGCTGGAACGGATGGGCGTTGCGAAGATATTTACGCCCGGCGCGGCGACGACCGAGATCGTGGACTGGGTCCGGAAAACCCTGGGCCAGCGGGGCCCGGCCGGACCCGAGGCAGCGCTGCGCGGCCGGTGAGGCGCCCTCGGGCCGCCGGGCCATTTTCAGGCGGCTGCGGGCCGGGTGCGCAGGGCCAGTGCTGGCCGCGCAAGACCAGCCGTGATCGCATTGCGTACCACCGCAACTACCTTCCGCGGGTCTTCCCGGATCATCCTCGGGGTGAAGTGCACCACGAGAATTCCGTGCCCGGTCATGGCCGCATGACGTCGCATCGTGCGTTCCCAGTCCGCCGGATTCAGATGCCACTCTCGCGAATCGACTTCGGCGGCAACCCCGGCGTCCGGCCACCAGGCGTCAGCCGTTGCGATGAAGGCACTGCCAGCGAAGATGCGCGCGTTGAACATCGGAATCGGAATCCGAGCCCGGACGAGCAGGTCACGAAACTCGGCTTCCGCCACAGACCGGATGCCGTCGCAGACCTCCGTGATGGCTTGTCGCAGCAGCGCGGAATGGCGCCTGGGCCCCTCCTCGAGCTCGTCGGCCAGCAGGAAGATTGGACAGCGGCGGGACTGGACGGCATCGGCGACCACGGCCCGCACGTCGCGGAGGCTGGAAAGGGCCCGGGCGGTGTCCGCGACCGCTCGCGCCGGTAACGCGACACGAACCGCCTGGTCATCGAGGAACCTGCCGGGCATGCGTGTTGTTCGCCAGATCCGCACGAAGCCGGTGCTCCGCACGGCCCGCCGGGCCGGGATCAGCACCGTGACGACCGCGGTTCCCGGGGCCCGGATGCCGTGATGGCGCAACGCAGCCGGCCCCGTGATCACGCTGTCGCTGCCTGCGTAAGACAGCGCGGCGAGTTCCCGTTGCGGCGTGGTCGGCGTGCCGGTAACCGCCAGGTACGCGCCCGGCAGCAGGCGTTGCCAAGGGCCGCCAGCCGCTGTCCTGCGCCGCAGCACGGCCGGCGTCACGCCGCACGCCAGTGCCTGGCCGCGCGATATGACTTGCTGTTGCTTGCGGAGCAGGGCCGCTAGCGCCGCTTCGTCCAGCTTCGTCGTCTGCTTCACGGTGAGCAGCGTGCCATCCAGCTCTGACATCACTCCTGACCCGGCACGTCAATGTGAGTTTGGTGCTCGCCGGCGGGCACCAGCCTCACATTCATCGGCTGCGCTGGCGGCAGCCCGCGGCCACGATCGCCAGCAGGCCTCGCTAGGCTGCCTGCTGGGACGGGGCTACGGTGAGTGTGGCCCAGCAGCCGCACACTGAGGACGGACCCGAGTGGACCTGCTTGAGCACCAGGCGAAGGAGATCTTCGCGCAGCACGGGGTGCCCGTTCCGGAGGGCAGGGTCGCCAGCACCCCGGCGCAGGCCCGTGCCGCGGCGGAGGCGTTCGCCGCCGCAGGAAGGCCGAGAGTAGTCGTCAAGGCACAGGTGAAGGCGGGCGGGCGCGGCAAGGCCGGGGGCGTCAAACTGGCCGACAGCCCTGCCAGCGCCGAGGCAACGGCGCGTCAGATACTGGGTATGGACATCCACGGTCATACCGTGCACAAGGTGCTGGTCGAGGAGGCCAGCGATATCGCGCAGGAGTACTACCTGTCATACCTGCTTGACCGCTCCGGCCGCACCTTCCTCTCGATCTGCTCGGTGCAGGGCGGAATGGAGATAGAGGAGGTCGCTCGCACGAGTCCGGAGGCAGTGGCCCGGGTGGTCGTCGACCCGGCGTCGGGCGTTGACCCGGCCACGGCAACGCAGATCGTCACCGCGGGCGGCCTGCCGGCCGAGGCCATCGCCGCGGCGGCGGCACTCGCCGAGCGGCTGTGGACCGTATTCGCCGGGAAGGATGCCACCCTGGTCGAGGTCAATCCCATGGTCCTCACCGCCGACGGCAGGGTCATGGCGCTTGACGCCAAGGTCACCTTGGACGACAACGCCGCCTTCCGGCAGGATCTCGGCGCACTCGCCGACCCCGGGGCCGCCGACCCGATCGAGGCGCGGGCCAAGGCGAGGCACCTGAACTATGTCAAGCTCGACGGCCAGGTTGGCATCATCGGCAACGGGGCGGGCCTGGTCATGTCCACACTCGACGTCGTCGCCTACTCTGGCGAGACCTTTGGCGGGGTCCGGCCGGCCAACTTCCTCGACATCGGTGGCGGCGCCTCCGCGGAGGTGATGGCCAACGGGCTGGAGATCGTCCTGTCCGATCCGTCGGTGCGCTGCGTGCTCGTCAACGTCTTCGGCGGGATCACCTCGTGCGATGCGGTGGCGAACGGGATCGTCTCCGCGATCGGGATGCTCGGAGCACGCGGCGAGGAGGTGAACCGCCCGGTCGTGGTTCGCCTGGACGGCAACAATGCCGAGACAGGACGGCGGATACTCGACGCGGCCCGGATTCGGGTGGTCGAGCAGGCCGAGACCATGGACGGCGCGGCGCGCCGCGCCGCCGAACTGGCCTGCGCGGCCGCGACGGGAGCATGAGATGGCCATCTTCCTGACCGGCCAGAGCCGGATCATCGTGCAGGGGATCACCGGTTCCGAGGGCCGCAGGCACGGGGCGCGCATGCTCGCGGCGGGTACCCAGGTGGTCGGCGGTACGAACCCCCGCAAGGCCGGCCAGACGATCGAGCTCGCCGGAACCGATGTCCCGGTGTTCGGCACGGTCGCAGACGCCATGGCGGCCACCGGTGCCGACGTCTCGGTGGTCTTCGTGCCGCACTCCGGCACCAAAGACGCGGTGATCGAGGCGGTGGACGCGAAAATACCGCTCGTCATCGTCATCACCGAGGGCATCCCGGTCCATGACACGGCAGCGTTCTGGGCACATGCCACCTCGCAGGGGAACACCACCCGCATCGTGGGCCCGAACTGCCCCGGCGTCGCGTCTCCCGGCAAGTCCAACGCCGGGATCATCCCGGCTGACATCACCACCGAAGGCCGGATCGGGCTGGTGTCCAAGTCGGGCACGCTGACCTACCAGATGATGTACGAGCTCGGCGACATCGGGTTTTCCACCGCGGTGGGAATCGGCGGCGACCCGATCATCGGCACGACGCACATCGACTGCCTGCAGGCGTTCCAGGACGACCCGGAGACCGACGCGATCGTGATGATCGGGGAGATCGGCGGCGACGCCGAGGAGCGCGCGGCCGCCTACATCGAGCGTCACGTCACCAAGCCGGTGGTCGCTTACGTGGCCGGATTCACCGCGCCCGAGGGCAAGACGATGGGTCACGCCGGGGCCATCATCTCAGGGTCGTCCGGCACCGCCCAGGCCAAGAAGGAGGCGCTGGAGCAGGTCGGGGTCCGGGTAGGCAGGACTCCCAGCGGGACCGCGGGGCTTGTCCGGGAGATCATGCACGGCCGCTGAGCAAGCCGGCGCCCGGCGGCGGCGCGCCCGGCGGCGGCGCGCCCGGCGTGCCGGTGGCCGGGGTGCTTGTCGCCGGGGTGCCTGCGGCGCGCCTCCACGCGTTGTTGCGCGGCAATTGCCAGGCTTGGCTGTTGTGAGTACTCGGTTGGCGGCTGGCAGGCGGCGGGCGGGCCGGAGCGATGACGCGAGGCCCGGGCCGGCCGCTGCGGACCGCCCGCTCGCCGTCACGGGGGCGATCGCTGCGTGTGCGGCGGCCGGGACCGGCGTCGTCGCCTTGACGATGCTCGCCCTGGCCGGATGGATAGCGGCGCCGCATGCCGGGCTCGGCCTGACCGGGGTCCTGCGCACGGCCGCGCTGCTGTGGCTGATTGGTCACCACGTAGGCTTCACCCTGCCCGGTTCCGGGCAGATCGGGATGCTGCCACTCGGGCTGGTCCTGCTCCCTGGCGCACTGCTCTGGCAGGCGGGGCGCTGGGTGGTGCAAGCCGGGGGCGTCCGCAGGCTCCGTCACGTGGGCTATGCCGCGATTGCCCTTGCCGTTCCGTACGCGATGGTCGCTGCGGCACTCGCGATGGCCAGCAGTTCGCGGCTGGCGACGCCTTCGCTCCCGGAGGCTGTGCTATGCCCGTTCCTGCTCGCGCTGACAGCGGGCGGCCTCGGCGGTGCCCGCTCCCTGGCACCCTGGAAGCAGCTGGCAGGCCTGCTCCCGGACAGGCTTCGCTCGCTGACCCTGGGCACAGCCGGAGCGCTGGCGGTCCTCGCGGCGGCCGGGAGCCTGCTCGCGGGCATGTCGCTCGCTGCGCACCTTGGCGAATTCAGGTCGGTCGACGAGAACCTGGCCCCCGGCGCCGTGGGGGCCGCGCTGCTGCTGCTCGCCCAGCTCGCCTACGTGCCGAACGCCGTCACCTGGGCGATCTCGTTCATGCTCGGCCCGGGTTTCGCTTTCGGCACCGGGACAGTGATCGCGCCAACCGGCTCTGCGCTGGGTCCCCTCCCCGAGTTTCCGATGCTCGCGGCTCTGCCGCCCGGGGTGCACCAGGCGGCTGCGCCGGCGCTGTCGGTGGCCGTGCTCCTCGTGCCCTACCTGGCCGGGGCCTTCGGCGGGCTGCTGACGATACGCGCGGCGCCGGTTCTCGCGCTAGAGAGCGCGCCGCTGTGGGGCTTCGCCTGCGGAACGCTGGCGGGATGCCTGCTGGCGGCGGCAGCGACGTTCGCTGGCGGCCCGCTGGGGGGCGGTCGCCTCGCGGCGGTCGGCCCGTCGGGCTGGCAGGTGGGCGTGGTCGCATCGCTGGAGGTGGGCGTGGCGGCCGCGGTGACCGCAGGTGTCATGAACTGGCTGCGGCTGCGTGCGGCGGCGGGCAAGAAGGCGGCGGGCAAGAAGGCGGCGGAACCGGAAGCACAGCCGGCGGTCGCGTCGGTGCGGCCCGCCGATCTGGGTGCTCGGGCTGCGGTCGGTGACGGGCACATGATCTACCTTGATCCGTGGGCGGGGACCGGGGGACCAGAACCGCCTGACGGGCGGCCCCCCGCGCCGCGCGGGCCCTCATCGCTCCCGTAGGACCAGGCAGCCCGCCGGGCCTATCCGATGATTCCCACGGAGCGATGGAGCTGGTCCAGGCATGCCTGCTGTGCGCTCGGCGTGTTCGCGGCGTTGACGCACTGGGAGAACGAATTCAGCTGCTGCCAGTACATGGCGAACGCGATCAGCATGAAGATGCTGAGCACTGCGCCGATGGCGCCCAGCACAATACCGGCGACCGCGCCTCGCGGGCGCATGGTCACCGCGCGCCGCGCCTTCCGGGTCGCCGCCGCCCCGAACCAGCAGGAGCAAATGCCCACGGCCAGCGAGAAGAAGACCAGATAGATGCCCCGGTGGAAGTTGCTGCCGATGCCGAGGAGGGCGAGCAGGCTCAGCACGCCGAGGACGACGGCCGCAAGCGCATGCTGCCGCATCGACGGCTCGGGAGGCCGGATCTGCCCCAGCCCGGCAGGCCTGCCAGGGCCGGGCGGGGCGCCAGGGCCGGGGCTGCCTCCGGGACCGGTGCTGCCTCCGGGATGCGGGCTGCCTCCGGGACCGGGGCTGCCTCCGGGATGCGGGCTGCCTCCGGGATGCGGGCTGCCTCCGGGACCGGGGCTGCCTCCGGGATGCGGGCTGCCTCCGGGACCGGGGCTGCCTCCGGGATGCGGGCTGCCTCCGGGACCGGGGCTGCCTCCGGGACCGGGGCTGCCCCCGGGCGGCGGGCCGCCAGGGCCGGGCGGCGGGCCGCTCCCGGGTGCCGGCGCCAGGCCCTGACCGTCGGGCCGCTGGGGGAAGTGCAGCCGCGGCAGTCCAGGCTGCCTGGCCTTCCCCTCGGGCGCGCCGGGCTGCTCGGGAAGGCGCAGCGGCGGTCGCTGGCTCTTGTCTGCTGGCAGGGCTAGGTCCTCTCTGGCGATCAGATTCGCTTGGCGAAGGCGATTCCCCTATTTCACCACCTCCGGCCACGGGGGAGGGTCGCCGCCGCGCCAGCGCTACCCGCCGGCGGCCATTATCGTGGGCGCATGCAATCGCGCCTGGTCGTGCTGGTTTCCGGCGCGGGAACCAACTTGCAGGCGCTGCTCGACGCGTGCGCCAGCGAGTCGTACGGAGCCCGGGTGGTCGCGGTCGGCGCGGACCGGACGGGCATCGGCGGGCTGGCCCGGGCGCGCGATGGCGGGGTGGCGACGTTCACCCTCAGGGTACGGGATTTCCCGGCACGCCAGGAGTGGGACCGGGCGCTCACGGCGGCCTGCGCGGGATTCGAGCCGGACCTGATAATCCTCGCGGGCTTCATGAAGCTCGTCGGAACCTGCTTCCTGGCCAGGTTCGGCGGGCGGGTCATCAACACCCATCCTGCCTTGCTACCGTCGTTCCCCGGTACGCATGGCGTCCGCGACGCGCTGGACTACGGCGTGAAGATCTCGGGGTGCAGTGTGCTTCTTGTCGACTCGGGGACCGACAGCGGGCCGATCGTCGCTCAGGCGGCCGTTCCCGTGCGCGACGACGACGATGAGGCCGCCCTGCACGAGCGGATCAAGGTTGCCGAGCGCGCGCTGCTCGTGGACACGGTGGGTCGGCTCGTCCGCGACGGGTGGTCCGTTCAGGGCCGGAAGGTGAGGATCGGACCTTGACCAAGGTGGCCATAGCGAGGGCGCTGATCAGCGTGTATGACAAGACCGGCCTGGCGGATCTGGCCAGGGTGCTGCATCAGGCCGGAATCGAGGTCGTTGCCACGGGCAGCACGGCGGCGGCGATCTCGGCCGCGGGCGTGCCGGTGACGAGAGTCGAGGACCTCACCGGGTTCCCCGAGTGCCTGGACGGCAGGGTCAAGACCCTGCACCCGGCTGTCCACGCGGGGCTGCTCGCCGATTTCAGTCGGCCAGGGCACCGGGCGCAGCTCGACGCGCTGGGAATCGTGGCGATCGAGCTGCTGATATCGAATTTGTATCCGTTCGAGCGGACCGTGGCCAGCGCGGCGGCGCCGGCCGAGTGCGTCGAGCAGATCGACATCGGCGGACCAGCGATGGTCCGTGCGGCGGCGAAAAACCATGCCCGGGTCGCCGTCGTCACCGACCCGTCCATGTATCCGGCGGTGGCCGAGGCAGTCGCCGCCGGCGGCTTCACCGCCGAGCAGCGCCGCCGGATGGCGGCGAGGGCGTACGCTCACACGGCCTCCTATGATTGCGCGGTAGCGTCGTGGTTCGCTTCGTCCTACGCCCCCGACGAAACCGAGCGTCAGACGGGCCTGCCGGACGTGCTGGGCGGGCTGTGGACCCGCAGCGAGGTGCTGAGGTACGGCGAGAACCCGCACCAGAAGGCGGCCTTGTACCTGCCCGGCGCGCCGGGCGACGACCTGAGCGTACCCGTCGGGATAGCGGGCGCCGTGCAACTGCACGGCAAGGCGATGTCCTACAACAACTACGTCGATGCCGACGCCGCGCGGCGGATGGTCTACGACTTCGCCGCGCCGTGCGTGGCGATCACCAAGCACTCCAACCCCTGCGGGATCGCCGTCGGCGCCGACCTGGCCGACGCGCACCGCAAGGCGCACGCCTGCGATCCGGTCTCGGCATACGGCGGCGTCATCGCGGCCAACGGCGTGGTGACGGCGGCACTCGCGGTGCAGATCGCCGGCATCCTCACCGATGTCCTGGTCGCGCCGGAGTTCGAGCAGGAGGCACTGGAGATCCTCACGCGCAAGAAGAACCTGCGAATCCTGCGCTGCCAGGCTCCTGACCAGGTGCCGGCCGTGGAATGGCGGCGGGTCGGCGGGGGCGTGCTCGTCCAGTCCGTCGACCGCGTATCCGAGCCGGGCGACGAGCCGTCCGGGTGGAAGCTCGTGGCCGGCCCCGCGGCCGATGCCGTTACGCTGGACGACCTGGCCTTCGCCTGGCGGGCGTGCCGGGGAGTCAAGTCCAACGCGATCCTGCTCGCCGCCGGGGAGGCGTCGGTCGGCATCGGCATGGGCCAGGTAAACCGGGTCGACTCGGTCCGGCTGGCGGTCCGCCGCGCGGGGGAGCGCGCGCGGGCAGCGGTCGCGGCCAGCGACGCGTACTTCCCGTTCGCCGACAACCTGCAGGTACTCGCCGAAGCCGGGGTGCGCGCCGTGGCCGAGCCCGGCGGGTCGATCCGTGACCAGGAGGTCGCCGCCGCGGCCCAGGAGGCCGGGATCACCCTGTATTTCACCGGCGTCCGCCATTTCTACCATTAACGCGACGCCAGCCGCCGCTCGCCGAAAGCGCAGATCACTCATACGCGGCCAAAAGCTGCCAGCCAGGTCAGTCACGGCGTTGCACTAGCATTCCGCCATGACTGAGTCGTCCCCCGGACCGGAGTCCCCCGCACCGGAGTCCCCCGGACCGGAGTCCCCCGCACCGGAGTCCCCCGCACCGGAGTCCCCCGCACCGGACCTGCCCGACGTCATAACCGCCGGGGTGTACTGGAGACGGGAGCGCCCGCGCAGGCCGGTTACGTCGGCCGGGGTCCTGCGGTTTAAGTTCTCCGACCGTACGGTCACGCTGTGCGATCACAAAGGGGGGGTGGTCTTCAGCCACGTGGCCGGGGACATCGGCGTAGCGCCGCTGCGGAACCGGCAGTTCAAGCTGGTCGTCGCCGGGCAGGCATACGTGCTCGCCGGGATGTACTCGCAGGCGGCGGCGTCCGAGGGCGTGCGGAGGATGGTCTCGCAGCAGCACGCCAGGCTCCTCCCGCCCCCCGGGCAGGGCATCACCGCGCAGGAGTACCTGCGGTGGGTGCGGGGCAGCGCCTCCGGCATGGCCAAGGCCCGCAACGCCGCGCCGCAGCAGGCCATGTGGCAGGAGTTCTGGCTGCGGATACTCACCCAGGCGGACGCGCAGAAGCTGCCGAGCAAGGTCTGGGAGCGGACTTACGGGCAGCGGGACGGGCCCGTGCGGGGCGAACCGCCCGCCCACGGGCGGGCGACCACAGTGGCGAGCTTCGTGTGGATGCTGGTGCCCTTGCTCAGCCTGGGATTCCTCACCTGGCTCGCCTACCTGTACGCGGCGGTCAGGGTACGCCGGCGCCGGTGGGTGTGGGTCTGCGCGCTGCTCACCCTGGTGCTGGACGGGCTGTACTACTGGCTGGACGCGCTGGTCGGAACGGGCCGGGCAAGCTCGGCCGGCGGCGCGTTCGCCGGGATGATGGCGGTGCTCGCGCTCGGCGGCACCTGGGGCGCCTGGCACATGCGCACGTACGTCTTCTACGGCTGGCGCGCCTGAGCGCCCAGTCGGCCTGGCCGGCCGCCGGCCCGGGCCGGGCCTGGCAGAATCGGTGCGTCCCGCAGGACCGCGATCACAGGAGTCCCAGATGACGGCACGCATCCTGGACGGCAAGGCCACGGCGCTGGAGATCAGGGAAGACCTCACCCGGCGGGTGGCCGGCCTTGCCCTGCGGGGGATCACCCCCGGCCTTGGCACCTTGCTGGTCGGGGATGACCCCGGCAGCAGGGCGTACGTCAACGGCAAGCACCGGGACTGCGGGCAGGTCGGCATCGCCAGCATCCGCAGGGAGCTGCCGGCCGACGCCACGCAGGGAGAGGTCGAGGCGGTCGTGGGCGAGCTGAACGCAGACCCCGCGTGCACGGGCTTCCTCGTCCAGCTTCCGCTGCCCGCCGGCCTGGACGCGCAGCGGGTCCTGCACCGCATCGATCCGGCCAAGGACGCGGACGGCCTGCACCCCCTCAACCTCGGCAGGCTGGTTCTCGGCGAGCCGGGGCCGGTGCCGGGAACGCCGGAGGGCATCATCGAGCTACTCCGGCGCTATGACATCCCCCTAGCCGGCGCGGATGTCACCGTGGTCGGCCGCGGGATAACGGTGGGGCGCACGCTCGGCCTGCTGCTGACCCGGCGCAGCGAGAACGCCACCGTGACCCTCTGCCACACGGGCACGAAGGACCTGGCCGCGCATACCAGGGGAGCCGACATCGTCATCGTGGCGGCCGGGCGCCCCGGCCTGCTTACCGCCGAGATGGTCAAGCCGGGCGCCGCGGTCGTCGATGTGGGCATCACGAGGACGGACGCCGGGCTGATCGGTGATGTCGATCCGGGCGTGGCCGAGGTGGCTGGCTGGCTCGCGCCGGTGCCAGGCGGCGTGGGCCCGATGACGCGGGCCATGCTGCTCGCCAAGGTGGTGACGGCCGCGGAGCGGGCCGGCTGACGTTTGGCTGAGTGATCTACCCGCGAGTAACCTGGATCGAGCGCCCTGCCAGGTACCCGGGGCCGCGGCGGCCGGCGTCGTTTGGCAGGCTTGACCGTGCGCCCGGTGGCACCGCTGCCGTGCAGCGCCGTGCGGGCGCCGGCCGTGCGGGCGCCGGGCCGCATGTCTGCAGAGGGAGGTCGGCCGCAGGTCATGAACATCGTTGTCTGCATGAAACAGGTCCCCGACACGTGGTCGGAGCGCACGCTCCGGCCCGCCGACTCGACACTGGACCGCGCGGCGGCCGATGGGGTCATCAATGAGCTTGACGAGTATGCGGTCGAGGAGGGGCTGCGCCTGGCGCAGGCGCATGGCGGCGAGGTGACCATCCTGTCGATGGGCCCGCAGAAGGCGAGCGAGTCCATCCGCAAGGCACTGTCGATGGGGGCCGACAAGGCGGTGCACTTGCTCGATGACGCGCTGGCCGGCTCGGACGCGCTGGCCACCTCCGCGGCGATAGCGGCGGTGCTCGGCCGGATCGGCTTCGACCTGGTGATCCTGGGCTCGGAGTCCACCGACGCCAGGATGGGCGTGATGGCCGCGATGCTGGCCGAGCGGCTCGGCGTGCCGCAACTGTCGTTCGCCAGCAAGGTGGAGATCGACGGGACGGCCATTTCCATCCACCGGCAGGCCGACTACGGTTACGACCGGGTGGAGGCGACCCTGCCCGCGGTCGTCAGCGTGGTGGAGAAGATCAACGAGCCGCGCTACCCGTCGTTCAAGGGGATCATGGCGGCGAAGAAGAAGCCGGTCGAGACGCTGAGCCTGGCCGACGCCGGGATCGACCCCGGCCAGGTAGGCCTGGCCCGCGCCGCCACCGAGGTGGTCAGCTTCGCCAAGCGCCCGCCGCGGCAGGCCGGAACGGTCGTCAAGGACGAAGGCGACGGCGGCGTGAAGGCCGCCGAGTACCTCGCCTCGCAGAAGTTCATCTGAGCCTGGTGGAGGGCCCTGCATGGCTGAGATCCTGGTACTCGCCGAGCATTCCGGCGAGACGGTCAAGAAGGTCACCTTCGAGCTGCTGACCCTGGCCCGCCGGTTCGGCGAGCCCTCGGTCGTCTGGGCTGGCCCGGGCGCCGGCGCGGCAGCCGGCCGGCTGGCCGAGTTCGGCGCGGCAAGGATCTACGTCGCGGCCGGCGAGGAACTCGACGACTACGTGGTCGCTCCCAAGGCGGAGTTGCTCGCTGCCCTGGTGGGGCAGAAGTCGCCCGTCGCGGTGCTGGTGGCCAGCACCGCCGAGGGCCGGGAGATCGCGGGTCGGCTGGCGGTGAAGACGGGCTCCGGGGTGATCACCGATGCGGTCGACGTCACCGAGGACCTGGTAGCTGAGCAGTCGATCTTCGGCGGCTCGATCATCGTCCAGTCCAGGGTCCGCGCCGGGACGCCGATCATGGCCGTGCGCCCGAACGCCGTCACGCCCGAGCCGGCGCCGGGTGCCGGGCAGGTCGAGAATGTCGCCGTCGAGCTCAGCGACGTCGCGAAGCTCGCTCGAGTGACCGAGCGAGTGGTTGCCGAGCGCGGCGAGCGGCCCGAGCTCACCGAGGCGTCGATCGTGGTCTCCGGTGGCCGCGGGGTGGCCGGGGCGGAGAACTTCGCGCTGATCGAGAAGCTGGCCGACTCGCTCGGCGCCGCCGTGGGCGCCTCCCGCGCTGCCACCGACGCTGGCTGGTACCCGCACCAGTTCCAGGTCGGGCAGACCGGCAAAACCGTGTCTCCCCAGCTCTACCTGGCGGTGGGCATTTCCGGGGCGATCCAGCACCGGGCAGGCATGCAGACATCCAAGACCATAATGGTGATCAACAAGGATCCGGAGGCGCCCATCTTCGAGCTCGCCGACTTCGGCGTGGTGGGGGATTTGTTCCAGGTGGTTCCCCAGCTGACCGATGAGATCCGCAAGCGGGCCCGGGACTGACGGGGCCGCCTTCGGGTAACGACCAGCCCGCGCCCCCCCGGCTAAGCTGAGCAATCATGGGATACCTCGATGCCGGCGGTGGCGGCCGGCCGCCGTCAGAGGCGGCCTCCCCCGTATACCTGGATCATGCGGCGACGACGCCGATGCTGCCCGAGGCACTCGACGCGATGACCGGGGAACTCGCCCGGCTCGGCAACCCCTCGTCGTTGCATAACGCGGGCCGCAGGGCGCGCCGGGTCGTCGAAGAGTCGCGAGAGCAGATCGCGGCCGCCTACGGGGCACGCCCCAGCGAGGTGGTCTTCACCAGCGGCGGGACCGAGGCGGACAACCTGGCGGTCAAGGGACTCTTCTGGGCCCGCCGGGCCGCCGAGCCGGCGCGGCGGCGGGTGCTCACCGCGGCGATCGAGCATCATGCGGTCCTCGACTGCGTTCGGTGGCTGCACGACCACGAACGGGCGGAGGTGGGCTGGCTGCCGCTCGACGGCGTGGGCCAGGTCGGGCCCGAGGCGCTGCGCGAGGCGATCGAGCGTGATCCCGCCGGGGTCGGCCTGGTCAGCATCATGTGGGCCAACAACGAGGTCGGGACCGTGCAGCGGGTGGCCGACCTGGCCGCCGCCGCCCGTGAGCACCGGGTCCCGTTCCACAGCGACGCGGTTCAGGCTGCTGGCCAGCTACCCGTCAGCCTCGCGGACAGCGGTGCGTCGGCGCTCACGATCACCGCGCACAAGATCGGCGGGCCGGTCGGGGTCGGCGCGCTGCTGCTGGCCAGGGGCACCGACCTGGTGCCGGTGATGCACGGCGGCGGGCAGGAGCGCGACGTGCGGTCCGGCACTCTGGACGCCCCTGCCATCCGGGCATTCGCGGTCGCCGTCGAGGTCGCGACCGCGCGGCGGAGCGACGATGCGAAGCGGCTGACCGCGCTGCGCGACGACCTCATCGCACAGGTCCTGGCCGCCGTGCCCGACGCGGTACTGAACGGCGCACCTCCCGGGCCGGGCAGGCTGCCGGGCAACGCCCACTTCTCGTTCCCCCGCTGCGAGGGTGACGCGCTGCTGATGCTGCTCGACGCCAAGGGCATCGCCTGCTCGACCGGTTCCGCGTGCACGGCGGGCGTGGCCCAGCCCAGCCACGTGCTGCTGGCGATGGGCGCCGATGAGGCACGGGCCCGCGGCTCGCTGCGGTTCTCGCTCGGTCATTCCAGCACCCAGGCCGACGTGGACGCCCTCGGCGCCGTCATCGGCGAGGCGGTGGACCGGGCCCGCCGCGCGGCGTCGCGCTGAATCCTGGTCAGGCCGGCGGCTGGCCCTGTCCCGGCGGCGCGCCACCGCGTTCGGCCGCATACCCTCGAACGCGATGACTCGACTGCGCGTGCTCGCCGCCATGTCCGGCGGCGTCGACTCCGCGGTGGCCGCGGCCCGGGCCGCCGACGCCGGTCACGACGTGACCGGCGTTCATCTCGCGCTGTCGGCGAACCCGGGCTCATACCGGACCGGCGCCCGGGGCTGCTGCACGCTGGAAGACGCCAGGGATGCCCGCCGTGCCGCCGACGTGATCGGCATTCCGTTCTACGTCTGGGACCTGGCCGACCGGTTCCACCGGGACGTGGTGCAGGACTTCATCGCCGAGTACGCGCGCGGGCGCACGCCGAATCCCTGCCTGCGGTGCAACGAGAAGATCAAGTTCTCGGCGGTGCTGGACCGGGCGGTGGCGCTCGGCTTCGACGCGGTCTGCACCGGGCACCACGCCCGCCTGGTGCCCGCCGCCGCCGGCCAGCGGCTGATGCGCAGCGTGGACCGGGCCAAGGACCAGTCGTACGTGCTCGCGGTGCTGACCGGTGAGCAGCTGGCCCGGGCGATGTTCCCGCTCGGTGATACCACCAAGGACCAGGTGCGCGCGGAAGCGGCCGCCCGCGGGCTCGCCGTGGCCGGCAAGCCCGACAGTCACGATGTGTGCTTCATCGCCGACGGGCATACCAGGAAGTTCCTCCAGGGCCATCTCGGCACCGCTCCGGGCAGCATCGTCGACACCGGCGGCCACGTCATCGGCAGCCACGAGGGCAGTTACGGCTTCACGGTCGGCCAGCGCAAGGGGCTGCGCATCCCGGCGCCCGCGCCGGACGGCAGGCCGCGTTACGTCCTGGACATCGAGCCCGTGTCGAACACCGTGACCGTCGGCCCGGCGGAGGAACTGGACGTGAATCACATCGAGGCGCGGCGGCCGGTCTGGAACGGCTGCCGACCGCCGGCCGGGCCGGTCGGCTGCCTGGCCCAGCTGCGCGCCCACGGGGACCCCTGCCCGGCGACAGCCTGGATGGACGGCCCCGCCCTCACGATCAGCCTGAACGGAACGGCTCGAGGCGTGGCCAAAGGCCAGGCCGCGGTCCTCTACGACGGCGACGTCGTCCTCGCCAGCGCCACCATCACCCGCGCGGGCCGGGCCAGTGAAGGGACTCCGGTCAACGAGACGCTAGCTGATTAGCGCGCTTTCAGAGCATCTGGGGTCGTAATGCTCGTAACGATACTGCGCCGACGGGCGAGCATGGCGTCGAGCCACGGTGCCTCCTTCTTGTGCTGCCGGGTGTGGCCTGGGTTCCAAGTTCACCATCGCTGTTTCCCGGGCTGCCCGCAACCGAGATTGCCGTGCCGGAAACAGGCGGACCGGGCATGCGTAACCGCCAGTCACTTACCCCATCTGTGGTGATATTCTCCGGGCCGGACCCTGCTGCCCGTCCGATGGAAAGAGGACCCTGGCGAATCGGTTAGGTAACGAAAGTTGCCGCGAGTCCTTAACGGGGTGAAAGTTAATACAGAGACCGGACCACCCTAGTGCCCAATTAGCGCCCTATTACGTGCATATGCAAAATTCTTTAGCCTTTGCTTTATATTATCCGCCAGGAGAAGCTCGAGGGCGGCCACGGCCGCGGCGGGGGCGACCAGCAGCACTCCGGCCCAGCGCACGCCGAAATTGCTCGCCAGCCATCCGTCCATGAAGGACGCGACGGGCTTGGTCCCGGCCCAGGCGACAGCCCACAGTGCCATCACGTTCGCGGCTTGCGGGCCTGCCTTCTGCAGCAGCATCGCTTGCGTGGCGGATCCGGTCAGCAGCCCCGCCACGCCGGCCGCGAGCGCAGCGAGGAGGCTGAGCCACGCGGCGATGCCAGAGGTAAAGACGACCACGCAGAGGGCGAGTGCGAGGAGGGGAACCGCGGCCCGGCGAGCTGATGACGGTTTAGTCGGCACCAGCGCGCCCAGGACTACCCCCAGGCCGAGCGCGGACAGAAAATACTCCGGCCACGGGCTGGAGACGGCAAGCACCTGGTGTGCGAGCGCTGGCCCGAGCACGAGGACGGGATCATCGGCGAACGTAACGGCCGCGACCATGGTGAGGAGCAGCAGGATCCGGGGTTCCCGTATCGCGATGCGCAGGCCCAGCCAGTCGTGGGCCTGCCTGGCCGGCCGCCCTGTGGCCCGAGGGTGGACCGCGATGGTCGCGGCGGCGAAAACGACGAACGAGATCGCGTTGAGCGTGAACGCCCATCCGGCTCCCATGCTGGCGAGTACGGCGATGCACAGGACCGGGGCCAGCGTGCGCCCGGCGTTGTAAGAGACGGAATTCATCGCCATCGCGGCCTTTATATCGGTCTGCCGGACCAGGCGGGGAGCCATCGTGGTCTGCACCGGCAACGCGAACGTGAACGCGAAGCCCATCACCAGCGCCCCGATAACCAGCCAGCGCGCCGTGAGCATGCCGGTGAATTGCAGGTAGGCCAGGGCTCCGGCGACGCCTGCCGACAGGAACTGGGCGGCTATCAGCACCTTCCTGCTGCCCAGCAGGTCCGCCAGGGTGCCCGCCCAGGGGCCGATCACGAGGAAGCCGCAGAACTGCGCGCAGGTGATCACGCCGACGGCGAAGGCAGAGCGCGTGAGCTGGTAGGCGAGCAGCATCTGAGCGGTGTTCTGCAGCCAGGTGCCCAGGTTCGAGATCAGGCTGCCGGCGAAGTAAACGGCGAAGGGGCGCTCTCTCAGCACATGCCAGGATGCTGATTTGCCTTGGCCGCCCATCCCCCGGTTACCCCCTAGGGAGCGGTTCGGGCACCAGACCCGGCCGCCGTGGACTGCCGGGGCACGCGCTGCGCGGAACTGGTCCCGGGCGCGGGTGCGGTCTCGTCCGGGACCTGGCCGACGTTCATGACGAACTCGTTGCGGTCCGTGGGATAAATCGTCACGGTCAGCCGCAGCGGCTTGCCTGATTCCTCATATCCGGTACGGAAAGTCTCGAATACCGCTATGCGCCCGTCTTCCGGAAGCCGGAAGAATGCAGCCTCGGTTCCGTCGGGTGCGCGTACCGTGATCCGGTCACGCCAGCCGGCCTGCTTGATGCCCAGTACGTCCTCCAGGTAGCGAACCGCGCCCCTGTGTATGTGCTCTGCCTGGATGAGCCGCAGGGCTCCCTGCTCGACCAGGTCCATCGGATAGAACGTGGTCTGCAGCGAATAGGGCGTTCCGTCAATGAAGCGCTGCTGATGCCGGCTGACGACTGGCGAACCCTGCGCAAGATCGAGTTCAGCCCCGATCACGCCGACGGCCTGCTGAATCTCCACACGGGGGACGGAATCCTGCGACCTCCTGCCGCTAGCCGATACCACGGAGGCATACGCGGCGCTTTCGCCGGCGAGCCCGGTTGCCAGGTCCAGAGTGGTGATGAAGGGGTCGACCTTCTCGACGACGAAGGTCCCATGGCCGGGACGGGTCTCGACCAGGCCGCGGTTCATCAGCCATTTCACCGCGTCGCGGACGGTGTTCCGGGACGCCTCGTACTGCTCCCTGAGCTCGAGTTCGGTCGGCAACTGGCTGCCCCCGGCCAGGGCGCCTGACTCGATCCTCTCGCGCAGGTCCTCGGCAATCTGCCGGTACATGGGATCAGGCATGAGGCCTCCTAGGTGTCCCAACAAAACCAATCAGAAGAGCGGCTGGATTCAAGGGGATCATCCCAGCCGTGAAGCTGATTGGGGTTATCCCATTGCGTTCCCGTCGCGGAGATGTCAGCATAGACCTAAAGGTTGGGATGGCTTGAACGGCTGGACTCATAGGACCTAGCCTAGCAGTCCAGATGCTAGGGGGAGCAAGGACTGTTGGGAAGAATCTGGAGACGCAGCCGCCAGGCCAGGTTGCAGTCCGCCGCTGATCAGACGAAAGGGGGATCAGCCATGACGGCCGTAGAACTGATAGCGATCAGCGTGGTCTTCATCACCGGGGGGATCACGGGGGTGATCTTCCTGGTGAGCCTGGCAAGCCGCCGGGAAGACCGAAGGTCCGCGCTGGCCCGCGAGGCTCCTGACCCCATGACGCTAGCGGGGCGGTTTCTCACGGGCCTGTACGTGCGCCGTCCTGGCCAGGAGCGCGCGGCCGGTACACCGATACTCCGTCCGCCCGGTAGTCGAACGCGAACCCGGTCTGCCTCAGGTAGCGGATGACGACGGGGAACGAGCGCCGGATGCGCCTGCCGGGCATCGGCCACACCAGCACCCAGCCGATGCCGAGGCGCGCGGCGTCCCGCCGGCCCGCCGCCACCAGGGCCGGCGGGTTCCGTAGCCGGCGCTGGGCGGCGACCAGGCCGCGGTAGAACGGGTGCGCGCTGACCCCGGCGGTGGCCGGGGCCGGCACCCGGGAGACGTACGCGACGGCGCGCGGGTGGCCGTCGCCGGCGGCCACCAGCAGCGCCTGGGCCGCGATCCCGCTGCCGTACAGGCCGAGGCCGCCGCGCAGGCCGAACGGCACGTCGAGAACTGTCGAGCCGGAGCGGTCGGCCGCGATCGGCCGGTCCAGGGCCGGCCGGTCAGGTAGGCCGTCCTGGGCCACGTCGCCGCGATCCCGGCGGCGGTGTAGCACGCGGCCAGCGCGAGCTGGCGCGGTAACGACCCCGGTCGGCGCATGGCTTCCCCCTCGTGCGCGCCGGCGGCCCCCTGACCTGGCGCACCTGAGCGGATCACGTTACCGCGAGTGTCGGGGTGTTTGGCTAGGCTCTGCAGCGTGAGCCCAGAGCGCCCGTCGTTTCCCTGGCCGTCCGGATGCGCCACCGGGGTCGGCTCGATGCCGGGCACGGACCCGGCCGAGGCCGTCGCCGTGATCCTCGGCGAGCTACCCGACCTTCCGCACCTGCCCGAGCTTCCGGCTCGCGGCGCGGGGGCCGACATGACCGGCCGCGCTGCGTCGATGCTCGTCGACATCCCGGTCGAGACCACGGCCGGGCGGTGGAAGCTGGCCGCCAGGCCCGGCCTCGACCAGCGGCGGGCGGCCGAGCTGCTGGCCAGGGACCTGGACGCGGCGCAGGAGGCGGCGGCCGGCTGGGCCGGGCCGTTCAAGATCCAGGTATGCGGCCCGTGGACGCTGGCGGCAACGGTAGAGCTGAGCCGGAGCCAGAATCCCGCGCTCGCCGACCCCGCGGCGGTGGCCGACCTGACCGTCTCGCTGGCCGAGGGGATAGCGGCGCACGTGGCGGAGGTGCGCAGCCGGATCCCCGGCGCGAGGGTGCTGCTCCAGCTGGACGAGTCGGCGCTGCCCGCGGTGCTGGCCGGATCCGTGCCGACGGCGAGCGGGCTGAACCGGGTCGGCGCCGTGGACTCCACGGTGGCCTGCGGCGGCCTGCGCTCCGTGCTGAGCGCCACGACGGCATTCGGACTGGTGCACTGCTGCGCCCCGGGCATACCGTTGCGGATGCTGAAGGATGCGGGCGCACGAGCGGTCGCGTTCGACCTGAGCCTGCTGCGGCGGGGCGAGGAGGAGGGACTGGCCGAGGTGGTCGAGGCGGGCCTGGGCGTCCTGGCCGGGGTTCTGCAGATCCCGGAACGCTCGGCCCCGGGCGGATGGCCCCCGGCAGGCGAGCTCGCGTCGGACGTGATCGGCTTGTGGCACCGGATGGGGATCCCGCCCGCCGGGCTTGACCGGCAGGTTGTACTCGCCCCGGCCTGCGGCCTGGCCGGCACCTCGCCCGCCGGCGCCCGGGCGGCCCTTGCCCGCTGCCGCGAGGCGGCGCGGCTGCTGCCCGAGCTGATCGAGGAGCGAACACCATGAGCGAGCCGGCCGCCGGCGCGGCGGCCGGTACCGGGGCAGCCACGGCGCAGGCGGCGGCGAGCGAGCCCGCCCCGCCCCGGGCGCGGCACCGGCACGCCGACCTCGCGGTGGAAATCACCGAGCACAACCACCGCTACCACGTGCTCGACGCGCCCGTCATCTCCGATGCGCAGTACGACGCGCTCATGCGCGAGCTGCGCGAGATCGAGGACCGGTACCCGGAGCTGCGCACGCCGGACTCCCCGACCCAGAAGGTCGGCGACGTGATCTCCACCGACTTCGCCGCGGTGGAGCACCTGGAGCGGCTGCTGAGCCTGGACAACGCGTTCTCCCCCGAGGAACTTGACGCCTGGGCCGCGCGGGTCGAGCGGCTGGCGGACTCGGGCCAGGTCGGGCCCTACCTGTGCGAGCTGAAGATCGACGGCCTGGCGGTGGCGCTGGTGTACCGGGACGGTCGGCTGGTCCGCGCGGCGACCCGGGGTGACGGGATGACCGGCGAGGACGTCACGCACAATATCCGGACGATCTCGGCCGCCCCGGCCCGGCTGGCCGGGGCAGGCTGGCCGGAAGTCCTGGAGGTGCGCGCCGAGGTGTACCTGCCGGTGACCGCGTTCGGCGAGCTGAACGAGCGGCAGGCCGCGGCGGGCAAGCCGTTGTACGTGAACCCGCGGAATACCGCAGCCGGATCGCTGCGGCAGAAGGACCCGCGGGTCACCGCCACAAGGCCGCTCAGCATGATCGTGCACGGTCTGGCGGTGCCCGGCTCCGGCTCGGCCGACAGCGGCATGCCGGGGCCTGACGACGAGGCGGTGCCCAGCAGCGTGCCGTCCACCCAGTCGGGCTGGTATGAGCTGCTGCGCGAGTGGGGGCTGCCAGTCAGCGACGCTTACCGGGTCGTCAGCGGCCTGGACGCAGTCCGCGGGTACATCGACTACTACGCCGAGCACCGGCACGACCCGCCGTATGAGATCGACGGTGTGGTCGTCAAGCTCGACCGCCTTGAGGTGCAGCGACAGCTCGGCGCGACAAGCAGGGCGCCGCGCTGGGCGATCGCGTACAAGTACCCGCCCGAGGAGGTGACCACCCGGCTGCTCGACATCCGCGTCAACGTCGGGCGCACCGGCCGGGTCACGCCGCAGGCGGTGATGGAGCCGGTCAAGGTCAGCGGCTCGACCGTGGACCGGGCGACGCTGCACAATGCCGACGAGCTGGCCCGCAAGGGCGTGCTGATCGGCGACATGGTCGTGCTGCGCAAGGCCGGAGACGTGATTCCCGAGGTGGTCGGGCCGGTCGCGGAGCTGCGTTCCGGCTCGGAGCGCGCGTTCGAGTTCCCCGCGCGCTGTCCCGCCTGCGCCACGCCGCTGGTGCGCGAGTGCACCGAAAGCGGAAAGGCCGGCGTGGACTGGCGCTGCCGCAACGCCCGTTCCTGCCCGGCCCAGCTCCGTGAGCGGCTGTTCCACCTGGCCGGCCGCGGTGCGCTGGACATCGAGGTGCTCGGCTACGAGGCTGTCATGGCGCTGCTCGACTGCGGCCTGGTGACCGACGAGGGCGATGTGTTCTCGCTGACCGCCGACGAGCTGTCCGGCTGCGCGTTCTTTGTGAACGCGCGCGGCGGCCTGACCGTGAACGCCGTCAAGCTGCTGCGCAACCTCGATGAGGCGCGGCAGCGGCCGCTGTGGCGGATCCTGGTCGCGCTGTCGATCCGCCATGTCGGGCCTACCGCGGCCCGCGCCCTCGCCGCGGCGTTCGGGTCGGTCGACGCGATCGCGGCGGCCTCCCCCGAGCAGCTCGTGGAAGTCGAGGACATCGGCCCGACGATCGCAGCCTCGCTGCGGGACTGGTTCACCGTGGACTGGCACGGCGCGATCGTGGACAAGTGGCGCGCGGCGGGGGTCGAGATGGGCACGGCGCAGCCCAGACCCGGCGGGGAGCGGGCCGGCGGCGGGCGCGTCACCGGCGCGTCGCCCGGGCCCGGCCCGCTGGCCGGGGTTACCGTGGTGATCACTGGCACGCTCTCCGGGCGTACCAGGGACGAGGCCGCCGACGAGGTGACCAGCCAGGGAGGCAGGGTGGCCGGCTCGGTGTCGAAGAAGACCGATTTCGTGGTGGCGGGCGCCACCCCGGGCGCCAAGTATGAGCGGGCGCTCGCCCTGGGCATCCCCGTGCTGGACGAGGAGGGATTTGGCATGCTGCTCGACCGGGGACCGGATGCGGCGCGCGAATCCGCCGACTCGCCCGATATCCGTGCCTGAGCGCCTGACGTGCGGCACGCTGTAAGGACGCAATCGCGTGAGGTGAGGTGGTGATACGGTGCACCGGCCCCGGGCTACGGCCCGTGACTGAATAGTAGCCCAATGACTACGTCCGGCGTGTTGTAACGGATAGTATGCAATTGGATTCGGGAAGTACGATTTTCGCCGTACGCTTCTCCGGAGCGCGGAGGGACACGCGGCGCAATCGATTGCACCGATGAGGACGGCCCATGAAGGATCCGAACGACACCAGGGACATCGGCCCGCGCGTCGGCTCGCCGCTGTGGATCCACATGACTTCGGTAACCGTGGCGGGCGCAGCCGTCTTCGCCTGGGCAGTGACGAACCTGTCCGGCCTTGCCGGGCTCGTCCGGCACCCGCTGTTCTGGGTGATCGCCGCCCTGGTGGCGGTGGGCGAGATCCGGCCGATCGTGACTCCGGGCAGGTCCGGCCTGGAGTCCCCGGTCGCGTCACTCACGTTCGGCTTCGCCGCCCTGCTGTACTGGGGATTCCCGGTGGCCATCCTGTTGCGGGTCACGTCCGGCCTGGCCGTGGGGCTTGTTCAGCGCAAGGCACCGCAGCGGACCGCCTTCAACGCGGCCCAGACGACGCTGGGCATGGCAGCCGCCGGGCTTGCCCTGGCGATCACCGGCCTGCACCCCGCGCCTGCCCGGCCGCTGGTGCCCTCGGGAGCCGACCTGCCCAGCGTGCTGCTGGCAGGCGCGGCCTGCTTCGCGGTGAGCTTCCTGCTCGTCGGCGTTGCGATAGCGCGTCACTCGCGGGCGCCGCTGCTGCGCACCCTGCGCGTCGCGCTCCCGTTCCAGGCCCTGGTGAACCTGGTCCTGATCGCGGCGGCGCCGCTGGTCGCCGTGGTGATGGGAGCCGATTCGGCGTGGCTGGTGCTGCTGTTCGCGTTCCCGCTCGCCGCCATCTACATGAACGCGGCCATGTCGGTGCAGCGTGAGCACCAGGCTCACCACGACGAGCTGACCGGCTTGTCCAACCGCAAGCTGCTCATCCGGCAGACCGGCGAGGCGCTGGCCGATGCGAGCAGGTCCGGCAGCAGGGCCGGGTTCCTGCTGCTGGACCTGGACCGGTTCAAGGAGGTCAACGACACCCTCGGCCACCCGGTCGGTGACCGCCTGCTGCGGATCGTCGCGCACCGGCTCACCCACAGCGTCCGGCCCGGTGACCTCGTCGCCCGCCTCGGCGGCGACGAGTTCGCGGTGCTGCTGCCCTCGGTGCGGGAGGTCGGCGCCGCCCGCGAGGTGGCCACCCGGCTGCGCGCGGCCCTCTGCGAGCCGATCCGGCTCGAGGGCATGTCGTTCGATATCGAGGCGAGCGTCGGTATCGCGCTGTACCCGGACGATGCGACCGGGTTCGAGTTGCTGATGCAGCACGCCGACGTCGCCATGTACCTGGCGAAGGAACGCCGCAGCGGGGTGGAGAGGTACGTGGCCGATTCCGACCGCAACTCTCCGGCGCGCCTCGCGCTGCTCGGCGACCTGCGCCGGGGCATGGACCGCCACGAGCTCGAGCTGCACTACCAGCCGAAGGTGAGCCTGGAGAGCGGCCTGACCGCCGGGATGGAGGCACTGGTCCGCTGGCAGCACCCGGTCCGCGGGCTGATGACGCCCGAGGAGTTCATCCCCCTGGTCGAGCAGTCCTACCTGATGCGGGATCTCACCTTCCAGGTAGTGGACCGGACGCTCGCCCAGGCCGCGGCCTGGCGCCGGGACGGCCTGCCGGTCCAGGTGTCCCTGAACGTGGCGGCGCGTGACCTGCTCGACACCGGCCTGGCCGAGACGATCGGCCGCGGACTGCAACGTCACGACCTGCCCCCCGAAGCGCTGCTGCTCGAGATCAACGAGCGGGTGCTGACCAGCGAGCCGGCCTATGCCGTGGCAGCGGTGGAGGCTCTCGCCGCGCTGGGGGTGGCGCTGAGCCTCGATGATTTCGGGACCGGCTACTCGTCGCTGGTCCGGCTCAAGCGGCTGCCGGTGAGCGAGGTGAAGATCGACTCGTCGTTCATCTCCAGGATGCTGGTGTCGTCGGACGACGAGGTGATCGTCCAGTCGATCGTGGACCTTGTCCGGGCGCTGGACATCTACTCGGTGGCCGAGGGCGTGGAATCGGCGGAGACAGCGACCGCCCTGCGGATCATGGGCTGCAAGGCGGCGCAGGGCTGGCATTTCAGCAAGCCGCTCACCCCGGCGTCGGCCACGGCCTGGCTGTTCGAGCATGGCGTGGCGAGCCGGTGGGCGGCTCCGCTTCCGTCCGCGCACCGCGCCGTCAGCATGCCCGCTTCGGGCGCGCCGCCCGGCGGCCCGGTCGCGCCGCCCGCTGGCGCGCCCGCCCCGGGGGTGCCGCCACCCGTCCCGCCCCCCGCAGGACCGCCCGCCGGAGTCCCGGCAGCCGGCCACGCGCTGTCGCCACGGGTCGGCCAGCCCTGCGGCCGCCCGCTGGGGCCTCCCGCAGGCCTGCCCGCGTCCGGCCTGTCGTCGTTATGGCGGCAAGCGGTCAATGGCTTCGGGGCGCCTGGGTAGGGTCGCTAGGCTTACCCACATGACCATCACGAGGGACGAGGTCGCTCACCTGGCCAGGCTGTCGCGGCTAGCGCTGAGCGAGCAGGAACTCGACCACTACGCAGATCAGCTTGACGTGATAATCGGGGCGATGGAGCGGGTGCAGGAGGTGGCCGCCGAGGGCATCCCCCCGGCCACGCACGCATCGCCGCTGACCAACGTGTTCCGCGATGACGTCGTCGTGCCGCCGATAGGCGCGGCCGCCGCGCTCGACCAGGCACCCGCATCCGAGCTGGGCCGGTTCCGGGTTCCCCGGATCCTGGCCGAGGACTGAGCGATGGCCGGTGCCGGTGAGTCAGCGCTCAGCGAGCTGACTCAGATGACGGCGGCCGAGCCTGCCGCCGGCCCGCAGCCGGAGGGACCCGGCGATGACTGACCTCGCGGCGCTCGTCCCCTACGACGAGGCCGTCTCCCGCTATGACCCGGTCATCGGCCTGGAGACCCATGTCGAGCTGGGCACGGCTTCGAAGATGTTCTGCGGCTCCCCGACGGAGTTCGGCGCCGAGCCGAACTCGTGCGTCTGCCCGGTGTGCCTCGGGCTGCCCGGGTCGCTGCCGGTGGTGAACCGCGCGGCGATCGAGTACACGATCAGGATCGGCCTGGCGCTGAACTGCGCGATCGCCTCCTGGTGCCGGTTCGCCCGGAAGAACTACTTCTACCCGGACATGCCGAAGAATTACCAGATCTCCCAGTATGACGAGCCGCTGTGCACGGAGGGCTGGCTGGACGTCCCGGTCGGCGAGACTCAGGTGCGCGTGGGCATCGAGCGCGTCCACCTGGAGGAGGACACCGGCAAGTCGCTGCACGTCGGCGGCGCTACCGGGCGGATCCACGGGGCGGAGTACTCGCTGGTGGACTACAACCGCGCCGGGATCCCGCTGGTGGAGGTGGTCACCAAGCCGGTAGCGGGCACCGGCGCGCTGGCGCCGGCGCTGGCCCGCGCCTACGTCACCGAGCTGCGTGACGTGCTGCGCGCACTGGGCGTCTCCGACGTGCGGATGGAGGAGGGCTCGCTGCGCTGCGACGTCAACACCTCGATCACACCGCGCGGCTGCGGCACCTGGGGGACCAGGACCGAGACCAAGAACGTCAACTCGCTGCGCTCGGTCGAGCGCGCGGTCCGGTTCGAGATCGAGCGGCAGGCGGCGGTGCTGGACAGCGGAGGGCGGGTGATGCAGGAGACCCGGCACTTCCACGAGGACGGCGGCGTCACCACCGCGGGCCGCAGCAAGGAGGAGGCGCAGGACTACCGGTACTTCCCCGAGCCGGACCTGGTCCCGGTCGCGCCGTCGCGTGAGTGGGTCGAGCAGATCCGCGCCGCGCTGCCGGAGCTTCCCGCCGCCCGCCGGGCCCGGCTGCAGGCAGAGTGGGGCCTGCCTGCCCTCGACATGGCGGCGCTGCGCAACGCGGGGGCGCTCGACCTGGTGGCCGAGACCGTCGCGGCCGGCGCGCGGCCGGCGCAGGCGCGCAACTGGTGGCTCGGCGAACTGTCCCGCCGGGCGAACGAGTCAGGTATCGAGCTGGCCGCCCTGCCCGTGACCGCGGGCCAGGTGGCCCGGGTCAGTGCGCTGGTCGCGTCCGGGGAGCTCAACGACAGGCTGGCCAGGCTGGTGCTTGACGGCGTGCTGGCCGGCGAGGGTTCGCCCGACCAGATCGTCGCGGCCCGCGGCCTGGCGGTGGTAAGCGACGACGGCGCGCTCCTCGACGCCGTCGACTCGGCTATCGCCGCCAACCCGCAGATCGCCGACAAGGTCCGTTCCGGTAAGTCAGCCGCGGCAGGCGCCCTGGTCGGCGCGGTCATGAAGGAGACCGGCGGCCGGGCGGACGCCAGCCGTGCCCGCGAGCTGATCCTCCGCCGCCTGACTCCCTCGTAGCTGTCTGGGTCATCCGGGACCGGGGAGCGTCAGGTACGCGGGTCCGGGTCCCGCGTCATCCCGGGTCCGTCCCCCATCCCAGCGAAGTTGTCTCCCGGTCTACTCTCATCCTCAATCGAAGCGTGACCTTGCGCACGTACAGTGAATGCACATCGCTGATTGCCAGACCGCGCCTGGTATGCCGGCCATCCCCGCAGCGCCTGGCGGAAATACGAACTGGCGATCCCGAGTCGCAGCGCCGCGCCTCGTGATAGGGCCCGCACCCGGCCGACCTGGTCGGCAAGGCTCGATGCCGGCCCGTGAACGAGGTAAAGAGGAGGCCCTGGTGCGGTCGGATGGATCCGGCGGCGCGGAGTGAGCCTGGCCATCCTGGCGGGAGCGGCCGGGGCTCTGCTGGCTGTCGCCGCGGCGGCAGGCCTGTGGCGTGAGTCGACTCGCCGCGAGCCGTCCGTCCGGAACGCATACCGGGCGTTCGCCGCCGCGGCGCTCCTGTGGGGCGCTGGCTTCGTTGCCTCGGAAGGAATGGCGGCGACTGGCACCGGAACCTCGCTGACCTTCGCCGACCTGCTCACCCTGCTGGCCTTGCCGGCCGTGGCGGTCGGGTTGTTCGGGCTGGCGAGGGCGCGCAGGGCGGCGGACCGCGACGACTGGCCGGAGCCTCACGCGATGGCTCGCGGAGCGGCGGCATGGCTCGCCGACGCCTGCCTGATGGCCGCCGCCCTGTTCGTCATCGACTGGATAGCCCTGTTTGGGGCCGAGTACCGCAGGATCGGCGAATCCGCCGGCGCCTTCACGCTCCAGGCGATCCATCCGATCGCCGACCTGATCGCGCTCGGCGTGCTGCTGGGGGCCGCGGTGCGCGCCGGGCGGACGGGGCTGGCGCCATACCTGGCCCTGCTGGCTGTTGCCGTGGGCGACTCGCTCGCGGTCGGAGCCCGGATCAGCGACTCCCAGCCCGGCGTCTGGGCAGTGATCTTCCTGCTTGCCGGGTTCTGGCTGCTGGCCGTGGCCTCTGTGGTCAAGGCCGCCCGGCAGGCACCGCCACGGCGTCAGCCGGGCCGGCCTGAGCCGGCCGGCCTGCCGGGGGCAACGCTGGCGGCCGCGCTGGCGGCTGCCGTCGCCGCGGTGGTGATGATCGCCTGGGCGCTGAGCGGCGGATCGTTCGCCGAGCCCGCCGTCACAGTGAGCTGGGGAGTAGCCGCGCTCGCCCTGGCCGCCAGGATCGCCGATCTGCTGCGGCGGGAGCGCGCGGCGACCGCGATCTCGGAGAAATCGGAGCACAGGTTCCGGGAACTGGCTGACCGCACCAGCGACGTCGTCCTGCTCTGCGATAGTGACGGGATCATCAGGTACGCGAGCCCGGCCGTCGGGGAGTACGGTTACACCTCGGCCGAGCTCGACGGCAAGTCGCTGGCTGAGCTAGTGCATCCGGAAGACCGGGCCGCCGGCGTCAGGACCATCCGCGCAGCAGGCGCCGGGCGGGGTCCTGGCAGGTTCCCGTGCCGGGTCCGGTCGGCGGACGGCACCTGGCGCCATGTCGAGTCCACCGTGTCCCGCTACCGGAAGGGCACCCCGGACCGGCTGCTCATTACCGCTCGCGACGTCAGCGACCAGATAGCGCTGCGCAGGCAGGTGACGTATCTCACCTACCACGACGGGCTCACCGGCCTGCCCAACCGGGCGTACGTGGAGGACCGCGCCAAGGACTCGATCGACCGCGCCAGCGCTGCCGAGCCGGGCCGCCCGCCGGCGCAGGCCGGGGCGGTCTTCATCGACCTGGACGGCTTTACCGAGGTCAATGACTCCGTCGGGCACGGCGCGGGCGACCTGCTGCTGGCCCAGGCCGCCCGCCGCCTGCGCGCGGCCGTGCCGCCGGAGAATACGGTCGCCCGCTGGGGCGGGGACGAGTTCGCGGTACTGGTGGAGACCGCGGCGAGCGCACCCGAGATCGTTGAGATCGCGGAACGGCTCGTCGGGGTCATCGCCGCCGAGCCGTTCCAGGTGGCCGACCGGGAGATATCCCTGACGGCGAGCATCGGCGTGGCACTGGCGGGCGGCGGGGCGCCCGGGCACCTGCTGCGCAATGCCGACGTAGCCGTCTCGCGGGCGAAGGAATCGGGCGGCGGCCGGGTGGAGGTCTTCGCCGCGCACATGCATGCCGACGTCATGCGCAGGCTGGAGATGGCCAGCGATCTGCGTGCCGCGATCACGGCGGGCAAGCTGGACCTGGAGTATCAGCCTGTCGTCGACTTCACCACGTCCCGCCTCATCGGGGTGGAGGCGCTTGTGCGCTGGTCCCGCCGGGGCCAGGGGGTTCCGCCCGCCGAGTTCCTGAGGGTGGCCGAGGACTCCGGGCTCGTCGTCCCGCTCGGTGAGCAGGTCCTGCGTGAGGCATGCGCCCAGGCCGCTGCCTGGAGCGGTGCCGGCTGGACGATCGGCGTCTCGGTGAACTTCTCGCTGCGCCAGGTCACCGCGGCCAACTTCGCGGCGTCCGTGCTGGCCGTGCTCGACCAGACCGGCCTGCCACCCGCTGCGCTCACCCTGGAGGTCGCCGAGCGCGTCCTGATCGAGGGCGCCGGGCCGATGGCCGACGGCCTGGCCGAACTGCGTCGCCATGGTGCGCGGCTGGCCATCGACGACTTCGGCACGGGATACGCCTCGCTCGCCTACCTCAGGCAGCTCGCCGTGGACATCATAAAGATCGATCCCTCCTTCGTGGCCGGCCTGGGCGCCGATGCCGCCCTGGCCATGCTGACCCGTACGATCATCCAGGTAGGCCACGACCTTGGCATCGAGGTCGTGGCGGAGGGGATCGAGCGGCCGGAGCAGCTGGAGCTGCTGCGCGAGATGGGCTGCGGGCTCGGACAGGGATACCTCATCGCCAGGCCGATGGATGCCCGCGGCATCGAGGCCCTGGTCGGCAGCGGGTGGCCTGGCGGCGGGATCGGCGGCGACCCTGCCGCCCTGGCACAGGCAGCCGCGGATCGCGGGCCGCCGTTCCTGCCCGACGCGGGGCGAGCCTCCGATCCCGCCCTGGATCCCGGCGAGGCCGCCGCGTCCGCCGCGTCCGCCGCCTCCGCCTCCGCGCCGGCAAAGTGACGCCAGATTAGCCCCGGGAATGAGGCGGCCCGAGTGACGCGGGGCCGGAGGACCGTTATGTGAAGTTCTTCACAAGCATCGCCTAAACTTGGCGCTGACCGCCGCCGCCGGAAAGGGCTAACGTGTCAGAGCCGATCATTCTTATCGCCGAAGAACTCTCGCCGGCCGCGATCACGCAGCTGGAGTCCGGTTTCGAGATCCGCTACGTCGAGGGAGCGGACCGGGCACGGCTGCTGCCGGCCCTCGCCGACGCCCACGCGGTGATCATCCGCAGCGCCACCACCATCGACGCCGAGGCTCTCCAGCACGCGCCGAAGCTGCGTGTGGTCGCCCGGGCCGGCGTTGGCCTGGACAACGTCGACGTCGAGGCGGCAACCAGGGCCGGCGTCATGGTCGTCAATGCCCCGACCTCCAACATTGTCAGTGCCGCCGAGCACACCGTCGCGCTGCTGCTCTCGATCGCGCGGAACGTGCCTCAGGCCATGGCCTCGCTGCAGGCCGGGCAATGGAAGCGCGCCGCCTTCACCGGTGTGGAACTGCAGGACAAGGTGACCGGCATTCTCGGTCTGGGCAGGGTCGGGATTCTCGTCGCCCAGCGACTCGCGGCATTCGGCATGACGGTGATCGCTCATGACCCGTACGTGCCGCCGGCGCGCGCGGCCGGGCTGGGCGTCCGGCTGGTGAGCCTGGAGGAGTTCCTCGCCGAGTCCGACTTCATCAGCGTGCATCTGCCGAAGAACGCCGAGACAGTGGGGCTCATCGCGGACCGGCAGTTGAGCATGGTGAAGCCCGGGGTGCGCATCATCAACGCGGCTCGCGGCGGCATCGTGGACGAAGACGCGCTCGTCAGGGCGCTGACCGACGGCCGGGTGGCCGGCGCCGCGCTTGACGTGTACGCCAGCGAGCCGTGCACCGACAGCCCTCTGTTCGGCCTGCCCAATGTGGTGGTCACCCCGCACCTGGGGGCGAGCACCCACGAGGCGCAGGAGAAGGCCGGTACCCAGGTGGCCCGGTCGGTCCGGCTTGCGCTCGCGGGCGAGTTCGTCCCGGACGCCGTGAACGTCCGGGGCGGCACCGTGGACGAGTCCATCCGGCCCGGGCTGCCGCTAGCCGAGAAGCTGGGCCGCATTTTCACCGCGGTCGCCGGGGGGATCGCGGCCAGGATCGAGGTAGAGGTCCGCGGCGAGATCGCTGGCCTGGATGTCAGCGTGCTGCAGCTCGCCGCGCTCAAGGGAGTATTCACCGAGATCGTCGAGGACCCGGTCACCTACGTCAACGCGCCGCTGCTGGCCGCGGCTCGCGGTGTGCAGGTCAGCCTGGAGACGGACAAGGACAGCCCGGACTGGCGCAATGTGGTGACCCTGCGCGGCACGCTGCCCGACGGCCAGGCCGTATCGGTCGGCGGAACACTGACCGGCCAGCGTCAGGTCGAGAAGCTGGTCGAGGTCAACGGCTACGACATGGAGATTTCGCCAGCGGACCACATGGCCTTCTTCACCTACTGTGACCGGCCGGGCGTTGTCGGAGTCGTCGGGCAGATCCTGGGCATCCAGGGGATCAACATAGCCGGAATGCAGGTGTGCCCGGACTCAGCGGGTGGCCAGGCACTGATCGTGCTGACCGTGGACTCGGCCCTGCCGTCCGCGGTGGTGGACGAGATCACCTCCTCGATCGGCGCGGTGTCCGGCAGGGCCGTCGACCTCGAGTGCGCAGGCTAAGCTGCGAACCCTGGACTGTGATGTCCGGGTCTGGCAACGGCGCCGCCCGACGAGAGAGGAACCGGGATGACTGTGGGCACCAACAGCGAGATCGCCTTTACGCTCCACCCCGCCACCAACCCAGTTCCGGCAAGGGAACGGGAACGGCTGCTGGCAGATCCCGGGTTCGGCCAGGTCTTCACCGACCACATGGTAACGGCCCAGTGGTCGGCGCAGCGCGGCTGGCACGACGGCATGCTGCAGGCATACGGACCGTTCACGCTCGACCCCGCGACGGCGGTATTCCACTACGCGCAGGAAGTCTTCGAGGGCCTGAAAGCCTACCGGCAGGCGAACGGGCCCATCGTGGCGTTCCGGCCACAGGCCAACGCGGCCAGGTTCAACCGCTCAGCCACCCGGATGGCCATGCCAGAGTTCCCGGAGGACGCGTTCGTCGAGGCTATCGAGCTGCTGGTGGCACAGGACCGGGAGTGGGTCCCGGCAAGAGAGGGCTACAGCCTGTACCTGCGGCCATTCATGATCGCGACTCATCGGGGCCTCGGCGTGAATAAGCCCTCGCAGTCCTGCATGTTCGCGCTGATAGCATCCCCCGCCTCCTCCTACTTCGAGGGTGACCTCCGGCCCGTCTCGGTGTGGCTGTCTCACGAGTACACCAGGGCCGCTCCTGGCGGAACCGGCGCGGCCAAGACCGGCGGCAACTACGCCGCGGCGTTCGCCGGGCAGTTGCAGGCCCTCGACAACGGCTGCGATCAGGTGGTCTGGCTTGATGCCGCGCACAGACGCTGGGTCGAGGAAATGGGCGGCATGAACCTGTTCTTTGTTTATGGCTCCGGGCCCGACGTGCGCATCATGACCCCGGAGCTGACCGGGACGCTGCTGCCCGGCATAACAAGAGACTCGCTGCTCACACTGGCCCCAGAGCTCGGCATCCCGGCATCGGAGGGAAAGATCTCCGTGGACGAATGGCGCCGGGGGTGCGCTTCCGGCGAGATCACTGAGGTGTTCGCCTGCGGCACCGCCGCGGTCATCACCCCGGTCGGCACGATCAAGAGCTGGACCGGGAACTGGACGGTCCGTGACGGCACCCCCGGCCCGGTCACCATGCGGCTGCGCGAGGAACTGCTCGGCATCCAGTTCGGTCACCTTGACGACCCGCACGGCTGGGTTCACAAGATCATCTGATGACCGGGGGGCGCCGGCCGGCCGCGAGCGCCGCCGTCACGACCTTCGCCACGCCCGTCAGGCTGCGCCACGCCCGCCTGGCAGTGCTGGCGTACTTCGGCGTGCTGGGCCTGGTCGACGGCGTGTGGCTGTCCAGGATTCCGGCGGTCAAGCAGAACCTGGGCCTCAGCGATGGACTGCTCGGCGTGGCCCTGCTCGCCGCGCCGACGGGGCTGGTGCTTGTCGCGGCGTTCGCGGACCGGCTGATCGACAGGTTCGGCAGCGCCCGGCCGACCGTGGCGGGCGCGGTAGCCGTCTGTCTGCTGACGGTCTCGCTCGGGCTGGCCGGCAGCCTGAGCGTGCTGATGATAGCGCTGCTGTGCTACGGCTTGGCGAGCGGCCTGCTGGACGTGGCGATGAACGCGCAGGCGGTACGCGTCGAACGGGAGTACCGGCGACCGCTGATCAACTCGTTCCATGCCTGCTACAGCTTCGGCGGGCTGCTCGGTGCTCTGCTGGGAGGACTGTTCGCCTGGGAGGGCATCGGCCCGGCACCGACGTTCGCCGCGGTCGGCGTGCCCCTGGCCGCGCTTGCCGTAGCGTCGCGGCGCGGGCTGCTGCGCGGGACCGAATCCGCGGGGGAGCAGGGGCCAGGACAGCAGGACACGGACCTGGCGGGCCAGGACATGCCGGGGCGGGCAGCCGCTCCGGGTTCCGGCAAGGCCGCGGCCCTGCGGATCGCCGCCCTGGGCCTGCTAGCCCTGTGCTCCCTGCTCGGTGAGGGAGCAGCGGGCAGTTGGAGCGCGGTCTACCTGCGCGACAGCCTGGGCACCTCCGCGGCCTTCGCGGCCCTGGGATATGCCGCGTTCTCAGTCACCATGGCAGCGGGGCGGCTGTTCGGTGACCGGCTGGCGGCCAGGTTCGGCCCGGCCCGGCTGGTCAGCGGGTGCGGCCTGGTGGCCGCCGCCGGCCTGGCGGGGGCGCTGATCGAGGCCGGCCCGGCCGCCGGGCTGATCGGGTTCGCGCTATTCGGCGCCGGGTTGTCGAGCACGTTCCCGCAGTTGCTTTCGGCGGCTGGCAACGTCGAGACCAGGCGTTCAGCTGGGATCGCCCGGGTGGCGGGGGCCGGCTACCTGGGCCTACTCGGCGGGCCGGTGCTGATCGGTGGCTGCGCGAGCCTGATCGGGCTGCGGCTGGCGCTCGGGATCCCGGTGGTCCTGATGCTGTTCGTAGCCGCAGGCGGCCGGGCCGCGGGCAGGCCGCGGCCGGCCCCGCGGGACGCGGCCTCGCCAACCCGGGCCTGACGACTTGGCCTGCCGGAGGCGATCAGGGCTCGCGCGCGCGGTCCGGCCGCCGCGGTCACCCGCGGGAAAACAGTTCACCGGGGGGCTCGCGCCCCGCGGCCGGCAAGAACGTGTCGGCCGGAACCGGTGCGCGGGCCAGGACGAGGTACTGGGCGCCCGCCGACCGCACTCCCGGGACGCCCTGGTCGGCCAGGCGCTGGAGGCGAGCGTTCAGCCTGATGGCGAACCGCCCGGACGCTACGGGCAGACCGAACATCGTGAACGGCCCGAACCCGAACGTGGACCGTCGCTGCAATTCCAGCCCGGCCGCGTTCAGGATCCTGTCGAATTCAGCCATCCGGTGCGCGCTGACCGCGGCTTGTTCCGCCGTTGGCCGCAACATTCCGGCGGAATGGAGCAGTGACTTAGCCGCCAGGCGGGCGGGGGCCAGTGCCGGGGCGTGCCTGGGATCGAGCAGCAACGCGAGCCGGCGGGAGTTGTCGGCATTCAGGATCAGGTAGCCGCCCGGCCGGAGCACACGGGCCATCTCGGCGACGGCCAGCGGGGCGGAGCGAAGCCAGGGAATCACGCCCAGCGCTACCACCAGGGCAAACTCCCGGTCAGCGAAGGGGAGGTGATGGGCGTCAGCCAGCACGAGGCGCTCTCGTGACGTGAGGTCGGCGGCCCGCTTCCGGGCGATATCGAACATCCGGCGCGAGGTGTCGGCCGTATGCACGACGAACTCGCGCTGCGCGAGGGCAGCCGTCATGAAGCCAGTGCCCGGGCCGACCTCGAGAACCTGCGAGCGCGCCGGCAGCTCGAGCCCGTCGATCCAGTCGAGAGCCCGTGCCTGGCGGTGCTGCTGGATCACCGTGAAGAGGTCGGAATAAATGGGACCCCCCTTCTTCTCCTGATCCGCAAAACGGATCGCGTATCAGGAGAAGTGTATCCCGGCAACCCGCGAACATTTGGCCGGCATCATCCGGGGGCTAGCTTCCGGATGCTCGCGCATTCGGCCATCCGGGCCGTTGCCGTGGCTTTGCCACAGAATGGCTGGCCGCTGGTCTTAGGTTACCCGGCCACGGGCAGGAATGACCTCGTGGCTTTCATGCTTGTCCAGCGATGCCTGCGCTTGGCACTTAAAGGCCGTGTATTTCCGAAAGGCATACGGAACGCAGCCAGGGCACAAGCAGCCCTTGGAGGGACAATTAGCACCTCGGCGGATCACGAGGCTCGCGGCGGGCGTGCCCGGCGCCGCGGGCCCGAGGCGTCGGCGCGGCGCGCTCTGGCTGTCACCGTGGGCAAGGCCGCGCGCCGCACGGCGCGCGGGCTGCGCCGCGGTGACGGGACGGCGATTCCCGCCGTCGCGGCGCTGGCCATCGACTCAGGTCTGCTGGCCGGCCTTGCAGCCGAGATCCCGCACGGGAGCGTGACCGTGACCGGCACGAACGGGAAGAGCACGACGTGCCGCATGCTCGCCGCGATGATGCGCGCGTCCGGCCTGCACCCGGTACCCAGCCACGAGAGCTCCCGCCAGCCCGCCGGGCCCGCCGGCCTGGTGACCGCCCTGCTGGCCGGCGCCGCCGCATCCGGTCACCTGTCCGCGGATGATCGCGTCATCGGCCTGTTCGAGGTGGAAGAGGGGTCGCTCCCGCAGATCCTGCCGCAGGTCAAGCCTGCCACTGCGGTCTTCACCAACGCCTTCCGGGACCAGCGGGACGACCATCTCGAGCCCGACGACCTCACCCGCCGCTGGGAGCAGTGCCTGCGGGGCCTGGCGGACGACACCACGCTGGTGCTCAACGCCGACGATCCGCGCGTGGCCTGCCTGGCCTCGGAATGCGGCAACCCGAGGATCTGGTACGGCCTGGAGGACACCGCACACCGCCGCAGCGGCACCGACCCCACCTCGGATTACCCGCGCTGCCCTCGCTGCACCGGGGGGCTGCGGTACCGCTGCGTGTTCTACGCTCACCTCGGCCACTGGGAGTGCGGTGACTGTGGCCTCGCCCGCCCCGCTCCGCAGGTCCACGCCGCGAAGATCGACCTTATCGGGGCGGCTTCCGCGCGGCTTCAGGTTGTCACGCCGGGCAGCGAGGCGGTACTCGAAGTGCCGCTGCCAGGGCTGTACAACGTCTATAACACGGTGGCTGCGGCGGCTGCCGCGGCCGCTTGCCAGCTCTCGAGCGGCGCGCTGACGGCAGTCGGGAACGTGACCAGCGGCTTTTGCGGCTGGCAACCGGTGAGCCTGGGGAGTCGCGAGGTGCATTTCGCCCTCGTCAAGAACGCTATTGGCTGCACCGAGGTGCTGCGGGCCCTGCTCGGCGACGGGCAGCCCAGGCACATGCTGCTCGCGCTGAGCGACCCGCCGGGCGACCAGCAGCCGGAGGTCTCCTGGATTTGGGATGTCGACTTCGAGTCGCTGCCCGGGCTCGTTCCCTCGGCGGTGCTCTCCGGCAGCCGCGCGGACGACCTCGCCGTGCGGCTGAAGTACGCCAGGTGGCCCGGTGCCGCGGCGGGCGAGGAAGGATCCCGGACAACGGTCGAGCCCGACCCGGTCCGGGCGTTCCAGCTCGCGCTGGCCGCCGCGCCAGCCGGCGAGCCGGTGTGGGTCGTGTCCACCCATCCTGCCCTGCGGCGGTTGCGGAAGTGGCTGATCAGGCGGGGCTGTGTCAGCGCGGCCTGGGGCCGGTAGCCATGGCCATCCGTAAGCTCACGCTGGGCTGCCTTTACCCGGACATCATGAGTGCCCACGGCGACCGCGGCAACGTGGCCGCGATCGTGCGCCGCTGCGGCTGGCGCGGCATCGACACCGAGGTCTGGGAGCTATCCCTCGGCGATCCGGTCGACGCTGACGACCTGGACCTTCTCGTCATCGGCAACGGCGGGGAGCCCCGTCAGCGGCTCGTCGCCCCGGATCTCGCCGAGGTCAAGGGCCCGGGCCTGCGCGAGGCCGTCGCCCAGGGAGCCGCCCTGCTCGCGGTCGGCGGGGGTTACGAGCTCCTCGGGAGGTATTACCAGCCGAGCAGGGGAGTGGAGCTTCCCGGTGCGGGGCTGTTCGACACCTGGGCGATCCGCCACGGCGACGACCTCAGCCCGGCCTGTTCCGCCGTCAGCGGTTCCGCGGCCAGCGGTTCCGCGGCCAGCGGTTCCGCGGCCAGCAGCGGTCCGGCCGGCCGCGTGATCGGCGGCCTGCTGGTCCGCTGGGGCGGCGAGTTCCTCGTCGGATACGAGAACCACAGCGCCCGCACCTACCTCGGCCCCACGGCGCACGCGCTCGGCCATGTGATCACCGGGCACGGCAACAACGGCGACGGGCGCGAGGGCGTCCGCCTGGGCAGCGCCGTGGGAACCTACCTGCGCGGTCCGTGCCTTCCGCGCAACCCCGCGCTCGCCGACTTCCTGATTCGCGGGGCGCTGCTGCGCCGTTACGGCGACGCCCGGCTGCAGCCGCTGCCCGACAAGCTCGAGATGCTCGCGCGCCAGACAGCTGTGCGGGGGCTCGGCGCGCCCGCCCGGACATGGCAGAGGAACGGGGCGGCGCGTGCTTTGTGCCGATGGTAAAGGCATTCAAAATTACGCCGTGAATTCCGTGTCCAACGCTCAGGAGCCTGCTGCTCCTACGTTACGGTCCTTTTGACGAGCGATCAGATTCCAGACGGGGAGAAAGCATGCGGGGGAACGGTGACATGCAGGCGCAATGCTGGGAAGAGCGCGATCTTGATGCATTGCTCGCCCAGCGTTTCGGAATGTTTGCCATGGAGGAACTTGCGGAGGAGCTTGAGCGCAAGTACGACGATGTCGTCAGGCTGACGCTGGGCAAGAGCGAGTTGCCGGTTCATCCCGACATTACCGAGGCTATGGTGGCCGCGGCCAGGGACCCGAAGCGGAGCACCCTCGTCTACCCGCTTGGCCTGCCGGCCCTGCGGGAAGCGGTCGCCGACTATGAGGGAGAGGCCTGCGGGCGGCACGTTGCCGCGGAATGCATCGTGATCAGCGTGGGCACGAGCACGATCTTCCGGAACCTGTGCTGCCTGCTGGCGCACGACGGCGGCGAGATCCTGCTGCCCAGGCCCTACTGCCCGCTGTACCTGTACTCCGCGGCCCTGGCCGGGGCGCGGGTGAGCTTCTACGACATCGACCTGGTCACGGGCTGCATCGACTTCTCGTCGCTACGGGCCAGCCTGAGCGGCGCCACTCGCATGGTGGTCCTGAACTCTCCGGGCAGCCCGCTGGGCAACATGCTCACCATGGCCGACCTCAGGCAGGTCGACGAGGCCGTCGACGGCCGGGCGGTGATCGTGAGCGACGAGATATACCGGAACATCTGCTTCGAAGAAGAAGCCCCCAGCATGGGGGCGCTGAGCGACCCGAGGTCGCCGGTCGTGGTGACCAACGCGTTCTCGAAGGGTTTCCGCATGTACGCCCGCCGGGTCGGATACGCGGTCGTCCCGGCCGAGTTCACGCATCCACTGGCCACGATGGCCGATCACACGCTGCTGACGACCGATCCGGTGCCGCAGTACGGGGCGGTCGAAGCGCTCCGTCACCTGGACGAGGTGGATGCCCTGCGGAACCTGTACGCGGGCCGGCGCGACTATGCGGTGAAGCGGCTCAGCGGGGTGGAGAGCGTGCGCCCGATCCGGGCCGAGGGCAGTTTCTACCTGACCGTCGACGTGGCCTCCTACCTGGGGGACCATGAATCCGACCGGACTCTGGCCGAGGCGATCCTGACCGCCACGCATGTTGCGACCGTGCCGGGCAGTGATTTCGGGCTGCCCGGAACGCTCCGCCTCTCTTACTCCGCCGCGCAGTTCGAGGATGGGCTCGACAGGCTGGCGAGGTACTTCGAAGACCAGGTGCGACAATGAGTGACGGGAGTGACCTGCTGTCGCCGAGGCCGGGAAGGAGCGGAGCGCGGTGGACGACAACGAGATCCTCGGGCACATCGACGACCTGATCCAGACCGAGCATGAACTTCGAGCCAAGCTGGCTGCGGGTGAGCTGCCGGCTCCCGAGGAACAGGCCCGGCTGAGATCCGCCGAGGCGGCGCTCGACCAGTGCTGGGACCTGCTCCGGCAGCGTCGTGCCCGGCGCGAGTTCGGCGAGGACCCGGCAGAGACGAAACCGCGCCCCGCCCCCGAGGTGGAGGGATACCTGCAGTAGGGGCGTGCCGGCCCGGGGGACGACCCCCCGGAGCCCCCCGCATCAGTGCCGCCCCGGGGGGACGACCCCCGGCGCTTCCCGCATCAGTAGGCTCTGAGGCGTGCGCATCGCAAGGTTCGCCCACGGCGGCGAGGTGAGCTACGGGATCGTGGAGGACGTCCAGCCAGACGGCTCCGAGGGTGCAGGCCTGGGTGCGGACAGCGACGGGCTGGTGGTGGCCGAGCTGATCGGGCACCCGTTCGGGATCGGGTCAGAGTCGGTGCGGCTGACTGGGTCTCGGTACCCGCTGGCTGACGTGCGGCTTCTCGCGCCCGTTCTGCCCAGCAAGGTGGTCGCGATCGGCAAGAACTACGCCGACCACGCGCGGGAGATGGGCGGCGAGCAGCCGTCCGAGCCGGTGATCTTCCTGAAGCCGTCCACCGCGGTCATCGGCCCCCGGGATCCCATCGCGTATCCGGTCCGGCTGTCCGAACGGGTCGACTTCGAGGGCGAGCTTGCCGTGGTCGTCGGCAGGCTCTGCCGGCAGGTGCCCGCGGAGCGGGTGCCCGATGTGATCTTCGGCTACACCTGCGCCAACGACGTCACGGCTCGTGACCTGCAGGCCAGGGACGGGCAGTGGGCACGGGCCAAGGGGTTCGATACGTTCTGCCCGCTCGGGCCGTGGATCGAGACCGACGTCGACCCGGCCAACCTGGAGCTGACCACGATCGTGAACGGCGAGATCCGGCAGAACGCGCGGACTTCGCAGTTGCTACACGATGTGACCGTGCTGATGACCTACGTCAGTGCCGTGATGACGCTGCTGCCCGGTGACGTCCTGCTGACCGGAACTCCGGCCGGTGTCGGCCCGCTCAAGGAGGGCGACGAGGTATCGGTCACGATCGAAGGCATCGGAACGCTGGCCAACGGGGTAATCAACCGTGACTGACCAGATGCCGGCGCGGGTGCGTTTCGCGCCGTCCCCCAGCGGGGACCTGCACGTCGGCAATATCCGCACGGCACTGTTTGACTGGGCCTTCGCCAGGCACACCGGCGGGGTGTTCGTGCTGCGCATCGAGGACACCGACCAGTCCCGGGTGCTGCCCGCCTACATCACCTCGGCGCTGGAGACCTTGCGCTGGCTGAGCCTGGACTGGGATGAGGGACCCGAAGCCGGCGGCCCGTACGGTCCCTACCTGCAGAGCGAGCGAATCGGAATCTACGCGGACTGGATAGCGAAGTTCCTGGCTTCCGGGCACGCCTACTACTGCTACTGCACGCAGGAGGAGGTGGCCCAGCGCCGGGCGGCGGCGCGCGCGGGTGCTGGCGGCCCGAGCGGGTACGACGGGCACTGCCGGTCGCTGGCGCCCGAGCAAGCCGCGGCGCATGAAGCCGAGGGCAGGCGGCCAGTGGTGCGGCTGCGCATGCCCGACGGCTCGACGACGTTCACCGACCTGATCCGGGGCGAGATCACCATCGACAACGCCAACGTGCCGGATTTCGTGCTTGCCCGAGCCGACGGCAGCCCGCTCTACACGCTGGCCGTGGCCGTCGACGACGTGCTAATGAAGATCACTCACATCGTGCGAGGGGATGACCTGCTCTCCTCGACGCCCCGTCAGCTAGCCGTCTACCGGGCGATGGGCGTCGGCGAGCCCGGGTTCCCGCTTTTCGCCCACCTGCCGTTCGTGCTCGGCATCGAGGGCGAGAAACTCAGCAAGCGATATGGGGCCGCGTCCATAAGCTGGTACCGCGACCAGGGGTTCCTGCCGGAGGCGATCTGCAACTACCTGGCCCTGCTCGGCTGGTCGCCAGGGGACAACCGGGAGTCGTTCACCCTCGCAGAGATGGCCGCCGAGTTTGACCTGGCCCAGGTCAACTCCAGCGCCGCCCGGTTCGACGTGCGCAAGCTGGAGGCGATCAACGGCGACAAGATCCGGGAACTCGGCCCGGCCGATTTCGTCCGCCGGATCATCCCGTTCCTGCGGCGGGCCAACCTGGTCGGCGATCCGCCCAGCGCCACCGAGGCAGCGGTGGTCGACGCGGCCGCGCCGCTGATCCAGGGACGCATCTCGAAGCTGACCGAGGCGCCCGGCATGCTGGCCTTCCTGCTGGTGCACGAGGGTGATTTCGCGGTCGATCCCGAGGACGCCGCGAAGGCCCTGGGTCCCGACGCCGCCCCGGTCCTGGAAGCCGCCCGGGGCGCGCTGGCCGACGTGGCGTTCTGGGAATCCGAAGAGATCAGGAACGCTCTGCAGGCAGCGCTGGTCGACGGACTCGGGCTGAAGCCCCGGGCCGCGTTCGCCGGAGCGGTGCGAGTGGCGGTCACCGGACGGCGCGTCGGGCCCCCCCTGTTCGAGTCGATCGAGCTGCTCGGCCGGGACCGGACCCTCGCCCGCCTGGACCAGGCAGCCGAAATGGCCGCCCAGGCCTGAATCCGGCCGCTCGGCCGGTCAGGGCCGGGCGGCCGCGGTGAGGCTGGTCGGGCTGGCCAACCCGGTCCGTCCGGTCCGCTGGTTAACCCCGTCCGCCTGGTTAACCCGTCCGCCTGGTTAACCCGTCCGCCTGGTTAACCCGTCCGCCTGGTTAACCCGTCCGCCTGGTCCGCCCGGTCGGGGCAGAGCGCGGCGGCGTGCGGTGGCCACGGTCCGTCGTGCGTCCCGCCAAGCGATCAACGCTGTCCGCAGGCGCGGCGAGCCAGCTTGCTCGCCGCGGCGCCGTCGGTCACCCACCCCAGGCTCGCAAGAAGATCCGCGAATTGGCCCACAGCTGGCGGTACGTCCCGCACCCCGACAGCCTAACTTGCGGTCCTGGCTGACTTGCGGTCCTGGCCTGGTTCCAGTTTCGCCGCGCGCGCTGGTGCTGCCCGGGACCGGCCGGCCCGGCACGGATCTGTTTGGCCGCCGCGGCCGCACTTCGGCTACACTGCACAGGCGCGCCGGACTTCCCGGTGCGCCCGGGCCGCTGGCCCGATCCCATGGGGTATGGGGTAATTGGCAGCCCGACGGGTTCTGGCCCCGTTAGTCTAGGTTCGAGTCCTGGTACCCCAGCGACGTTGTGAACAGCGCGGATGCCGCCACTGCGGCATCCGCGCCTGGGTGTCTTCGCAGGGCCGGCTTCCCGCCGGCGGGCTGCTCAGATCCGGCGGCGGCGGTAGGAGCGGCCGGGCTCCAGCCCGGTGATGCGCAGCAGGATCAGCAGGACGATGGCTCCGACGATCGACCAGATGATCCCGGTGAAGTGGAACTGGTGGACCGACAGGGTGTGGTATTCAACGAGGTTCGCCACGAACCCGCCGATGAACGATCCGACCACTCCTAGCACGATGGTGCCGAGCAGGCCAATGGGGTCACGGCCCGGAACCAGCAGCCGGGCGACGGCGCCCGCGATGAGCCCGATGATCAGCAGAACGATTATGAACGTCACCATGTGATAGCCACTACCCATGTGGGCAAGACCATGCAAAGAATCTTGTCCTGAATCACAGCTGATTGCCTAAACTTCGGCCGGAAGGCTTATTTTCGGGTGCCGATGGCTGCGATCCGGTCAACGGGCCGCCGTCCGGGCCGGGCCGGCTCCCCGGGCCCGTTCCCCGGCCCGCTCCCGGCCCGGCCGCGCCTAGGACGGCACTGAATAACCCGTGATCCCGGTTCCGGCATTTCTGCCGGCAGTGTGTTCGATGATCTGGGATGATCTTCTCATGCAGGGTAGATCAC
>Ga0335078_10000353_pt1 | contig 73068 bp, 58 predicted proteins | sample Lox_Sample_32_FD_206711 | JGI IMG/M metagenome (GOLD analysis project Ga0335078, IMG submission 206711) | Soil microbial communities from Loxahatchee National Wildlife Refuge, Florida, United States - Lox_Sample_3.2 | ecosystem: Environmental > Terrestrial > Soil > Wetlands | place: USA...
GGAACTCGCCGAAGATTTCACCACCAAGGTGGAAGACGTCCAGGCGAAACTGCTCACTCTAGTGCCCAAGGGCCGCACCGCCCTGCTCGACGCCGTTTACCTCGGACTTACGCACATGCAGAATGCCCGCTATGGCAGAAAGGCCCTGTTCATCGTTTCCGACGGCGGCGATAATCACAGCCGTTATACGGAAGGCGAAGTCAGAGCACAGGCGCGCGAGGCGGACGTTACCATCTATGCGGTCGGAGTGTTCGACCAATATTTTTCCACTCCCGAAGAGGCCGCTGGTCCGCAGTTGCTGGGCGACATTGCTCAGGTTACCGGAGGCGAGAGCTACACGGTGGACAACCCTAATATTCTGCCGGGAATCGCAGCGAGAATTTCCGCTGAACTGCGCCGCCAATATCTGCTTGGATATCGTCCGGAGAACACCCCACGCGACGGCAAATGGCACAAGATCAGGATCAAGCTGAAGCTGCCCAAGGGACTGCCGCCGCTGCTGGTGCGCGCCAAGGCGGGATACTACGCTCCTTCGCGGTAGTCTCCGCGAGGAATCCGCAGATCGCCACGGACGTGGACAGACGAGGTGGATCCTGCCTAAACCTTCCGCAGAAAAAACGGCCCGCGATTTCCGCAGGCCGTCGAGTTGAGAAACGCTAGCTTGCTTACTTTCCGGATTTGCCGTTGACGCTGCCAACTCCGGTGCACGGGTCCCAGCCCTCGCTTGTCCAATACCCCGCGTATGGCCCGCAATATCCAAGGGTAGTGTCGTTGAAGGCGTGGCTGCCGAGATGGTTATAGATTTCGACCAACTCGCTGTACGAAGAATGGTGGAATTTCCCGGCCGAGTTAACAACGCCCGCTAAAGAGGGTGACGCCACGCTGGTGCCGCCGACGATCCACCAGCCCGTAAACCCTTCGTAAGGCACGCTGTCAAATACCCAAACGCCGGTCGTTGGATTCGAGTCAAAGGAAAGGTCCGGCACTCCTCGCGCCGTACCCACGATCGAGGCGATGCCATCCTGGTAGCCGGGGCGCGGCTCAAATTCGCTCACCCCGCCGCCGGTGTCCTCCCAGGCCGTTTCAGCGATAAAACTTCCGGTGAAAGGATTGCGGCTGATGCTGGTGCCGCCGGCCGCCACCACGTTCGGTGAGGTGCTGGGCCAGATGACGCCCGGGCCATCGCCCGCAGAGGCGAAATACACAACTCCGGGAGTGTGAAAATAGACGTCGTACAGCACTTCTTCAGGGAATTCGCTCCCCCCCCAGCTATTGCTGACCTCGCCACCGCCGGCGTGCTTCACCAGGTCAGCAGCTACGAGTTCCGCGGTCAACAGATCGCTATCGTAATTCGAGGCGGCCTCCACCAGAAAGATCTTGGCGTGCGGGGCCATGGCGTGGGCCCATTCGATGTCCAGAGATTCCTCGATTTCCCAACCGCCGGTGGGATCCTGCGCCGGTTGAGTTCCACTGGCGTACACGACCTTGAAGTGGGGTTTGGCCAAGCCGAATTGTGCCGAGAAATACTCCAGATCCGCTTCGGCAGTGGGATCGTCATAAGCGTCCACAATGGCAATTGCGCCATCGCCGCCCGTGGGATTGGCCGTCACTACGTTGGGATTGCAATCCGGAGTAGTGGGCGGCACCAATCCATACAAACATGCTGCCGAAGCCGGCGTTTCATAGAAATAGCCGGCATAGGGCGGCGCGCCGGTTTGGGGGGTATAGCCGTCAGGGACGAAAATTCTCATATTCGTATGTGCCCGCACGCCGATATCAGCCACGGCTTCGGCGTTCGATTTGGGCACGAGGATTTGTCCTTTGCCCTGCTTCCTTTGCGCAGTTGCAGCGCCGCAGAACAGCAGGAAAATTGCAGTCGCAGTCACGAGACACCTGGTTGAGCCAGCCATGCACCTTCCTCCAATCGCAATGTCGTAATTTACGGAATTTTTCCTGGGTGAGACGTTCTAACAGAACAGAGTATGTGCTTACTCAGGCCAATCCGGAGGCTTGTTGCCCGGTCGGTCGTTGGGGGAACGCCGCGCCGGACTTGCCCTCTCAGAGGGTGTCGGGAGTCTAGTATTAATTCTCTAGGGCGGTCAAGATGAAAGAGTTTGCAGTTCTGTGCAAAAAGAGTGCAGTTCTCCGAGCGCACCGCCGGAAAGCCCGCTCCTCCTGGATTTCGAGTGGGCACAAGGGCTTGCACCCGAGCGCGCCCGATCAATAACGAGAGTGGTACGCTTAGGACTTCTCAGCGCGAAACTGCATGTCCCAAGCCCCATCCAACTCCCCGCTCGTGATTGCGATTGACACTGGGGGCACGTTCACTGATTGCGTATGGCGAGAACGTGGACGACTGCGAATGCTGAAGGTCTTTTCTACTCCGCAAGACCCGTCTCTGGCGATAGCTCAAGCGCTGGAGAAGATTGGCGCTCGTAACTCGCTCACCCTGCTGCATGGAACCACCGTCGGCACGAATACTCTCTTGCAGCGCAAAGGCGCACGGGTGGCGTTGGTGACGACCGCCGGCTTTGAAGATGCAATCGAGATCGGCCGCCAGGCGAGGCCAAGACTTTACGACTTTTTCTTTGATCGGGTTGAGCCGCTGGTGCCGTCCCAGCTTCGGTTTGGCCTGAAGGAACGCATGGCCGGCGATGGGGAAGTGTTGCATCCGCCTTCTTCGCAAGGCCTCGCGCAATTAGCCAAGCAAGTCCGGGCTGCGCTTCCGGAGGCAATTGCAGTTTCGCTGCTCTTTTCGTTTGCAAATCCGGCGCATGAAGAGGCAGTCGGCGTTTTTCTGAAGCCCCTGAGAGTACCGATTTCTGTTTCTCACAAAATTCTGCCGGAATTTCGTGAGTACGAACGTGCCAGCACGGTGGTGGTTAATGCCTACTTGCAACCAGTAATGCAGAGATACTTGGAGCGGCTGGCGTCGCGCGTGGCGGAATTGGAAGCATCGGCAGAGAAACCTAAGGCAGCCTCTCGAAAGCGCCAGAGAGAGAAGTCTGCAAAGATTTTTGTGATGCAGTCAAGCGGAGGAATCATGGCGCTTGCGGCGGCCGGGCGCGAACCTGTCCGAACTGTGCTTTCCGGACCAGCCGGCGGAGTAGTCGGGGCTGCGGCGGCGGCGCAGCGCAGCGGTTTTCACCGGGTGATCTCTTTTGATATGGGCGGCACCTCCACCGATGTGGCGCTGGTTGATGGCGAGATCCGTCCCGGCGCCCAGGGCGAGATTGCGGGATTCCCGATTGGCGTTCCCATGCTCGACATTCACACCGTCGGTGCGGGCGGCGGCTCGATTGCCCGCTTCGACACCGCCGGCGCGCTACGCGTGGGGCCAGAATCGGCTGGGGCCGATCCCGGTCCGATCTGCTACGGACGAGGCACGCAGCCTACGGTCACGGACGCGAATTTAATTCTTGGGAGACTGCAGGCGGATCGTTTTCTGGGAGGCGAATTCCTGCTTGATGCGGAACTTGCGCTCCGCGTGGTGGCGCAATGGTTGAAAGAGCGCGGTGCGAAGCTGAGTGTCGAGCAGTTCGCGGCCGGCGTAGTTCGGGTGGTGAATGCAGCGATGGAGAAGGCCATCCGTGTGGTTTCCGTCGAGCGTGGGTATGATCCTCGGGAGTTTGTTCTGGTGGCTTTCGGCGGCGCAGGCGGACTTCATGCTTGCGAGTTGGCACAGGCGTTAGGCATTCCACGCGTGATTGTACCGGCGATGCCGGGCGCGCTTTCGGCTCTCGGTATCCTGGCAAGCGATGTGGTGAAAGACTACTCCCGCACCGTGCTCTGGAGGGTTTCGGGCAAACTGCCAACCGGGCGTCTGGAGGCGGAGTTTGCAAAGCTGCGCCGGCATGCGGAAGGCGATTTTCGCCAGGAAGGCTGGCGCGGCGCCGCGCGCTACGCCCGCAGTGTGGACATACGTTATCGCGGGCAGGGATACGAGTTGAACGTGCCTTATGGCCGGGGGCTGATTACAGATTTCGCAAAGGAACACAAACGGCGGTATGGCTACAGCTTTGAGGGCCGCGAGATCGAACTGGTTACTTTACGCCTGCGGGCAATGAAAAAGATGAAGTCCGGCGGGATAGTGTCAACTCGTTTGAGCACTGGCGGCAGGCCGGTCCGCTCCGCGACGGCTAACCAGAAGGCCGACGTGTTATTCGACGGGAAAGAAGTCGAGACCGTGATCTACTCGCGAGCGGAGTTGCGCGGCGAAAACAAACGCACTGGCCCCGCGGTCGTCACCGAGTACAGCGCAACTACTGTTGTGCCGCCGGGAATGAGTTTCTGGGTGGACCGGGCGGAAAATCTGCTAATCGAAGTCCGGTGAGTTCTTCTGTAGAACCATGCGCGGGTGAAAGGCGTCGCGAAAGTGCCCGGAGAACTGCGTGAGCCCCGCGAAGAAAGAACCGACAAATATAAAGCCTTTGCGCCTCCGTTTCGCTGCGAGTGTCGAGCCTGCATCATTGGAATCCACTGTGGCAAAACGCCCCGACTGCCAACACTCTCCTTTCGTTTTAGGTCGAGCGCAAGGTAGAGGTATCGGCGTTTGAAAGGTTTGCCCTTCGCCGCTGTTCCTTCTTAACCCATTCGACGAAAATTGTCCTAAACTCCTCTTGTGTATAGACGCCCTTGTGGACGAGGAGGGTATTCATGGCGTAAACGGTAGCTTTGAAGCTTTCGTGTCTTGAGACTGCTAATAGAGCTTCCTCGAACGGCAAGGGTAAGCTCCTGGCGGTTTATGAGAACAGATTGCGGCGCTGTAGAGATGGAATCAACGCGCCGGACTCAAGTCAAATGTTAAAGGACTGTTAAATCCTGGGGCGGAAAACCCCGCTATTAGTGCATATTCTGGCCTGCTTTTCCTCATCGCCGCTACAATACTCCCGTGAAGCCAAACATCTTTGTAGTGGAGGACGACCCGGACATTTCCCGCCTGGTACGCCATCATCTGGAGGGCGGCGGATTCACGGTGAAGCTGTTTCCTACCGGCCACACTGTGCTCTCCGAATCGGAGAAGCTGAGGCCGGCGTTGTTCATTCTCGACATCATGGTGCCGGGGAAAGACGGCCTTGAGCTCTGCCGGCAGATTCGCCAGACCGCTTCGCTCGCACCGACGCCGGTGATTTTCCTCACCGCCAAAGGCGGCGAGGCCGATCGCGTGCTGGGTCTCGAGTTGGGCGCTGACGATTACATCCCCAAGCCCTTCAGCCCGCGCGAACTGGTGGCGCGGGTCAAGGCGGTGCTGCGGCGTTTTGAGCGTCCGCTTTCGCCCACTCCGCTGCGCGTGGGAGAAATTGAAATTGACCCCAGCGCCATGACCCTCACGGTGCGCGGCGGCGTGGTGCCCACGACCGCCACCGAATTTCGCCTGCTCGATTACTTCGCCCGCCATATGGGGCGAGTTTTCACCCGCGATCAACTGCTCGATTCGGTTTGGCGCGATACCGCCTACGTCACACCGCGGTCTGTGGACGTGTACGTCCGCCGGATTCGCGAAAAAATCGAGCCCGATCCTGAGAACCCGCGCTATCTGAAAACCGTGCGCGGGGCGGGCTATCGCTTCGAGGCGCCGAGGTGAGGAATCGCATTTTCTTCAAGCTGCTGGCCGCTTTCCTGCTGGTGATTGCGGCGGCCACGCTGACGCTTGATATTTCCATCCGCCGCGAGCTGATGCAGTTGGGGGCGCCGGTGGCGGCAAGAGTCATGCGCGCTCTGCTGCTGGGTTCTGCGTTCGCGTTCGTGGTGGCGCTGGCCATAGCCTGGGTCGCGGCGCAATCCACGGCCAGCCGCCTGCGGCGGATTGTCGCGTTCGCTGACCGCATTGCGGGCGGCGATCTGACGGCGCGGCTGGGTGAGACTTCACGCGATGAGGTTGGGCGCATGGCAACGGCGCTCGATAAGACTGCGCACCGGCTGGAAGAGAGCTTCGCGGCGTTGAAGAACAGCCAGCGCCAGCTGGAGACTTTGCTCAACAGCATGCAGGATGCGGTCGTCGCCGTGGGGGCGGATGAACGGGTGCAGTGGGCCAACCGGTCTATGGACAAGCTTGTCCCGCAACACTCGCGGTTGAACGCTCCCGTAGTCGAGACCGTCCGTGATCCGGATTTTCTGCGCGCGGTGCGCTGTGCCATTGAAACCCGCCAGGTTTGCGCCGCCCGCGCGACCTCTATCTCCCCCGGCCGCACTTTCGACGTGACTGCGGCCCCCATGCCCGGAGGCGCGGCCGTGGCCGTGCTGCGCGACCTCACCGAAGCGGATCGAATGGAAAAAACTAGGCGCGATTTTATCGCCAACGTTTCCCACGAGCTGCGCACTCCCCTGACCTCGATTCAGGGCTACACCGAGACTTTGCTCGATGGCGCGGAGGAGAACAACCACTCCCGCGAGTTTCTGGAAATCATTCGCAAGAACGCTACGCGCATGTCACGCCTTACCGAAGACCTGCTGACGCTGGCCCGGGTGGAATCCGGCGAGCATCGCTTCGACCTGCAGCCGGTAATGCCCAGCGAGCTTCTTGCCGAGGCAGTGCAGAACTTTCATCAACTCGCGGGCGCGCACAACGTTGAGCTGAAAGTTGAGAATAATGCCGAGGTCCAGGTGGTCGCCGATCGCGAGGCGGTCCACCATATTTTTGCCAATCTAATTGACAACGCGCTCAAGTATGCCGCTTCAGGCGGGACTATCGTCGTGGGCACGCGGGCCCGGGCATGTGCGGTTGAGTTTTACGTACGTGATTCGGGGCCGGGAATTCCCTCCGAGCATTTGCCCCGGCTCTTTGAGCGCTTCTATCGCGTGGACAAGGCGCGCTCCCGCGAATCAGGCGGAACCGGCCTGGGGCTGGCCATCGCCAAACACATTGTGCTGGCGCATGGAGGCACCATCCGTGCCGAGAGCGAACTTGGCCACGGTTCTACATTTCTGTTCACGCTTCGAGCTGCTGAAAAGCTGCTCCCAAGCTGAATCTCCGGCCGCATCGGAGAATTTACAACATGTTAACCACGCGCCCGGCCAAAGAAACTATGCTTTTGTCTTGACCACAGCTCTAAAACGTGCGCGAAATGGGCAGAACGGATTAAGGCCGGCAATTCCCCGTCCGCGGGCAGGGGTACCTATGAGTAGCGCTCCGCTGAAGGATCCAGTTTCGCCGTCTCACACCCACCTGCTGCAGCGCACGATAGAAGCCTGCCGGGTGGCTCAGGAGGCTGCGGCCGCCGCCGCCGAGGGCATTGCCACCGGCTCGGTGCCGCTGCTGAACAGCCTGCGCGAGCGGGAGCGCCAACTCGACCAGATTGACATGGAAATTGACGCCGGCGTGACGACTGCGATTACCCAGGTCACTGCACCCGAAGCCCGTGAACTGCTGGCTTGCATGAAGTTCATGATCGGCCTGGAGCGCATCGGAGACTTGTTGCTCAGTTTTGCCAGCAGTGCCCAGGCGGCGGGAGCCAGGCTCGATCCGCAAGACACGCGCGAGCTTACCCAAATGGCCACGATTCTGGAAAAGATGCTCACGGACGTAGGCGAGGGGCTGGCCGCACGCGATCTCGAAAGAGCGGTGCAGGTGCTGCGCGCCGACGCCGAAATGGACCGCCTGCGCAACATCATTTTTCTGCGGCATATCGAAAATCCGGAGAACGTGCACCGTCAGGCCAGCCTGCAGGTCATCTTTATGACCCAGTCGCTGGAGCGCGCCGGCGATCACGCTAAGAACCTCGCCGAGGAAGTTTGCCACCTGGTAAGCGGCCATACCGTACGCCACGTCCTGATGACCTACGACAAGCCCATCGAGCAGATGTTTCTGCAATGGCTGCGCCAGCGGGATGAAAAACACTAAACCGCAAGTTTGAGAGCGCTCCCGCCTAATCTGCCCACTCTCGTTCCGCTACTAGTGAATCCTCATCCATGTTGTCATTCCGAGCGAAGCGAGGAATCTGCAGTCGCCTGCAGTCACGAAAATGCCGCCCTCCCGCACCGGACGAGCTGTGGTCCTGTGCGGTGAGTCGTCTAACGGCAAGTATGCAGAGACTCGTCCGGTATCCATTCCTTCCCGCGAAAGTCGAATGAAATAATGCATACTGAAGCGTGTTATAGAATCCCAGCCTTTCAGGAAGACAGCTTGCCAACAAGCATCTTGGACATAGCAAAGCTGGTGCGCAACCGGTCAATCTCGCCGGTTGAACTGCTGGAGCAGAGCTTGGCTCGCATCGAAAAGCTGAATCCTGCGCTGAACGGGTTCATCACGGTCATGGCCGAGTCCGCGCTCGCCGAGGCGCGCCAGGCTGAGGCCGAAATTCTCGTGGGCGATTGGCGCGGGCCTCTGCACGGCGTCCCCATTGGTCTGAAAGATCTAATCGACACTGCGGGCGTTCGCACCACGGCAGCCAGCGCTGTGTTCAAAGACCGCATTCCCCAGGAAGATGCTGAAGTGGTTGGCCGCCTCAAATCTGCAGGCGCAATAATTCTTGGCAAGCAGAATCTGCACGAGTTTGCCTATGGCGGCAGTTCGATCATCAGTTATTACGGCGAGGTGCACAATCCCTGGAACCCGGCGCACATTGCGGGCGGCTCGTCGGGAGGTTCGGCCGCCGCAGTGGCCGCCGGACTGGGCTATGGCGCCATTGGCACTGATACCGCCGGCTCAATTCGCGAGCCTGCCTCACAGTGTGGAGTTGTCGGGCTGAAGCCGACCTACGGGCGAGTAAGCGCCCGTGGAGTGATTCAGCTTTCACAATCGCTCGACCACGTGGGACCGATCGCGCGCAACGTTTCCGATGCCGCCGTGATTCTGCAGGCCATCGCCGAGCCTGTTCCGGGAAGCGGAGAAGAGACTGTGCCCGATTTCGTCTCCTCGCTGCACGCTAGGGCGGCATTTCGAGTTGGCGCTCCGAGAGCATTCTTCTTCGAAGATCTCGATCCCGAAGTTGCCGCAGCCATGGAGGAAGCCCTGGCCGTAATCAAATCCCTGGCAGCAGAGGTGCGTGAGATTTCCCTGCCGGTGAACACCGACCGCACTCTGCAGAGCGCTGAAGCTTACATGTATCACCTCCCGTTGATCGAAAAGACCCCGGAGCTCTATCAGCCGGAGACGCTACGCCGCATCCAGGCGGGAAACGGGGTGAGCTGGGCCGCTTACACCAGCAGCTTGCGGCAGCTCAAAGAGGCGCGCCATGAGATCGGGAAAGCCTTTGAGACCGTAGACTTATTGGTAACACCGGCCACTCCCATTCCCGCGCCGGTGATCGAGGAATTGAAGAAAGACATGGATCTACTGCGTCCGCGTGAGCTATTGCTGCTGCGAAACACGCGGCCGTTCAACGTGTGGGGATTGCCGGCGATTTCCCTACCCTGCGGATTCACCCGCGCCGGACTCCCTATCGGTTTGCAGATCGCCGGCCCGCATTGGGGGGAAGCAGCTGTGCTGCAGTTAGCTTACGCCTACGAACAGGCAACCGAATGGCACAAGCGGCAGCCCGAACAAATGTAGGTGCGGGCGCGTTGCTCTTATTGGAAATAAAAACGTGGTGCCGCTGGCGCACGCGCGGGGACGCGCGCGCCTACATTCATTGCCCTTCGGCCTTCTGCATGAAACCGGCAACATCCTCTTTCATCTTTTTCTGCCCTTCCGCCGGCAGATACACCATGTGTCCCGCCTCGAAAAACCCAAAAGAGATGTTGGCACGGTATTTCGGGCTCAAGTCAAGATGGTCCATGGTGTACTCCGCGGCAAAATACGGAGTCGCCAGATCGTAGTGGCCTTCCAGCACCAGAACCTTCAAATACGGATTCTCCACCATTGCCTCGCGCAACGCGGTGGCCGTATCCGGAAATCCCCTGCCGGCCGGTCCCCAGTCCCATTTTTCAAGGCCGGCGTTGTCGGCGAAAACGTAGTAAGGCATGTCAGATTCGTATCCCAACTCGGTGCGGACGTAATTGTTGAACACTGAGGTGTAAGGCGGCAGAATCGCCGGTTCGGTGGGATCGTAGAAGCGAGTGTCCAGCGGTCCCTGCGGATCGGGGCCGGTGAAGCGGCCGTCAAGACGGCCAACGCGCAGCTTCCGGTCCAGCAGCAGGTAGTGGGTAAACTTCTCCACGTTGATGCGTAAGTTGGCCTCGTCAATCACTTCTTTGCTCAGGCCAGTAAGGCGCGACATTTCATCAATGATCTTTTGCCGTTCCTCGGGCGTGAGCGCGTCTCCCTTGGCCAGGGCCAGCGTGTAGTCGTTCGCCGCCCAATGCTCCGCCTCCTCGCGCGCTTTCGTCATGTCCGCCTCCAGTTCGGGCGCGAGCTTGTGATGGTAGCCGGCAACCATGGTGAAAGTGGGAATCAGCAGGGGAAACGGCAGGTCGTTGGTCTTGGTGTCCTCAAGAGTCTCGAAACTCAGTGCGATGGAAAGCAGCGTGATGCCGTTGAACGCAATGCCACGGCCGGCGAGGTATCCGGAAATGCCCGCCGCTCGCGTGGTGCCGTAGCTCTCGCCCAGCAAAAATAACGGTGAAACCCAGCGCTCATAGCGCGTGAGATAAAGGCGGATGAATTCGCTGAACGATTCGATGTCGCCTTTCACCCCCCAGAACTTATGGAAGAGTTCCGGCGTGGCGGCGCGGCTGAACCCGGTGCCGATGGCGTCCACCAGCACCAGGTCGCTCTTATCCAGCAAGGTGTTGGGGTTGTCTTCAATGTGGTAAGGAGCGGCGGGCATGAACCCTTCGGGCTGTTGCATCATCACATGACGCGGCCCCAGCACACCCATGTGCAGCCACACCGAAGCCGAGCCCGGGCCGCCGTTGAAGGCAAACGTCAGCGGCCGTTTAGCGGCCTGCTGGCCATCGAGCGTGTAAGCCACAAAGAACATTTCCGCTTCGATTTTCCCGTCTCCCCGTTTGATGGGAAGCCGCCCCGTGGTCGCCGTGTAGTTCAGCAGCTTGCCGTTTACGGTGATCTGGTGATGCGTGATCACCGGCGGCACTTCGGTCATGTCGTAGTGCTCTTCTTTGTCCTTATCGGTCTCGGCCGTGCCCGGCGCGGGCTTGGCTGGTTCCGCGTCCGGTTCGGTGGGCTTGGCCGTAGTCTCCGCTGTCTTCACCGGTTGTGTTTTGTTCGCGGATTTCTTTGCACTGGGCGGATTGCTCGATTCGGCTTGCTGGGCGAAAACGCAGCTGGTGAAAAGGCACAGCGCGAAGATTGCGGCCAAAGGGCGCATCATTTCCTCCAGGAACTGGGTCATGACAAAAAGTCTAATACGGCGGCGGTCAATTATACGCGGCGAGGAAACGTGGAGGCAGGCGCGGTCGGGAGCTCAAACCGCAAAGTTCGCAAAGATGCAAAGGTGAGCGCATCACACCCAAGGCTATAATATCTGTGAGTGCCTTCCGCGATTCGAAAATCTTTCCTTAACATTCTTCACGCAGCTCCGCTGGAGCGCCTTCCCCGGCTGATACACGGCTTCAGCACGCGCACGGAAGGTTTTTCGCGGGTGTACGGCGGGAAGGCCCTTAACCTCGGCTTCACCAAACTCGATTCGCGCGCCGCCGTGCAGAAGAACCGGAGCGCGTTTCTGCAGCAACTGGGCGCGGTGCGCAAGGGTGAGCCGTGGCCGCTGATCACGCTGCGGCAGATTCACTCCGACATCATTCATTGCGTGGACAGACTGCCCGAGCGGCCGCTCGCCGGCGATGGCCTGATAACCGCCACCCCCGGCCTGCTGCTCGCCGTGCAGACCGCCGATTGTTTGCCGGTCATCCTGGTAGACCCAAAACTCCATGCTGCCGGGGTCTTTCACGCCGGGTGGCGGGGCACGGTGAAGCGCATCGTCGAAAAGGGCGTGGGCGAAATGCGCCGTTGGCTCGGCAGCCGGCCGCGCGATCTCCGGGCCGCCATTGGGCCGGGAATACACTCCTGCTGCTTTCAGGTCGGGGCTGAAATCCGCGAACAATTCGAATCTCAGTTCGCCTATAGCAAAGAGCTATTTAGCGAAGTCAACGATTCGGACCCGGTCCGCGAGAAGTACCCTTTGCTGTTTCTCACCGCGCGCGCTCCGGGGCACAGCGAGCTCCCCCGCAGGATCTTTCTCGATCTGGTCGCGGCCAACCGCCGCCAGCTTCTTGATGCGGGCGTGCCCGCCCCCAATATTAGCGCCTTGCTGCTGTGTACAGTCTGTAGGGTGGATATGCTTTTCTCGCACCGGGCAGAGAAAGGAATGACAGGAAGGATGATGGCTGTGGCGGGAATCAGGCCGTAGCGCCGGCGTCACGCCGGCAAATTACCCGCTCAAGAATCAAATTCACGCGTACATTGCCGCCCGGAACGGCGGCGGCGCCTAGAACGTAAATTCCACCCCGCCGCGTACCGCGCGAGCGGACTGCACCAGGTACACCGTGCGGTGGTCCTCGCCTAGCACCGGAACGTATCCCTGGGCCAGCAGGTTGCGAACGTCAATCAGGGCATCCATGTGGCCGGGCAGAAAGCCCGTCCCGGGAATCGGTTGCCGAATAAACAGGCTCAGGAATGGATCAGCCTGCCCCGGTGACTGATCGAACATATCAATCGGAGTGAGGCCTTGCCCTCCTGTCCAACGGTAGGAGGCGATCCAGAAGGTCTTGCTGGCCGGCAGTGTGCCGCTGAACTTGCCGGCGAGGCTGTGCTGGCTTTTCACTTCCATCCAGTTGCGCGCGTCCTGCAGATTTAGGCCCGGTTTCTCCAGATCAAGCACGCCACCGTATTGGTAATCCACCGTGGCCGTGAAGTTCGGCGACAACTGCCGCTGCGCCACCGCTCGCACTCCATGGGTGTTAAGCTGCTTGCCCTGGTAGGTAAACGTCCCAGAATAAAGGTCAGGGAGAACGTCGCCGGACTCCGCACTAACATCGCCCACGCCGGTTAATGCCGGATCGATTACACGGTCGTAGTAGGCCGCGAGTTGCAGGCTGTTCTTGCCCACCCGATGCGACAGCGAAACCTCCTGGTGATGGTCCCTCTCCACCGAAGAACGGAAGCTGGCCAGGCTCACGTGCGGCCCGGACTCGCTGAAGTCGGCAGGGGCGGAATCGAACCCTTTTTCCATCCGCCGGTCGGGATCAGAGCTGGAGTACCGGTACTCCACAACTGTGTTCGGTGAAAGATGCAGATCGGCGCTGCCAAAAGGACGCAATGCGCTAACTCGCCCCATGAACTGGATGGTTTGCAGTTCGCTGCCAAACTTCAGTTCCAGCACATCGCCCAGATTGATGTTGTCGGCGGCCGTCAGCGAGAGAGCCTGCAGGTCCGAGCCGGGCAGGCCTACGCCCGGGGCGGCCAGATTGCGCACGGTAACCGCCATCTCCGGGCCGCTGCCATCACTCAAAAGGCTGGCATAGGAGGCCCGCAGCACGGTGGCGGGAATACCGTCCCCATATCCCAGGTTTCCGCTCAACGCAACCGTGCCGGAGGAGAAAATTGACTTCTCCACCAGAAAACCGGTGGAGGCTTCAGATGTGCTCCCGAATCCCGTAGAAGGCGAGCCTGCCAGAAACGACAACGTACCCCTCAGATCGCTTTGCTTATTCCCCTCGGCATGTGCCGGATCTTCATCAAGCGCCCTGAGAATCGGCCGGTTGGAAGCCGAGCGCAGTACCCATTTCCAATTGTCCTGATCGGAGCCAGCGCGGGCCGGTGCGACATTGATGGCATCGAACAATGTGCTCAGGGTAAGGTTCACCACCGCATGGCCGCCTGCACGCAATCCCACGTGTTCGCGCATCGCGGGCATGAATGTGGGCGCCGAAACGCGCACGACGTAAACGCCCGGCAACAATCCGCTGGCGGTGTAGAACCCGGTCTCGTCGGTGAACAGTTGAAGCGTGTGGAAAGCCGAACCAAAAACCTCCACCATGGCCCCCATCTGCGGGACGCCCTTGGCGCTGTGCACGTAGCCGGAGATTGATCCTGGCGGCGGCGCGGCCCACAGGGGGAGCGCCAGAGCCAGCAGCACCGATACACGGCCTAGCTTATGGAGCATGACCACCGCCTTGTAGGAGGCCAGCCGCCTCCGGGGGAAGTTACTCAACGGCAAACGTCGCCGACGGGCCGACCGTCTGTTTGGAGACGTTGTCATTCACTTTGATTTCGATGCGGTACACGCCCGGCTCCAGGCTTGCGGCAGAGAGCGACTTCTGCAGGGTTACCTGGTCGCCGACGTTGCCCATCTTGTCTGTGGATTCTACGGTGTGAATCACCGGCTTGTTGGTGGCCGCATTGATTACGTCATACTCGAACGTGGCCGACGCTTTATGCGTCTTCTCGTCCACGCCCAGATTGTAGACCTGCATCCAGAAATTCACTTTCTGATTGCGTTTGAAGCTGGCGGGCTTGCCATCAGAAGGCGCCACCCGCGGCCGTACCTTGGTGGTGCCAATCACGAAGTTACCCGTACCCACGTTCTTGGAGGGCACAGGTTCCATCAAATCCGCGACAATCAAGGACGAGGCTTCCAGCTTGTCGTCGGAGAAGTCGGGCACGATGATGCCCTTGCTCCAGGTCCCCATCCGGTCGCCGTTTACGTCTTTGACCACAATGTCAAAGCGGTAACGGCCGGGCCGCAACGGAAGGGCCTTCCAATACACTGAAGAATTCTCCGCCACTTTAGGCAGCAGCTCTGCGGGAACATCCACCTGGACCGGCTCCTCGAACGTCTGAACGATCTTCCCGCTCAGACTGGTCACCCGGCCAAAGATGTTCACCGTACCGCGCTGCACGCCGTCCTTGTTCACGAAAGTGATGTCGCGGTTTTTCATCTGGATCGTGACCGGCACCAGCACCGTGTCACTGGTCACCTTCACAAAATCCGCGCGCACATCAAACGGCATCAGGTTCACGCTGATCTTGTGGCTGACTACTTCTTCCAGGTCTTTGAACTTCACCGGAGGCGGCGCATTCAGCTTGGCAAATTGCTCCAGGCGGTCGAATTCTTTGGTTTGCAGGTCGGAACTCATGGGCCCCGTACCCAGCCGTTCCAGCCCGCCGCTGGTAAAGCGGTCCGCCTTGCTTGCCATGCCCATGGATTCGTACAACGTCAAGCCGGCATTGGGCGTGTACAGCAGGGCGTCCTTTTCCGAGCGGTCCATCGTCATGTGGTACTCGCCGCACATGCAGGTGTCCACAAACTCGATGATGACTTCCTGCCCGATTCCTTCGATGTAGCGATAGCGCCAGTCCTCGAACGGAAAGGTTGAAGTCTCGCCCCCGCCCTCTTCCATGGGACGTTCGTAAGTCCCGCCCGAAGGATGCGCGTCAATCTCATCCGCCGGCCCGTACATGATGTAAATCCTGCCGCGGTCCGTCTTCCACCCGGGAATGCCCGCGGCAAAATGCTCGTTGGCATAAGCAATGCGCCGGTAGTGCTCTTCTTTGAACTCGTTCTCTTCGGTGTCAGGGGTGGGATCGCGGCGCTGCCAGAAGGCTTCGATGAACTGGTCGCGCTCCTCGTCGTTGGAGAGCTGTTTGAAGGCGGCGCGCTCTTCGTCAGTGATGATCCAGCGCACATCTTCATCCAGCCACTTGCGGTATTCCTTGCTTAATTCCTGCTTCAGCGACTTGGCATTTTCCCGCCGTTGCTTCTCGGAAACGGGACGCTTCAGCGGATCTGTGGTCGTGCTCCCCTGCCCCGGGGAAGCTGCAGCAGCCGGCTGTGAATTGGAATTATCGGATTTCCCTTCCTGCGCACTTACGGCCGTCCCGAGCCCCATTAGCGGCACTAGCAGGAATGTGAAAAAAAGACGCTGGCGAACACCTACCTGGTACATAGACGGGGCACTCCTTCAGGAGACACTATCTTTCCGGTATTTTATGTCCGAAAGCAGCCGAGAGCAAGGCAAAAAGCGCAGCCCCGCGCCCCGATAAACGGCCTCTAAGTCGGCGCAAATCAATAAATTCGGGGTTGCCTTCCTGGAGTTCAACCGCTACAGGCCGGCGGCCCCGCTGCGCCCGCGGCAAGTTATAATACCGGGTTGGCCTTCGAGATCCCAGGGCAGCGCCGCGGCGTTCCAAAACTACGGCTGGAACTTTCCCGCGGCTCGCTCCGTATGTGAGGATGTGCGCTTCTTTCTTCGCTGCAACACCGAGCTTTCCCGGAGTCATGGCGAGGCGGCGCTGCCCCTTCTGGAGTGTGCGACGGCGGAAGACCGCCACTCGTCCTCGGACTGCTGGTTGTGGCCGTATATTAACCCGCCACGAGTGAGAAGGAACCATCCCTTGGCGGGAAATCAGAGGAGCAATGAGCACTTGGAAGAAAGTCGCGATCGGGGCAGGTGCCGCGGTGGTTTTGGCCGGCATGATCGGCTTTACCGTTCATCAGAGTCACAAGAATGTGGTTTCGGTCCAGACCAGCAAAGTGCAGCCCATGGATCTGGCGTCGGTGGTGAGTGCATCAGGTGAAATCAAGCCCAAGACTTATGTGAACGTTGGGGCGAACGCCTTCGGCAAGATCACCAAGCTGTATGTCAAAGAAGGCGACCACGTGAAGAGAGGCCAATTGCTGGCGCAACTGGAAAACGTGCAGTCCACTGCCGACGTAAACGCCACGGAAGCCTCAGTGGAAGCCGCGCGGACTGACGCCGTTGCCTCCGGCGCTGCGCTGAATACCGCTCTGGCGGATTTGAACCGCGCCAAGTCCGACTCTGAGAAGGCGCAACTCGACTGGGTCCGGACCCAGGGCCTCTACAAAGACGCGCTTATCGCAAAGTCCGAATACGACTCCCAGAAAGCCGCCTGGCAAACCGCCCAGGCAGGACTGGTGCAGGCGCAGGCCAAGGTAGCGCAAGCGAAGGCTGAGAAAGAATCGGCCGAGCGTCATGTGGCCCAGAACATCGCGAATCTGACGCGGGTTTCGGACGTGCTGAAGAAAACCACGTATGCTGCTCCATTCGACGGCATGATTACCAATCTGCCGGTCCGCGAGGGCGAGACCGTAGTCATCGGTATTCAAAACTCGCCGGGCAGCACTCTCATGACCATCGCCGACATGTCCGTGATCACCGCCGAGGTCAACGTGGACGAGACTGACGTGGTGAACGTGAAGCTCGGCCAGCCCGCGGAAGTCATGATTGACGCATTCCCCAAGAAGACTTTCAAGGCGGTGGTCACGGAAATCGGCAATAACGCCATTATCCGTTCTACTGGCGTCTCCACCTCGCAGCAGAGCACCGCCAGCGAAGAAGCCAAGGATTTCAAGGTGGTGGTAACGCTGCAGGATCCTCCGGCCAATTTGCGGCCGGGACTTTCAACCACCGCTAAAATCACGACCGCTTCACGCAGCAGCGTGCTGGCGATTCCAATCCAGGCGTTGACCATCCGCCGTCAAGCGGATCTAAAAGCGGAATCCAAAGGAAACGGCACTGTCGAAGCCGCAGCGCCGCGGAGCGACACCGGCCTGGATCCAGGCAAGGAAGAAGTCCAGGGGGTGTTTGTTTTGCGGAATGGTAAGGCGGAATTCGTGCCAGTGGAAACCGGGATCTCTGGCACTACCGATATCGAGATTACCCGGGGTTTGAAACAGGGCGACGAAGTTGTGACCGGCAGCTATAAAGTGCTGCGCACTTTGCGTCCAGGAGCCAGCGTCAAGGTTGATAACTCGGCCCCCAAGAAAGCGAACGACGAGAGCTAGAGGCCAACAACGGATGAGCAACGACTAACGACTGTCTTTGTCGTCCGTCCAATACAAGACCAGTTGCACTGGAGCCGGCCAGGTGGCCCAAGACAACCAGGAGAAGAAAATGGCAACCGCAGAGATCCTCAGCTTTTCCCAGCCCGTGGTGTCGGCGCCGCCCGACTCCTGCATGATCCTGACTGAAGACCTGTGGAAGACCTACGACATGGGCTCGGAGCAGCAGGTGCACGCTCTCCGTGGCGTAAATTTGCGTATTCAGCGAAATGAGTACGTCGCCATCATGGGACCATCCGGTTCCGGCAAGTCCACGCTGATGAACCTGATCGGATGCCTCGATACACCCAGCAAGGGCCAATACTGGCTGAACGGCCAACAGGTCAGCGAACTCGATGACGACGAGCTCGCCCGCATCCGCAACAAGGAAATCGGCTTCGTCTTTCAGACTTTCAATCTGCTGGCGCGCGCCACCGCATTACACAACGTGGAGTTGCCGCTCATCTATGCCGGCGTGCCTTCTCACGAGCGCGCCGATCGCGCCAAAGAAGCGCTGACTGCTGTGGGCATGGCCGAGCGCATGAACCACAAGCCCAACGAGCTTTCCGGCGGGCAGCGCCAGCGGGTCGCAATTGCACGCGCCTTGGTCAACAAACCCTCAATCATCCTTGCCGACGAACCCACCGGCAACCTCGATTCCCAGACCGGGAACGAGATTATGGCCCTGTTCGACCGCCTGCACGCCGAAGGCAACACCATTGTGCTGGTGACGCACGAACACGACATCGCGGAGTACGCCCACCGCGAAATCAACATCAAAGACGGCGTCATCGAACGCGACGAAAGCCGTGCCCGGTAGCGGCTTCCCACTTCTTCCGGGTGATTCCCCGGATCAACAATTTTCATTGGACTCACGCCATGCCCGCCCGTAGAGTCTTTTGCGGGCGGCGTTGCGCTGGGACGCCCTTTCAAGCGGGACCGCAGATCTCCGATTTGCACGCACAAGGCGAGTCCGTTCTCTCGGTAGGGAGCGAAGTTACCAGTTTGAGTCCAACGGGCACTCCCTGCGCCTATTCCGCACAGCCGTAACCTAGCCGCAAGGGAACCAGCCATTTAGAATCGAGCTGTGGATGCGCGGATAGCGCGCGGAACTCTGCATCAGAAACAAGGGAACCCAGAACATGAGCCAGACTGCTACGGCGACGAATTCCAGCTATGTTTTGACCTTGGAAGAAATCGGCAAGCTCGCGGCCGAGGGAGGGAAACCGGCTGAAACCCTGATGAATGTGGTCGCCCTGATTGCCAAACGGTTTGACACCGATGTCTGTTCCGCCTATCTGCTGGAACCCGACCGAGCCAACCTGGTGCTCGCCGCCACGGTCGGACTGCGTCCGCAGTGCATTGGCACTTTGCGCATGGCGGTTCACGAAGGCCTGGCCGGCCTGGTGGCAGAACAGGTGCTGCCGGTAGCCGCGGAGGAGGCGCAGAATCACCCGCGCTTCAAGTATTTCAAGGAGGCCGGCGAAGAATTGTACAAGTCGTTCCTGGGCGTTCCCTTGATTGACCGCGGCGTGCTGCAGGGAGTGCTGGTGGTGCAGACGATCGAGCCGCGCGTGTTCCGTGAAGATGAAGTCCAGGCCCTGCTGGATGCGGCCGGGCAGGTCGCCCCCGTGGTCAGCGAAGCCCGTACTCTGGACCGCTTCATCGCCCCGGTTCAGGAGCGGTTGTGGACCCTGGCTCGCAACTTGTGGTGGTGTTGGGACCACGACACCAGCAGCCTGTTTCGCGATCTCGACCCGGTGCGCTGGCGGCAACTCAACCACAATCCGGTAGCGCTGCTTTCGGAGATACCGCTGGCCGGAATTGAGAAGCGCGCGCGTGAATTGGTGCTGCACAGCCGCATCAACTACGCGTACCGCCGCCAGCGGGAATACCTGGAAGCCGACCGCACCTGGGGTGCGCGCATGGCAGGAGTTTTACGGCCGCGGCCCGTGGCGTATTTCTCCGCCGAGTTCGGATTGCACGTTTCCATTCCCGAATATTCCGGCGGCCTGGGCGTACTGGCGGGCGATCACGTGAAGAGCGCCTCCGACCTTGGCGTTCCCCTGGTCGCCATCGGCCTGTTTTATGGCCAGGGCTACTTCCGCCAGCACCTCGATCGAAATGGCTGGCAGGAGGAAGAGTACATTCACACCGACATCAGTCAACTGCCCATGGAAGCGGCGATCGGCGTGAACGGGCAGCCGGTGACGGTGCAGATTGAAACTCGCGGCGGCGCCATCGGCGCAAAAGTCTGGCGCATGAAAGTAGGGCGCTGCGACCTGCTTCTGCTGGACTCCAATATCGAGGGCAACGCCCCAGAGGACCGCGAGCTCACCTCACGCCTTTATGGCGGAGATGCTCGCACCCGTATCCGCCAGGAACTGTTGCTGGGGGTGGGCGGGTTCCGCGCTTTGCAGGCCATGGGAATCACGCCGGGCGTTTTGCACCTCAATGAGGGGCACAGCGCGTTCGTCGTGCTGGAAGCGGTGCGCAACCACATTGTGGAAGAAGGTTTGACCTTCGAGCAGGCGGTGCCACGGGTTTCCCGCGAAGTGGTATTCACGACGCACACTCCGGTGCCCGCGGGCCACGACCGCTTTAACAGCGATTTGATTGAGGAGCACCTGGGGCCGCTGCGTGACGCGATAGGCCTCTCCCACGAAGGGCTGATGGCCATGGGCCGCGAGAACCCGAGCAGCCCTTTCGAAGAATTTTGCATGACTGTGCTGGGCTTAAAGCATTCTCGGCGGGCAAACGCAGTTTCCGCACTCCACGGGGAAGTCTCGCGCGCCATGTGGACGGGCCTGTTCCCCGGAAAGTCCGAGGATGCGGTCCCCATCGGACACATCACCAACGGCGTGCATGTGCCCAGTTGGCTTTCGCCCCAGATGTTCCGCCTCTACGATCGTCACCTCGGAACCGGCTGGCATGAGCACAGCGGCGAAGCGAAAATCTGGGAAGGCATCGAGAACGTAGACGACGGCGAGTTGTGGGAAACGCATCTCAGCTTAAAGTCCCGGCTGATTGAGTTCGTGCGCCGTCGCGCCGTGGAGCAGGCGGAGCGCCGGGGCGAGCCGCAAGAGACCTTGCAACGGCTGGGCCGGGTGCTCAGTCCGGATGCGCTTACCATCGGGTTCGCCCGCCGTTTCGCTACTTATAAGCGCGCCAACCTTATTTTGTCTGACATGCAGAAGCTGGTCTCCATGGTGAATGACCCCAAACGCCCGCTGCAGTTCGTTTTCGCTGGCAAGGCGCACCCGCGCGACGAACCCGGCAAGCAGGTCCTGCAGCAGATTGCGCAGCTGACGCGCAATCCGCAGTTTGGCGACAAGTTCGTTTTCGTCGAGGACTACGACATCAACGTAGGGCGGCATTTTGTGCAGGGGGTGGACGTGTGGCTGAACAATCCCCGCCGCCCGCTCGAGGCCTCCGGCACCAGCGGCCAGAAAGTCGTGCTCAACGGCGGACTGAATCTTTCCGTACTCGACGGCTGGTGGGCCGAGGCTTATGACGGGCTGAACGGCTTTGCTATCGGCAAGGGCCGGACCCACACCAACCCCGAGGTGCACGACGCCCACGATGGCGAAGATCTCTACCGTGCGCTGCGGGAAGAAGTGATCCCGCTCTATTACCACCGGGACCGCGATGGCCTGCCCCGTGGCTGGATCAAGCGCATGAAGCGCACCATTCGCACCCTGGGCTGGCGCTTCAACGCTGACCGCATGGTGATGGATTACGCTCTGAAGTGCTACGTGCCGGCCGCGGGAGGAACTTCCAGCAACATGCGCACAACCGTCTGATTTGGTAATTTGTAATCGGGTAATTCAGCGTTTAGCACTTTGGCGTTAGCATTTAGCCAGCCCTCTTTCTTGGAGACCGCCTCACGGCCAAGTGCTAACTGCCAAGAGCTAACGGCTGCACCCGATCACCAAATCACAAATGCCTTCCATGCGCCTGCTGTTTTGTACTCCGACCTCCTCCCTGAGCGGCGGCCTTAAGGTCATCTTTGAATTGATTAACCGCCTGGTGCGCCGTGGAGTGCAGGCCGACTTGTTCTCTTTCGCCGACGCGCCCCGCTGGTTTCCCCTCAACACCCGCGTACTGCCCGAGAAGAATCTTGAAGATGTAGATCTCTCTGCCTACGACTTCGTCTTCGTCTCCAACGCATTCATGGTGCCCATGGCGCTCCGCCACACCCGTCATCCCGGGATCGTTTTTTTCTGCCAGGACTACGAGAGCTTCCATCATGGCAGCGGTCCGGCGTATGCCGACCACATGCGCGACTCCCCGACCTTTGCGCGCATTTATCGGCTTCCGGTGCCGATCATCGCGATTTCCAGATCCATCCAGCAACTGGTGAAGGCCCGCGCCGGGCGTGACTGCTACTTCATGCCGCTCGGAGTTGATAAGGCGGTCTTCCAAACGCGGCCCCGCAAAGCGCGGACGGGCGCACATCGCGTGCTGCTCGTAGGGAACTACCTGGTCCCCCACAAAGGCATGCGCGATGGCCTGCAGGCGCTGCGGCTGCTGTCGCGGGAGCATCCCACACAACTGGTTCTGATCACCCAGGAAAGTCGAAACCGGGAAATGCTGGAGCAATGCGGCTGTCCTATCGAAGTCCATTACTGCTGCCCGCCCGAGAGGGTGGCGGAGGTGATGGCAGGTTGCGATGTGTACTGCTGCACGTCTTGGTATGAAGGCTTTGGGCTTCCTGCCGTTGAAGCGTTCCATTGCGGACTACCGGCGGTTTCTACCCAGACCATGGGAGTGACGGATTACGGAGAGGATGGCGTGAATCTCTTACTCGCGCGGCCCAACGATCCCGCCGACTTATGCCGGAAGCTCCAGCGGGTGATTCTGGATTCGGCGTTGCAGGAGAAACTCATTCAGGGTGGTTTTGCCACGGTGCAGGATCGTTTTGAGTGGGAGAACTCGGTGGACGTCTTTCAGGCAGTGCTCAAGGATATTCAGGACTCTCGCCTTTCTGCACCCGACTGTGATCCCGCGGAAATGGACCAATTGCTTCATGACCTGGAGCACGAGGGCTGCCTGACGCCAATCGCGGTGTTCCGCGAATTCCAGCGATTGAGCAAGGAACTCGATGAAACCTGCGCTTCCGCCGTCTCCCGGCGTGAGTTTTCCGCCGCCGCCGCGGTATCGCTGGCAGGCCTGCGCGACCAGTTGGCTAAGTATCTGGAGAATCCAAAGGCACAGTATTACGACGCCTTTCGCCAAAAATATGATTTCTGCCGGCTGGTGCTCGGCCTGCAGGATTCCGCGCGCTGCGTAGAATACCTAGAGTTAATCCGCGACAGGGGACGAGGCAATGGAAGGCGAAGTCCTTCTACATTGGTTGAGGTTCGATATACAAACGCATAGCCTCGACTTCCTGCCCTGGCTGGATCGCCTTTACAGCTCGAACGATCTGCGGCGGGAATTTCCCCAGCGGGCAGCCACGGTGTGCTTGCAGATTGAGCGAATGGGCTCCCGCGAAGCTTTGCCCATCATTCCTTTTCAGCATGCAGCGTTCGCCGAGACCCGCGTGCTCTCCAGCCCTTGTTTCTATCAGGACGGAAAGTTCCAGTCCCGCAATTCCTCAGGCTTTGCTCACGAGTTCGAATATGACGCGCTGCGTCACGGCATCCGCTGTAATGTCGGCGGCGATTTCCTGCAAAGCGGCCAGTTGGTAGTGAGCCATTTCATCCGCCCGCTGATGCAGAGCTTCATTCTGCCTTTCTATGGTCTGAAATGGCTGCACGGGGCGCTGGTCGCGCGGCGTGACCGCACTTTCCTCCTCACCGGAGCAGGCGGCGCCGGCAAGAGCACCACCGCCCTCGCGCTGCTGCAGCGCGATTTCAGCCTGCTCTCCGAAGACGGCCCGCTTTTCTTTATGGACGGCGGCGAAGACTACGTGCTGTCGTCGCTTGATTTTCCCCACGTTGCCACCGAAACTCTGCAGCGGCTTCCGTTCCTGCAGCGACACGTCATAGGGGAAATGGATGACCGCGCCAAGTTCCCCGTAGCCCGCTCGTTGTTCAATGGCCATGAAGAATGGAAGACGCCGCGGCGAGTAACCCACATCCTGGAGCTCGAACGTATTCCGGAAGTAACTTCCCCGGCGCTGATTCCCATGGCCCGGCGCGAGGTTCTGCTTAAAATGGTCGCGGAGGCGATGGTGGTATTTCGCACGCTGCGCGGACGCGACTCCGGCCTGCCGCTGGATCGGTACAGCAGGTTCATTCTCGATCTCATCACGCGCCTGGTTTCGCGCGCCGAAGTTTTCCGCCTGCGCTTCGCTGATGCGCACTTGGATGAGGTCGCCGAATTGCTGGAACAACTGTGAGCGGCTCCGCTTCATTACCGGCTTTTCCTTGCGTGGACGTGGTCATTGCCGCGCGCAATGAAGCACGCAGGCTCGATCAGTGCCTGGAAAGCCTGGCAGCCCAGTCCTACCCCGCAGAATTGGTGCGTATCATTGTGGTGGATGATGGTTCCACAGATGCCACCGCTGAAATTGCCCGCAAACATGGCGTCACGGTAGTCATTGGCAAGAAGAAAGGCGCGGGCGCTGCCCGCAACGCCGGAATGGCGCAAGGAAATTCCGAGCTGGTGGCATTTCTTGACGCCCACTGTTGCGTGGACCGCGATTGGCTACGGCTATTGGCAGACCGCTTCTCCGCGCCGGGCATCGGAGGCTGCCAGGCAGCCATCGAGCACCGCGCCAACCACCGCAAAATTCAGCGCTACATTGAAACTTCCGGGGCCTTTACCGCTGAAAGGATTGTCGAAGCCACGATCAGCGGCCGCAAGCACCTGTTTCCCTGGATCTTGAGCGGATGCTCCATGTATCGCCGGCAGGCGGTCGAGCAGGCCGGCGGCTTCAACGAAACTCTACCGGCCTGCGAAGACGTGGACCTTTCGTGGAGAGTTCTGCTGCTCGGCTTTGAGCTTACTCATGAGCCAAAAGCTGCCTGCGTTCACTTCGATGACAATTCCTGGCACGGGTTTCTGCGCAAAAACTACAGCTATGGAAAAGGGGCAGCCTTGCTTGCGCATATGTATAGGGCCCACGGCGCCAGCGAAAAATATCGCTCCAGCCGTCTGTGGACGCTCAGCCTGGAACGCTTTTTGACCGCCGCTTACTACGATGGCGGATTTCGTTCGCAGCGGCTCAGGATCCGCTTGGGCTTTGATCATCCCGCCCGGGTTGAGGTACAGCAAACCGCCGAACAGTTCCGGCCGTGGTTTACCTGGGCTGACGGTATGGCCCTACAGATTTCGCGGGACGCGGTGTATTGGTCCTACGGGGAACTGGAAACTGCGGTCGTCCACGTGCCCAGCCATCGCCGCCTGGTAATGGAGGGCATTGCCGGTTTCATCTGGCGGCGCATGGCAGAGGGCAACTCGCGGGAAGAAGTCATCCAGGGGATGGTGCAGACCTACAACATTGACCCCGACACCGCCGCCAAAGACCTCGATGACTATGTTGCGGACGCGAGCGACGCCGGCATCCTGGTCCGGCACCAGGCGGCAGCACCCACGCTGGCACTGACCCCGTAAGCATCTAACGGCTAGCTCGCGGGCGTTCTCAGCGTTCTCTGCGATTTGGGATTTGAAAACGCCGAGTCCGCAAAGAAATTATCAACCCGCTTCCAGTTCGCTAGGCCCGTAGGGCTTTACCTGGTCAATCTGATCGTATTTGCGGATGATCGGCTTTTCATACACGCGCTGGCGCGGCGGAGGAATCGGCGTGTTTTCCGCTTTTTCGGTAACGAGGTTCTCAGGCGAGTCGTTCATGGAGAGGTAACCGGTGCATCCCACAGCTTGGCTTGTTTCAAGTCCTCGGCAAAATGCAGCACATCTTCCCGCACCGCATCTTCCGCCATATCATAGGTGTGCGCGATTTCAGCGGCAATTTGGGAGAGCGAATATCCCGCCTGCAACCCCTGCCACACTTCTGTCCCGACAGGATTCAACGAAAAATAAACGCCCGTGGACAAATCCAGGATCAGCGCTTCGTCATCCACAATCCGCCACACCAGGTTAGAACCGGCGATCGCATTCCCAGGGCCCACTGAACTCATTTAGCGTGATTCTCCCGTGCGCGCTGGGGAATGTCAAGATGTGGATCATTCACCAGGCAGACCGAGCTCAGCAGGCTGACAACTGAGAACTGACAACTGACAACTGAGAACTGGTGTTCACCTAGAAACGCGATTCCGCCACGCTAACTGTTGTGAACGATCTTCCCGTCCACGATCGTAGCCACAACTCTCCCCGTCAACTGCCATCCATCAAACGGCGTGTTGTGCGACTTCGAGCGCCCCTTCGCCGCCTCAAACATCCACCGCTTCTTCGGATCGAAAATGGTCACGTCCCCATGGCTGCCCCGCGCCAGCGTGCCCCGGCCTTTAAGGTCCACAACGCGCGCTGGCCCGGCCGTGAAAAGCTCCACAATGCGCGCCAGCGGAATCTTGTGAGCAATATGTAATCGCGTGATGGCCAAGCCCAGAGCAGTCTCCAGGCCGGTAACGCCAAATGCCGCCCGCTCAAACTCAATGATCTTCTCCTGCGGCGCGTGCGGCGCGTGGTCGGTAGCGATGGCGTCCACGGTGCCGTCGGCCAGCGCCACGATTAGGGCCTCGCGGTCAGACGCCGAACGCAGCGGCGGATTCATCTTGAAATTGCCGTCATAATCGCGCACATCGCCGTCCGTAAGCGTGAAGTGGTGGGGCGTAACCTCACAGGTCACGCGCGCTTTGTTTCGTTTTCCTCGCCGCACCGCCTTCAGCGCATCCGCAGTAGAAAGATGCGCCACATGCAGCCGTGCTCCACTGATTTGCTGCGCCAGCCGCACGTCGCGCTCCACCACCGATGCCTCAGCCGCGGCCTTCATCCCGCGCAATCCTAGCCGAAACGCAGTCGGCCCCTCGTTCATCGGACAGCCCGCCGTCTGCCGTGTATCTTCCGCATGTTGAATCACTGGAAGATTCAGCCCTGCGGCTACACGCAGCGCCTCGCTCATAATTTCATTGCCCAGGATGGGCTTGCCGTCATCGGTCACTGCCACTGCGCCGGCCCGCTGCAGCTCACGAAAATCGGTCAGCGCCCCGCCATTGCTCTTCTTCGTGGCCGCTGCGATGGGAAACACATTCACCACCGCGCCCCGCTCGGGAGACCGCAGCCAGGCCACCCAATCCGCCGAATCCACCACCGGATGCGTGTTCGGCATGCAGCACACCGTAGTAAAGCCGCCCGCCGCCGCCGCCGCCGTTCCGGTCGCAATGGATTCTTTGTAACTCTGCCCCGGCTCCCGCAGATGAACATGGATGTCAATGAACCCCGGCGCAACGATCAACCCGCGCGCGTCAAATTTCTCATCCGCACCTCCGCGAATTTTCCCCGGCAGCGCGACTTCCGCAACCATGCCATCGCGCAGCAAAACATCCATCGGCGCGTCCACCCGAGCCGCCGGATCAATCACCCGCCCGCCCTTGATAAGCAGGCTATTTCCTTCGCGCTGATTCACGTTCTTCCCCCGCCACTTCTTCTCCGCGGATTCACGCTGATCTCCGCTGATTCTTTCTCTCGTTTTCGAAAACGTATCGCCGAAACTGCGCTTTGGGCCCAAAGTTGAATAGAAGGCCAACCTCGATTTGAGTGGCGAAGATAGTTGAGGAGCTGCTTTTCCAACCCAGGGTCAATCTCACGACCAGTCTTCAGTTCGATAATGACCTTCCCTTCTACGACCAGATCAGCCCGAAAGTCCCCCACCTTCTGCCGGTGAAACCGGAAAACACCCCTCACCCTCTTCCGATCAAATCCAACAGTCCAAATCCGCGTAGATCCGCGTGAATCCGCGGAAAAGAAGTTCCCGCCCTCATCGCCCCCGCCCCAAAGCCCGCGCCAGAACCGCCATCCGCACCGGCACGCCGTTGTGCACTTCCTCCACAATCGCCGACTGCGCGCAGTCCGCCACTTCCCAGGTCAGCTCCAGCCCGCGAATAATCGGCCCCGGATGCATCACCATGGCATCCCGCTTGGCCAGCTTCAGCCGCGCCATGGTCATCTGGTAGCGGTTGGTATAGTCCTCCAGGCTGATCTTCATTCCCGCCAGCCGCTCTTTCTGCACCCGCAGCACCATCACCACATCCGCGCCATGCACCGCCTCTTCCGCCGTCCGGCTGATGCGCAGGCCAGGGGCCAGGGTCGTAGCCAGGTCCGGCAAAAACTCCGGGGGCCCACACAGCGTAATCTTCGCCCCAAACTTGCTGAGCAAATGCACCGCCGAGCGCGCCACCCGGCTATGGTAAATATCGCCCACAATCGCCACCTGCAACTTGAGCGTCTTCTTGTGCCGCAGAATCGTGTACGCATCAAGCAGCGCCTGCGTGGGATGCTCGTGCATGCCGTCGCCCGCATTGATCACAGGGATGTCCAGGTGCTCGGCCATCAACTGCGGCGCGCCCGCGCTGGGGTGCCGAATCACGATCACGTCCGCGCCCACCGCCCGCAGCGTGTAAGCGGTGTCCAGCAGCGACTCGCCTTTTTCGATGCTCGAACCGCTGGAGAGCACCAGCGTAGTCATCGCCCCCAGCGACTTAGCGGCGATCTCGAACGAACTGCGCGTCCGCGTGGACGCTTCGTAGAAAAGCAGCAAAACCCGACTGCCGCGCAACAGCGGCCGGGGCATAAGCGGATTCATCCGCCGCGCCAGCTTCAGCAAGCCAAGAATCTCCGCCGCCGGCATATGCTCAATGCCCAGCACCGAACCGCGCGCAACTTTGGCTTTAAAGGCGGATTTAATTCCGGAAGATTTCAACGGGACTTTCACGCGGGAATCAGGATACCGCAGCGCCAGCCGTGCACACATGAACGCTGCATCATACGCGGGCCGGGCGTACCGGAGCAAGGCAAGGATGAGGGTGGTACGGCCGGGGATCTAAGCTGCCAGTGTGGCGCGGGCGCCCTCGCCCGCGTTGCCTCAAAAAGCACCCACCCAAATACGCAAATTCCGCCGCGAATTCCCGATGTAAACTGGGCCGTCCCCCAGATGTCTCTAACCCTCAAGCCGACGCACGCCACGGTCAATGCCTACTACGAAACCCTCCACGAGCTGGGCCAGCTCTCCTTCGACCACGAAGGCGCAGTGCGCAGCGCCTTTCAGACCCTTCTCGCCAAGTGCGGACAAAAGGCCACGCCCAGGCTCACCCTGGTTCCCGAGTACCGCATCGAGCGCGCCAGGTCGTCGGTCATCGTGGACGGCGCTCTGGTTGACCTCTATCACTTGCCCCACGGCTATTGGGAAGCCAAAGACCAACAGGACGATCTCGACCGCGAAGTAAAACTCAAGCTCGACAAAGGCTATCCCCGCGACAACATCATCTTCCAGGCCCCCGAGCGCGCCATCCTCTACCAAGGCGGCGCCCGCATCGTTGACCAGGACATCTCCCGCCCCGACTCCCTGGTCCAGGTCGTCAACCAGTTCTTCGATTACAAAGCGCCCCACATTCAGGAGTGGGAAGCCGCCGTCAACGACTTCTCCGAGCGCATCCCGGAACTTGCCACAGCTGTTAAGAAGACGATTGACGAAGAGAAGAAACGAAACCCTTCCTTCGTCCGCAGTTTCGAAGACTTCTACTCCCTCTGCCGTCAGGCCATCAATCCCAACCTGTCCGAGGAAGCGGTAGAGAAGATGCTCGTCCAGCATCTGCTAACCGAGCGCATCTTCCGCAAGATTTTCAACAATCCGGATTTCGCCCGCCGCAATGTCGTAGCCGCTGAAATAGAAAAAGTAATCGCCGAATTGACCAAGCGCTCGCTCAACCGCGACGAGTTCCTGGGAGGCCTTGAGCGTTTCTATCGCGCCATTGAGCGCAGCGCCGAAGAGACCACCAACTTCTCGGAAAAGCAGCACTTCCTCAACAAGGTCTACGAGCGCTTCTTCCAGGGCTATTCGCCGAAAGAGGCCGACACCCACGGCATCGTCTACACCCCGCAGCCCATCGTCAACTTCATGGTGCGTAGCGTCGAGGAGATTCTGAAGAAAGAATTCGGCCGCTCCCTCGGCGACAAAGGCGTGCACATCCTCGATCCCTTTGTCGGCACCGGCAACTTCATCGTCCGCATCATGCAGGAGATCAAGACCACCGACCTGCCCTACAAATACGAAAACGAACTGCACTGCAACGAAATCATGCTGCTGCCGTATTACATCGCCAGCATGAACATCGAGCACGCGTACTTCGAGCGGGTTGGTGAGTACAACGCATTTCCGGGGATTTGCTTGGTGGATACGTTCGAGCTCGCTGAGGCCGAACAAGCTCCCCTCGGCTTCATGACTGCCGAGAATGCCGAGCGCGTAAAAACACAGAAGGAAGCGCCTATTTTCGTGATCATAGGCAACCCGCCCTATAACGTCGGGTAGTTGAACGAAGACGACAACAACAAAAATCGCAAGTACCCGACCATGGATAGAAGGGTTGCCGAGACATATGTAAGGGAATCTCGAGCAACGAACAAGAACGCCCTTTCTGACCCGTACGTAAAAGCGATTCGGTGGGCCTCGGACCGGATCGGATCAGAAGGAATAGTAGCCTTCGTGACAAACAACAGCTTTCTAAAGGCCGTTGCTTTTGATGGAGTGAGAAGGCATCTTGCAAGGGACTTCTCCGCGATCGTTCACGTGGATTTGAAGGGAGATGCCCGAACATCGGCCGAAAGGCGAAGGCAGGAGGGGGGCAACATCTTCCTGGATGCGATAAAAGTCAGCGTAGGTATCACTTTGCTGGTGAGAAAAACCGAGAAGACACCGTACTGCCGGATTTCACTTTATCAGGCTCGGGACTACCTCGCCTCCGAGGCCAAGGGGGAACTGCTCGACAACGCGGGATCGTACTCTAGTATGAAATTCGAACCAGTCACCTTGGACGACTCTGGCGACTGGGTATTCGGGACGAGCGGGTTAGGTTACGAAAAGCACTTGCCAATCGGTGGAAAAGAGACAACAAGGAGGGTCGAAGGCAGCCGAACGGGAACGGAGGCGGTTGTCTTCCGGTCGAGCTCCAATGGACTGAAATCGAACCGTGACATGTGGGCTTATAACTTCGACCGAGTCTCTTTGCAGGCGAACATCACGAAAACCGCCGATTTCTACAACGACGAAATGAGCCGCTGGCAACGGTCTCAAGATCGTGCGAATGTGGATGCCTTCGTTCGATATGATCCTGCTTCGATTAGTTGGAGCCGCGACCTGAAGCTAGATTTGAAGCGTGGCCGCAACCTAGAGTTCTCAGAGCGCAAGATCAGGCGTGCGCTCTATAGGCCGTTTACGCGCCGATCTGTCTATTTCGATCGGCTGCTAAATGAAGAAATCTATTCCCTCACGTCCATTCTGCCGAATTCCGATTCAGAAGAGGAGAACCGTCTGATCGTGATAAGCGACATCGGATTCCGATCTCCTCACGCCGCGTTGGCAACAAATCTCCTCCCAGACGTGCATCTGTGCGGCAGCGATGCGTTCCAGTGCTTCCCCTTTTACACCTACGCCGAAGACGGCACCAACCGCCGCGAGAACATAACCGACTGGGCGCTGGAACAATTTCGCGCCCGCTACCAGGACCCCTCCATCACCAAGTGGGACATCTTCCATTACATCTACGCCTTCCTGCACCATCCTGAATACCGCGAGCGCTACGCCGCCAATCTCCGCCGCGAGCTGCCGCGCATCCCCTTCGCCTCTTCCGCCAGCTCATCCCTTGCACTGTCATCCCGAGCGGAGCGTGACCGTCCAAAGGACGGACACGCGGAGTCGAGGGACCTGCTTTCTGCCGGCACCCGGCAATGTCCTTACGGGAAGTTGTCCGCCGAAGCCAAGGAAAGAGTCTTATCTGACGTCAGAGCAATCCAGGATGCGGGCGAACCCCACCCTGTTAGTCAGGACGATGCGCGGGTCTTCCGCGCCCTCGCCAAAGCCGGCCAGCGGCTCGCCGAAATCCACGTCCACTACGAGCAGCAGCCAGAATATCCCCTGACCAAAGTCGAAAAGCCCGGAGAAAAGCTCGACTACCGCGTCAGCAAAATGAAACTCAGCAAGGACAAAACCTCTCTCATCTACAACCAGTTCCTCACCCTCTCCGGCATTCCGCCCGAGACCTACGAATACCGGCTGGGCAACCGCTCGGCGCTGGAATGGGTGATTGATCAGTACCAGGTCTCGACCGACAAGCGCAGCGGCATCACCAACGATCCCAACCGCACGGATGACCCGCAATACATCCTGCGATTAGTCGGCCAGGTGATAGCGGTGAGCCTGGAGACAGTAAGGATCGTGCGGGCCTTGCCTTCGCTTGGATTTTCGTCGTAGCTGGCCTTTCGCGGGCGGGGCGCCCGCGCCACACTCTTCATCGGCCGCGCTTAGGGCGTCTCGAGAGAACCTCACTTCGCTCGGCGGACAGCCGGGGCGGCTGTCCCTACGTGGCACGCAATGTAGTGCCCTATCGCCGCTCCCTACGCCGCAGCAGCGCCGCCGCCAGCGCCCCGCCCAGGCTGGAGCACACCAGAAAACCAACCAACATAAAGGCCAGCGCGGCCGCGATCACAATCCCGATGCCCGCCGGGGTCTTGAAGAACTCAATTGCCTGCTGCGCCTGCGGATCGGAATTCCGCGCCGCCGCCTGCGCAATCGCCTGCATCAGCGCCGCGCGAATCTGTGCCCCCACCCCAAATAACGCCGCCGACACCGCCGAAAAAACCGTAAAGATCCCAAACCCAATAATGCCGCCAACCGCGCCCAGCCGCGCCCCCATCCCCGGTGTAAGCTCGGTGGCCGGATTGCGCCGCCGGTAAAACAGCACCGAAAGCACCCCGGCAGCTAGCATTCCCAGCCCAAACGCTCCCAGCGGCACCACCATGAGCACGGAAGAAATCGCCGCCGCCAACGCCCCTGCCCGCACCGCCTGTGGCCACTCGATCCGCCCCGGCTGCGAAGGGAGCGGCGCGCTCGAAACTTTCTCGTGTTCAATTCCGGCTTGCAGTACCGGAGCTACCTCAGGCGCAGCCTCCATCGCCGCCACCCGAATTTGGGGCGCATTGCATTGCGGACAAAACGCCCGTCCCTCCTCCACCAGCGCCCCGCATTTGTAGCAGGAATGTTCCAAGCAACTCCAAATTACAGCAGCGCAAGCAGCGGAGCAAACCCCGGCCGCCAATGCCAACGAATGTAGGCGCGGGCGTCCTCCCCCGTGCCAAAGCCGGGAGCTTAAGGAGGTATGCGGCCCACAGGGAGTCTAGCGGATGTCGTGAAACGAGGACATATCAGCCGCAAAGGGGGTGCAGGCACCCCAAATTTACGTTTCTGGTAGCCGGGGCCAAACGGATAATAACAAGTCAGACTCGACGAAAGTGGGATGAACATGCCATGTAGCTCTCGAAATTGCACTCGCTGGGCCCAATAGCTGAAGCATCGCAGAGGAGAGTGGGAGAAAGCGACCAACAGTGTTGGCAACTTGTGGTCGCCTCACCATCCCGCTCCGGCTGTGGATTGCCTGACCTATCGGGAGCGATCCTCCGATCAAATCGCACCCGAAACATGCTAAGAATCGAGTCAACCTCAATTTTGCTCGTTAAATCGCGCTCTTGGCCACTGCGAGGCCGATATTAACGAATTAACATGTGTATTATCAATAACTTACATGTTTACTCGGCAGGCTCTCCCCAAAACGGCCCGCTTCTGGGACAATAGTTCAGTCAGCTTGGTTGGTTCGCCTCGGCTGTTTCCTCACGTTCCCTGCTGACGGGTGGTTACTCATGATTCTGGATACGCAATCTTCACTCACGCTTACGGATACGTCCGCCCAGCCCCGGGTGGAGCAAACTGCCTCGGCGGCCCTTCACGGCGCGGTACTGGTGCTGATTCAGTTCGACGTCTGCGAGGAAATTCGCCTCGACCAGCTTCGCCAGATTCTAGGCGCGCGCACTCTGTCGCAGCCCAGCTTCAAGCACCCCACGCCGGGGTACGTCCGCTATCAGAGGCCTCCGGTGGTGGAGCCGCTCGAGCCTCTGGTTCTGGAGAGCGGAGAGAAGCTGCAGGGCGAGATCAAGTATTACGACTACGGCGTGCTCAGCGTGGTTTTCGAGCTGCCCTTTGCCGGCGATTGGGATACGCTCATCCGCCTGGGTGGCCGCTGGATTTGGGATGTGGATTTCGAGCGCCACGCCGCCCGCATCGCCCGCCAGAAGCTGGAGCAGGCGGGGCCGGCGCTGGTGAAGCCCTATCCGGAGTGGCTGAGCGAGGACTATTTCATTTTCCACCTGCGGGAAGTGGAAGGCGCGCCCTCAGCTTCAGAGTTGGTAAAGACTCACGGCGAGCAGATCGCGCAGATTGTGCGCGGCGAAACCATCCAGCTTTCAGAGGGCGAGCGCCAGGAAATTCTGCAGGCGCGGATTTCTTATTACCCGGCTGACCTGGCGGTGATCGGCTGGAATGCTGCCTTCGTCTATGACAGCGCCGCCGGCGCTGAGCCCGCCATTCAGCTGCTGGAGTACGCCAACTCGCAGCTGCTTGAGTTCCGCCACTATGACGAACTGCTCACCCGCGAGTTGGAGCGCGTGTACGCCTTCCTCGACAAGGGCACCAGCATGCTAGCCCGCTGGCGGCTGGCGCGGGCGGCGTCGCGCCTGCATACCGTGCTGCTCGACGTGAACGAGCTCACCGAGCACGCCGATAACGCCATCAAGTTCCTCAGCGACATGTTCTCTGCCCGCCTGTACAAGCTGGCGGCAGCCAAAGTCGGCGTGCCCGACTACAGAGATCTCGTCACCCAGAAGCTGCGCACTGCCGAAGACCTCTACCGCTTCATGATGGACCAGTTCAACCAGAGCCGCGCCTTCGTGCTGGAGCTGATGGTTGTGGTCATCCTGATCATTGAGCTGGTGTTCTTCTTCGGCGGCAAAGGGATGTAACTCTCAACCTAGTTCTCGGGTTCGGCAACGACAGAGAACTTCACGCCGAGGGAATGCAGGACGGAATTGATCGTTTCAAAGCGCGGGTGTGCGCCGGCACTCAGCGCTTTATACAGGCTCTCGCGGCCCAGTCCTGAGTCCTTGGCGATCTGCGCCATGCCGCGCGCTTTGGCTACGTCACCGAGTGCCCCAACAAATACATCGGGGTTTGGGTCCTCGGCAGCCGCTGAAAGATATTCCGCGATAACCGCATCGTTATCGAGATACGCTGCCCCGTCGAATGGCTTGTAAATTACCTTTTTCTTCATTGCTTATTCAAGCCACCTTGATTGTATCCGATTGGATACTCTGGCAACCACGGCCTTCCCCGGAGCGGGCCCAAGCTTGCTGGTAACAGGGGCTTTGATATTCACCTGCCAACAGCACTCGGCTAACTGCGCCTTTTTCTATTACTTAGCTGTCATCACGCTACTGTATAGACTATTCCGTGATGACGATGTGTTCCACGTGGAACATTTCGCCTTGGGGGGAGAATCGTCGAGCTTCGCTCGACCGGGCAGTCGAGGGCGGCTGTCCCTATGTGGGTTGCTAAACTTCTACCCGGTAGAACTGGGCCATGTTGCGGAATTTCTTGTAGCGCGACTCCAGCAGTTCGGGGACCGGCATCGCTTTCAGCTCGGCTAAGTGTTGTTGCAGGGCGGCGTCGAGCAGGGCGGCGGCTTCTTCGTGGTTGGTGTGGGCGCCGCCTTCGGGTTCGGGGACGGTGCCGTCAATGCAGCCCAGTTCACCGAGGTCAGTGGCGGTGATGTGCAGGGCTTCGGCGGCCAGATCCTTCTTTGCGGCATCGCGCCACATGATGGAGGCGCAGCCCTCGGGCGAAATCACCGAGTAAATTGCGTTTTCCATCATCAGCACGCGGTCGGCTACGGCGATAGCCAGCGCACCTCCGCTGCCGCCTTCGCCGGTAATGACCGTAATGATCGGCACCCGCAGCCTTGCCATTTCACGTAGGTTGCGGGCGATGGCTTCGGCCTGGCCGCGTTCTTCTGCGCCCAGCCCGGGGTTTGCCCCGGTTACATCTACGAGAGTAATCACGGGGCGGGCGAACTTTTCCGCCAACTTCATTACCCGCAGCGACTTACGGTAGCCTTCGGGATTGGGCAACCCGAAGTTGCGGAAGACCTTCTCTTTCATGTCGCGGCCCTTCTGGGTGCCCAGAACCACTACTTCCTGGCCATGAAAGCGGGCCATACCGGCCACGATCGCGGGATCGTCACCGAAGGCGCGGTCGCCATGGATTTCGCTCCAGTCGGTGAAAATGCGCTCGATGTAGTCCAGGGTGTGGGGGCGCTGCGGATGCCGCGCCAGTTCGGTCTTGTCCCAGGCGGTGGCGTGGGTGGAAATTTCCTTGCGCAGAGCCTCAATGCGCTGGTGCAGCTGCTGGATGTCGCGGCGGGTATCGCCGTCCTGGCCGGGGACCGCCTGCAGTTTGGCCACCTGCTCTTCGATCTGCTTCAGTTCCTGCTGTGCCCGGGAATCCATAACCCAACCGTTGCCGTTACCGTTGCCGTTCCCGTTGGTTGAGATGCGCCGGTGCTCTACCAAGGACACCAGGAACTCATAGGCCGAAAGCAGCGTGGTGGCGCTGGCCCCCGGCGGAACTCCTGCCTGCGGGTCTGGACCCCTTAAGATGGAAGCTTCTCCTGATTCCCCGGATTTCGCCACCAGAATCTTCAGCCCCGTTTCGCCGTGCCGGGGTCCGAGTCCGGGCGTCTATCTTTAGAGCTCAGTCTATGATGCGCACCGCACCTCGCCCGCACAATTCCTCTACCCGGGCGATAAAACTGCGGTCCGGTTGGACATTATAGCCCTCTGCTTCCATCACAACCATGAAATCGCCCTGACGTTCCACGTCAAACAACACCTTGGCTTCGCCTTTTTTCTGCTGAAAAATGGCATGAAGCTCGTCAACTGTTGATTCTAGGGCACTTTCCAGCGGGATGTGGATTCGCAGCGAGCGTGGCAGGGGGACCTTGGCCTCGTCGAGGGAGCTGATGTCGTTGACCGTGAGCTTAGGGTTGGCGCCTTCCTCGATGCGAACGCCGCCGCGAACCAGAACCGGGACTTCCAGCTTCACTTTCTCCTGCAGGCGGCGATAGGCCTCGGGGAAAACCAGCATTTCAACAGTGCCAGCCATGTCTTCCAAGGCGCCCTGGGCGTAGAAATCGCCCTTCTTGGACTTCAGAACTCTCAGGTTGGTGATGATGCCGGCGGTGGTGATGTTTTCGTCCTTGCCGGTGGAGGCGGTCATGGCGGCGAGTTCCTGGGTGCTGAGGGCGCGCAGGTCTTCAAGCTTGTCACGGTATTTTTCCAGGGGGTGGCCACTGATAAAGAAGCCGAGGATTTCTTTCTCCGCACTCAGGCGGGTGTGCTCATCCCAATCGGGGGTTTCGGGAAGGCGGTCGTTGTTGCTGGGGGCCTCTTCCTCCTGGAATACACCGAACAGCCCGTGCTGGCCTGACTCCTCATCGCGCTGGGCTTTCTGGGCGCGGTCCATGGCTTTGTCGAGGACAGCGCTGAGCTGGGCGCGGCGTCCGAGGGAATCCATGGCGCCGCTTTTGATCAGCGACTCCAGCACCCGCTTGTTAAGCAGGCGCAGGTCAACGTTCTCGCAGAATTCGAAGATTGAGCGAAACTTGCCCGTCTTCTTTCGCGCGGCAACGATAGATTCAATGGCGTTGCCGCCAACGTTCTTTACGGCGGCCAATCCGAAGCGGATGGCCTGGCCGTGCGGCGTAAAGTTGGCGTCCGAGACGTTGATGTCCGGCGCTTCGACGGCAATGCCCATCTCGCGGCATTCGTTGATGTACTTCACCACGTCGTCGGTGCTGCCAGTGACCGACGTCAGCAGCGCCGCCATGAACTCCACCGGATAGTGGGTCTTCAAATAAGCCGTCTGATACGCCAGCAGCGCATAAGCCGCCGAGTGTGACTTATTGAAGCCGTATCCCGCGAACTGCTCCATCAGGTCGAAAATCTTCTGGATCTTCTTCGGCGGAAACCCGCGCTGGGCGGCACCTTCGGTGAAGCGCTCGCGCTGCTGCGCCATTTCCTCCGGCTTCTTCTTGCCCATGGCGCGGCGCAGCAAGTCGGCCTCGCCCAGCGAGTAGCCGGCAAGCCGGTTGGCGATCTGCATCACCTGCTCCTGATAGACGATCACGCCCAACGTCTCGGCCAGAATTTCGCCCAGTTCCGGCAGTTCGTATTCGATGCGTTTGCGGCCGTGCTTGCGGTCAATGAAATCGTCAATCATGCCGCCTTGAATCGGGCCTGGGCGGTAGAGCGCGTTCAGAGCGGTGAGGTCTTCGATGGAATTGGGACGGTAGCGCCGCAGCACGTCCCGCATGCCGCGTGATTCAAACTGGAAGACGCCGGAGGTCAGCCCGGTATGAAAGACTTTTTCGTAGGTCTCCTGGTCCTGGAGTTGGATCGCATCGAGCGCCAGCTTTTCGCCGCGGACCTGGGCGATCAGCTTTACCGTGTCATCGAGAATGGTGAGCGTGGTGAGCCCGAGGAAATCCATCTTCAGCAGGCCCATTTTCTCGATGGCGTTCATGTCGAACGCGGTCACGATTTCGTCGTTCTTCGTGCGATGCAGCGGTACTAGATCGGTGAGCGGACGCGGCGCAATTACCACACCTGCCGCGTGCACGCCGGCGTTGCGCACCAGACCTTCCAACTTTTTCGCGGTATCAATCAAGGTGCGAATCTGCGTATCGCTCTCATACGCCTGCTGCAATTGCGGAGCGCTCTTGATCGCCTCATCCAGCGTGATGTTGAGTTGCAGCGGCACCATCTTGGCGATGCGGTCCACGTCGGCGTAAGGCATATCCATGGCGCGGCCCACGTCTTTGATGGCGGCCTTGGCCTGCATGGTGCCGAAGGTGATGATCTGGGCCACGTTCTCGCGCCCGTATTTCTGGGTAACGTAATTGATCACCTCGCCGCGCCGGTTCATGCAGAAATCAATATCAATGTCGGGCATGGAGACGCGCTCGGGATTCAGGAAGCGCTCGAAGAGCAGCTCGTGCTGCAAAGGATCGAGATCAGTGATTCCCATGGAATAGGAAACCAGCGAGCCTGCAGCCGATCCACGGCCCGGCCCAACCGGAATGTCGTGCTCGCGGGCGTAGCGGATGAAGTCCCACACGATGAGGAAATATCCCGAGAACTGCATCTGCTGAATGATGGCCAGTTCGCGAGCCAGCCGCTGCTCGTAATCGGCGATACCGTGCTTCAGCTTGCCCGCGGCCTGCAGTGGCCGCAGCGTTTCCATGCGGCGGGCAAATCCCTGGCGGGTGACGTGCTCGAAGTAGCTGTCAAGGGTGTAGCCGCCGGGCACGGTAAACTCGGGGAATGGCGAGCTGACTTTCTCAATGCGAAGATTGCAGCGCTCGGCAATTCCCAGCGTGCGCGAGAGCACGTCGGGCGAATCTTTGAACACCCGGGTCATCTCATCGAAGCTCTTGACGAAGAAGCCGGTGCCCTCGAACTTCATGCGGTTCGAGTCCTGGATGGACTTGCCGGTCTGGATGCAGACCATCACATCTTGCGCGTGCGCGTCGTCTTCGCATAGATAGTGGCTGTCGTTGGTGGCCACCATCGGGAGTTCGAGATCTTTTTCCAGCTGGAAAAGCCCGGGATGGATCTTGTGTTCCATCTCCAGGCCTTGGTCCTGAATTTCCAGGAAGAAGTTGTCTTTGCCGAAGAGGTCGCGATAAAAAGCGGCGGCGTTGCGCGCGGCGTCGTATTTGCCTTCGGTCAGAAACTCGGCGACTTCGCCTTTGAGGCAGCCCGAAAGCCCGATCAGTCCCTTGGAGTGCTCCGCCAGAAATTGCTTGCTCACCCGTGGCTTGTAATAGAAACCGTGCAGCGAGGCCTCGGAGGTAATCTTCACCAGATTGCGGTAACCCTCTTCGTTTTCAGCGAGCACCAGAAGATGGTTGTAGGTATCGCCTTCGGGCGGGGTGCGCTCGATGTTGTGATCGTGCTTCTTGCAAACGTAAAGTTCGCAGCCAACGATGGGCTTCACGCCAACTTTGTTGGCCGCATTCACGAAGTGGACCGCGCCGAAAATATTGCCGTGGTCGGTCATGGCCACCGCGGGCATGCCCAGCGCTTGCGCCCGCTGGACAAGCTTTTCCACGTCGCAAGCGCCGTCCAGCATGGAATAGTCGGTATGGAGATGGAGATGAACGAATTGAGACATGATTTAAGCGCGCTTACTTCATTCTAGCGGGAGTTGGGAATCGCGCAACGCCGCAGAAACGGTGCAATCCTTCCTTCGTGTCCTTTGTGGTTAGCGCCTTTCGCTGGCGTTCACGAAAGACCAGGGAGGACACGAAGCAATACGAGGGAAGTCAGCGCCGCATCAAGCTGGTTTCGGCGCAAGCTCCTGGTTGCAATGCGGACACGCCCACGGCCACCGGCTTTTGGGCAAGGCATGCCTGGAGATCGGCACGAACTTACCGCATTGCGGGCAGTGTATCTTGGCTGGCCACATTGCGGGCAGCAGCAGAAAGTGTGTTCCCAGGTAAATGACTGCCGCGCCGAGAATACTCAGCGGAAGAAAATATGAGCTCCGGGAATCCACCGCAGCCAGCCCCGCGAGCAGGGCGACAAAGGACACAGCTCCCGCGGGAACCGAAACCCATGGATAGCGCTTTTCTGACTGCAACAGCGCTTCCGCCTGCTCGACGGTAATAGGCGCAAACTTGGGGTGGGCGTTCGGTGCAGACGACTGGACTGGCGCCGCGGGCGTGACGACCGGCTCCGGCGCGGGAGCGGGCGCGGCAGGGGAAGCATTCGCCGCAGGCTGCGGCTGGGGAGCAGTTTCAGCCGGCGAGGCCTCCACCGGATCGTCGTGCTCGGCCAACGCGGTTCCACAAGCCTGGCAGAACTTCGCGGTTTCGGAATTCTCCTCTTCACAGCTGCGGCAGTGCACAGTTGTCCCCCCGAGAAAAATTCTCTCAAAAATCGGACTAATTGTGATGGTCAAAACTGGTTGCAGTCAACCTGCAGGAAGTAACCGCGCTTTCCCCATAAAAGCGAGACTCGTCTCGTTCTCGGGTGGGAAGGCCATGGCCGAAGTCGTGCGCGAGCGTTCTTAACAACCAGGAATTCACGCGAAATTAACCACAGGTGCATTCTTCCTTTGATAGGTTTTGGCTTTGTGGCCGGCGCGTTTTTTCTGGCGGTCCCCCCTTCCAGGACAAAAGGCGGCCGGCCATTTTTCTCTAATTCTGATCTCCCCCTCCATGCTTGAACTGGCACAGCTTGCAGAAAGTAGGCGGCAGGCTGTTGTCCACACGGTGTTTTACAGGTTTTAGGGTGCGTAAGTAGGCGAATATCGCTTTCAGGTCTTCATCCGTGAAGTTCTTGAACTCCCCGAAGGGCATAATGGAGTTCAGCGGCCTGGCTTTCACGTAGCCGGTCCGCATGACCTGGATGAACAACGCCTCGTCGTAATAGCCGATGCCAGACGGGTCGGGCGTGATGTTGGCCGCGGCCACATGGCCAAAGGGGCCGCTAAGGGGAAACCCTCCGCCGTATTCCAGGCCCTTGACCGGCTCGCCCTCGTGTTGGGCGGTGTGACAGTTGTCGCACGCCGTTCGTGTGAGCAGGTATTGGCCCCACTTCACGGGGTCGGAGTGGTCGGGTTCCGGCACTGGAGCCATCAAGGGTTCGGGCACGCTGCGGATCAAATACTTAACCGGGAAAATAATCGCGGTCGGCGGAAGGGGATTGCGCACTGGAGGCAGCGACCGCAGATACACGATGATCGAAGCCAGATCCTCGTCGGACAGCTTGCGATATTTCTGATACGGCATTATGGGGAACAATGCCCGGCCGTCATGGCCGATGCCTTCGCGGACGGCGCGCGCCATTTGATCATCCGACCACGTACCAGCCCCGGTCTCGGGATCGGGCGTGAGATTGGGGGCAACGATTCGGCCAGGAAGATTGTCGAAGGGCATCACCTCGCCGCTGCCCTCCTGGCCGGGCAGGTACGGCGCTCCCCGGGCTTTCCAGTCATGCGGGGAATGGCAGCCGAAACAGCCCGCGGTCTCTGCGATGTATTTTCCTCGCTCCAAACGTGCCGGGGTGACCTCAAATTTCCGCGCCGTCAGGGCCCGGGCTCGCGGCCCCAGAAATGGCCGCCACCCGATGGTGAAAGTGATGGCAACGGCCAGCAGAAGAAACAATCCCCCCAACGAGATGAGCAGGATTTTGCCTAGCTTCTTCATTCCATACTCCCGATAGAACCACTGAATTATCTACAGCATCAAGGATCGGCTTTGGGCCAGTAACGCCGGCACCCAACCGCCAACCAAAGCGAACGTGGCGCTTCCTTCGAGCGTTCCTTACCTTCAAGTTGCCGGCGGCGAGCGCCGGCGCTACTTTTTCTTCTTGGCCGGCGCCTTGGCTAGTTTCTTGGCAGGCGCTGGCTTCGCCGGATTCTTGGGCGCCGCCTTGGCGGGCTTGGGAGCCTTCCCGGCGGCTGGTTGGGCAACAGCTTTCTCAGGATTCCTTGGCGCGGCTTTCGCAACCTCAGGCGCTGCGGCCGGTGCGGGCGCAACTTCACCCTTGCCCTTTTTCTTTCCACCTGCTGCAGGCTGAGCTGGCGCCGGCGCTGCCGCAGCAGCCGCTTTGGCCGCGCGTCCCCGCTTGGGCGGCGGGGGCGGTGGCGGGGGCGGTGGCGGCGAGAACGGCTTGAGGAATTTCATCGTCTCGGTGTGCGAACGCAACTTGCCGTCCAGCAGCAGCATGAAGACGTCGTGCGCGATCTTGGGATACTCCGGCAGCTCCGGGGTGATGCGCAGCTCGACCATCTCTGGCAGTGGGATCCTCTGTTGCACCTGCCGCCACTTGGTGAAGAAATTCTTGATTTTCTGCTGCACTGCCTGCTGCTTCGCGGTGACCGCGAGAAACAGGACCATCTCCGGCCGCGCTTCCGACAGCAGCTTCCAGGTGCGTGAGGGCGTCGCAGCTTCTTTGCCGGTGAGTCTCTTGGCCAGTTCTTTCGCGTGGTCGCCGATGTCACGCCAGGCCTCGACCAGATCGCGCCGCGGCATCTGCTTGCGCATATCCGCGATTTCTTTGTCGCTCAACCGCGCAGTGAGGAAATACATCACCGCCGAGGCCGGATCAGGCGCATAGCCCAGTTCATTCATCTGCTGGCGGGTCTTGATGAGTTGTGTCAGCCCTACGGTATCCACCTTGGCACTGGTCCAGTGCGGGCTGAGGATTTTGAGCCAGCCCTCTTTTTCCAGCACTTTGAGCACGTGCAACGGATCATCTTCATACGCCAGTTGCGCCGTTTCGGCCCCAATGGCCTTGTTGGTGATGTATTCGATGTAGTTGTTCTCAAGGGCGGAATCGAAGCGCGCCTGGGTGCGTTCTTCCAGAGGCCAGTGAAAGCGCGCCGCGAACCGGGAGGCCCGGATCAGCCGGGAAGGGTCTTCCACAAAAGCGTAGTTATGCAGCACCCGCACCAGCTTGGCTTCCACATCGGCCGCGCCGTTGAAGGGGTCCATCAGCAGACCGCGGGAGCCTGGATTGAGCGACAAGGCCATCGCGTTCACGGTGAAATCACGCCGGCGCAAGTCTTCGATAATGGTTGCTGCCGCTACGATCGGAGGCTTGCCTGTCTTCTCATATCTTTCGGTGCGCGCCATGCTGATTTCGGCGCGTACATTGCCGGGCAGGAGTAGATGCAGCGTCTTGGAGTCATCATCGGCGCCAACCGCCGCGGCGCCGGCCTTCTCAAGGTCCTTTTGCAGTTTGAAAGGATTTCCCTGGACAGTGAAATCCAGATCGCGGATGGGGAACCCGCTGATAATGTCACGGACCGCTCCCCCGGTGAGATAGATATTCATCCCCGCGGCGCGGGAGATATCCTGCACCAGAGTTACGGCGCGCTGCTGCTCCGGCGTCAGCCGGATTTCCATGGTGTAGATGTAATCAGCCATGCGTTGCGACGATTGCCCCGGGCCGCCCCACTAAGGAAAATACCCTAGATTTCCACAGGATTACATTCGCGGAGTCGGAGGACGCTTTCACCTTGCGCGTAAGTGACTCTTTCCTATAGGCTTAGACTCAACTCGGTGGCACGCGGCAAGCTACAGAAAATAACACAACGTTAACCGTTTGGCTACAAGAAGATGGAATAACCCGGTCTTTTTCTCATGAACAGTGGGAAAATCTGGTTTTTGGGAAAACTTCTCGCCGGACGTTAGTCGCTGGTCGCGAGCGAAAGGCCCGCGGAGCTGCATCGGTTCCAGGCCAACGACTAACAACGACTGACGACCGAATGCCTTCAACCCATAAAAAAGTCATCGTCCGCAAGCTGGATCGCGACACCATCAACGGCTATGTCGCTCCGGCAAACTACGTCCGCGAGGGCAAGTTGGAGCTGCTCAATACCTCCGGCAACGTGGTGGCCATTGACCTGCGCGATATAAAGGGCGTGTATTTCGTGCGCGAGTTTGGAGACTCTGACGCCCAAGCCCGCAAGACCTTCACCAGCCGCCCCCGCAGCGAAGGCCTGTGGGTGCGGCTCAAGTTCAAAGATAACGAGGTCATCGAGGGTATGATGCCCAACGACTTGAGCCAGACCACCCCCGAGGGCTTCCTGGTGAGCCCGCCCGATTTGCGGGCCAATACCCAGCGCATCTTCGTCCCCCGCACCGCCTTGGAGTCGCTGACCGTACTGGCGGTAATTGGCGCCACTCGCCGGCGCCGGCGTGGCCTGCCCAGCGACACCCGCCAGGTCCCCATGTTCGGAGAATAGGTTCGTGGAGGAATGTGGGGGCGGGTCTCCGACTCGCCCAGCAGGGTGAAGCACTGATAGTACAAAGCCCATCTATAGCGAAACCTGAGTCGGATAAACTATGGATATGCTAGAATTTTCCTAGGGTTTCCATATGGCAACTCTCTACGTTGAAAACGTGCCTGACGATCTCTACGAAGCGCTGCGCAAGCGCGCCCGCGAGAACCGCAAATCAATCGCGGCTGAAGTATTGTCATTACTCGAGCAGAACATTCCGACCGAAGCAGAGTTGAAACAGCGGCGGAAATTTCTCAAAGAACTGGAGCGAATTCGGTCCAGGCCCTCTCCAGGCTCCGGACCGTTCCCGTCCACCGAGGAAATGCAGCGCGAGGACCGCCAACGTTGACCAACTGGGTCGTCGACGCCAGTGTCGCGGCCAAGTGGTGCCTTCCCGCCGAGAACGAATCATTTCAGCCACAAGCCCTGGACTTGGTAGACGCCTTCGGGCGCGGAGAAGTGCAGCTATCGGTTCCGGACTTGTTTTGGGCCGAATTAGCCAACGTGATGTGGAAGTCCGTCCGCGGAGGGAGAATTTCCGCCACTGAGGCGAACGCGGCGTTGGCCTCGGTGGAACGGTTACAGATCCCCACTGTCTCTTGCGCCAGGTTGATGAGCAGCGGGTTGGCAATCGCTCTGAAACATGGCCGGAGCTTATACGACTGCATCTATGTCGCGCTGGCCGTTCAGGCATCCGCGCAGTTGATCACCGCCGACGAACGCCTGGCCAATGCGTTGGCCGCACACTTCCCCGTCAAGTGGCTGGGATCGCTATGAGCGGGCGGAACGCTGGGCTGAGCTGGACGCAAGCCGCCGAGAGTCGCTTGCAGTCTCACTTGAATCTGCTGGCCGCCGCGATTTTGCTGGCGGGGCTGGTGCTCAGGCTGCACGCGGCGTGGGGAACGTTCCTGAATCCCGACGAAGCTCTGCATTTTCTCACTGCAAATCAGGCGTCACTGGCCGCGGTCTACCGGGAAAGCCTAAACACCGCGCATCCGCCGCTGCTGATGTTTGTGTTGTACTTCTGGCGGGGTCTGGGAAGTTCGGAGTTTGTGCTGCGGCTGCCTTCGGTGACTGCGGGCACGGGATTCTGCTGGTTCTTCTATCGCTGGGTTGAGGGCCTGTTTGGCAAGATTGCCGGCGTGGCAGGCCTCGTTCTTGTGGCGCTGCTGCCGCCGATGATTGAGATTTCATCCGAGATTCGGCAATACGCACTGCTGTTATTTTTTCTTAGCGCCTCTGTTTATTTTCTGGAGAAAGCGCTCACCCAAAGCTCTCTGCGCGGGATGCTGCTTTGCTGGGCTTTCCTCGATCTCGCGTTGCTTACTCATTATGCAGCGGTGTTTGTGGTTGCATCTGCCGGAGCCTACTGCATTCTGCGGCTTGCTTTCCAACGCCCGCGTGGCAGGCTTCTCGTGGCTTCGCTGTCTGGACTGGCCAGTTCGGTTGCGTTGCTGATTTTTCTTTACCGCAGCCACATCGCGAAAATGGCAGGAAGCATCCAGACGCAGCAGGCCGCTCAGGGCTGGATGCGCAACTCTTACTATCGCGCAGGGCAGGGTAATGTGCTGCTGTTCATATTCGCCCGGACAGTTGGCGTTATGCAGTTCCTTTTTGGCCAACTCGCCGTGGGCGATGTTCTGTTTTTGTTGTTTGTTGCGGGGATTGCGCTGGTGTTCCTGAATTGCACGGGCCGGAGGAACTTCGGCAAATGCTGGCAGCTGGGAGTTCTTTTTCTGCTGCCCTTCGCATTGAACTGCGCGGCCGCTATCGTTGGGAAATACCCGTATGGCGGAACACGGCACTGCGTGTACCTGGGCCTTTTTGCGATTGCGGCAATCAGCTACGCGCTGGCGAGAATAGTGCGTAATCGGGTTGGCGGGGCATTGGGAGTTGCGCTGCTGATCGTAGCTCTCTGTGCTGCTTTCGGCCATCCCCACCGGCCGTATATGATGCGCCAGGACCAAAGCAAGTCGTACATGACCCACGCCGTGGAGGCCATACAGCGACACATTTCATCCGGCGGCACGATCGTGGTTGATTCGCAAACTGGATTCTTGCTGCGCTACTACCTGTGCCCGAAAGCTCCTTTCACAGATGCGCCGGTCCACACGCTTCGCACCTACCAGTGCGGCGGATACCGCGTTATCTCTTCGCCCACCGAGATCTATTTGTACAATGCCGAGAACTTTCTTCCGCGGTGGAATGAGGTAAAACGAGACTTCGCGCTTCCACCCGGCGACGCGGTTTGGGTCCTGCAGGCTGGGTGGGACGTGAAGCTGGCGAGTGAGTTACAGACCCGCTTTCCTGAATTCCATGATCTGCAGCCGCAATCCTTCGGCCAGAACATCACGTTATTCAAACTAGTTGTTAGATAGGGACTAACTCAGAAACCGCAAAGATCGCAAAGGGCGCGAAGAAAATCCTCGGTGCGTCCTGTCACACCGCCTGCACCAGAAGCAACGAAATCAATCTGCACCTACTTTGGCATCTTCAGTCCAAGTGCCTGCACGGTGAGTTCGTCCGGCGTGGCGTGGCCGTTCTCCTTGGTCACCACTCCGAACCCCTCGCTGTAATCCCACATGGCCCAGCCGATGCCGTATTTCTCCAGCGCTGTGCGCACGTCATGAATCCAGGCGGCGCGGTTCTGCGGGTTGGAATTCGGGCGGAACACCCCGAATTCGTTGCAGATCAGGGGAACGTTCCAGCGTTTGGCCCAATCCGCAGCCTGGCTCATTTCCAGGTCCATGCGGGCCGCATCCCAGTGCTCAGCTCCGTAGCGGAGAATGGCAAGGCGGTCCACCGCGTCGGGCACCGCAGCGGCCGCTTTCTCCGCTGACTCAAGATTCGAGGGATAGGCCAGCCCTTTCACATCATGCCAATAATTCACCCCCCAGGTCGCTCCCTGGTGGGTGAAGACGTGCGGGTCGTAGAAATGAAAGTTGTAAATGATGTTGGGATCGCGCAGCGGCTCCAGGAAAACCAGGTCGTCATCGTCCGACCAGCGCGCGCCGGCAGCGATGATGGTGTGGTTTGGTGCCCCTTCGCGGATCGCCTGCACCAGTTTGGACTGGATTCCAGACCAGCGATAACGATCGCGCACCTCGGGCTCATTGAGGATTTCGAAAAACACCATTTCCGGGTCGTAAGAAGAATAGTGTTGCGCGAGGGCGCGCCAGAAATAGGCGAATTGTTCAACGAAATCATCATCAGTGGCCAGCTTTTGCTTGAAATCTTCTTCAGGGTGGATATCAATCACCACGGCAAGTTTATGGTCGAGAATCATTTTCACGGCGGTGTCGAGGTAGCCGAGATATTCCGCGGGGATTCGGTCTGCCTGATTGCGCCGGAACATCGGCTGGGGATTCACACCGAGGCGCACGTTATCAAAGCCCATAGACTTGATGAGTGCGATGTCTTCAACGGTGACAAAAGTCGCGAGCCGCTCCTTGTTGTAATTGCTTAGATCGCCGGCCTGGGCAAACCAGTGGCTGAGGTTGATGCCGCGGCGAAGATGAGTTGCACGGGAAGCGGCGAGCGAACTGGACTGACCTATGGCCGGAATTGAGAGAAAAAGAGCGCATACTGAGGCGAGGATGGCATTGAGCTTCATATTGCGAATTTAACCACAAAGGACGATCGTAATGTAGCACCTGGGATGCCGCGCTACGTAATAACCGGCAGAGCGCGAATGCGCTTCTTGGTTGCGGCATAGATCGCAGTGCACAGCGCCGGGGCTACAGGAGGAACAGGCGGCTCGCCGATGCCGGTCGGAGACTCGGTGCTCTCCACATAGTGAGGCTCCACGACCGGAGCTTGGTTCATGCGCAGCGGAGCGTAGTCATCGAAGTTGCCTTGCACGATGCGGCCTTTCTCAATGGTGATCTGGGCTTGCAAGGCGTTACTCAGGGCGAAAATCACGCCGCCCTGGATCTGCTGCTCCAAAATCGTGGGATTCACCACCTGCCCACAATCCACGGCGCTGACTACGCGATGAACTTGGGGCCGGTCGTTCTCCATGGAGATTTCGACAATCTGCGCCGCGTAAGTACTGAAGCAAGCAAAGCAAGCGATGCCGCGATAGCGTCCCGCGCCGAGCGGCTTGCCCCAACCGGCTTTCTCCGCTGCTAGCTGCAAGACAGCACGCATGCGCGCCGTGCTCCACGGCCCGATGGTCTCATCCTTGGCCAGCAGATGCAGTCGCAACGCCAACGGGTCTTTGCCACCCGCAACTGCCAGTTCGTCAATGAAACTCTCCTGTGCGAATCCAACTTGCAGCGCGTTCACCGAGCGCATCCAGCCCAGAGGCACCGGCGTTTCGGTCTGAACGTATTCGATTAAGACGTTGGGAAACGAATAGGTGAACGAAGATTCATCCTTCACTTCGGAATCCACTTCGCCCGCAGGAACAAAGCCCTTCTGGGCATTGATGGAGGGCATGACGATGCGATGCGAAAATGCCACCGGCCATCCACTTCCGTCGAGCAGCGCGTTCAGCTTGTGATAACTCGCGGGGCGATAGGTGGAGTTACGCATGTCGTCTTCCCGCGTCCATAACACCTGCACCGGGCCGTTGATTGCTTTCGAGACCAGCGCTGCTTCCACTCCGTAGTCGTGCTCCAGACGCCGGCCGAAACCGCCGCCGAGCAGCGTGACGTTCACCTTAACCTGGTCGGGATCGAGGTTCAGTGCAGTCGCCACTGAGTCACGAACATCCTGTGGAACTTGCGTAGGCGACCACAGTTCGCACTCTGTACCTTGGAAATGCGCGGTGGAGTTACCCGGCTCCATGGGTGCATGCGCCATGAAAGGAAGTTGATATGCGGCTTCGACTCGCCGGCCGGAAACTTTCGCAACGTCTCCAACAGAATAGAGACTCGCGGCTTTCCCGGCCGCGGCGTTCCTCAACGATTCGAAAATCGCCGCCGAGTTCAGATCTTTGTTCGGGCCTTCGTCCCAGGTGACGTTAAGCACACGCCGCCCTTCCATTGCCCCCCAGACACTGTCTGCCACCACGGCAACGGCGGCGTCGCCGATTTTTCCGACGTAACTTACTCCGGAAATCTTCATCGAGTCTTTGTCGTCGAAGCTGGCGACTTTGCCTCCGATCACCGGGCAGCGCGCCAGCACCGCGTATTTCATTCCCCGCAGACGGAAATCAATTCCGAATTGCGCCGTGCCGCTGACCTTGGAAGGCGTATCAAGGCGCGCAATGCGCTGGCCGACGATCTTGTAGTCTTTGGCTTGCTTCAAGGGTGGATCGGAAGGAATAGGCAGTGTGGCGGCGCGGCTGGCGAGTGCGCCGTAACCCAAGCTGGTGTTCGTTCCATTGCGCCAAACGCTCCCACCCTGAGCTTTGCACGCTGACCGAGGTACACCCCACTCCAGCGCTGCGGCGCTGATCAGCATTTCGCGCGCCGATGCGCCCGCTTTTCGCATCGGGTCCCAGGTGGACTTCACGCTGGCACTGCCTCCCGTGGTTTGATCGCCGAACAGCGTACTCGCGCCCGCTTGCTCGATGAAAATTTGCTTCCACGCCACTTCCAGTTCTTCCGCCAGAATCATCGGCAGGGAAGTCCGCACGCCCTGGCCCATCTCGCTGCGCGCCACGACGATGGTAATTTTGCCGTCGGGTGTGATTTTTAAGTATGCGTTGGGCGAGAATTCCTCGCCGGGAGAAGTCCCGTGCGGGAGGTAGAAGCCGATCACCAGCCCCGCGCCGGCGGCAACGCCCGCGGTAAGAAAGTCGCGGCGGGAAAGCGGACTCATGGTCCACCTCCGGCGGCGCGATGAATCGCCTTGCGGATTCGTTCGTAGGTGCCGCAGCGGCACAAGTTGCCGGACATGAATTGCGTAATCTGTTCGTCGGAAGGTTGCGGCGTCTTGGCCAACAGAGCCGCGGCTGCCATGATCTGCCCGGTCTGGCAGTACCCACATTGCGGTACCTCCTCGGCGATCCAGGCCTGTTGCAGAGGATGCAGTCCGTTCGAAGACAGCCCTTCGATCGTGGTGATGTTCTTGCCCGCAACTTGCGAAACCGGGGTCGAGCAGGAGCGCACCGCACCACCTTCGACATGCACAGTGCACGCGCCGCAGAGCCCGGCGCCGCAGCCGAATTTGGTTCCGGTGAGCTGCAGCGTGTCGCGAATCACCCACAGCAGCGGAGTTTCGGGAGGAACCTCGACTTTCCTTTCACTGCCATTTACGTGGAGGGTGATGTCGGCCATGGTGGCGGCTCAGAATCTCGGGCGAGCACAACATAGTAGCGGAAAATTACAGAAATAGGAACGAGATCGGAGCCCATCTGCAGCGTATCTCTTCCTGTCCCTCGCGGTCTTTGCGGTAGAATCCACGGCGAAGTGCGCAAAGGACGCGAGGACGTACTGCGTTCGAGTCCGCCGATGGGCCGTTGTTCATCTAGAAGCTGCCACCGGGCTCTGCCAATGAAATTAGCGCAGAACGGCCCAATCCTCCAGAGGACTTGCTGGAGAAACGATGTCCCCGAGGATTTGCACCTGAGCACGCATGCGACCGAAGATGTTCTTTGTCTTGCCGCCTGTCGGAGCTAACTTGGCGACCGGAAGACCCTTCTTCGTCACGACGAGCGGTTCGCGCGTTGATTGCACGTGATCCGCGAGTCTCAAGCAACGCGCCTTTGCGGCAGAAATCTTCTTCATGGCGCTCACAATGACCGCGCTTATTTTACGCGGGGCTGCGGAGTCCGCTCCGAATGTTGAGAAACAATGCTGCCGAGCCTGCTACTTGATTTCGTTCAGTTTCTGGGAGGCGGTCGTCGCGGCCTCGGTGCCGGGGCTCTCTTTCTGGACCTGCTCATAGATGCGCTTGGCTTCCATCGGCTGCTGGTCAGCCTGGTAGGTGGCCGCCATCTCCAACTGTGCGGTTGTTTTGGCCACAACCCTGGTGGGCGCGGCCGCCAGCTTCTTGTAAATCTCAATCGCGTCTTTGTTGCGCCCTTCCTTGCGATACACTGCGGCCAGCGCCAAATTGGCCAGCGATGCAAGGTCGCCGCTACGTGACCCGGCTACCGCTTTGAGTTCGCGCTCTGCCGCAGCATTGTCACCCAAATCGGAGGAAGTCACGCCCACAAAATACCGGGCGATCTCACCAGAGCGGGTCCGCGGGTACTTATCAGCAACCGCCTGAAACCCCTTGTGCGCTTCCCGGGCACGTTCTTCAGCCGAAGCAAAGCTGGGAGAATCCGGTTGGGGCGGAACTCCCGCCGGCCGCAGGGGCGTGTCCAGCGTGCGCACCGCCTGGCTCAAGGCGGCGCTCGCCTTCTGGTCTTGCTGATCCAGGTAATACCAGCCGCCTACACCAGCAGCTACGGCAATCACCAGGATAATGCCGCCCACGATCAGCTTGGACTGGTGCGCCGCCGACCAGTCCATCGTCTTTCCCGCGACCTCCATGGTGGTCCGGCTGAAGCGGTCTTGCTTAAGTTGGTGACGGGTTTCTGCGCGCACGCACGTTCCTTCTGGCTAGAGTTTTGAGGTGGTCATCGTTCAGTCTAGCAGGCAAAATTTCACAGCGTCAAAGAATGTAGCGCAACGCAGGCGCGGGCGTCTCCACCTGCACGGGAGCGGTACAACTCTTTTTTTTCTTCGAATTCCACAAAAAACAACAAAGCCACCGCCCGGGTGGCTTCGCGCCGAACTCTTTGGTGACGGAAGTCACCTCGACTGCTCTTCCAGTATCCCCTGTTCCAGCTTTTCCTGGCATTCGATGCAGTGGCGCGTCCAGGGCACAGCTTCCAGGCGCTTGGGATTGATCTCTTTGCCGCACGAGATGCACTCGCCAAAGCTGCCTTCACGGATGCGCGAGAGCGCCGTCTCTACCATCTGCAGGAGCTGCCGGTCGGCGTTGCTCTGGTGGAAGAGAAATTCCTTGTTGTAAGAGCTGGCAGCGCGGTCGGCAATGTCCTGCGCGGAGCCTTCGTCCACGCTGCGCCCGTCCTGCTCGGTGCGCGAGACCATGCGGCGCAGGTCCTGCTGTCGCGTTTCCAGCCTCTTTTTGAAGTAGTCCAACTTCTTCTTTTCCATGAGAATAACTTCGCGGCCCGCAGGCCGCTCCACCTTGCTCCCCGCGTTTTAGTCAAACGATGATGATAAGCGCACAATTTAAGATGCGTCAACCGGGACATACGATGGTTAGTATCCTATTTGTGCGTTGACGTGGTGGCGGCCTAGTAAAGAATAGCAACCCCGCTTAGCACGATATCCGGCGTTCGGTACTCGCTAAAATCAGCCACTAGCCGGCGTTCGGATTGAATCTTAAGTGTTTGCGTTCACCGGTGAGGCGGGCGCGGACAGGAGTGTCCGCGCCGCACCCACGGCGTTAGGCGCGAGTCATCTCCTCGCGGATGGGGGGTTGAGGCGCGGCGAAGAATGTCCTCGAAATCACGCCGCCGAGCGCTCCTCCCACAATCGGGGCCACCCAGAAAAGCCAGAGTTGCCGCAGCGCCCAGCCGCCTACGAACAGCGCAGGACCGGTCGAGCGGGCGGGATTCACTGAGGTGTTGGTTACGGGAATGCCTACGAGGTGAATCAAGGTGAGGCAGAGGCCGATGGCGATGGGGGCAAAGCCCTTGGGGGCGCGCTCGTCGGTGGATCCAAGGATTACGATGAGAAAGAAAGCCGTCAGCACGACCTCGGTAACGAGGCAGGCGACGAGCGAGTAGCCTCCGGGGGAGTGCTCGGCGTAGCCGTTGGAGGCGAAGCCGCCGCTGAGAGAGAAGCCGGGCTTGCCGCTGGCAATCACATAGAGAACTGCAGAGGCGGCGATGGCCCCGAGGACCTGGGCGATGATGTAGGCGGGAAGTTCTGAGGCGGGGAAGCGCTTGCCGGCGACGAGTCCGACAGAGACGGCGGGATTTATGTGGCAGCCAGAGATATGGCCGATAGTGAAGGCCATGGTGAGCAGAGTGAGGCCGAAAGCCAGTGAGACGCCTACGAAACCGATCCCGAGAGCAGGGAAGGCAGCAGCCAGGACGGCGCTTCCGCAGCCTCCGAAGACTAGCCAGAAGGTACCGAAGAACTCAGCCAAGGCACGTTTAGACAGTGGCATTGAGAATACCTCACCTTTCTTTTTCTTTGAGTCGCTCTTTTCTTGCAGCCTGCAGATTTGGTTTCTTGATTTTGGTCGGCCGGCTAGCCGAGTGGCGGCGAGCGGCGCACATTGCGCGGGGAAGTATACCCCCAGGCACCAAACCTGGCCAGCGTGGGCAGGAGAATCCTGACGAGTTGGGATGCCAATTTAGGTCAAAAAAAGTGGCCCCGCTTGGGGCCACCGTTTCGAAAGAGGCGTATGGAAGGATTCAGGAAAGGTTGTGCTGGATACCGCTCCACCCGGAGCGATAAAGACGAAGTGTTCGGGAACGACATGTTCGCAAACAACGGAGAATGGTGAAGGTCACGGACGGCCTCATTTCCTATCTTGGGACTGGAAGAAGCACTTCCCACGCCAAAGGTGCCGAGCCTGCACAACACCGGCGCGCGCCGCACAACTGCATGAAAACAGGGATTTTATTTTGTACTGTAGGTCTTTTGGACAGGGCAGCCGTCGCCGTTAAGTTGCAGAATCCTGCACATTCGCTGCAGGGCACTACATCCCGGACGGCTTGTGACGGTTTGCTGGTGATTACCAATTGGGTGTGAGGTAACCTGTGGAAGGTACCAGTCCATCCTCTTGAAAGAGGCGAAAAGAGGGGTGGATCTGGCTCCACGCGGGGTTTGCGGCCAACCTGCCAAGGTGCAATCCCATCTAATCGGAAGAGTTATCCCAGGGCCCCTGGTAGGATCGCCACGAATGGGGGCAGTTGATTGATATCTTCCCGGCAAATAGGTTACGAGTTCGCTATTGTGGCGATACTCTGCGCCGCCGCGATTTTCTTCTTCCCCGTGGCACGGGGCCCGTACTCTGCGGTGCATGGGCCGGGGACAGTTCTCAGCAGTATTCGAACCAGATCGCAGCTTTGGTGGAGCATGGCGCGAGCCTCAACGTGCGTGCTCGGCCACAGCCTGCGGGCCGAGTCTGGTTCCCTGTTGCGCGCCATACGGAACAGCGTTCTGCTGCAGCGGACGTTCCCTCCTGAAGATAGTTCGGTCCTGCGCTGCTGATCTCCAAGTAAATTTCGCTTGCCTGTGGGCGGGCCGCCCATAGCTGCTTTCCTGCGCCGGCGGGTCCGCGGAGGCACGCTGACAGCTCTCTGCAAACAAGAATTTTGTGGAAAGTGCGAAGTCTGTCCGAAGTCCATCCAAGGAGAAAAACGTTTATGAGTACTGGAAAGTTGAAGACATTAGGTTTCGTCGCAGCGCTGGCGCTGGCGTTCGTAGTGGCCGGCTGCAACAAGAAGGTCGCAAAGGTAACGCCGCCATCCCCGCCGCCACCGGTCGCTCCGACGGCTTCGCTGGCTGCCAGCCCGGATGTAATTCAGCAGGGGCAGTCCACGACTCTGACGTGGCAGACGCAGTATGCCAACGACATAATGATTCAGGGTCTGGGGATGGTACCGGCCTCGGGTTCGCGAAGTGTGAAGCCGGATTCGTCCACAACCTACACGCTGGTCGCCAAGGGGCCAGGAGGAACGCAGGATGCGAACACCCGCGTGACCGTGAATCCCGCGCCTGCGGCAAGGACAATGACACCTGGGCCCACCGAAGCGGATTTGTTTGGCAGGGACGTGAAAGACGTGTTTTTCAACTTTGATAAATACAACATTCGCACGGATGAGGTCCCTATCACTGACAACGACGCCAAGTTTCTGGATTCGCATCCCGATATCAAGATCCTGGTTGAGGGTCACTGCGACGATCGCGGTTCGGAAGAGTACAACTTGGCCCTGGGCGACAGCCGGGCGCATTCGCTGAAAGAGTCGCTGGAGAAGCAGGGTGTGAGCGCCGGCCGGATCAAGACCGTCAGCTACGGAAAGGAGAAGCCGTTCTGCACGGTTGATAATGAGCAATGCTGGCAGGAGAACCGGCGGGACCACGTAGTTTTCCAGCAGTAAGAACAGCTGCTGCTTCACAGCTATTGTGTGCGGTGCCCACCCTTTTCGCAAAGTGCGCGAAAAAGGGTGGGCACCGTCTGGCCGCCCTGGTTTTGCCGTTCCCTTCCACTGCATGGCAATGGTTGAGGCCGAATTCGGTTTGATTTTCAACAAGCTAGGGGGCTAACATTGAATTCCGGCCCGCACCGTTCAGATTTCTGGTCCAATAAATTTCAAAATCTCGGAGGAATGATATGGCGACTACAGTTTCGCCCGTGCAAATTGATCCGCGCGTAAGCAGTTTCCTTGGGAAGCCGCGCAAAATGCTCGTCAACGGGAAATGGGTGGATTCCGTTTCCGGCAAGACCTTCCGTACGTACGATCCTTCCACCGGCGAAGTGCTGGCACAGGTTGCGGAAGGCGATCGGCAAGACATTGACCTGGCGGTGAAAGCCGCCCGCAAGGCTTTTGACAACGGTCCCTGGCGCAAGCTGACCCCCTCGGAGCGCGGCCGCCTGATCTGGAAACTGGCGGATTTGATTGACGCTCACACGGAAGAGTTTGCCTATCTGGAGTCGCTGGATAATGGCAAGCCGCTGACGATTGCTCGCGCTGCCGATGTTCCGCTGGCCTCCGACATGTTCCGGTATATGGCGGGATGGGCGACGAAGATTGAAGGCCACACGATTCCGATTTCGGTTCCTTACACTCCGGGAGCCAAGTACCTCAGCTATACGCTGCGCGAGCCGGTGGGCGTGGCCGGGCAGATCATTCCCTGGAACTTTCCGCTGCTGATGGCTGCGTGGAAGCTGGGCCCGGCGTTGGCTGCAGGTTGCACCGTGGTCTTGAAGCCGGCTGAGCAAACACCGCTTTCGGCGCTGCTTTTGGGTGAACTGATTGTTGAGGCCGGATTCCCCGACGGCGTGGTCAACATTGTTCCGGGATACGGAGAGACGGCCGGGGCGGCGCTGGCGGCGCATCCGGAAGTGGACAAGATCGCTTTCACCGGCTCGACCGAAGTGGGCAAATTGATTGTTCACGCCGCGACAGGGAATCTGAAGAAGGTTTCGCTGGAGTTGGGCGGGAAGTCGCCGAACGTTATATTCAAGGACGCTGATCTGGATGCCGCCATTCCGGGCGCGGCCTCGGCGATTTTCTTCAATCACGGGCAGTGCTGCTGCGCCGGGTCACGGCTTTATGTTGAGAAGGCCGTGTTTGATGAGGTCGTGGATGGCATTGTGAAGCACGCTAAGAAGATCAAGGTTGGATCCGGCTTGGATGCAAAGACCGACATGGGCCCACTGGTATCGCAGGAGCAGCTAAACCGTGTTTGCGGCTACCTGGAGAGTGGGAAAGCGGAAGGCGCCAAAGCCGTGACTGGCGGAGGCCGGGTCGGTGACAAGGGTTACTTCGTGGAGCCGACTGTTCTGGTGAACACGAAAGAGGATATGAAGGTCGTGCAGGAAGAAATCTTCGGGCCGGTGGTGGCGGCGATGCCGTTCACCGATTCCGAGGAGATCGTCACCCGCTCCAACGACAACGTGTATGGCCTGGCGGCCGGCGTGTGGACCCGCGACATCAGCAAGGCCCATCGCATGGCCGAGCAACTGCGCGCGGGGACGGTGTGGGTGAATTGCTACAACATCTTCGACGCCGCCCTGCCATTCGGCGGATACAAGCAGTCGGGCTGGGGACGCGAGATGGGCCACGATGCGCTGGAGCATTACACCGAGACCAAGGCGGTGTGCACCAGGCTTTAGTCGTTGGCCAGCGAGTGGAATTCCAGGCTGTTTCTTGGGGAGGGTGGCAACTGCCATCTTCCCCCATTTCTTTTTACCACGAGTCACGGAGAAGCAAGAACCGCCGAAGAGCTCTGCCTTTGATTTTCTCTGTACTCTGCGTCTCTGTGTCTCTGTGGTGAAAGAGTCTGCCAATCTGCTAACCTGCCCGGAATGGACTTTCTCTGGACTCCGTGGCGCTATGCCTACGTCACTGCCGCGCAGCAGAATTCGGGATGCATTTTTTGCGAACTTCCTAAGCTGGGGGACGACGCAAAGGCCCGCATCGTATACCGCGGCGGGCATTGCTACGCCGTCCTGAATACCTATCCGTACACCCCCGGCCACGTGATGGTCGTACCCTATGAACATTTGGATGAATTGCAGAAACTGCCCACCTCCGCGGCCAACGAGATGATGGAACTCACACAGAAAATGGAACGCGCGCTGCGCCGGCTCTATGCGCCGGATGGGGTCAACGTGGGGATGAATATCGGGAAAGCTGCGGGGGCGGGGGTGGCGGGACACATCCACATGCATGTGCTGCCACGCTGGGTGGCGGATGCGAACTTTGTCTCGGTGGTTGGGGAGACGCGGATTTTGCCGGAGACCCTGGAGATGACGTACGAGAGGATTAAAGGAGTTCTGAGCGCGTGAGGACCTCAATGCCACGGATTCACGCGGACTCCCGCGGATAAACCTTTTCCTGTTTTTTAATCGGCGATCATCCCCGTGAATCCCGCAGTGTTAGATTGTGAGGTAGCCAACTTTCTGTCTCAGTTTAGGCAATCAACTTTTCCATTTCATTTTCATCAATTACGTTGACGCCCAATTCTTTGGCCTTGTCCAGCTTTGAGCCGGCGTCCGCGCCCGCCACTACGTAGTCTGTCTTCTTGCTTACTGAGCCTGAGACTCGGCCGCCGGCATCTTCGATCATCTTCTTGGCTTCGTCGCGCGAGTAGCGCGCCAGTGTGCCCGTCAGCACGAACGTCTTGCCCGCGAGCTTGGTGCCGCGCTCTTTCTTCTTGCCGGTGAAGGTCAGGCCTGCCTCGCGGAGCTGCTTTACCAGGTCCCGGTTCTTCGGCTCTTGAAAAAATTCCACGATGCTTTCGGCGATGCGCGGTCCGACTTCGTTTACTTCCTGCAACTCTTCCTGGCTTGCTTTCATGAGCGCATCCATGGAGCCGAAGTGCTCGGCCAGGAATTGGGCGGTGCGTTCACCCACGAAGCGAATCCCCAGGCCGAAGACCACGCGCTCCAGCGAAAGTTTTTTTGAGGCTTCAATTTCATCGAGCACGTTTTGTGCGGACTTGTCGCCCATGCGCTCCAGTGAGAGCAAGTCGGCCTTGGTCAGCTTGTAAATGTCGGCGACGTTCTTTACCAGGCCGCGGTCGCTGAGTTGATTCACCAGTGCGTCGCCCATGCCCTCGATGTTCATCACGTGGCGGGAGGCAAAGTGCAGAATAGTTTCGCGCAGCTTGGCCGGACAGTTGGCGTTGACGCAGCGGTGGTCGGCCTCGCCTTCGGTGCGCACGACCTTTCCGCCGCAGACCGGGCACGTTTCGGGCATATGAAATTCCCGGTGCCCGCGGGGATGGTCTTTGTCTTCCAGCACCCGTGTGACTTTGGGGATCACGTCGCCGCCGCGCTCAACTTCCACCCAATCGCCGATCTTCACGCCCAGGCGTTCGATCTCGTCCATGTTGTGCAGGGTGGCGCGGCTCACGGTAGTTCCGCCAATTGCAACCGGCTTCAGATGGGCCACTGGCGTCAGCTTTCCGGTGCGGCCGACTTGCGGAACAATGTTTTCTACCTGCGTAATTCCCGAGCGCGCGGCGTATTTGTAGGCAATTGCCCAGCGCGGCGCTTTGCCGGTGTAGCCGAGTTCATCCTGCAGGGCGGTGCGGTCCACTTTCACCACGATGCCATCAATCTCGTAGGGCAATTTTTCGCGTTTGGTTTCTTCCTGCTCGATGAATGCCCAGACTTCGTCGAAGTCGCTCACCAGTTTGCGGACTTTGTTGACTTTGAATCCAGCGGCTTCGAGGGCGGTGAGCGTTTTGAAGTGGCGGTCGAAATACGTTCGCCCGTTTTGCAGGAGCATGTAAGGGAAGTAGTCCAGGCGGCGCTGCGCAGTGATGCCCGGCTCGAGCTGGCGGACCGTGCCCGCCGTCGCGTTGCGCGGATTGGCGAAGACTGACAGACCTTGCCGTTCGCGCTCTTCATTCATCCTCTTGAACGACGCAATCGGCATGAGCATCTCGCCGCGGACTTCGAAATCGAGCGGAATGCCGGCCTTTTTCAGTTTTTCCTTCTCGATGGAAAGCGGAATCGAGCGCACGGTGCGGACGTTCAGCGTGACATCTTCCCCCACGGTTCCGTCGCCGCGAGTGATGCCGCGCACCAGTCGCCCATTCTCGTAGCGCAGCGCCAGCGACATGCCGTCAAGTTTCAGTTCGCAGACGTATTCAATGTCTTTGCGCCCGCTGAGTTCGTGAACCCGGCGTTCCCAGTCGCGCAGGTCCTCTTCGTTGTAGGTGTTGTCGAGCGACAGCATGGGCGAGGAATGCGGCACCTTGACGAAACCCTCGCGCGGCTTGCCGCCCACGCGCTGCGTGGGCGAATCGGGAGTAATAAGTTCAGGGTGCTTACTCTCCAAATCTTTCAGCTCGTTCATGAGCCGGTCGAATTCGGCGTCGCTGATTTCGGGATCGTCGAGAACGTAATAGAGGTATTCGTGGTGGCGGATTTTTCCGCGCAGAGATCCGATCTGCTTTCCGACGCCTTTGGTCGCCGAAGCCATGACGAGAAAAGATTATATGGGTTACCCAGCGCGCGCAGGGAGTGCCGGGTTCTCACCTGGTCTGTTTCATACCAGGTCTTCCAGCTTCAGGGGCGTTCCTTTCCAGGCGGCCTCGAACTGCTTTTGCACGTAACCGGCGTCGTAGTCTTTGCCCTGCGCCTTGAGTGACTGGTGTAGTCCGAAGAGCGAGCGCGGATTTCGCGGGTTGCGGTCCAGATCGTCGCGGAACACTTCTTCCGCGCCGGCGTTGTCGCCGTTCATCAGCAGCACCGCACCCAGCGACTCGCGCACGGGAAAGAACCAGTCTGGCGGTTCGTTGTATTTCAGGGTGTCCTGCAGGGCAACGGCTTCGCGCAGCTGTACGATCGCGGCTGGCCTGTCTCCCTTGGTCAGCGCGATCTTGGCTCCTAGTATATCTTCTGCGATCTTCAGGATGTCTTTCGTCCGGTTGGCGACCGGAGGCGCGAAAATCTGGTCGGCCGGCGTACTCTGCTCGGTTTCGGCCAGAATCTTGTACTCCGCCTGCGCGTCTTCCGTTTTGCCCGAGCCTGCAAGAGCCAGCCCACGGCCAAAATGCCAGAAGGCGGTCGTGATCGGCATGGCCGCATCGGGCCGGGGCATTTTGAGGATTTCATCCCACTTGTGGAAGCGAATCTCCACCGAGATCGGAATCGTCATGAAGCCGTCCAGCGGCGGAACTTCCTTCACATGCGGACCCACGTTGGCGGTAAGCATTTGCGCGCCCCTGTGGGCCTCGGCGTAATCGCCGTCCATGGCTGCGCAAATCGCGATGAAATGCAGGTTGTGGCTGTAGTACATCATGGGATACATGCCGTCGGCGCCGCTCAACTTGATGTATGCGCGGTCGGCAGCAGCGGCTTTCTCGTTGGTCAGCACGGCCGCCGCGTAATCCCCGGTACGGATGTACACGTGCGCCGGCATATGCACGATATGGCCGGCGCCCGGAGCAAGCGACGCGAGCCGGCTGGCGGCGGCCAAACCGCGCTCTGGGGATTGCGATGCCTCCACCGTATGCACGTAGTAGTGCAGGGCTCCCAGATGGTTTGGATAGCGCTTGATCACACTTTCCAGCGTGGCGACGATTTCTTCCGTCCCCACTTCCGGTGTGCCGTCCGCGTGCCAGAGGCCCCAGGGATGCAGGTTCATCCCCGCCTCGGCGAATAGCGTGGCTGCATCCGGGTCATCAGGAAACTGCTTCATCACCTCGCGCATGGCGTCGTGGTAATCCTCTGCCGCCTTCTGTAGATCTACCTTGGGATCGGCGGGAAAGCGCTGTACCATTGCCTGAATATAAGCCTGCTCCACGGGTGAAGCATTCGTGGAGAGATCTACGGCTTTCTGGATCTCTTCGTGCGCCTGGCGGAAGCGATCGCCGCTGGCCGGATCGTTGTAGTTCGGACCGATCGCCTCAGCTATGCCCCAATGCGCCATGGCGAGCTTTGGATCAAGCTCGGCGGCGTGCTGGAAGGAGCGCGCGGCTTCCTCGTGGTTGAAGGCGTAGATCAGCCGCAGTCCCTGATCGAAGAATGCCTGGGCCTGAGGATTGGTTGTGGAGACAGGATGATGCAGGTCTCCCAGCCCCGGCAGCAGAATTACAGGCCTGGATTGGGCACCAGCGGAATATTTAGCGCCAACAGCCAGAGCACAGAGAACTACCACCACAGCCAGCAGCCGGGACTTCATAGCTACGCCTCCAGAGTCTTGAGGTCAGAGAAATTTTGAGATTGCGAACCGCCCCAGATTGATCGCCAGTAGCTTAGTCAAAAGCTCGACCGCCCGCAACACAGCCGGGGACGCCCGCGCCTACATTCGAGGCCGTACAATCCTTCTGCCGCAATGCGCAAAGCCGCAGTTTTCTACAATCCACTCTCCGGGCGAGGGCAAGAGCGCAGGCTCCGAGATGTAAATGACGTGCTCGCTGTTCTGCGGAATGCCCGGATTGAGGTCTCTGCGGCGCCGACGCAAGGCCACTCTCCAACGGGCGAACAGGTGCGCCAGGCTCTGGCCGACGGCTGTGACTCGGTCCTTGCCTGCGGCGGCGACGGGACGATCCACGATGTTGCTCAAGCACTGGTTGGCACTGACACCGCACTCGGGATTATTCCGCTAGGCACTGCCAATGCTCTAGCCCATGACATCGCAGCTCCCCTGTCCCCGGTTGCAGCGGCGCGAGCGGCGCTGACCGCCGAACTACGCCGCATTTCTGTTGGCCGGATCGAGTACTGCGACCTGTCAGGAAGTTCCGCCGCGCTTTTTTTCTTGGTTGCGGCGGGCGTGGGCGTAGACGCACATCTTTTCTACAGGCTCGACCCTTTCGCGAAGCGGCGACTGGGAATGGCTTCTTACTACGTCAAGGCGGTTCACCTGTGGTTGACAGACAAGATGCACACCTTCGTAGCGGAAATCGCGGAGGAAGATGACAGCACCAGCAGGCAGCCTGATGTTTCTCAGCTACTCGCTGTGCGCATTCGCAACTTCGGCGGAGTTGTGCGCGAGTTGGCGCCCGGCGCGTCGCTTGAGCGGAATGACCTCCGTGTGGTTGTGTTTCGCACGCGCAGCCGGATGAAATATCTCGCTTACATCCTTCGTGGGCTGCTGGGAGGCAAATGGAAAATTCCCGGCGTGGAACTTCGCAACGCTATCGCGGTGCAATGCCGCTACCCTGCGGATGAAGCTTCATCACCGGACTCCCGCATTTTTGTGGAAGCCGATGGCGAACTGCTGGGCACACTTCCGGCGCGGATTTCCATCGTGCCAAATGCGCTCACTTTGCTGATGCCAAGGAACCGGGCATGACGGTGATCGTCGTTGGGCGCTTTGCGACCCAAAGCCTTTAACCGCGAAGCTGGCAAAGAAAACAACTATCCGCTGTGACGCGGATTTGACGGAGCGCCTGCCCGCCCATGTATTCTGCTGAAGAGAACGCATTACACCGCCTTTGGAACCCATCACCCATTTTTTGACCGGCGCAGTCCTGGCTCGCGCCGGCTTCAACCGTAAGACGGCGTTAGCCACCGCGACGATGACGCTAGCCGCGGAAGCCCCCGACCTTGACATCTTGGCGCAGGTGCGTGGGCCGGTTTTCGGATTCGCTCATCACCGCGGTTTCACCCACTCCTTCATCGGGCTTCTTCTGGTGTCGGCCTTCGTCGTTGGGGTGGTCTATTTGATCTGGCGGGTTCGCGGCCGCAAGATCAAAGATCCGAAGCTGCCGCCAAGATGGGGGCTTCTCTTTCTATTTGCCTATGTGGCCGGGCTGAGCCACATTCTGCTCGACTTTACCAACCAGTACGGCGTGCGCCCGTTCTGGCCTTTTTCGGAGCGCTGGTATGCGTGGGACATTGTTTTCATCATCGAACCCGTGCTCTACATTCTGTTGTTGGGGGCGTTGTTGCTGCCCGCCTTGTTTTCGCTGGTAAATGAGGAAATTGGAGCACGCCGTAAAGGTCCCCAGGGGCGTTTGGCCGCGATTCTTGCATTAATTGGCATGATGGGTTTTTACGGGTTTCGCGACTACGAACATCGCTGGGCGGTGAGCGCATTGCAGGCCCGCTTATACCAAGACGCCGACCCCATTCGCGTTTCGGCTTTTCCTTTCTGGTGGAATCCTTTCGAGTGGTACGGAGTTGTGGAGACGCGGAATTTCTTCGCCACCATGCGCGTGGATTCGCTTACTCCCGAGGTTGACCCGCAGGGCGATATGCAGATCCGTTACAAGCCGGAGGAAACACCGGTTACGATAGCGGCGAAAAAGTCATATCTGGGCCGCGTGTATCTTGATTGGGCGAGATATCCGCTGACGGAAACCGAGCAGATTGATTCCCCGCAGCCGGGTTACATCGTCCGTTTTCAGGACCTGCGCTTCGAGTATCCGGGCCGCGCTTCCAAGGTGCTCCAGGCAAGCGTGGAACTGGACCAGAATTTGAAAGTGGTGAAGGAACAGTGGGGAGCCGGATCGCCCCGCACTCCGCCAGACTGATCTCGCTGGCGCAACATCCTACTGCGGTCTCTGCGATTCGCTTGACGCAGCCGCCGCTACGCGCCACAATCATTGCTCTAAGTCTTGAGGTGCTCATGCTGGCCTATTTATTCGTCGCCTTAGCCGTCGCCATCCGTTTTATTCCTCACCCCTGGCAATTCACCCCGGTGGCTGCGTCGTTGTTGTTTTTTGGCGCTCGTGGCCCCCGTCGCATGTTGTGGCTCCCGATCGTGGCGCTGGCGGCGTCCGATCTGGCGCTGAACCGGTTTGTGTATGCTTACCCCTTCGGCTGGGACCAGGCTGTGATCTGGGTATGGTATGCGGCGATTTTATGGCTGGGCACGGGTTTGCGGGAGAATGCCAAGCCGCTGCCGATTGTGGGAGCGGCGGTGGGCAGCTCGATTTCCTTCTTTGTGGTCAGCAATTTCATGGTGTGGGCGGCGGGAACGATGTATCCCATGACGTGGGCCGGACTGGCGACTTGCTATGACGCTGGCGTGCCTTTCTTCCGCCACACGCTTGAAGGGGACCTGCTCTTTACTTGCGCGATGTTCGCTACGCCAGTCATGCTGCATGCAGTCGCAGCAGTGCTCGGGAAGCACCACGCCGCAGCGGCCTAAGTTGAGAGATTACTCCGCAGGGGGCTCCTCCCCGGGGCTGGTGCGGTTTTTCTTTTTTCTCCGCCGGGAGCGAACAAGCAGCCACAGGGCAATCAGCAGCCCGAGGACCGCCACAACCCACCAGAAGTGGTGACCGACGATTTTCCCCACCAGATCCACGAACCGCGGGCCGAATTCGATCGTAAGCAGCGAGAGTAACAAGAAACGCACGAATCGTCCGGCGAACACCGCCAGCAGGAAGTGGCCGAAGTTCATCTCGAAGACGGCCGCTGAAAGCACAAACAGCTTGAAGGGCGTGGGTGGCGGCAGCATGGCGGGGAACATCACCGCCCAGAATTCGTGCTGGTCGAAGGAGCGGTGGATTTTCTCGAAGCGCTCTGGCGGCATCCGTTTGCGCAGCAAGGCTTCGCCACCCAGGTAACCCACCAGATAGAGCACGCTGCTGCCCAGCGCCGAGCCCGCCGATGCCAACACGACATAGAGCAAAAAGCGCACCCGGTCCTCATAAACGTAACCAGCGATCACCGCGTCTACGGGCAAGCCGAGGGCGGCGCCATCCAGCGCGGCGGTGAGGAACACGCCCCACACCCCCAGAGGCTTCAGCAGCGCCCACAGGAATGCGGTGTAACGCGTGAGGATGTGCTTGATGGTTTTCAAGAGGCAGAATTAGCAGTGTACGCGAAAGCGGCGTTTCCCATTCGCCCAGAGAACGAAGAGTCTTGATATGATCACGCTTCTCGAATCGTAGCGCCACCGCTACGATGAGATCTTCGAGAACTACACGTCTGGAGTCAGCTATGCGCTCGTTCTTGCCGATGCTCCTGCTTGCTTGCACGCTTTCGACAATCCTGCCTCTCCAGTGCCAGGCCCAGCAATACGACTTGGTCATCGAGGGAGGGCGGGTCATGGACCCGGAAACCGGTTTGGATGCGGTGCGCAACGTCGGCATTCGCGGTGGGAAAATCGCGCGCATCTCCAGCGAACCGCTCGGCGGCAAGCGAACGATTTCGGCGCGCAACCTCGTGGTCTCTCCCGGCTTCATTGATCTGCATCAGCATGGGCAGGATCTGGAGAGCCAGCAGGTGAAAGCGATGGACGGCGTGACCACCGCGCTGGAAATGGAGATCGGCAAGCCCGATGTGGCGGCATTTCTGGAGTCTAAACAAGGACATTCGCTCATCAACTATGGTACCGCCGCGAGCCACGTGGCGGCGCGGGCCCTGGCTTTTGGGACAGCGATCCCCGAGGGCCAGATTCTGCCCAAGGCAGGCCCGGCCACCGATCAGCCGGCCACGCCGGAGCAGATTGACCGCATCCGAGAGCGCCTGCGTCACGAACTGGACGCGGGCGCGCTTAACATCGGCATGGGCATTCAATACACACCGGGCGCGACCCGGCTGGAAGTGATCCAGATGTTCCAGCTGGCCGCCGAACGCCGCGTGCCGGTGTTTACCCACATGCGCAGCTTCGGGCGCCAGGAGCCGGGTTCCGCCATTGAGGCGGTGGAAGAAGTGATTGGCGCGGCCGCCATCAGCGGGGCCTCGCTGCACATCGTGCACATCAACAGCACGTGTCTGCTCGATTCGCTGGAGTGCCTCTCGCTGATCGCCGGTGCGCGGGCGCGCGGTCTCGATGTTACCACCGAGGCCTACCCTTATATTGCCGGCATGACCTACATTAACTCTGCGTTATTCAACCCGGGATGGAAGGAACGGCTCGGCCTGGACTACAGTGCCCTGCAAATTCCTGAGACGGGCGAGCGCCTGACCAAAGAACGCTTCGAGGAGTTGCATAATTCTTCCGAACCGCGCCTGGTGCTGATGTTCGTCAACACCGAGGCAATGGTGGACGCGGTCATCGAAAATCCGCTGGTGATGATCGCCAGCGATGGCCTCAATAGTCATCCACGCAATGCCGGAACATTTTCCCGCGTCCTGGCGCGCTACGTCCGCGAGACCGGCAGGCTCACTCTGATGGACGCCCTGCGCAAGATGACGCTCATGCCCGCGGAGTGCCTGGAGGACGCTACTCCCGAGGCCTGGCTGATGGGCAGGCTGCAGGAAGGGGCTCACGCCGATATCGTTGTCTTCGACCCGCAAACCATCAGCGATCGCTCCACCTATCAGCATCCCATAGAGCCAAGCGTTGGCGTTCGGTACTTGCTGGTTGGGGGCACGGTTGTTGTGGACGAGGGAAAACTTGTTCCGGGTACATTTCCCGGGCGGGCCATTACCGGGCCGGGCAAAGGCGCTTCTACATCTTCGGGAAACTAATGTAGGTGCGGGCGTCCCCGCCCGCGCGGGGGCTGGCAGAGTTTGAGCAAGCCGGATGGACATTTTCCGTCTCCGGCCCGGTTCCATCGTCCCTGCCGCAACGGGCGCGGACGCCCGTGCCTGCATTCATAAGCGTTCTTCAGCTTCTCCGCAGTTTGCGGCTTTCTGCGAGCAGCGACATGGAGTGCATCAGATTCTGCAGGGTCACGATTCCTACCAGGCGCTGTTCTTCAACCACGGGAATCAGGCTAAGGTTGCGGGATGAGAGCTTGCGGAAGGCCGAGGCCAGCGACTCTTTCTTCTGGGCCACGTCGAAAATACGGTTCATCGCCGACTGCACATAGCCGTTGCCTTCGGCGCGCAACGCCTGCAGAATCTTCTGCCGCGAAATGATCCCTACCATGTCGCCGCCGCGGATGACAGGGAAATCGTCCTGCAAGGTGTGAACGGCCTTGTCCAGGGCGTCTTCCAGCGTGTCGGCGGGCGAGAGCGTCGCGAAGTCGGTGAGCATCACGTCTTCAAGACGTACCGCTTCGAGCACCGACTGAAAAACCGCCGAGCGTTCTTCCAGTTGCGCCGAAATAAACAGGAACACGCCGATCAGCGTGAGCCATGCGTTGGTCAACATGCCGGTCAGCATGAATACCAGAGCGAAGGCTTGCCCGATTGAGACGGCGCGGTGCGTGGCCGTGACCGAGTCCATGCGGCGTGAAAAGATCGCGCGCAGCACGCGGCCGCCATCCATGGGATAGGCCGGCAGCAGGTTGAACAATGCCAGCCAGGCATTGCACCACACCAGGCTGCGCGGCAGATTGCTGGGAATAACGTACGGCTTCCGCCAGAGGTGAATCTCGGGAGCGACTGCCAGTAGAATACTTCCCGCGACGAACGCGACAATCAGACTGACGAGCGGCCCGGCTACGGCAATGCGAATGTCGCGCTTCCAGGTTTGCGAACCGGGCAGGAGGCTCTGTTTGGTTTCGTCCAGCAGAGTGACGCCGCCGATGGGCAACAGAATAATGGCTTTGGCGGGAACGCCGGCGCGGACCCCGACCAGGGCGTGACCGAGTTCGTGCAGCAGCACCGATCCGAAGACCATGGCCACCAACGCCAGACTGCGTCCGGCCATTTCGGGGTGCTGAGGGGAGTAGCTGGTAAATACCACGAACAGCAATAGAACGAGGAAGGTCCAGTGAATACGCAACTCCGCTCCAAACATGCGGCCAGCGGGTAGGGACCAGTTCCTCATGCGCGACAAAGGCTCCTCTTGGCTATTCTAATAGACTCGGCTTGGCTCGGGTACGGAAAGGCTGCAGGTCTGCCAGCAAGCCAGGGAGAAGGTGCGAACAAGAGTGGCATTGTCTAAACGTCCTTGGCGAACTTTGCAGGACTTCACCGCAAAGGACGCGAAGGACCCAAAGAAGAACCGCAACGACCTATGCGCGTAATTGCAGGCACATTTCGCAGCCGTCCTCTGCGCTCGTTGCGGGGACTCGATCTGCGCCCAACCGCCGATCGCTTGCGCGAGACATTGTTCAACGTGCTCACGGCGGGAAATCCCTCGGCCCTGGCGGGCACGGTGTGGCTTGATCTCTTCGCAGGAACCGGCGCGGTTGGCATTGAAGCGCTGAGCCGGGGGGCCGCGATGGTGTACTTCGTGGAGTCGTCGGCGGCTGCGGCCGATTTGATCAGGAGCAATCTGAAGTCGCTTGGACTTACTTCTGGCTTCGAAGTTCTCCGGCACGACGTCTTGCGTGCTGTGCCCAGACTCGCGGCGCGCGGCCTGCAGGCAGACTTCGTTTTTCTCGATCCGCCCTATCGCATGCAGGAGGCTTACGAGCAAACACTGAGACTGCTTGCCGCGTCCTTAGTGGCAAAAGCTCGCGCGGTAATCGTCGCTGAGCATCAAGAGAAATTTGATCCTGGTGAGAATTGTGGAAGGCTGCATCGCTACCGAACCTTGAAGCAAGGCGATGCGACCCTTAGCTTTTATCAAGCTCAAGACGGCGATGGCACAGCCCACCCTCGGGGAACCGGCGGCGCTTGGAAAGGTGCGTGAACCGAGCAGATCGCATACCGATAACGTGGGTGTTCGTTTTTATGACAAATGTTCCACGTGGAACATTGTCAGCACCATACCGTAAGTACAAATTTATATTTAAACTGAAAAGAATCAAGGGCTTAGGAGGGAGAAACGCCGGGCCCGTAAGTCCTTTAGATTGGATTTGGCGCGCGGCGAAAACGGCATAATTCGCCCGCAGGTTACATCACAATCTCATTCGTCTGCCGCACGATGGGATGCTGCATCTCCCGCAAGTCGTTTTTCACCCGGCTCAGGCCATACACGCACTTCTCGAAATTTCTGGAGAGCGTGGCGAACAGCGGCGCCACTTTGGCGTATTCGAAGAACTCAAACTTGGAGACGATGTAATAGCTTTCTTTTCCCGCCTTCATCCAATCCACGAAATTCTCCACGCGGTTGCGCCGCAGGCGAAAGTGGTTGATGCTCTCGGGAAACATACCGGCGAAAAACAGGGTGTAGTCGCCGATGTGCTTGCGCACCTGGCGTTCGCGGTCGAACGAGGGCGCGGGGCCGTACACCGGATCAGATTCCATCAGCATCTCGCCCACATCGTTGATCGGCTTCCCGGCGAGACTGCGGATTTTGAACAACTGCTCGGCATCGCAGAACTCAGTCAGCAGATGGGCGACGTAGCCGACGATCTGAGGGTCGCGGATGCCGATTTCTTCCGCATAATGGCGGCCTACGAGTTCGCTGAACAGCTTCTGCAAGGGATGCGACTCCGGGATCATGGTGGGCTCCTCACCTTCTCGCGGCGCGACCCGCGTCGCGATGAAGCATTACTTATCGCACATCGGCGGCACGTACAAGTCACTACAGTGGGTTCCGACTGGCACCGTTGTGCTACCCATCTGCCACTGACGCCGCTACTTAATTAGAGGGCGATGCAAACCCTAATGTTTCAAGAGAAAATTGCTGGCAGATTCGGCCATTGGCTGCTAATTCTGCTGCATCTCGCATTAGAATGATCGAAACTTTTAATGGCGTACAGCGATTCGTTGAGGAGCGGGAGGAAATCCATGCAGCGGCAAAACATCTCCAGTGGAACGCCTTGGGAACCGATTGTGGGTTACTCGCGGGCGGTGAAGGTGGGCGGGCAAATCCAGGTTTCCGGCACGACGGCTACCGGCCCGGACGGCAAAATTGTCGGCGTGGGAGATGTATACGCGCAGACGGTGCAGACCCTGAAGAACATTGAGTCAGCATTGCAGAAAGCTGGGGCAAGTCTGAAGGATGTGGTGCGTACCAGAATGTACGTGACAAATATCGCCGAGTGGGAGAAAGTCGGCCGGGCGCATGGAGAATTCTTTGGTGAGATTCGGCCCGCGACGAGTATGGTGCAGGTGAGCGCGCTCATCTCGCCGGAGATTCTGGTGGAGATTGAGGCGGAGGCGATAGTCGTCCCATAGGGTGAAGGTTGCCACCTTGCTTCGCTCAGGATGACAATTCATGAACTTGGTTCGGCCGCACGATGCAATTCAGGAGAAACAATGAAAGCTCTGAGCGCTCTGCTTGTTATCTGTATTGCTGCCGGAATGGCTGCCGCGGAGGAGAAGACACCGGCGGCCAGCAATATAACCGTAATCCGCGCGGGCACGCTCATTGACGGCAGGTCCGATGCGCCGAAGCGCGACCAGGTGATTGTCATTCGCGGCAACCGAATTGAAAGCGTGGGCGATGCTGCCGGCGCGAGGATCCCTGATGGCGCGAGCGTGATTGATCTGTCGCACGCCACCGTTTTGCCCGGTCTCATCGATTCTCACACCCACATCTTCCTCCAAGGCGAAGACCCGGCCCAGGGCGGCTATGACGCCAATATCCTGAGATATCCGCTGGCATATCGCGCCGCGCGGGCAACGGTGTCGGCGCGGCGGGCGCTGGAGCAGGGCTTCACCACCTTGCGCGACGTCGAGACCGAGGGCGCGGGCTACGGCGACGTGGGCATAAAAATGGCAATCAACGAGGGCTATATTCCGGGGCCGCGGATGTTCGTCGCAACGCGGGCGATTTCGACGACCGGCGGCTATCCGCTCGAGGGCTATGCTCCCGAACTGGTCATGCCCAAAGGCGTGCAGATCGTGGATGGCCCGGTGGAAGCCCGTAAAGCCGCGCGCGAGCAGCTGGACCATGGCGCGGACTGGATCAAAGTCTACATGACGCACCGGTCTTGGCTTAGCAAGAACGGCGAGTTGGTTTCTCAACCCACGCTGACGCTAGAGGAACTCGGGGCCATTGTGGACGAGACCCACGGCTGGGGGAGAAAAGTCGCCTGCCACGCCTATGGCGGTATCGGCCTGCAGCGCGCACTCGACGGAGGCTGCGATTCCATCGAGCATGGTCTCGATCTCAGCGACGCACAAATCGCGCAGATGCTGAAGCAGGGCACCTGGTATTGCCCAACCATTGCTGTTTATTACGGCGACTGGGCGCCAGCCGACACTCCGGCCGGCCAGCGCGACCGCAAGCGGGCGGAACTTCATGCCGTTTCGTTCAAGAAGGCGCTTAAGGCTGGCGTAAAGATTGTTTTCGGCACCGACATGGGAGGAATTCCCTGGACGGAGCCCATTGCCCAGGAATTCTCCCGCATGACCGAATTGGGAATGGCGCCGATGGACGCGATCAAGAGCGCGACTACACGAGCCGCCGATATGCTGGAAATGCAGGGGCAGATTGGGGTGGTGGCTCCCGGCGCTTATGCGGATGTAATTGCGGTGGACGGCGACCCGCTGCAGAACATCAAGATTCTGGAGAACGTACAGTTTGTGATGAAGGACGGCAAAGTGTTCAAGCAGTAGTGTGGCGCGGGCGGTCTTAATCGCGAAAGGTGTCAATCGGGGGGAATACAGGTGGAGTGGTTTCCCGGGAAAACCCAGTTCGCTATCACTTCTGACAGTCGCGGGCGAGGTGCCCGCGCCACACTCCCGAAGGCTCAGCCATCCAGGATGGGAACCGGTTTTATCGTATCGAAAACCTTTCTGTAGCAATTCTCTTGACATCATTGCCATACAAGGCATAATGCCCAAATCCGAGCAGCTCCGTGGAGGCTGGGGCGGACTTCCCGGTTAGAAACGGCACAAGGAGGTAACCATGAGTGTATTGGAGCTTTGTGCGACCGAAGTCGCAGCTGTGCCGCTGGAAGCCACTGCGGCAGAGGCCATCCGCATGATGCTGGAACGCCATGTGGGTGCCGTAGCGGTGATTGACTCCCAAAAGCGGATTGCGGGCATCTTCACTGAGCGCGACGTGCTGCTGAAGCTGGCGTTGAGCGGGCGCGACCTGGAAAAGACGCCGGTCCGAGACGTGATGACCACCCCAGTCGAGCTGGCGACTCCCGAAACCACGGCGGGCGAAGCGCTGGCAACTATGGTGGAGCGCCACTTCCGCCACCTGCCCGTGGCAGAGGGCGATGGCAAACTGCTGGGAATGCTCTCCATTCGAGATTTGCTGCAATGGCGCATTGACGATCTCAGCCAGGAACTGGATTCCCTGGAGCAATATGTCTCCAACGACGGGCCTGGGGGATAGGCGTTCTTTCACGACGTGCTTCCGTCATCTAAGCGAAATGAACGTGTCCTGACCATAGCGCCGTCAGAGGCGCCGGTGCTACAGCCTTCCTGGAAATCACAAAAGGTGCGAGAATCTGTTGCGGGTTAAGCAGCAGGTCCGGGGCGCGCCACATGTTCAGGGTGTCCGTCAGTCTGCCTAAGACGATTGCCGTGGTGCGTATTGCCACGGCTTGTTTTTTTCTTCTGTTCGGGCAGTACAAGGTTTTCAGTCCGGGTTTCGCCCACGGCGGGTTTCAACTCTATCTGCAGAGCTTTGTGGAAAGCGGTGCGGTCAGCTTTTACCAGCGGATTCTCGCTGACCTGGTCCTGCCCAACGCCGTATTTTTCGGATATCTGGTGGGGATTGTGGAGCTGGGCATCGGGATATGCCTGCTGCTGGGTTATTGGGTGAGGCCGGCTTCAGTGGTG
>Ga0335078_10000354_pt1 | contig 73048 bp, 70 predicted proteins | sample Lox_Sample_32_FD_206711 | JGI IMG/M metagenome (GOLD analysis project Ga0335078, IMG submission 206711) | Soil microbial communities from Loxahatchee National Wildlife Refuge, Florida, United States - Lox_Sample_3.2 | ecosystem: Environmental > Terrestrial > Soil > Wetlands | place: USA...
AGCCGAGCACAGTGGACCATATGATGAACGGCGAACCGAACCAATCGTCGCGCTGGCCTTTGTCGAGCACCACCTGCAAAAATCCCAGGCCGACCGCCAGTAATCCTAGTCCGATGAAATCGATCTTCAGTCCCTGCTTGAGCGTCTTGCGAATCAGGTAAGGCGGATCTTCGATCAAAGTCGAGGTCATTAGCATCGATAAGATCCCGATGGGCACGTTGATGAAGAAAATCCAGCGCCACGAGAAGTTGTCGGTGATCCAACCGCCCAGCGTTGGCCCGATGATGGGCGCCACCACGACGCCCATTCCGTAGACAGCCATGGCCATGCCTTGCTGCCGGGCCTCGAAGCTCTCGACCAGGATCGCCTGCGAGGTTGGCTGGAGTCCGCCTCCGCCCGCGCCTTGCAGGATGCGGAAGACGATGAGCAGGAACAGGCTGGGAGCAACGCCGCACATCAGCGAACTGACAGTGAATATGGCGACGCACACCATGTAGTAGCGTTTGCGGCCGAACAGCATGTGCAGCCAGCCAGTGAGCGGCAGCACGATCGCGTTTGAGATGAGATAGGACGTGAGCACCCAAGTGCTTTCGTCGATGGTAGCGCCCAGGTCGCCGGCAATGTGCGGCAGCGAGACGTTGGCGATGCTCGTGTCGAGCACCTCCATGAACGTCGCGAGCATCACGGTGGCCGCGATCCAGGCGGGGCGAGTACTCGGCCGCCAAACAGGATGCGCGGCCGCAAGGGTATCAGTGCGGGCAGCCACCTAGGGTCATTTTACGATATGCGCCGCCGTGCCCCGCGATTTGCGAGCCGATAAACTCAAAGTGATGGATGTGAATGCTTGGCTGGAAGACGATCCCGTTCGAGTTTATCTCGCCGAGGTTTCCAACGTCCCGCCGCTCTCGGCGACCGAGGAAGCCGCTTGCATTGAGCACGTCCGACGGCAAGACCAGCTAGCCGAATCCGCCGAAGCATGTCTGGTGGAGACGCATCTTGAACTGGTGGTCTCGATCGCGCAGCGTTACCCGAGGGATCGTATGCACATTATGGATCTCATCCAGACCGGAAATATGGCGCTACTGTCTGCGGTTGAAGCTGTCAAGAAAGGTGCCGCAGGACACTTTGCGGATATCGCTTCCGAACACATCGAACAAGCCGTCCGCCGCGCCGCGGTGTCAGGATGAGACAAAGATGAGCGCCCGCAAGCAGTCTGCGATTCTCGCGCTGGCGTTGCTCCCGGCACTACTCGGCGCGCAGCAGCCCGTCCTCGAACAAGGCAAGTTTCGCTTACACAAATTCGAGCAACCCATCGGCGAAGAAACCTATCAGATCACGCGCGACGGCAAATCGCTGGCGGTCACGATGGATTTCAAGTTCACCGACCGCGGGCAAGACGTGCCGCTTTCGGCGACATTTAGCGGCGATGCGGATTTCACGCCGCAGGCTTTCGAAATCCGTGGAAAGACTTCGCGTATCTCGAGTATCGACGAAGTGATCGAGGTGCGTCCCAGCAACCTGCTCATCCGCGATCACGACCGCTCCCGAGAGGCCGCCCACCCGCCGCGGTTCTTCACCATCGCGGGCTACGCCCCGACCACCATGCAGATGCTCATGGTCCGGTATTGGACGGCCCACGGCTCGCCCTCCGATCTCCCGGTACCGCCCGACGGCCGCATCCAAATCGAACCGCGCGGGCTGGATACTGTTTCGATGGGTGGGAGAAGCTATTCCTTCTCGCGCTATACGGTCCGCGGGCTGATCTGGGGGCGCGAGACGCTATGGTTCAATCCGCATAACGAGCTGGTGGCCGCCGTCACCACCGATGCCGAGTTCGATCATTTCGAGGCGGTGCGCGAAGGCTTCGAGGGCGCTTTAGGTCAGTTCGTTGCACATGCCGGAACCGACGGGATGGCGGCCATGGCGGAGCTTTCGAGAAGCGTCGAAACTAGCCGCTCTCCGGCCATTGCGTTCGTCGGTGCAAACGTGGTGGACGGCACTGGACGCGCGCCGCTACTCGACGCGACGGTGGTGGTGCGCAGCGGCAAGATCGTCGCGATCGGCAAACGGTCCGAGGTCGCCGTCCCCAAGGACGCCCAAGTGGTCAGCGCGGCCGGCAAGACCATCCTTCCCGGACTTTGGGATATGCATGCGCATTTCGAGCAAGTGGAGTGGGGGCCGATTTACCTCGCCGCGGGAGTAACCACAGTACGCGATTGTGGCAACGAATTGGAGTTTATTACTTCCGTGCGCGATGCTATCGCCAACGGCCGGGGCCTCGGCCCCCGCATTCTCGCGGCCGGCGTTGTGGATGGGTCCGGACCATACTCGCTGGGCGTCGAGCGCGTGGACACGCCGGAGCAGGCGCGCGATTGGGTGGATCGATACCATCAGGCCGGCTTCCAGCAGATGAAGATCTACAGCTCCGTGAAGCTGGATGAAGTCAAGGCGGTGGCCGAGGAGGCGCATAAGCTCGGCATGACAGTGACGGGCCACGTGCCGATCGGGCTTACCGGATACGACGTGGTTGAAGCCGGACAGGATCAAATCAATCACGTCGATTACATACTGTCGATGATGCGGCCGCCACCGCCGGTCGATGCGAAGAGGATCGAGATCATGAAGGCCGCCGCGGAAACCGACCTGAATTCGGAGATGGCGCGGAAAGCGGTCGAGTTTCTGAAGTCGCATCACACCGTGATCGATCCGACGCTCAGCATTTACGAGTTGGAGACCGCGTCGGCCGCGAAGCCGGTCGTGAGCTTCGAACCGGGCGTGGAGAAAGTCGCGCCGGAGCTGGCGCAGCAGTTTCTGAACGTCGTTCCAGGGGGTGGCGAGGCCGATCTTGCAGAGAGGTTTTTCTTGAAGAATCTCGCCGTAGTTGGCGCGCTGCATCGCGCCGGCGTGACGATGGTGGCCGGAACCGATCAGGCAGTACCGGGCCACAGCCTGCATCGCGAGATCGAATTGTATGTCCAGGCCGGGTTCACGCCCATGGAAGCGATTCAGGCCGCGACCATCGTCCCCGCGCGAGTCATGGGTCTCGACAAGGAGACTGGCACGGTGGAAATCGGCAAGCGGGCGGACTTGATCGTGCTGGATGCGAATCCGCTTGAGGACATTCACAACATCCGGCGCGTGCACTACGTCGTGGCGAACGGAAAACTTTACGGCTCGGCGCAGCTTTGGCGCAGCGTAGGATTCAAACCGTAGTTCAAGACGCGCGCGGCATCATTCCACGCCGAACGCCAGCAGCACGTTGCCCGAGATTCCGTTGAAGAATCCATAGCCGGAGTTAACCACCAGCAGGCCGCCCGCGATCGCCACGCCTGGACCATCCAGTGCGCCGCCTTTCGCCGGGACGCCGTTGACGGTTTCAAAATCGCGCGCGGTATCGTAATCCCACAAAATCGCTCCGTCCTTAGCCGCGTATGCGCGCAGGTGGCCGTCGAGCGAGCCCGAGAAAACCACGCCGGGAATCACGGTGACAGCGGCCGATTGCGCTGGACTACAGCGGCGAGTTTTGCAGCCGGACTCCGGCGGCAGCACGCTCCAGAATTTTTCACCCGTGGACAGTTGAATCGCGAAAAGGCCGCCGCCCTGCTTGGGATCGGGAATGACGCCCTCGGGAGCCGGAATCAGGCCGACGTCCGATAGTGCGACGTAGACCGAATCGCGATCCGCAGCCGGGCCCCACTGGATTCCGCCCAGCATGCCACCTTTTCCGACGCGGGTCTGCCACAGGACTTTGCCCTTGGCGTCGGGATCGAGCGCGTGGACGACACCCGATTTTTGCCCCGCGATGAGAACGCGCTTGCCGCTCGGGAGCGTCCGCAAAATGGGAGACGATCCGAAATCCGAGTCGGGCCCGATGGTTCCCGGGCACGTGCTTGGCTTGGGTTGCAGGCAGTTTCCGTTGAACACGTCGCCTTCGGTGAGTTGTCGCGACCATGCGATCTTTCCGGTGGCGAGATCCAGCGCCAGAATGGAATCGCTCAGCGGTGTGGGCGGTTCGGAGTAGCTGTCGCCGGTGCCGACGTAGAGAACGCCGCGCTTGGGATCGATGGTGGGGGAAGTCCAGACGCCGACGCCTGAGGGTCCCCAGAGCTGTGTGCCAGCCTTGGTCTTCAAAGTGGGGCGTGCGGGTTGAGTGATGGTGTAAGTCTTCCAGATCTGTTTGCCGGTCCTGGTGTCGAGCGCCACCACGCTGCCGCGGAATTTGCAGCAGGCGAACCGCGGATCCACCGACATCCACTCGTCGCGCGAGGCCACCGGGACAAACAAAAGGTCTTTGAACATTTTCGGCGCGCCAGTCACGCGCGCGGTGGGATAGTCTTCGACCTGGGTTTTCCAGATCTGCTTTCCGGTGACGGCATCCAGCGCGTAGACATTCGCGTGTGCGTCGCCGAAATAGGCGATGCCCGCTACCGGATCGATCGTGATCGCGCTGCGTACGCCGGTGCCGGCGTCGAAAGTCCAGTAGGAACATCCGGTCTTCGCATCGAGCGAGTACACTTTCCCGCCGGCACTTCCTACGAACACGCGGCCGCCGGCGATGACTGGCTGCGCGTACGCCGAATAATCGCCCGGGAATCCGAAGGCCCATTTCAGCTTGAGCCGAGAGATCTGATCGGCGGCGATTCCGGCCGCTTCGGCGCTTTGCGATCGCGAATTGTCGAGATCGGCGCCCCAGCCGTTCCAGGCCGGACCTTTGAAATTCGACGGCGGTGGTCCCGAGCATTTTCCGGATTCAGCCACGCCGCCCGACTTGGGCGAAGTGCCAGTGAGATACTCGGCGACCGCCGCGCGCTCGACGTTGCTCAGCTTGGCGGCTTGCAATCGCATCACGCCGTCATCGAGCACGTGCAAAATGTAGTCGGGCGTCATAGTCTTGAACGCGTTGCGATTCTGTAACGGCGAGAGAACTTCGTGGCAGCCCGCGCAGTTCTTGGCATAGAGATCCGCGCCGGCGGGAGCCGCGGTGAGTGTGATCGCAGCAGCGACAAAGAGCAACAAAGCTCGATAAATCCCCATGGTATTCAGGTCCTTATAGTGACTTGTAGCACGACTGGGCAACGCGGCGCTGTGCCGCGATATCATCGACACAGCAATGACCGACGTTCGAATCTGACGATCGCGTTGGCGGCCGTGCCGACCATGCTCACCGTTCTGGTGGGCATTCTGATCAATAATTCGAGGCTCAACGACACGAACACACGCATCGGCGACTTGCGATCTCATGTCGACCACCGGTTCGACGAGATGCGCGACCTTTGGCGCGCAGAACTGCATCGCGTCGAGGAAGTTCTCGACGCACGTCTGAAGCATATCGAAGAGCGCGGCTAACACGAACGCCATAGTAGCGGCACAGCGCGTGCTAGGATTGAATTCTACACCGCAGTCATGATTCGCGCCTATCGCGGCAAAGTGCCTAAAATTGCCGCTTCTGCTTACATCGATCCTAGCGCCCAGGTGATCGGAGACGTAACGGTTGGCGAACGCTCCAGCATCTGGCCCAACGTCACCGCGCGCGGCGACGTGAACTCGATCCGCATCGGCGATGAGACAAACATTCAGGACAATTCCGTGCTGCATTGCGACGCGGGATTATTTCCGTTGAATATCGGCAGCCACGTGACCGTGGGCCATCTGGCGATGATTCATGGCTGCACGATCGAAGACGACTGCCTGATCGGGATCGGGGCTATCGTGCTGAACGGCGCGAAAATAGGAAAAGGCTCCGTGATTGCCGCGGGTTCGGTGGTGCCGGAGGGCGCGGAGGTTCCGCCCGGCAGCATGGTGATGGGCGTTCCGGCCAAGGTGAAGCGGCCACTTACCGACGCCGAACGGGATCGCTTCAGCCAGAACGCCAAGCATTACGTCGAGGCGGCCCAGATCTACCGGGAAGAACCGGCTTGAGCTGGCGGCGTCCGCACGGGAATTGTTGAAACATGATCAAAGCTGTCAAAGGCACGCGCGATATCCTTCCGCCCGCGAGCAGTGTGTGGAATCGCGTGGATGCCGTGGCGCGCGAGGTTTTCCGCACTTATAACTATCAGGAGATCCGCACACCGATTCTGGAAGAGACGGCGCTGTTCGCGCGCGGCGTGGGCGAAGACACCGACATCGTCAGCAAAGAAATGTATACCTTTGAGGATCGCGACGGCAGCTCGCTCACGCTGCGGCCGGAAGCGACGGCGTCTGTGATGCGCGCCTACATCGAGCATCGCCTGGATCAGCAGCCGGGGCTTAAGAAGCTGTACTACATCGGGCCGATGTTCCGGCGCGAGCGGCCTCAGAAAGGCCGCTACCGGCAGTTCTTTCAGATTGGCGCCGAGGCCATCGGATCCGAATCGCCCGCGGTGGATGCGGAAGTGATCGAAATGGTGGTGGAAGTGTTGCGGAAGGTTGGACTCAGCGGATTTCAGCTGTACCTGAACTCGGTGGGCGACTCCAATTGCCGCCCGCAGTATGTCGCGCTATTGAAAGAAAAATTGGGCGAGGTGAAGGCGAAGCTGTGCGAGGATTGCCAGCGGCGGGCGGAAACGAATCCGCTGCGCGTGCTGGATTGCAAAGTTCCCGAGGACCAGCCGGTGATCGATTCGCTGCCGTCTATCCAGGAGCATTTGTGCGATCCTTGCCGAACACATTTCGCTGCGGTGCGCGCGCATCTCGACGATCGTGGCATTGCCTATGAAGTTCGGCCGCGCATGGTACGCGGGCTGGACTACTACATGCGCACGACCTTCGAGATCGTGCATGGCTCGCTCGGCGCGCAAAACTCCGTGCTGGGCGGCGGGCGTTATGACGGCCTGGCGGAATCGCTGGGCTCGAAGGTCGCGGCGCCGGGGATTGGCTTTTCGATCGGCGAGGACCGGTTAGTGATGAGCGTGGAGCAGGAACATCCCGAGGTGGGCGCGGCTACGGTGGATGTATATGTCGCGCCGATCGGCTCCGCTTCGGAACGGCATGGCGCGACGTTGGCGCGCGAATTGAGAGCCGCCGGGCTGGCGGTGGAGCTGGGCCTGGATGGCAAACTGAAACGCTCGCTGGAATTGGCGAATAAAATGGGCGCGCGCTTCGTCCTGATTATTGGCGAGAACGAAATTGCCGCGGGACAGTATGCTTTAAAGAACATGCGATCAGGCGAGCAGGAGACGGTTGAGCGCGCGCGGCTTATCGAGCGGATAAAATAATACATGGAAACGGCACAATTGGACTTTCTGGGCGAGCTTCGCCGTACCCACACTTGCGGTGAGCTGCGCGCCTCCGACGCCGGCAAACGCGCTTTGCTGATGGGGTGGGTGCATCGCCGACGCGATTTGGGCGGTGTGTTCTTCATCCATCTGCGGGATCGTGAGGGCGTCACGCAAGTGGTTTTTCACGCCGACGCGCCCGAGGACGTGCACACGAAGGCCGAGTCGCTTGGTCCTGAATACGTTGTGGCCGTGGAAGGCACGGTGGCCAAGCGCAGTCCGGAGACAATCAATGCGGCTCTTCCAACCGGCGAAGTGGAGTTGGTGGCCGAGAAGCTCTGGCTGCTGAACGAATCGCGCACACCGCCGTTTCCCATGGAAGAAAACGTCGATGTCAAGGAAGATGCGCGGCTGAAGTATCGTTATCTCGATCTGCGTCGTCCGCACATGCAGCGCAATATTATGCTGCGGTCGCGCGTGAGCTTCGCGGTGCGGGAGTTTCTCTACAGCCAGGGCTTTCTAGAAATCGAGACTCCGTTCATGACGCGCTCCACCCCGGAAGGGGCGCGTGATTACCTGGTTCCCAGCCGGGTCCAGCCGGGATCGTTTTATGCGCTGCCGCAATCGCCGCAGCTTTTCAAACAGCTTCTGATGGTCAGCGGCCTGGAGAAATATTTTCAGATCGTGCGCTGTTTTCGCGATGAGGATTTGCGCGCGGACCGCCAACCGGAATTCACGCAGATCGATTTGGAGATGTCGTTTCCGCAGCAAGAGCGCATCTACGAAGTCGTCGAGCCGATGCTCCAGCGTGTGTTTGAGGCCGCCGGTTTCAAAGTGGACGCGCCGTTCCCCCGTATCACCTACGCGCAAGCCATGAGCTCGTATGGAACCGACAAACCCGATCTGCGCTTGCCCGCGTTTCACGTACTGGAAGGAAAATCCTGGCAGCTCGGCCTGACGTTTCCTCCGGTAGCGATTCATATTCCGAAGGTCGGACCACTTAGCCGGAAAGAACGTGACGACCTGAAAGCGTTTGGGACGGAACGCGGCCTGCGTGTGTACGACGACTTGAAGAAGGTGGACGAATCACTGGCGGAACAGGCGCGCACGGCGACTGGCGCGGCCGACGACGATCTGCTGCTCATCGCGGGATGGCCGGGGCCGCCACAGGGCCCACGTCCGGAGGAGACGTTCTACCAGGCTTGTGGGCAGCTCCGTTTGTACGCCGGGCAGAAATACAACGACCGCCATAAACTTCTCGATCCGCAGAATTTCAAACTACTCTGGGTGGTGGACTTCCCCATGTTCGAATGGGACGAAGAAGAAAAGCGCTGGAATGCCGCGCACCATCCGTTCACTTCGGTGCATGATGAAGACATCCAGAAGCTTACCTCGGATCCGGCGCGCTGCCGTGCGAAATCGTACGACGTCGTTTTGAACGGGACCGAGCTGGGATCGGGTTCGATTCGTATTCATCGCCGCGACGTGCAGTCCAAAGTTTTCGCCGCGCTTGGATTTTCAGAAGAAGAAGCGAAACGCCGCTTCGGATTTTTGCTCGAAGCTCTGGAATACGGTGCGCCGCCGCACGGCGGCATCGCGTTGGGATTGGACCGCCTGGTAATGATCCTGGCTGGCGAAACCTCAATTCGCGAAGTGATCCCGTTCCCGAAAACCGCGCGGGGAACGGACCTGATGTGCGACGCGCCCTCGACGGTCCCCGAACGCCAACTGCGCGAATTGGGGATTCGCCTGACCACCGGCGGGAGCAAAGACTAGCTCGCTATGAGCGCCGTCGCCATCCAGGGAGTTTGGAAATACTTCGGCGACTATCCCGCGCTCAAAGACATTACCTTCAACGTGGAGCCGGGCTCGTGTCTGGCGCTGCTCGGCCGCAATGGTGCGGGCAAGACCACGCTGCTTCGGATTCTGGCTGGCTTGTCGCGATCCAGCAAAGGTGAGATCACCATTCTCGGCCAAGACGCGCGCCACCAGGAAACTCGCCGCGCGGTCAGCGTGCTGGGCCACGGCATCGGCGTCTACGAAGAGCTTTCCGCGTTCGAGAACCTGCAATTATTCGGCCGGCTGTACGGCCTGGACGATCCAGCCGCCGTGGCAATCGACTGGCTCCAGCGCACCGGGCTGGACCGCGTCCGCGACGGCCTGGTCCGCGAATTCTCCCGCGGCATGCGCCAGCGCCTGGCCGTAGCCCGCGCGTTTCTCCACAATCCGTCGCTGCTTCTGCTCGACGAGCCGTTCACCGCTCTTGACGACCGTGCCATCAAAATGCTCCAGGACCTTCTGCGGGCCGCGCTGGCCGACGGCCGCACGGTGATCATGTCCACCCACCAGTTGCGCGAAGCGCTTGAGCTCGCCACCGACGTCGCCCTGATCAATCGCGGCAAGTTGGCTTATCGCGGCCCACGCACCCAGGAAATGTTGGAAGATCCGACATGGTTGTACCGTCATTACGGAGAGGCATGAATTTTCTGCGCGGAGCGCTGGCCGTCGCAGCCAAGGATTTGCGCTCGGAGATTCGCAGCAAGGAATCCGTGAATGCGTCGCTCTCGTTCGCTCTCGTGATCCTGGTCCTGTTCAGTTTCGCGTTCGATCCCACGTCCGACACCGTGCGGGAAATCGCCGGCGGATTGTTGTGGCTGGTATTCGCCTTCGCCGGAACGCTGATTTTAAACCGCAGTTTCGCGCGCGAGTTGGTAAACGATTGCCTGGACGCCCTGCTCGCTTCGCCCGTCAGTGGAGCACAGTTGTATTTCGGCAAAGTCGTCGCAAACTTCGTGATTCTTCTGGCGGTGGAACTGCTTTCGATGCCGGTATTCGGCATTTTCTATAATGTGCACTGGACTCAATACATCGGACAGCTATTGCTGGTCATGGTGCTGGCCACCTGGGGGCTCACCGTGATCGGAACTTTGTTCAGCGCTATGACCGTGAATTTACGTTTGCGCGAGTTGATGCTTCCGACGCTGGTGTATCCGATGATGATTCCGGCGCTGATGGGTGCAATTCAACTCAGCAGCAAGCTGGTGGCGGGCGAAGCGCCAGGCGCCGACGATCAGATCTGGTTCCGGCTGCTGGTGGCCTTCGACGTGATCTTCACGTCGCTGGCGCTAGCGCTGGTGGAAACTGTTTTAGTGGGGTGAAACATGCGTACCAAAATAATTACCGCGTTGGTGGTTGCCTCCGGAGCGCTGCTGGCCTGGAATCTGCACACCATTCTGTACAACGTTCCCGACGAAGCCAGCCAAGGCGGGATTTTCCGGCTCATCTATTTCCATCTGCCGGCGGCCTTGACGTCGTTCGCCGGGTTCTTCGTCGCTATGTTCAGCGCCCTGGCTTACCTGGCCAAGCGCGATTTGCGGTTTGATGCCGCCGCGGCCGCCATCAACGAAGTAGCGTTCACGTTCGCGTTCATCACGCTCGTTACCGGAAGCATCTGGGGACGGATCATCTGGGGCGTCTGGTGGGCCTGGGATCCGCGGCTCACGTCGTACTTCATCTGTCTGCTGATGTACTCCGGCTATTTCATGATGCGCCGCGCCGTGGATGAGCCGCACCGCCGCGCCACGCTCTCCGCCGTACTCTCGATCTTGGCCTCGGTGGACATCGTGATCGTCTGGAAATCGATCGAATGGTTTCGCACGCAGCATCCGGGACCGGTTCTCGAAATCCGCGGCGGCGGCGGTATGGCGCCTGGAATGGAGGCCCCAATCTTCTGGAACGTCCTGGCGTTTCTGCTGCTGGAGATTGCTCTGATTCTGATTCGTATGCGCCAGCAGACCATACAAAGTGAAATCGAATCGCTGCGGCGTTACGCACACGCGTTCTGAGGCCACTCTAGGACCATATGGATCGAAACTTCGAGTACATGTTCTACGGTTTCACAGCCGCCTGGCTGGTAGTGATGATCTATGTGATCATGATCGCGTTGCGGGAGCGCAGGCTGCGCGCCGAGCTCGATCGCGTGAAGCGGATGGTGGAAGACCAGGAGCGCGAGACCAAGAAGTAGCGCTGGTGGGCAACGGCTGCTCGGCCGATCGAGCGCGCGGCGCGCATCCATAGCGGACATTTCCTGCTATAAATACCCAGCCTCCCGCCGATAAGAACGCCATGCAAATTCGGCGGGAGGTTCTCGCTCTCGCGGCAGCGGGGATATTTTCCGCCAGTACTGCCTGGTGTGTGGACGATGCCGATCCATCGCAGGACGCCGGGACCGGCGTGTCGGCGGACTCCAAGTTCCAACTGCCGTCCTGGCTCGAGTTAGGTGGGCAGATCCGTGGGCGGTTCGAGGTGCCCTCGGGGACATCGATCCTCACCAACGCATCCGACGCGTACTATCTCAGCCGGATTCGACTAGATCTGGGCATCAAGCCCGTGTCCTGGCTGCGTTTTTTCGCCGAAGCGCAAGACGCCCGCTTGGCTGGGTACAGTACGTCGCTGGCGCCCAGCACCGTCTACAATCCCATCGATCTGCGCCAGGCGTTCGCGGAATTGAAGTTCGAATCGAAGGTATCGGTTACGGCGCGAGTGGGACGTCAGGAGCTGTTGTTCGGCGGAGAGCGGCTGATCGGTCCTGCGGATTGGGGGATGTCTCGTACTTTCGACGTCGCAGATGTCACCATCGCGTACCAGCGCTTCAAAGTGGATCTGATGGCGGGCTCGGCGGTGGCGATCGACCCGGACGGCTTCGATGAGCATAAACCCGGCGAGCATTTCTACGGCGCATATGGATCGATCCAAGGGATTCTGCCGGGTATGAACATCGAGCTGTACCTGCTTTTCAAGCAGAACATCAACATCCAGAGCGAAACCGGAGTCGCAGGAAACGCGCTGATAGCGAGCCCAGGCGCGCGCGTCTTCGGAAAAGCCCCAGGACGGTTCGACTACATCGCCGAGACCGTGGTGCAATGGGGATCCTATTCCACCGACCATGTGAACGCGTTTGCCGGCAGCTACATCGCCGGCTGGACCGTGAACAATTCAGTTTTCAAGCCGCGCCTGAGCATCGAGTACAACTACGCCTCGGGCGACCGCGCGACGAAGGATGGCGATCGCAATACGTTTGATCAGTTCTATCCGAGCAACCACGGCTATTACGGCATGATCGATCAATTCGGCTGGAAGAACATGAAAAACGCCCGCGGCGGTTTCGACTTTCTGGCGCTCAAGAAGCTGAAGGTCCGCACGGATTTCAACGAATTCTACCTGGCTACGACGCAAGACTCACTGTATGGCACGAGCGGAAGTTCTTTGGTGCTGAATCGCAAAGCGACCAGCGGGCACGTCGGTTCAGAGATCAACACGGTCGGGTTATATCAATGGTCGAAAATCTGGAAGTTCGGCGCCGGGTACGGACATTTGTTCGCGAGTGAATATCTGAAAGAGGCCAAGGCACCCTTCGGATATAGCTATCCTTACGTGATGTTCGTTGGAACGATTTAGACCAACACTGTGAAGGCCGCTTCGGTGCGCGTGACGGGCCGGTAGAGCGTGTCGCGCTCCATGGGCTCGCGGCCGGCTTCACGAATGAGACGAAGCAGCTCGCCGCGGCGCAGGCCTTGACTGGTGGTCGCGCCCGCGTCGTGGTAGATCTTTTCTTCCACCACGGTGCCGTCCAGGTCATCGGCTCCAAAGCGCTGTGCGATTTGCGCGATGCGGGGCGTCATCATGATCCAATACGCTTTGATGTGATCGATGTTGTCCAGCATCAAGCGCGACACCGCGATCATCTTCAAATCCAGGAAGCCGCTGGTGGTGTCGACGTGCTCTAGCGCCGTGTTCACCGGATGGAACGCTAGCGGGATGAATGTTTGGAATCCGTTGGTGTCGTCCTGAAGCTCGCGCAGCTTCACCAAGTGATCGACGCGGTCTTCTTCAGTCTCGATGTGACCGTACAGCATGGTGCAGTTCGATTTCAAGCCAAGCTGGTGCGCGGTCCGCGCAACTTCGAGCCACTGGCTGCCGTCGATTTTGTGATCGCAGATGATGCGGCGCACGCGGTCGTGAAAAATTTCGGCGCCACCGCCAGGCAGCGAGTCGACGCCAGCGTCCACTAGCTTTTCAAGTGTGGCGCGGATGGACAGCTTGCTGCGCTGGGCCAGATATGCCACTTCCACCATGGTGAAGGCTTTCAGATGGACGTCCGGAAATCGCTGCTTCAGGCCGCGGAGCATCTCGCAATACCAATCGAGCGTAAGCTCGGGGTGCAGTCCGCCGACGATGTGAAATTCCGTAACCGCTTCGCTCCAACCCTCGCCCGCGCGATGCCAGACTTCTTCGAGCGACCAGGTGTAGGCTTTCGGATCCTTCGCGCGCTTTCCGAAGGCGCACAACTTGCAACTCGCCACGCAGACGTCGGTGGGATTGATGTGCCGATTGACGTTGAACCACGTGACGTTGCCGTGCTTGGCTTCGCGCACCAGATTCGCCAGGTAGCCGAGCGACAGGATATCAGAAGTTCGATACAGTGCGAGGCCGTCTTGGTAGTCCAGGCGCGCTCCAGCCTGGACCTTCTCGAGAACCGGCAGCAGCCGACGATCTTCAATGTGGGGGGGCATTGGTTTTTTGAGCGATCACGTCCTCAGGCGGAGAAACCACATGTCGGCCGCCCAAAACAGAAAGAATAACACGCTCACGTAGCCGTTCACCGCGAAAAAGGCCGCGTCCACGCGCGAGAGGTCGTGCGGTTTCACCAGGCTATGTTCATAAACCAAGAGCAGAACGATGGCGGCAATTCCGGCCAGGCTGAGCCAGCCGAGCGCGAAACTCCAGGCGACTTCGGCCAGGCAGGCGATCATCGCGAGATGAAACAGGCGCGCGATCCAAAGCGCCGGACCGATGCCGAATCGTCGCGGCAGGCTGAAGAGGCCCGCGGTCACGTCGAACTCGTAGTCTTGGCACGAATAAATAACGTCGAAGCCGGCGGCCCAGAACATGACGGCCACGGTGAGCCAGAGGATTCTCGGATCGACTGAGCCGGTGACGGCGATCCAGGCCGCAGTGGGCGCGATGCCGAGCGACAAGCCCAGCACCAGGTGCGCGAAGACGGTGAAGCGCTTGGTGAAGGAGTAGAAGAAAACGATGGCCATCGCGAGTGGAGCGAGATAAAAGCACAGGGGATTTAGGACGCGCGCGGCCAGAAGGAACACTAGCACCGACATCAGCATGAACCCCCACGCGAAGCGCATCGAGAGTGTCCCGGCGGGCAAGTGGCGCATACGAGTGCGTGGATTCCTGGCGTCGATATCGCTGTCGAGAATGCGATTGAACGCCATCGCCGCCGCTCGGGCCGAAACCATGGCGACAATGATCCAGGTGAGTCTGATCCAGAGCGCACGGCCAGAGAGGTGCGTCTCGCGGAAGGCCAGCATCGCGCCTGTAAGGGCGAACGGCAGCGCGAACACCGAGTGTTCGAACTTGATCATGTCGAGCGTGAGGCGCAGCCGTTTCCAGAAACCCATGTTTGGTTCGCGAGAGAAACTCGATACCATTTTAATTCATGCGGTACGCGGTCGTTCTTCTCTTCCTGGCGCTGGCAAGCTGCGACAAGGCTCCCGATCCCGACGACTTCAAGTTGCGAGATCTCACGCTTCCAGGCGGCCACGTCATCAAAGTGGAGACCATGATCGGCACGGCGGATCTGCGGCGAGGCATGATCTACCGGACCTCGCTCGCGCCCGACCGCGGGATGCTGTTCGTGCATCCCAAATCCGACAACTATCCGTACTGGATGTATCACATCCTGATTCCGTTGGACATCATCTGGATCGACGAGGATCACAAAATCGTGGAGATGGTGCTCAACGCGCAACCGTGTAAGTTGACACCCGACAAATGCCCGCAATATTTGTCGGCGCGGCCCGCGCACTACGTGCTCGAATTGGCGGGCGGGACGGCGAAGAAATACAATCTGGGCGTCGGGCAGCAGGTGAATTGGTAATGCGGTTTCACGTTTCGGCGCCGGCCGCATCCCGCGCCAGATAGCCGAAGGCCGTCACGGCGAGGAATAACGTTAGCACTTCGCTGTCGCCGAGGTTGTACTCCAGAAAGCCCTCGGCCAGGATCGCCAGGATCACGGCGATCGCGCCGTGCAGGACGAAGCGGGCATTCGGATCGGCGAGCTTGCCTCGCAGAGCGCGCGCGAAGTCCCACAGGATCTTCCCGATCATCCAAAACAGAGCGAGCGCGGTTGGGATGCCGCGCTCGGCGGCGTATTGCAAATAGATATTGTGCAAGTGCCCGTACCAGCCTTCGGGTAACGGGCGTGCGACATCGGGCGGCACCCATTGGTCGAACTGCGCCTTCACTTGTTCGGGGCCGAGTCCGAGCCAGGGATGCGCGCGGACCATGGCGAATCCGGTTTCACGCGTGATGGCCCGGTGCAAGTTGGAATCCGTTTCGCCATGCGGCTCGAATGCTGAGATCACACGTTGTTTGAGCGATGCAGGGGCGGCGAAAAAAACAAGCAGAGCTGCGATGGGCGCGGCCGCGACCAGCCATTTGTTCCAGAACCAGAGCAAATAGAGCAAACCGATCGGGAATCCAAGCAGGAAAATGCTGCGCGTATAGCCGAGCACCATGGAGACTAGCAGAATGATGGAACAAAGCCAACCGGCGGACTTCCAGCGGGAGTCAGGAGAGAAAAACAAATACGAAGCCAGCAGTAACAGCACGATCATTTCCTGGCCACCGAAGGTCATCCAGTGGCTCATGAAGCCTGTGATGCGTGCGCCGACGTAGAAATTGTAAAAGTCCGAATGCTGCGCGGCGGCTTGTTGATATTTTTGCCAGAACTGGAACAGGCTGCGCACGGCGGAGAGTGTCGTGACCGCGGCCCAGAGCAGCACGATGGCGCGGATTTCCGAAATTTTCCGGAACGTGCTGTAGACCAGCAACAGAATTAGGAGCACAAAGAATTTGCGGATCTGCGGTGTGCCGTCGCGCGCATGGCCCGACGCCAGCAGGGAAATGATGGTGCCGATCATGAAAAGTGCCAGCGGCAATTTGATGGGCGGCAGGCGCAGTTCCACTTCCGAAAGGAGCAGAGCGGCCAGCGCCAGGGCGAGGAGAAGCTGCGACGCGGCAATCGAGAATAGAATGGAAATGATCGAGCCGCACGTGAGATAGAACGCGGCCCGGTCCAGATAAGCTTTCAAAAACCTAGGCTACCAGGAATGGACATCTATCTTCTCCGGCACGGAATCGCCGACGACGGGCACGCCGGGCAACCGGACTCCGATCGGGCGCTGACTGCCGAAGGCAAAAAGAAACTGCGCGGCGTACTGCGCGCGGCTGCGGCGGCTGGTGTGCGGCCATCGTTGATTTTGACCAGTCCCTACAAGCGCGCCTTGCAGACGGCGGAGCTTGCGTCAGAGATTCTGGAGTACCGCGGCGATCTGGTGCGCACACGCGCCCTGGAACCTGGCTCGCGACCGGAAGCCGTGTGGGACGAGGTTCGCGTCCATAAGGATGAGCAGAATGTTTTGCTGGCCGGGCACGAGCCGCTGTTCAGTTCGCTGACGGCATATCTACTGGGTTCGACGGAGTTGCGGGTGGATTTCAAGAAGGGCGGACTGTTGTGTTTGGAAGTCGACCGGTTTACGGGCCCGCCAAAAGGCGTCTTGAAGTGGTATTTGACGCCGAAGCTTGCGACTTGAAACCGGCTAGATGTTGCTGTGCTTGCGCTCGTACGGGGCCTTCAGGAATTTCGCCGCTTCTTCCTGAGCGCCGCTGGTGTTGTCACGTGTACGAATGGCTTGGTTGTATTCATTGACCGCGCGATCGCGCTGGCCTGAAACGTCGAACACGTTGCCTAGCTTGATGTGGCACCAGACTTCGGTCCACTTTGGAACGAGATCGCCATTGAGCGCTTGCCGGTATTCATTGGCCGCGGACTGAAAATTGTTCTGAAGAAAAAAGATCTCGGCGACGCGGTAGTGCGCGAGTGAACTGTTGCGATTCACTTCGATCGCCTTCTGGTATTCCTTCAACGCATCGCCCAGCTCCCCGATGGCCACGAACTGCTCGCCGCGCTTAATCGCAACCTCCGAGCGCATGGTCGGGCTCCAGCGCAGCACGCTGCCCAGAGGATCGACGGTCACGGACTTCGGTTTGCCGAACGTATCGATGGAAAACTCCGATGAGGTTCCGACCACGTCGACGCGCTTGGTCTCGGGGTTGCCCTCGGTCTCGATCTTGATATCCACCGGCATGTGGAACGTGTCGAGATCCTGCGTGATCTTGCCCATCACGCGGAAGCCCTGCGTGCCGCGGCGGAAGATGGTGTACTCGGTGCGAAACTCCGGCGCGCCGTTCGATTCGATCCACTGCACAAAGAAGTATTGGAGGCTCTGGCCGTATATCTGTTCGGCAGCCTTGCGAAAATCGGCAGTGCTCACGGATTGCCAGCCGTGATCGCCGGGGAAGGTGTTGAGGAGTTTTGCGAAGCCGTCCGCGCCCATCAGGTTGCGCAGCATGTTGAGAATGGCCGCGCCCTTGGCGGCAGTGGTGGCCCACCATTCCGGCGAATAATCGTCCAGGCGGCTGGTCTGGATAAGCGGCGGATTGTCCACCGTGAGCGCTTCGACGTAGTTGTCGTGGATGTCCTGCTCGAATGCGCCGGGACCGTTGGCGTGCTCGTCCCACAGCAGCTCTGCAAATCGGGCATTGCCGTTTTCAAGCCACATATGATCGCGGCTAATGGGCGACACCAGCGTCTCCCACCACTGTCGCGAAATCTGATTGGCGAGCAGTCGCGACGCTACGGTGCTGCCGATGCCGCGCGGCGAAAGAAAGATAACGCCGGGCGCGGAATAGCCGTTGGGAGTTCCATCGTCGGTCTCGACCAGTGTCAAGTTGGCTTGCGGGGGCAGTCCATAGAGGCTGGTCAGATAGCTCATGATTTTCCCGGCCTCTTCCCCGTAGGCGTTCGCCATGTTCTGCCGCTTGCGGAAATAAAGTGAGGTGTTAACACCTTGCGAATCGACTCGCACCGGATCGCCTTGCACCACTGCGATGCTTCCAGGGAACGAGGGCTTGCCGTACTGGAATGTGAACGCGGTCTTATCGGCTCCAACCTTCTCATCGTGTTCGATGCCGCCGGAAACGACTTTGAATCCCGTTGGAACGGTAATGCGGAGGTCGGCCGTGTAGCGATCGACAGTGTAGTCGTTGATCGGGAACCAGCGCGCCGGATACATCAAGTAAGCGAAATCGTTTTGAATGGCGGCGAACTTGATTCCGGAAACCGGCGACTCTTCCTGACCCGTGAGCCGCCCGTCGTAGCTGAATGTCAGACTGGACGGCGTGCCCTTGGCGAGCGGCGCGGGAAGATTCACGTGAACGGCATTGTCGTCAGTGGAGCGCGAGGTCTGGATCTGGCGGCCGGACTCATCCACCACTCGCGAGAGGGTTAGGGCATTGTTCAGTTCGAAAGAAAGCGAAGAAACGTCGTTATCGAGAGGAGTGAAGCGAACCTTGACAGTGGCAGTCAGCGCTTGCGTGCGCGGATTGACCTCGGCGTCGATCGAGTAGTTCTCGACATCGATCCGCCCGCGCTTGACCCCGCGATCCTGCGCGGCAAGCAGGGACGCAAGCGCCAAAGCTGCGACAAGTGTCTTACGAAACATGGACCATTTCCTTCTTAAACGACGATCGTTTTTCTCCGGCGCCGGCCAGGCACTCTTCAACCAGACCAGCAGCTCGCTCCAGGGGGTTCTCGGGACCGGAAAGCTTTTGGGCGACTGCGGAAAGCTCGTCACGCATACTTTTCCGCGCCGAATCGTCCCCCAGCAGGCGGAGGGCTTCTCGGGTGAGGCGCTCGGCCGTCATGTCGTCCTGGATCAATTCCGGCACGATCCGCCGACCTGCCACGAGATTCACCATGGAAAAAAAAGGGACATTTACCAGCCGCCTGCCCATCCACCAGGTTAATTTGGTCACACGATAGAACGCGATCAGCGGCGTGCCCAAAAGCGCCGCTTCGATAGTGACGGTCCCGCTCGCTGCCAAGGCCAGGTCTGCGCAAGCCAGTACATCCCAGGACTGGCCCTCCTGGAGTTGGATGGATGATCGCGAAATTCGTTCCCGAAAACTTGATCCGGCCGGCACAGTACCCGGTGGAACCGCCAGGATGAATCGCGGTGCAATGCCCGAACGGCGCTGGCGGATTTGTTCCACTGCTTCTAGTAGAATCGGCAGGTGCCTGGCGGCCTCGCCTTCACGACTCCCGGGCAAAAGCGCGATCAGCGGGGCCTCGGGTGGCACGTCATAGCGGTGGCGGAGTTCCGCGCGCGGGGCTGAGGGTGTTACCAGGCGCGTCAAGGGGTGCCCGATGTAACTGGCCTCGATTCCGGCTGCGGCGAAGAACTCAGGCTCGAACGGAAATATGCAGAGCAGGCGATCGATGGTGCGGCGCATCAGCGGCAGACGGCCCTTGCGCCAGGCCCAAACTTGCGGGGCAACCAGGTAGATCACTGGGATTCCCAGCTTCTTGAGCTGGCGCGCAAGGCGCAAGTGAAAATCCGGGCTGTCGGTGAGAATCGCTACGTCCGGGCGTTCGGAGCGGGCGGCAGCCAGCAGTTTGCGATACTCGCCGTAAATGCGAGGAATGTGCGCTACGACTTCCGCTAGGCCGACCACGGCGAGGCTGCTCGAATCTACCACCGCGCGCACGCCCGCTAGTTGCATGCGCGGTCCGGCACATCCGAAGAATTCAAGATCGGGATCGCGGCGGCGTAACGCTTCCGCCAGGCCCGAGGCATAGAGGTCGCCCGAGGCTTCGCCCGCGGAAATGAGGACTCTGCGCGCCACTCCCTCTTAGTTTATCGCGGCCCCGGTTTACACACGGGATGGCGTGCTCCCGTGAGGCCGGGCGCTGCACATCGCGGGACGCCTCAGGAGGTTAATCGATGCGCCGGTCGTTCTGTCCGAGGAGCCCAACCAGTCTCCCGCAGAAGTAGCCAACCACGACGGCCAGAATGAATGAGAGCAGCAGTGGAGTTTGCTCCATAACCGCCATATCGGCCGTACTGGTACGTTCCTGCAGGCTGCGATTGTTTCAGCGCGTTCGGAATGACATATACTGGCTCCTGCCCGCGGAGGGGCCTCTATGTCGTTTCTAGCTTGGATCGTGCTCGGGCTTCTGGCTGGTTTCATCGGCAGCAAGATCGTCAACAAACGAGGCGAGGGCCTCATCCTCGACATCATCCTTGGGATCGTCGGCGCGGTTGTCGGTGGATGGCTGGCGGGATTCTTCGGATTTCATGGAGCGACGGGGGTGAATCTCTACAGCCTGGCGATCGCCGTAGTGGGCGCTATCGTGGTGTTGGTGGTCTATCACGCCTTCCGGCGCGCGGTCTAGACGGCCGCCGGCGCGCCCAGTTCCACCGACTGGAAGAATCCTTCGGCCATCCAGTCGCGAAACCACTCGAACAGATGCGCTTCCTTAACCGCTGGCCGCCACTTGCGGAGCATCACCGACTCGATAGCTTCACCCATGGTCTTGCCGGCCGCCAGGAGCGACAGCAGCTGGAATGCGGGCTGCGTCAGATCCATGCGATGCAATCCGTAATTCGTACGATACGCCACTAGCCACGTCTTCTTGCGCGCGATTCGAGGAAACGGGTTTTCTTCGTCCACAGCGCCAACGTAGCGGCTCACCGGATAGTTGAACTCAAGCAGCCGGAAGGCCTCCACAGGCTTCAGCCGCGCGCGTTCCCAGGCATCGGGTGGAACGGCTTTCACCTGCTCGGGCGTCATCGAAGGAGTCTCGGGCGCATCGAACACGGTGGTTAGCGCATATTCCAGTTGCGCCAGCTCCAAGCAAAAATCCTTGCGCGGCAGATCGTCCAGCGTTTCCATGAACTCGCCCAAATGATCGCCCAGCCGGTTCAGCGTGTAGCTGCGCGACGGATACACCTCGACATAGCGTGCGACTAATCGCATGAACTCATCGTCGCCCAGGAGATGCTTGAGCGACGGATAGTCGATCGAAAGCGCTTCCTCCATCCGCAGCAGATACATGTCGCGGTATATGTCCAGCCGCTCGAGCGCAGACAGCGTTTTCGACGGCAGCACCAGTTCCCGAGCTTGATCGGCGGGAATCGCAGCCCGGGCCGCATCGGACGCAATAGCTTCCTCGGCTGTGCCCTGATTCAGGATGCAGGCCTGCATCCAGCGCTGGATTTTTTCGAGGCCTGGATCAATCGCCATACGCGGGAACTCCGTCCGGTTCCGGCGTGCGCTGCATCTCGGCTTCTTCCTGCTCCCGGAACTTGCGGGCCTTTAACGCTTCGCCATGGACGATATCGAAGCTCGGGATGTTGGCGTCCCATTCAAGCAGGGTCGCCACACCGCCCAACCGACGGTACGCATAGCGGTATAGCTTCCAGACCGTGTCGATCACATAGTCGTTGTGCGTGTCGATGATGTGCGTGCCTTTGTTGGTATGGCCGGCCAAGTGCATCTGCACCACGCGGTCGCGCGGAATGCGATCGATGTAGGCCTTCGGATCGAAGCCGTGATTGTACGAACTCACGTACACGTTGTTGACGTCGAGCAGAATGCCGCAGTCCGCTTCTTCGGCGAGCGCCGCGAGAAACTCACTCTCGGGCCAGGTGGAAGCCGCGAACTCGAGATAGGTGGACGCGTTTTCGAGCGCGATGGGGCGCTCCAGGACGTCCTGAATGATCTTCACCCGCTCGATGGTGTGCCGCAGGGCCTCAGTGGTGTACGGCATCGGCAGCAGATCGTGCGTGTTCAACCCAGTTACGCCGCACCAGCACAGATGATCCGACACCCAGTTGGCCTTGACACGCGTTGCCAGCGCCTTCAGCTTCTTGAGGTACTCAAAATTGACTGGATCTTTGCTGCCGACGGAGAGCGAAACCCCGTGGAGGACTACCGGATAGCGCTCGGCTACCTGATCCAGTACGTGCAGCGGGCGGCCGCCGGTGTCCATGTAGTTTTCCGACAGGACTTCGAACCAGTCGGTGGCGGGTTTGTTCTCGAGAATGTGCTGGAAATGTACGGAGCGCAGACCGATGCCGAAGCCCAGATCCCGATAACCCCACTTATTCGCCATAAAATCCCGTCATGCGCTCGCCGAGCCGGACTGCTGGCCGATCCGCAGCCACTTGCTCAGAAGCTTGTCGAGGCTGATTGGGCCAGGCCCGTACAGCACCAACCATATTAAGAATAACAAGAAGGTGAACGAGGTCACGTCAGTCAGATCGGCGGGAAACTTCATCAGCCATTCGCCGCCGTCGGAGGTGAGCAGCGCGACGATCATCGAACAGGACAGCAGCGCCGCAAAGATGCGCGTGAACAAGCCCACGAAGATAAACAGACCGCCCACGAACTCGAGCGCCGAGACGAAAATCGCGTTGATGTGCGGTAGCGGGATCCCGAGACCCGCGAAAAACTGCGTAGTCCGGTCCAGATTCTCGAGCTTGCCGTGGCCGGTGACGTGGAACGCCCAGCCGATTACGAGTCTGGTCAGCAAGGGTGCGAGAAAGGACAAAGCGGCTGTGATGCGCAGCCCCAATCCAGCAACCCGTTGGATGAAACCCTCATTGGTCTGAGCCATGCGACCAAGTATAACCGCGGTCCGCGGCGCAATGCTTAGGACGCGCTTAGCGCTCTTCAGCCCCAATCCCAGTTAGCTTATACTTTGATCCAAACGGGAGGAATTCATGCGCCTTCGCTTCACTCAACACGCCGCCGCATTATTTCTGTGCGCCGTATTCGCGGGCGCCGGCACCCCGCCGGAACTCGATTTCGATAAAGTCGACCCGCACAAGATGCTCACAGATCCCTACAGCTACTGGTCGCAGCCTTACAGCTATTACTACTTCCATCACATTGACAAGATTCCAAACCAGCGTCTCGATTGGGTTCGACACTCCTCACACTCACTCGCGCTCAAGGAACCCGCGCGGCCTTTCACGCTCAACTACACGGCCAACGGCAAAACCTACTCGCTGGACGATTACCTCCAGCAAGGTGACGTCCTGGGATTCCTGGTGCTCAAGGACGATCACATCATCCTCGAGAAATATTTGCACGACGCCAAACCTGAGGATCGTTTTCTGTCGATGTCGGTTTCGAAATCCGTCGTCTCTGTGCTGTTCGGCGTCGCTATGGATGAAGGCAAGATCCACAGCGTGGACGATCCCGTGATTCAGTACCTGCCGTTTCTCAAGGACAGCGCCTACAAAGACGCCACCCTGAAGAACCTGCTGCAAATGGCATCCGGCATCGTGGACAACGAGGACTACCTGGACCCGAAGGCCGACATCCACCGTTTGATCTTCGATATCATCCGCGGCGGCGAGCCCTTCAAGGAGACCGTTCTAACGGTGAAACAGGAACACCACCCTGGAACGGTGTTCCACTACCAAAGCATCAACACGCAGATGCTCAGCCTGGTACTGGAAAAAGTCACCGGAACGCCTCTCAACAAGTACGCGGAGGAGAAACTTTGGAAGAAGATCGGCACTCAAAGCGATGCATTCTTTTACGAGAGCAAGAATCAGCCGGAGATCTGCGCGTTCGGCTGCTTCAACGCGACGCTACGCGATTACGCACGCTTCGGCCTGATGGCGATGCACAACGGGACGCTGGGCGGGACGAGAGTAGTCAGCGACGCTTGGATGCACGAAGCCACGACGGCGCCCGCGTTCAATCCGGGCTATGGATACCAATGGTGGATCAACCCAGGCAGCCCCGACCACGCTTTTCGCGCAGTGGGAATCTACGGCCAGACCATCTACATCAATCCGGCCAAGCACCTGGTGGTCGCACAGTTCCGGGCACTGCCCAAGCCAAGCGGAGGAAATCCAGCCGCGCCACCCCCGCCATTCGATGCCATCGCGGCGGCCCTCGCGAACTAACGCACAATCGGGAGCTGAAAGGAAATATGTCATCCTGAAATAGCTCCAGTAGATGCGTATCACCAAGCAAGCGCTGGCGCGTCTAACCCTCGTGACCCGCTGGCGTGTTCCGATTTCTCTCGCTTGCGCGGCCACAGTCGTGATTTGCGTGGCACTCGCCCAGCGGCCATTTCGCGAGTATCCGGGGTTTGAGTACGATGATTTCCCCAAGCCGGCCGATTGGCAAACGCCGGGAGAGTGGACCTTTGCGCGTCTGATGTACCCCTCCGCTCACCGCTATTACGCCGGCGAATATCCGCGCCCGTATTATCCGAATTGGTGGGATGGAAGGACCGACTGGACCATCGATTATCCGCGTTCGGACCGCCATCTTTCCGAGGCTGTGCGACGCCTCACACGCATCCAGACACGCTCCGTCGAACAGCCTGTGAATCTGGACGACGGCGACGAGGTTTACCATTGGCCCTGGCTGTACGGCGTCGAAGTGGGACATTGGAATCTTACCGACGCCCAGGCTGCCAAATTACGCGATTTCCTGCTACGCGGCGGGTTCTTCATGTGCGACGATTTCCATGGGACCGACGAATGGAATATCTTCCTCGCCGGCATGAGCCGCGTGTTTCCAGATCGGCCCATCGTGGACATCGATAACGCCGACGCGATTTTCCATACCATCTTCGATCTGAACGATCGCTACCAGGTTCCGGGCGAACAATTCGTCTACACGCACCGTCGCTGGGAAAAAGACGGTTTCGATGCGCATTGGCGCGGCATCTACGACGACAAGGGCCGGTTGATGGTGGCGATCTGCCACGATATGGACCTGGGCGACTCCTGGGAGCACGCCGACAATCCGAAGTATCCGGAACAGTTTTCAGCGCTCGGCTTGCGCATCGGAATCAACTACGTAACGTACGCAATGACGCACTGATCGGGCGGACACCGTTACTTCGCGGCCGCGGTCTGCTTCGCCAGGTCCGCGTGGAATGTCTTCTCGCGCTCGGCTACGTAGGCTTTGTATCCCTCGGGATCGACGAACGGATTCGCGGTGCTTTTCCCGAGCTGCGCGTATTTTGCCTCCATGCCGTAGTAGCCGCCGTGCGCGCCGAGAAACACGTCGCAGGGCAGTGACTTCAGCACATCAAAACCCTTTTGATAATCGGCCGCGATCTGCGGATAGAGTGCGTTGTTTACTAGTTTGAAGCCGGGATTCACATTCGGGCTGCCGACGATTACAACGTCGTACGTCTTGCCGCCGTCTCGTACCTTCAGGGTCCATGTCGTGCAACCTTTGGTATGGCCTGGTGTGAGATGCGCCACCATCGTCACGCCCCCGAGCTTCACTTCGTCGCCATCGTGTAGCACGCGATCCACTTTCACCGCCTTGTACAATGCGCTTTTGGTTTCGCCATACGCGAAGTTGCCTTTGCCTCCGGCTTCGATCTCCGCGACGTCCGGTTGCATGACCATGTATTTTGCGCCGGTCAGCTCCTTGACCAGGAAGCTGCCCGCGCAGTGATCGAAATGCGCGTGGCTGATGAGCAGGATTTTCACGTCGCTGAATTTGAACCCGAGCTTCTCAATGCTGGCGCGGATCAGCGGCACCGAGCTTTCGAGACTGCTGTTGACGAGAATCGACCCTTCGGGCGTCGTGATGAGATATGAGGCCAGCCCACGCGTGCCGACGAAGTACACGTTACCGATCACTTTATGGGGCGGAAACGGCTCGCTCCATTCCGGCGAGTTCTGAGCGGCCAGGTGCGCGACGCAAAAAGTCAGCGCGAGTGTGAAAGCGGTGCTAGCTCGAAGCATACGCTACCAATAGCATCTTTAACGCGGCAGCGACAACCGAGACCTCCCGGTCAAGACTTCTCGCGCTCGCCATTTCTCAAATAGCCATCGTCCTTGGTCAGCCAATCCACTCGGATCGGCGAGAACACGTCGACGTCCAGCGTGTCTTCAAGCGCCACGGCGCGGTGCGGCACGTTGGATGGAATACGCAGCACCTCGCCCTTCCGCACAATCACTTCTTTCCCTTCGAGCTCGAACTTCAGCGCGCCGTCGAGAATCAGTGTGAGCTGTTCGCTTTCATGATGATGCTCCGGCACCACCGCGTCCTTCTTCAAGAAGACCTGCGCGACCATGGCCTTGTCGCCGCTGATCACTTTGCGCGAAATCATCTCGCTCATCACTTCGAGCGGAACCGAATCCCAGGTGTAGTGTTCCATGCGGAATCCATTCTACGATGCGAAGAGTGCGCGCCGGGTTATATCGGTGCCCTGCGGGCAACCGCGGCATCTTCTTCCTTCGCGATATGAAACCCGGTATTCGCCGCCGGCACGCCCGCGTAAAGCGCCATTTCCAGCAGTGTCTCTTTGAGATCGGGCAGTTCGAGCTCGTGGGCCAGGCCAGTTCGGACGTGCATGCGAAATTCTTCCCAGCGCCCGAGCGAGCCCATCATGGCAAGAGCCAGCAGACGACGCGTTCGAACCTCGAGCCCGGGCCTGGTCCACACCGCGCCCCATCCATAGCGGGTGATTAATTCCTGGAAGTCGCGCGTGAGGTCGCTGCTTTTCTGGATGGCGGCGTCGACGTGCTGGTCACCAAGCACAGCCCGCCGCATCTTTTCTCCGGCTGCTAGCGTGTCGACCGGCGGGTTCCAGAGAAAATCGAACAGTGCGCCGGTGAATCCTCGGGGACGTTCCACATTCGACAAGTGAGCGGCGTTCAGATGCACCGCGCGCGTGTCAGGAATCTCTCGGGCAAGCACTTCGCCGTGCCCTTCCCACGGACATCCGACGTCTTTATTTCCCGCGATGATCAATGTCGGCATCAGAATGCGCGGGAGCAAGCTGACGTTGTTCATGTCGCGAATGGCCGCGCAGCAGCCGGCGTATCCGGCGGGGTTGGTACCGAGAAAGACGCGCCGCAGCGAATCGACGCGCGGGTCGTGACTAGTAAGCGTCGACGCCATGAACGAGCGCTCCAGAAACGTGCTCTCTAGCTTCTGCATGCCGCCATTCAGCACGGTTTCACGCCGCGCTTCCCAGTTGGAAGGCGGGCCGACGTAGGGCGATGTATTGGCGAGCACCAGGCGCGTGACGCGGTCGCTCGCGTTCGCGCCCAGCCACTGGCCCACAAAACCGCCGATCGAGAGTCCACAATAAGCGAAGCGTTTGATATCCAGCGCGTCGGCGAGCGCGAGCACGTCGAACCCCAGACGCTCAATGCTGTAATCGCCGGTCGGCGTGTCGGACGCGCCGTGGCCGCGCCAGTCGAAGCGCAGAATCCGGAAATGCGGCACCAGGTCGAGCGCCTGCCGGTCCCACAAGCTGTGATCCACGCCCAGAGAATGCGCCAGGACCAGGGTCGGCGCGTCGTCGCGGCCTTCCAGCCGATAAAACAAACGCGTGTTGTCCACCGTTACATAGGGCATGTTCGTTCTCCTTGACTATTCGCCGAGCAGCCGCTTCTGAAAAGCCGCAGCCATGCCGAGGTAATCCTCCGGAACATCGAGCGTGCGCAATGTCTCGGGCGCGATCACGCGCGTCACTTCGGGCATGTCCGCGAGTACCTCGACGAACCGGCGATTCTCACCCGCCGTCTTGCGCGCCGCCTCTTCGAGCAGCGTGTGAGCGACATCGCGGCCGAGCACCTCTCCCAACAGCATCATGACGCGCTCGGCGAATATAGCGCCGTGTGTCGCGTCAACATTCGCGCGCATCTTCGCAGGGTCCACCACCAGGCCTTCGGCCGCTTCGGTCATGGACTCAACGGCCAGTCCGAGCGCCTGTATGATCGATGTGATGATCGTCCACTCGGCGTGCCAGCCGCCGACGCCGCGCTCGTGCTCTTCGAGCATCGACGTGAGAAACGAAGCCAGCAATCCAGGAACGCGATTCGCCGAGGCGAGCGCCAGTGAACAAGCGATGGGATTGCGTTTGTGCGGCATCGTTGACGACCCGCCGCGGCCGTCGCCGCCTGCTTCCGAGGCTTCACCCACTTCGCCCTGCATCAGTAGCGCGATGTCCCGGGCGATCTTGCCGAGCGAACCACACTGGACACTGCACGCCGCTAGCAGCGCCGCCAGCGAGTCGCGTTGTGTGTGCCAGGGCGCGTCAGGATAGGTCAGACCCAGTTCCTCTGCGAGGGCACGACCTACGTCGTCTCCGCGATCTCCCAGCGCTGCCAACGTACCGCTGGCTCCGCCGAACTCAAGCACTTCGGCTTCCACAAATCGCGTATCGATTCTCGACCATCCGCGTTTCACCGCTGCGTACCAGTTCGCGGCCTTGAGCCCGAACGTGACCGGCGGGGCGGGCTGCAAGAGAGTCCGGCCGAGCATCACGGTATGTTCGTGTTGGGCGGCCAGCTTGCGCAGGGCCACGAGAAGGCGCTGGTGATGTGCGGCGAGCAGAGTGCGCGCGCGTTTCAACAACAGGATGAGCGCGGTATCGGTGACGTCCTGGCTGGTTGCGCCCCAGTGGACGAAACGTGCCGCGTCTGGATCGGTAGCGCGCACATGTTCCGTGAGCTTTTTGACCAGAGGAATCGCGGGCGTTCCGGCGCGCTGCGCCTGCCTCGATATCGACGCGGCGTCGAAGTTGTCTGCTACTGCTTCGCGGCCAATTGCCCGAGCGGCGTCCAGTGGGATCATGCCGTGAATCGCCTCGGCGCGCGCGAGCGCCGCTTCGAAGTCCAGCATCGCCTGCAAAACCTGTCGATCCGAAAAAAGATCCGCGAGCGATTCGTTGGATGCTAATGTGTCGATGATTCGTAGCGGCATCAGATAGCGAAGAAGACAGTTTCACGCTCGCCGGAGAGATGAATTTCGAACCTCCATGCGCTCGGCTTAACGGAATCCGGGCGGGCCAGTAAAGTCGCGCGGCGCTGCTCGGGCACGCACGCCAGAACGGGATCTTTCGGATCGTCCTCAAAATAAACCCGCGTCACCACACGTTTCAGCAACCCGCGAGCGAAGATCGAGGCGTTGATGTGCGGTGCATGCAAGGCGCCATCCTCACCGGTGACAGCGCCCGGCCTCACAGTCTGGAATGTACACTCCCCCTTGTCATCGGTCGCGGCGCGCGCGAAGCCAGGAAACGCCGGGTCGTGTTCTTGATAACGCGGGTCGTCGGGATGGTTGTACACGCCGCTCGCGTCCGCTTGCCACAGCTCAATCAGCGCGTCGTCAACCGGCGCGCCGTCAGCATCCAGCACACGGCAAATCAAGGTCAGCGCCTCGCCCTCCGCGCCCGGCCCGGCCAGCCGAGCCCCCGCTGCGTTCATCGTGAGACACAGATGAAAGAACGGCCCGATAGTCTGGGAAGGAGTCGGCTGCATTCAATCCTCGAAAAAAGTTGCCCGTGTGCCGCCCAGCACGATGTCGAAGCGGTACCCTAGCGCCCAATCCGGTTTGGTCGCGCCCAAATCGAATCGCGCTATGAGCCGCTCGCGCGCCGGCGCTTCACGCACCGAATGAAAGATGGGATCGAACTCGAGCAGCGGATCGCCCGGAAAATACATCTGCGTGATCAGCCGCGATCCGAACGTCGCGCCGAACAGCGAGAAATGAATGTGCGCGGGCCGCCAGGCGTTCTGGTGATTCTGCCACGGGTACGCACCGGGCTTGATGGTGATGAAGCGATAGCAGCCGTTCGAATCCGTCAACGCGCGCCCGGCACCGGTGAAATTTGGATCGAGCGGCGCATGGTGCCGGTCTTTATCGTGGAAATATCGGCCGGCCGAGTTGGTTTGCCAGATCTCGACCAGCGTGTTGGTGACCGGACGTCCATCTTCGTCGCACACGCGGCCCGTCACAACGATGCGTTCGCCGATGGGCTCGCCCGCATGTTGCCGCGTGAGATCGCTGCACGATTCCGTTACCGCGTCATGCCCGAACACCGGCCCGGTGCGCTCGGACAAAGTCTCCGGCATCAGGATCAGCGGCTGCCGCGGCGCGCGAGGAATGGTGGAGCGATACGGCGCGTATAGGTAATCGGGATCGGCCATCGGAATCGCTCAGGTTGTAGTCTACTAGAGTCGACGAAGCATGCGCACACAGATTGGGATCATCGGCGCAGGGCCTGCTGGATTGATGCTGTCGCACTTGCTGCATCTCGAAGGCATCGAGTCAGTGGTGGTCGAATCACGTAGCCGGCAGCACTGCGAGGAGCGCGTGCGCGCGGGCGTGCTCGAGCAGGGCACCGTGGACTTGATGATCGAAGCCGGCGTGGGAGACCGGTTGCGGCGCGAAGGAATGGTGCACCGCGGTATCGAGATCAGCTTTCTGGGACGACGTCATCGGATCGATTTTTGCGAGCTCACCGGTGGGAGGTGCATCACCATCTACGCGCAGCACGAGGTGATCAAGGATTTGATCGCGGCTCGGCTTTCGGCCGGAGGAGCTGTTGTTTTCGACGCGCAAAATGCCGGTGTCCACGGAATCGATTCCGACTCGCCGCGTGTCCGTTTTGTTGAACCCGGCGGCGACCCGTGCGAATTGAACTGCGACTTCATTGCCGGTTGTGATGGTTTTCATGGAATCACCCGAGGCTCCATTCCAGTTTCAAACCTCGCGCTCTACGATCGCAGCTACCCGTTCGCTTGGCTCGGAATCCTGGCCGAAGCCGCACCCGCGGCCGACGAGCTGATCTACACGTATCATGAGCGAGGTTTCGCATTATTCAGCATGCGCTCGCCGTCCGTCACACGGTTATACCTGCAATGCGCGCCGGATGAGAGTCTCGACCGTTGGCCGGATGATCGAATCTGGGACGAACTCGACCGGAGGTTCCGGACCCTGGACGGATGGAACCCGGCGCAAGGACCGATAGTGCAAAAAGGCGTCGCGGAAATGCGGGGCTTTGTCGTGGAACCGATGCAATTCGGCCGTCTCTTCCTGGCCGGCGACGCGGCGCATATCGTTCCTCCTACTGGAGCCAAGGGACTCAACCTGGCGATCGCAGACGTTCGCGTGCTGGCTCGCGCGCTCGCCGAATATTACCGCAGCGGCGCGCGCGATCTGCTGGACCGCTACTCGGAAACCTGCTTGCGCCGCGTCTGGAAGGTCCAGCGTTTTTCGTGGTGGATGACGTCGATGCTGCATCGATTTCCGGCCGACTCGAACTTCGACCAGCGCCGGCAAATCGCGGAACTGGATTACCTGGTTAGTTCCCGCGCGGCCATGACCAGCCTTGCGGAAAACTACGTCGGTCTGCCGTTCGACTAAACCGGCCCAGTGCAAAAGGCGCGATCATACGTCTAGATATCGATATGGACCAACTGTTCCAGGATCTGAAATACGGGTTGAGAACCCTGGCTCGCAGCCCGGGATTCGCTTTGGTCGCGGTGGTCTCGCTCGCGCTCGGAATCGGAGCCAACACCGCGATTTTCACGCTGACCGACGCGGTGTTCCTGAACCCACTGCCGGTTCAGGATTCTTCGCGTGTGATGGAACTCTTCACGGTCGATCACGCGACGGTCACCACGGCGGCAAACTTCACGCGGACTCCCATGTCGTTCAAGAACTATCTCGATTTTCGCGACCAGAACGACGTGTTCTCGGGACTCGCGGCGTTCACGCCCGCAGGCGCCACACTCACCGGAAACGGCGAACCGAAGCCGCTGCCCGCCACGCTGGTTACGGCGAACTACTTCGATGTTCTCGGCGTGAAGCCGGCGCTTGGGCGCGCGTTCTTACCGGGCGAAGACCAGAAGCCCGGCGGTAATCCGGTGGCAGTGTTGAGCCATTCGTTGTGGACGCGCGAGTTCGGCGCGGATCGTGGAATTCTCGGCAAGACCATTTCGTTGAACCTGACGCCATACACCGTAGTCGGCGTCGCGCCGCCGGATTTCCGCGGTACGTTCACGGTGGGAAATCCGAACGTGGTGTGGATTCCGATCAGCATGCACTCGCAGGTTTTTGACGCGCAGACGGATCGCCTGTTCGACCTGCGCCGGTTTCGCGTGGTTTCCGTTTTCGGCCGCCTCAAGCTAGGCGTGGCGCCGAAATCGGTCCTCGCGCCTCTGAAGACCATCGCGTCGCGCCTGGAGCAACAGTATCCGCGCGACAACAACGGACGCAGCGTGGAAATTTCTTCCTTGCAGCAAGCGGCCCTAGGATTCTTGCCTCGCGACCAAGTTGCGATCGCAGCGATTGCGTTGACGTCGGTGGTCGGCTTGGTGCTTCTCATCGCGTGCGTAAATCTGGCTAATCTTCTGATGGCGCGATCTTCCAAGCGCGCACGGGAAATGGGCATCCGGACAGCGCTAGGCGCGGCGCGCGGACGCCTGGTGCGGCAGCTTGTGACCGAGAGTCTGCTGTTATCCATCGCGGGTGGCGCGGGTGGATTGCTGATGGGTTCTCTCGGTTATCGCCTGCTCTGGTCGTTCCGGCCAGCTTTCCTCGAGCAGAACAGTCTGGCGCTCGGATTGGATGGGCGCGTATTCGTCTTCACGGCGATCATCACTCTGCTCACTGGGATTCTGTTCGGACTCGCTCCGGCGATCCGCACGTCCACACCGGATCTGAGCGCAATGCTCAAGATGGGTGGCCGCAGTGGGACGGAACCGTGGGCGCGCAGCCCCTTGCGCTCGGCGCTGGTAGTCTCAGAAGTCGCGCTGGCGATGGTTGCGCTGGTGGGAGCCGGCCTGTTCATTCGAAGCATGCAAGCTGTACAAAACACCGACCCCGGGTTTGAAAGCAGGAACCTGTTTACCGTTGGCTTTGATTTGACGCCACGCCACTATCCACCCGATCGAATGCGCGAGTTCTTCCGGACGGTGCTCGCAAGAACACTGGAAACACCCGGCGTCATGAGCGCTGCCCTCGCCTCCAACGCTCCCTTGGGTGGCGGAGTTCTGATGACGACCTTTACCGAAGGGCAGGAGGCGAATCCGGACAATCGCGGTACCCTGACGCTGCTGGACAGCGTGTCGCCTTCGTACTTCGGCGCGCTGCGCATTCCGCTGGTCAATGGGCGCGTCTTCTCCGATTTCGATCGCGCGGACTCGGCGCGGGTCGCCGTCGTGAACCAGGCTCTGGAGCAGCATTTTTGGCCCGGACAAAGTGCGCTTGGAAAACGATTCCATTTTGTCAACGACACGATACTGCACGAAGTGGTAGGCGTGGTGCGGAACACAGCCGTGCTGGCCATCGGCGAACAGCCCCAGCCGGTGATTTATCTGCCGCTCGAGCAGCGCTTCTCGTCGCTGGTAACGCTGCACGTGCGCACAGCGTCGAATCCGGGCGCGGTCCTTCCGGCGGTGCTCACCCGCGTCCAAGCGCTCGACAACAACCTGGTTCTGGCGAATGCGCTCACCATTCAAGACAATCTCGCGCAGGGATTGTGGGCTCCACGCATGGGTGCGGCCCTGTTCGGAATCTTCGGACTGCTCGGAATGCTGCTCGCTACCATCGGCATCTACGGCGTGATGGCGTACCTGGTGGCGCAGCGAACCAACGAAATCGGCATCCGCATGGCGCTCGGTGCGCGACCGGGCGATGTGCTGCGTTTGGTAGTCGGCCACGGAATGCGCCTGGTAGCGTTTGGCATCGCCGCAGGCGTTCTCTCGGCCCTCGCGACAACGCGGCTGATGCGAACACTGCTTTTTGACGTGTCGCCAGCCGATCCGCTAACGTTCATCGCGGTGGGCCTCATGCTGGCAGCGGTAGCGTTGTTGGCGGGATTTGTACCGGCACTGCGCGCGGCGCGAATCGATCCAGTCCTGGCGTTGCGCGAATAGCTCTGGCTTTCTACTGCCGCTGCGCGCCGTTCTCTTTCGCCAAGCGGATCTTCGCGTCGTCCAACTTCTTTTGCACCTTCGCCATTTCACCGTGGTCCATGTCGCTGGGCGAGCTGGTCTGCCATTCCTTAACTGAGCTCTGGAATTGCTCCACAGCCTGCTTGATTTTGCCTTCGCGCAAGTAAACTTCGCCTAGATGATCGTGCACCGTGGCGTCACGCGACATGGACTCGATGGCTTGCCGGAGCGTCTCCTCGGCTTCCGGCAGCTTGTTGAGGCGGAATAGAACCCATCCCAGGCTGTCCAGGTACGCAGCCGTGTTCGGTGCGCGATTCAAAGCTTTGACGATCATGTCGCGCGCTTCATCAAGATGCACGCCGCGGTCGGCCATCATGTAACCCAGGTAATTCAGCGTGGCGGCGTGATTTGGATTGATGGCCAGGACCTTGCGAAACTCGGCTTCCGATTCCGTATACTTTTTCTGGCGCTCAAACATCGCGCCGCGCAGGAAGAGAACCTGGACTTTGTCTTCGTCGCTCTTGGCAAGATTCTCGGCGGCATCCAGGGTCTTCGCCATCTGGGTCCAGTCCCGGCCTTTTTGGTAAACGTCAGCCAGGTCGAGAAGAACTTTGAAGTCGTTCTTCCCGTCCATCAACTTGCGGGTTTCCGCCGCGGCTTGATCGATCTTTCCCATGTCGGCCAACAGGCTGGCACGAGTGGCGCGGACGGTGGCGTCATTCGGATACTTCTTATATGCCGCCTCGGCTTCCGCTTCCGCCTTAGGAAAATCCTTCTCGGTTTGATAGGTCAAGACTATTTCGGCTTCGGCTCCCGGGGCATACTCGGTGCCGAGATCGGCCTCCTGCCGGAAGGTCTCCACGGCGGGCGCGAACTGCTCCGTCTGGCGATAGGCGCCGCCCAGCCGTTCGAGCAGCTCGGCGCGGAACTTCTTTTCCTCGGGGTTGTAAGTTTTCTTCGCGGTGGCGTCCAGCAAGCCTTTCAGCGATTTCACGGCTTCCGAATACTTGCCTTCGGCCTCGAGCAGCGATTCGTCGTAATACTGAATCTCGACATTACCCGGATCGATTTCCTTGGCCTTATCCAACGTCTGGCGCGCCTTCGCCAAGTCCCCTTCCTGCCGGTAAATCTGATGCAGGCGTACCAGAGCCTTCGAATCCTTGGGATCCTCGTCCGCCAGATCCTGATAAAGCTTGGCCGCTTCGTCCACTTGATCGGTTTGGATCAGGTCTTCGGCCAGCATCTGCTTCAATTCCGAGTTGCCCGGCTGCTGTTGCAACGCTCGGCGTAACATTTCGGCCGCGAGTGAATAATCTTTGAGCTGTTCGTAGACGCCCGCGAGATTGATCAAACTGTGCGGATTGGGATTCTTGTCCGCAACTTTACGCAGCAAATCCGCCGCGGCTTTGCTGTCGCCGAGATCCGTGTAGACCATGGCGAGCCCGGTCATCGCGTCTTCATTGTCGGCATCCACTTCGAGCGCCTTCTTGAAATCCTTGAGCGCTTCGGTGGAATTTTGCGATGCCTTGTTCAACCGGCCGAGCATGAGCCAGCTCTCAACGTCCTTCGGATCGCCTTCGGTGATTTTCTCGAATTGCTCGATGGCTTTCTTGACCATGTTCTGATCGGTGTTCGACTGATCGCCGATCATGCGCGTGTAGATGCGCGCCAGCAGACGCCGCGCGTTCAGATCGTTGGGATTCTGTCTGAGCTGGTCCTCAGCCTCCAGCACCGCTTCACGCAGCCTGCCGGATTGGATGTAAAGATCGCTGAGCTCCTCGGCGATAAACGTCGCGCTCGGATCGGCCTCCAAGGCTGCCCGATAACTCTCCACGGCCTTGCTGAAGTAGTCGCCGCGATTTCCATACGCCGCCGCCAACTCGGAATACAGATGGCCAAGCGAGTAGTTGTAGTAAGCCGAGGCTTTGTCGCCGGCCGGTGGCGCGCTAGGTTGGCTCTGCGCAAAGAGGAATGAAGTCGCAAAAAGAAGGCAGGGGAGGCTTGCGAGGCGAAATCGGGTCATCAGAAACGCTCTCTTTCTCTTGTCGGGATCGGATTGATCGAGGACAGAGTTCTACAAACACAGTATAACCCTGAAAATCCGCCCTGGTCGCATCGCGAGGGCGGGCGGTCCGGTACCATGCAGTCAGGCCCTGCGGACACTCCCTTTGGACCAAGATCTACTGCGCAAACTCGCTATAATTCTCGGGCCCACCGGGTCAGGCAAGAGCGATCTCGGCTTGCGGCTGGCCGAAGAGTTGCACGGAGAGATCGTCAACTGCGATTCGGTTCAAGTCTATAGGCGATTTCAGATCGGAACCGCGAAAGTACCCGCAGTGGAGCGTCGCGGGATTCCGCATCACCTGCTAGACGTCGTCGAGCCCGCCGATCACTTCACGGCTGGAGACTACGCCATCAAGGCCGGAAAGGTTCTCGAAGAGATCGCTGGCCGCGGACGGATTCCAATTGTCGTTGGAGGCACCGGTTTCTATCTGCGCGCTTTGTTGCAAGGTCTTTCTCCGGGCCCGAAGCGCGACGAGCAGTTGCGCGAAAATCTCTTGCGCCGGGAGCAACGCAGGCCAGGCTCGCTGCATCGCATTCTCCAAAGATTGGATCGCGCTTCCGCGATTCGTGTTCACCCCAACGACCGGAACAAAACTCTGCGTGCACTCGAAGTCCGCTTGTTGGAAGGAGCGCCCGTATCAGCGATGTTCGCGCGGCCTCGAGATCCGCTCGTTGGGTTTCGCATAGTAAAAGTGGGATTAAATCCGAACCGCCAATCACTGTATGGAAGATTGGATTCGCGTACTATTCGCATTTTTGAAAACGGATTAGTACAAGAAGTGCGTGACTTACTCGCCGCCGGAATTACTTCCAAAGTGAAACCATTCGAGTCGCTGGGATATGTGCAGGCGCTTCAGGAAGTGCAAGGCTTCATCACGCACCAACAAGCCATCGAATCCACGCAGCAGGAGACTCGCCGCTACGCAAAGCGCCAAATGACGTGGTTTCGGCGCGAGGCCGATGTTCATTGGCTCGCGGGCTTTGGAGATGAGCCTCGCGTGCAAGAAGAAGCGCTCGCGCTGCTGCGTGGACGTTGAAATCAAAACTTCCTCGCGATGTTCTTTATCATTCTGCAATCCTCTTTTGTGACTCCTCTGTAAATTCTGAATTTTTCGCGAATCGCACGGAACAGAATTCCATCTCAGACGTTAAAGGGTATGTAAGTCTGATTCAGAAATAAGTTGAGGAGCAACAATCGTGGTTAAAAAAATCGTATTTGGTTTGGCTACCGTCGCACTCACCATCGCGAGCGCGGCTACCGGTTACACCGTGAAGTTCTTCGACGCTGTGACCATCAATGGCGCGAAGCTGGAACCCGGTGAATATCGCGTCGAGGTGAACGGCGACACCGCCATGATTAAGCACGGAAAGACAGTCGCCGAAGCGCCGGTGAAAGTCGAGAATTCCGACCGCAAATATTCGACCAACACAGTTCGTATGGAAGGCGATCGAGTGTCCGAAATTGGAATCGGTGGGACACACACGAAGTTGGTGTTCGAAGGCAGCACTGGCGTCGCCACGAAGTAACTTCTACGACCGGTTCGTTGAAGGCGCAGCGCCCTGCTTGTAGTCCCCGAGAGACCGCACGGTAAAATGAAAATCGTGCGGTCTCTTTTTTTGCCGGCGATGTTGGCGGTCTTCGCAAGCTTTTCAGCGCGCGCCGATACTTACCTGGTCCTGCCGTTCTTTAACACCTCGAATAATTCGAGTTTGGACTGGATCGGCGAAAGCCTGGCTGGGACGGTGCAGGAGGCGCTCTCGTCAGAGGGTTTGATTGCGCTGGAGCGCGACGATCGAGTGGAGGCCTATCGGCGTCTCTCCATCCGTCCGTATTCGGCATTGACGAAAGCATCGGTCTTGAAAATCGGCGAGGAACTGGACGCCGCACATGTCGTCTACGGTGAGTTCAATGTCACGCCCGTTCCCGATCCCAAAAGCAAGGGTTCGCTTCAGATCGTTGCCCGCGTCCTGGATCTGAAGGGTCTCCACACCGGTCCTGAGTTTCGCGAATCCGGCGCCGTGGAGGATTTGGCCGCGCTGCAGAGCCATCTCGCGTGGGAGGCGCTGCGTGCGCTGAATCGGAATCTCTCGCTGACGGAAGCTCAGTTCCAGGAGCGCCATCCGCCCATTCGTTTGGACGCGATGGAGAACTACGTGCGCGGGCTGCTGGCATCGAATCCCGACGACAAGCATCGCCTCTTTACTCAGGCAGCGCGGCTCGATCCGCATTTTTCACAGCCCTGTTTCCAGTTGGGCCGTCTGCTCTGGAAGAAGAAAGAATACAAAACGGCGGGCGATTGGTTCCAACGCGTCAGCCCATCCGATGCCCACTACCGTCAGGCGAGCTTTTTCCTGGGCCTCTGCCGCTACTACAGCGGCGATTTCAGCGGCGCGCAGAGCGCGTTCGAAATGGTTGCGCGCACCGTGCCGTTGGGCGAAGTCCTAAACGATCTTGGCGCGGCGGAATCACGCGCCGGTCTTCCTACTGCCCTCGACAGCTTTCGCAAAGCGCTGGACGGCGACCCGGGCGATTCCACCTATCAGTTCAACATCGGCTACGTGCTCTGGAAGAGCGGCAACTTTGACGCGGCCGCGGAAAAGTTTCGCGCCGTTCTGGCGCACAACCCTAACGACGAGATCGCCAGCCGCCTGCTCGCCCGCTGTCAAACACGCACCGGTCCTCGCCCTGCCGATCCGCGAACCGAGGGACTCGAACGTTTGAAGAGTAACTACGAAGAAAGCGCATACTGGCAACTGAAGGCTGTCTTGCAACCCGACAAGCCCTGATCTCGTCCGGTTATCAGGATGCCTGCGGTGCATCAGGCGTGTGCCGTGCAAGCTAAAATTTTGGGAACGGTTATAATCCATTAAGCTCATGCTGGAAGGTTACGGTCTCTCCGACCCCGGCTGCGTTCGTCCCAACAACGAGGATTCTTTCCTGCTTTCTCCGGAAACAGGTCTGTACCTGGTTGCCGATGGAATGGGCGGCGCGCAAGCCGGTGAACACGCTTCGAAAATCGCGGTCGAAACCGTGGCTTCGTTCATCGAGCACGCCGAGACTCGCGATGGCGGAACGCTGTCCAAGGCGTTCGAGGAGGCCAACCACCGGGTGATGAACGCGGCGGCGAACGACGTGAACCTCGAAGGCATGGGGACTACTTTGGTGGCGGCACTCGAGAGCGGCCCGGAAGTTTTGATTGCCAGCGTTGGCGACAGCCGAGCCTACATGTATTCAGGCGGTCAGTTGACCAGTGTCACGGAGGATCAGACTTGGGTGCACGAAGTGGGCCGTCGTTTGGGAATCGATGAGAACAGCCTGCGCTCGCATCCCATGCGCCACGTGTTAACTATGGCCATCGGCGTCAGCCCGGAGCTGCGAGTCCATTCTTACGCTCTGAAGCCGGAGAAGGGCGCTCTGATTCTGCTTTCGAGTGACGGACTGCATGGAGTCGTCGAGGGAAACGTGATCGCGAAAACCCTGGCGGGAAACGGGTCCCTGGAATCGAAATGCCGACATTTGATCGAGGCCGCGCGCGAGGCCGGAGGCCCGGATAACATCACGGCAATCCTTCTCCGCGCCCAGGCTTGACGCCCAGTCCCGGTGCCGGTAGCTACTGCACGTTGTATTTGAAGGCGAAGCGCAATCGAATCGCGAGGCCTTTGAATTCCACGGGCAGAGGCGGGAACCGCTCGGCATTCGTGGCGCTGATCGCCGCGACCGCCGCGTTGTCCAACACACGTGAGCCGGACGTGGTCGCGATCACCAGCTTCGGCACGCCGCCATTGCGATCGATCTCGAACTCGAGCACCGTCAGGCCGCTGTTCCCGTGGCGCGCACTCTCCGGGATGATCGCGAACCAGTTGCGGCGCACCAGCGCCAGAACCTGCGCGAGGTAGGGCTTGAAATCCACACCTTTGGGATCGCTCAATAATTCCGGGAGAATCCCCTGGCTCGCGGGCGATGGCGGAAGCTGCGGAGTGGGCGACAGCTCGGGCCGATTCAAATCGCCGATTGCCGGGATAGTCGGATTTCCACTGCCTTTCGGCGGTTGGCGCATCGCTTCAGCCACCGTGAGCCTGGGCGGCGCCAGCTTCGATTTTCCTTTGTCGCTGTCTTCGTTCGCGCCGCGCTGTCCCGCCGCATCGAGAGCGAGCTTGGGCTGTTCCTCCGACTGAATTTTCGGCGGCGCGTTCGGAACTCCAACCGCCGCGGGTAAGGGCTGCGGCGGAGTCGAGGACGTCGCGAGTTTCGGCGGCTCGACTACATCGGCTCCCGGTCGCACCGGCCCGGGAGCTTTCGGCACGGGCGGTTGGAATGTGCGCGCCGGGAGCGCCGCGCGCTGCCGGGAGGGAGGATGCGGCAGCAGATCCTCCACGTTGACTTCCTTGGCCGGCTTAGCCGTATTCGGCGCCTTTTGGGTGATGTCGCTCGGGGTGATCAGGGTGATGTGATGCAAATTGCTCACGATTTCGGTCCCCGTTTTTGCCGCCGGAGTATCGAGTGACGCCACGATGACCAGCAGTGGAACAATCACCAGGTGGACGGCAATCGACCAGGCTCCGGCGCGCACCCAGCGCACCGAACCCGTCTCTTGCTGCCAGTCCAGCAGAAGATTGGGGCCGGAATCGGCGTCAAAAACCATGATGGCGTGCTATGAAGACGTCAGAAGAACCGCGAACGTTGCCTATCGGAGCGATTGGATGCGTTGCGCGACTAGCTCAGTATGCGCCTTGATTTTAGCAAGAACGGCCAGTGCGACATCCAGTGCGCGCAGCGCTTCTTCGCCGGAAACCGCGGGCCGCGTGCGAGTTCGCACCGCTTCGAGAAATGATTCAATCTCCAGTTTCAGCGGCTCGTCTTTTGTCACAGGCAACATCCGGAAGCCGATTTGTTTTTGCTCCGATACGGTGAAAGCGGCCGCCTCCTGCTTTTGATAGTCCAGCGAAATATATTGGTGCGGCTGAAACAGGCGCAGCTTTCGCACGCGTTCGGTGGACACTCGGCTAGCCGTTAGATTGGCGATGCACCCGCCCGGGAATGCCAGCCGGACGTTGGCGATGTCGGCTTTGTCGGACAGTACCGAGATTCCGGCGGCCTGAATATCTTCCGGCATCGCGCCCACCAGGTCAAGCACGATTTCGAGATCGTGAATCATCAGATCCAAGACGACATCCACGTCCAGGCTGCGAGGACCGGGCAGGCTGAGCCGGTGAATTTCGAAAAACAGAGGAATCGTGACTGCTTTTTTCAGCGCGACGACAGCTGGGTTGTAGTGTTCAAGATGCCCGACCTGCAGAACCCTGTTGTTGCGCGCGGCCGCCTCCACGAGGCGGACAGCCGACTCACGATTCGCTGCGATCGGTTTTTCGACCAGCAAGTCCACTCCGTTTTCGAGCAGCGGGAGACCTACTTCGGCGTGGGCGGACGTCGGAACCGCCACAATCGCGGCGTCAACATGGTCCGCGAGATCGCTCCACGACGAAAACGCCCGGCACTTGTGGTCGCCCGCGGCCGCGGCCGCGCGATCGGGAGCGATATCTAAGACTCCAATCAGCTCCACCAGCGGCGATTGGCTCAAGATACGCAAATGATGCCGGCCGAAAACGCCCGCGCCAACCACGGCGACCCTAATTTTCCCGCTCATGATGCACCTCGCAACCCACTACCGCGATTCCCGCTCGGTTTGCTTTCGCGATCAGCTCTTCGCGATCGAGCAGCAGCGTGCGTCCAGCGTCCACCGCCAGCGCCGTTGCACCGCATTTTTGCATCACGTCAATGGTACGTGGCCCGGCGACGGGGACGTCGAACAGCAAATGCCCCCGCCGCCGCGAAACTTTCACCAAGCGCAGCGGCTTGCCGTTGACCAGCGACGCCGCACGCTCGAGCATGGCGTCGGTTCCCTCCATTGCCTCCACCGCGACGCACGCGCGGTCGAAAATGGCGACGCTCTGTCCGATATCCACGCTCGCCAGTGCGTTCGCGACGCGGCGGCCGTAGGCGATGTCGCGATCCTCGTCCGAAGAAGGTTTGCGTTTCGTCAGTGTGCCCGCGCCAGCCAGCAGCGGCTTGAGCAACAGCGTGGAATCCGCCAGATGGATGCCTTCGTCTTCCAGTACCTTTGCTACGCCGCCGATCAACGCGTCTGTGTTTTTTTCGCGCAGAGAGGCCAACAATTTCACCAGGCGCCAATCCGGCCGGATGGACGAAAAAAGGCTGGTGTGCTTCACTTGCCCGGCCATGATCACTTCGCTGATTCCTTCGGCTTTCAAGATCTCGATCAAGCGGCTCAGCTCACCGATCGAAATCCAGTAGCAGCGCGCGGCCAGCTTTTCGATATCAGGTGACGCCTCCTCGCGCAACCCGATCGCGACTACTTCATCGCCCAGCGTGCGCGCCGTCTCGAGTGCGAGCACCGGAAATCGTCCGTTACCGGCGATCATCCCGTACTTGCTCATTTGATGAAGCCGCGTTCGCTCGAAGCGATGAACGCGAGCAACTCCTCGATCTCGGGGCCCATCGCCACTTCAGCGGAAATTCGCTCCACGGCTTGTGTTGTGTTCAGAGCCGACTTAGTAAGAAGCCGGAACGCTTTGTTCAGGCCGGCGATTGCTTCCTCGCTGAACCCCCGCCGTTCGAGTCCGGTTTTGTTCGCGCCGAAAGTTTTCACCTCGCGCGGGCTAACAGTCATCGAGAACGGCAGTACATCCTGCGTCACCACGCTGTAGCCGCCAATCATGGCATGGCGTCCTACGCGGCAAAACTGATGCACGCCGCTTGACGCGCCGATGACGGCCCAATCTCCGACCACCACGTGTCCGGCGAACGTGACGGCATTCGCAATGACCGTGTGGCTTCCGATACGCACGTCGTGGGCGATGTGGGCGTAGGCCATCAACAGATTGTCGTCGCCGATCTCCGTCAACATGCCTCCCCCCTGTGTCCCGCGATGAATGGTGACGCACTCGCGGATGGCATTGCGGCTGCCGATACGAGTCTCGGCGGCTTCGCCCTTGTACTTGAGATCCTGCGACGCGACACCGATGCTGGTGAACGGATACACGACGTTGTCCTCACCGATCACGGCAATGCCTTCGAGATAAACATGCGCCAGCAGCCGTGTTCGCGCACCGATCTCCACGTTCGCGCCGATAATGCAGTAGGGCCCGATTTCCGCGGTTTCCGCAATGCGTGCGCTCGGATCGACGATGGCGGTGGGATGAATCGCCATGCGCCGCTAGACGGGCAATTCCGCAACGGCGCCCGCGGCCGGTGGTTCCCGATCCGCCAGCTTACACATCAGTTGCGCTTCAGCCATCACCACGCCATCCACGGTCGCCTGCCCGTGCATCTTTGCGACGCTCGCCTTGCGTTTGGTGACCTTCATTTCGATGCGGAGCTGATGACCCGGCAAAACGGGCCGCCGGAATTTCGCTTCTTCCACGGACGCGAGCAGCACCAGCTTGTTCTTGCGGTCGGGAATACTTTTGAGCACGAGCACTCCCGCCACTTGCGCCATCGCTTCCACGATCAGCACGCCAGGCATCACCGGGAATTCAGGAAAATGCCCAGCGAAGAACGGCTCGTTGATGGTGACGTTCTTGATCCCCACGATGCGTTCTTCTTCGAGTTCCAGGATCGCGTCCACCAACAGCATCGGATAACGATGCGGCAGAATGTCGCGAATCGCCTGAATATCCAGAATTGGCATGGGAAGTGGCTATTATAACAGGCGATGCATCCTTTCCTCGCTTTTGCGCGTTCGAAACAATCTGACATCATCGCGTTGATTCGCGAACTCGTGGAATGCGAATCGCCCAGCGACGACCCGCTCGCGGTAGATCGATTCGTGGATCTGTTGGCCGCCAAATTGAAAGGTTTCGCTCGTATACAAGCTTTCCCGGGAGGACGCTTCGGCCGGCATCTGCGGTGCGAGTTCCAGTTGCCGGGTCCGCGCAGGCGCCGCGAAGGAGACATCCTGGCGCTGGGTCATTCAGACACGGTTTGGCCGCTCGGCACTCTGGCCCAGATGCCGTTTCGCCACAAGAGCGGGCGATTGTGGGGACCTGGAGTACTCGATATGAAATCGGGCATCGCGTTTTTTATTTTCGCCGCACAAGCCTTGCGTGAACTGGATATCCCGGTCTCGCGCCGCATCGTGTTGCAGGTGAATGCCGATGAAGAAGTGGGCAGTGAGACATCGCGTCCGCTCACAGAGCAAGCGGCCAAATCGAGCACTGCCGTGCTGGTCCTGGAGCCCGGCACCGGTCTCGAAGGAAAACTAAAGACCGCGCGCAAAGGCGTCGGCGACTACACGGTGAAGGTGAAGGGCCGCGCATCGCACGCTGGCGTGGATTTTCAGTACGGCGCCAGCGCCATTCTGGAGTTAGCGCGGCAAGTGGAACGGATCGCTGAATTCACCCAATTGAAGCGAGGCATCACCGTCAACCCGGGCGTGATCTCAGGCGGAACGCGCACCAACGTGATCGCCGCTGAAGCGAAGGCCGAAATCGATATTCGAGTAGCCCGGATGAAGGATGCGCCCACGCTCGATAAGAAATTCCGTGCGCTACGCCCGTTCGACAGGCGCTGCACACTTCATGTGGAAGGAGGATTGAACCGCCCGCCCATGGAATGCACTGCGGCGATCGCGAAGCTATTTTCCACCGCCCACGGCTTTGCGAAACAGCTAGGTGTCGATATCGAGGAATCAGCCACCGGCGGTGGATCGGACGGAAATTTCACCGCCGCGCTCGGCATTCCAACGCTCGACGGATTGGGTGGTGTGGGCGAAGGCGCGCATGCGCTTAATGAAAGCATCCTCGTGAATCGTATCGCCGATCGCACCGCGCTGCTCGCGATGTTGATCTCGTCGCTATGAACACGCCTGACGCAGCACGCGCGCAAGATCGTCTTCTTCAGTCGCGAACACGGTTCTGAGATCCAGCAGCAGTTGATCGTCCTCGATCCGCGCGATCACCGATGGATCGCTCGATCGTAAATGTTTTTCCCCTTCCACAACATCCGCGCACTCGATCGCGATCAGCCAACTGGGGAGCGGCTGCTCGGGTGTGGCGCCTCCACCGATCAGCGACTGTCCTTGCACCACACGCGCGCGAACACCTTCCAACCGCCCGACGAAACTCGTTGCTCGCGCCTGCAACTCCTCCCCGGGCGCGGCGATCATCCGCAGCGCTGGAATCTGCTCCCAGCGTTCCAGCAAAAGACTCCGCAGGGTCGTCTCTAAGGCCTGATAGATCAGCTTGTCAAGACGAAGCGCTCGAAACATCGGATTGCGCCGCAGACGGGCCACCAGCTTCGCATCGCCAGCGATGATTCCCGCCTGCGGTCCGCCCAGCAGCTTATCACCGCTGAACGAAACCAGATTCACCCCGGCCTCAATGTTCTCGGAAACCAGCGGCTCATTGACGCCGAACGCGCGCAAATCCGCGACGCAGCCGCTGCCCAAGTCCTCGTACGCGGGAACGCTGTGCTCTTTTCCCAACGCAACAAGCTCTCGCAACGACGGCCGCGCTGTAAATCCCTCGATGCGAAAGTTGCTGGGATGCACGCGTAGCAGAAGCCGCGTCCGATCGTTAATCGCGTCGCGATAATCCTGAATGCTGGTCCGATTGGTGGTCCCCACTTCACGCAGAATCGCGCCCGAGCTGCGCATGATCTCGGGAATGCGAAACCCGTCGCCAATCTCGATCAACTCGCCGCGCGAAACAATCACTTCGAATCCCGCGGCCAGCTCGTTCAGCGCCAGGTAAATTGCCGCCGCGTTATTGTTTACGGCGATTCCCGGCGCGCCAACCAGTCGCTCGATCAGTCCCGAAACATGCACGTCGCGTTTGCCACGCGCCCCGCGCGACAAATCGTATTCGAGATTGGAGTAGCCGGACAGCGGCACAAACGGAGCGAGCGGAGCCCGGCCAAGATTGGTGTGCAGCACCACTCCGGTCGCATTGATCACGCGCCGCAGCGATGGTGTTTCGAGCCGCGCAAGGCTGCGCTCCACGCGCGCGGCGATCGGCTCCGCATTTCCATTGCGTCCGGATCGTATTTCTTCGCGCACCGCATCCAGCACGCGGCGCACTTCGCCGACCATCATCTTGCGCGGAAATCGCGGCTCCAAATGTGCCAGCTCCGCGAGCACATGATCCACGGATGGGAGATCTCGCAACTGAAGCTGTACCGGCACAGCAACCATGCTATCTTCCTTTTTTCATGGATGCCATTTCTGTGCTGGTGATTTCGAACCCCACAGCCGGTTACTTGCGTCTACTCGATCGTCTGCCGGAACCGGTAACACTTCGCGTGGGAAACGATCCGGCATTTCTAGCCGAGCACGCACGTGAGGCGGACGTCATCCTGGTTGGTGGGTTGAATCCCGTGGTACTGCGCGACATTTTCCCTCACGCAGTCCGCGTCCGGTGGGTACACGCGATGTGGGCAGGAGTTGAGAAGATACTATTCCCAGAGTTGATCGACAGTCCCGCGATACTCACCAATGGCCGCGGGGTCTTCAAAGACGGGCTCGCGGAGTTCACCATCGCGGCGATTCTGTTCTTCGCCAAGGACCTTCGCCGGCTGATTCGCAACCAGGAATCCGGACGCTGGGAGCAATTCGATGTCTTCGAGATTCGCAAACAGACTCTCGGAGTAGTCGGCTACGGTGAAATCGGGCGCGAATCGGCTCGGCTGGCGCGCGCGCTCGGCATGCGGGTCTACGCGGTCCGCCGCAGCGCGACGAATCCAGATCCGTATGTCGATCGCATGTTCCCGCTGAGCGGACTGCGTGAAATGCTGGGCCTCTGTGACTACGTCCTGGTGGCAGCGCCGCTTACTCCCGAAACGCGCGGCATGATCGGCGAGGCGGAACTGGCTGCGATGAAAGCGTCCGCCGTAATCATGAACGTTGGCCGCGGCCCGGTGATCGTCGAATCGGCGCTTATTGTCGCGCTCGAGAATGGCCGGCTAAAAGGCGCCGCTCTCGATGTCTTCGACACTGAGCCACTGCCCGCTGACCATCCCTTTTATAAAATGCCGAACGTTCTGCTGTCACCGCACTCCGCTGATCACATCATCGGATGGAACGACCTGGGAATGCTGAAATTCATAGAAAACTTCCAGCGCTTCCGCCACGGACAGCCGCTCGAAAACGTTGTGGACAAGAAGGCCGGTTACTAAGTGGAAATTCAATTCTCAGACATCCAGCAAGCCGCTCAACGCATTCGCGGCATTGCGCATCGCACGCCCGTGCTTACCTCGCGTACATTCGACAGTCTCGCCAAGGCGAATTTGTTTTTTAAATGCGAGAACTTCCAGCGCGGCGGCGCGTTCAAGATCCGAGGCGCGGCCAACGCCGTGTATTCGATCCCGAGAGAGCTGCTTCCGCGCGGCGTGGTTGCGTATTCCTCGGGCAACCATGCTCAGGCCGTTGCGATTGCGGCCGCATCCGTAGGCATCCCGGCCACCATCGTCATGCCCACCGACGCGCCCGCCTTAAAAATTGAGGGCACCCGCGGTTACGGCGGGCGCGTCGTGACCTACGATCGACTCCGCGAAAGCCGCGAGGCCATCGGACGCAAAATCTCCGAAGAAACCGGAGCGACGCTGATTCCTCCCTTCGATCATCCCTGGGTCATTGCCGGGCAAGGCACGGCAGTGCTCGAGTTACTCGAGGAAATCGCTGATTTGGATGCGATCTTCACTCCCATCGGCGGCGGCGGACTCATTTCCGGCACCGCCATCGCAGCAAAAGCTCTACGCCCGTCCATCCGCATATTTGGTGTCGAGCCCGAGGATGCCAACGATACCAAGCTTTCGCTCATTGCCGGCTCGCCGGTGGAAATCCCGCCGCCCCAGACCATCGCCGACGGGCTACGCGCTTCCAAACCTGGCGCCATCACATTCCCAATTATTCAGAAACTGGTGGAAGACGTGTTGCTCGTCAGCGAGGACGAGATTCGCGCCATGATGCGATTCTTTTTCTCTCGCATGAAGATTGTGGTCGAGCCGAGTGGCGCCGTACCCGCGGCCGCGCTGCTCCATGGCAAGCTGCCTGCGGGAATCCAACGCGCTGGCGTAATCCTGTCCGGCGGCAACGTAGATCTCGAGTTCCTCCAGAGCTTATAGCGCGCCGCTTGGCTCGATCCCAATTACCGCCAGTGGCCCCTCTGGTAGCGCCAATGATCGCCGTGCCGTTCCCAGCGATCCGTTACCCACACACTGCGGCCGTGCGGTGGACGATCCCATCGCCCGTTCACCCAGACCCAATGCGATCCGCGCAGATCCCAGAATCCGCCAACCCACACGAATCCGGGACCTGGAGCGTAGCCTACCGCTCCCACAACCTGAGGCGGCGGAGGCGCGGGCACAACATACGCCGCCGCATACCCTCCGCCACAGGCCGCCACCATCGCCGATCCTGCCAGCACACTTGAAAGTAAGAAACGTTTTAGATCCACTCGAACCTCCACCTTGTTGGATTGGGGTCCGCGTGAAATCCGTTTCCACGATGAAGGCGACGTAACGTTAATGCGCTGTAATCAGCGGATCGACTGCCGGCGTCGTGACCTGCACGGCAGGACTGCACGTCACTTGATCCGCCGTTGCGCCTCCGCAAACGGCGACGGGCACGACGCTTCCAGTGAACGCAGCTGGCAAATTTAAAATCAGATCCACTTGCTGCACGCCAGGGATTCCCGGGGCCGGACCTGCATAGTAGGGTTGATTCACCGCTTGACCGCCGATGGTCGCCGTGATAACGCCGGTACCCGACAGGCCTGTGGCGAAAATCTGGATCACACCGCCCGGAAGCGCGAGATGATCGGGTCCGTTCACCGAACCATCCTGGTTCAAGATGCCGTTTGCGAAAATTCCAGGCGCGAACGCGCTCAGCGTAACGGTTTGCGGAGCGCTGTTCAGCCCGTTCGCCGACACCACCATCTGCGACGTGGTTTTTCCCTGAAGCGCGGCTGGAACCAGCAAATTGATTTGCGTCGAATTGCTGAAAAGAATCTGTGCTGGTGTGCCGTCGAATGTAACGCTGAGTCCATTCGCGGAAAACAGCGTGCCCATCACGGTTGCAAGCGACCCCGGCGTCAGGGGACCAGCAGCCAGCGTGGCAGCATTGAAGACACTGGTGATCGTCGGCGTCGGGGCGGCCGGGGCAGTGACGGTGAACGTAATTGGGATCTGCCGCGTGCCGGCGATGGGCCCAGCGTCGATCGTCAAAGTCGCTTGATAGGTCCCCGCCGCGAGACTTCCGGGCTTCGCAATGAGCTGAATGGTCGCATTGTTGGCGCCGTTCGGTGGCGACACGCTGAGCCAGTTGGACCCGCTCTGGTAGGTCGTGCTGGTGTTCCACTCCAAAACACCGCCGGAGCTATTCTGGATCTCAATGTAAGCCGCCGCCCCAACCGATCCAGACTGCGCCGTAAGCGTCTCGGACGACTCCAGCACATTCAACGCCGGGAAATAACTCGCGCCGCAATCGCCCACCAGCATGCAATCTGATCCCGGCGTCAGCGCCACAAAGCGGGGAATCGGATCGCTCGCCGTCGCCGTTCCAACTGTCGAGACCGGAGCGAAGGAAACGGTCTCCGACGTCTCCACCGGCGTACCGCTCACTACGCCGGAAGCAAGCGCAAGAAACGTCGGGAACTGCGCGCTTTCCTGAACAAATGGATTCGCGTCCACAACCTCGTACACCGCGAAGCCCGCGCCATTCGAAAGCGAAATCTCGGTAACACCGTCGAAGCTAACGACACCCGAGCCAGGCGCACCCGGTGCATAGAGCCGCGTTCCGCCCGATCCATCAGGATTCGCGAATTGCACAAGGGAAAGCAGCAATGATCCATTCGTAGCCACTGGCGTGTATTGTCCGCCGGACACGGGCAGTCCAAGATCGCCACCCGACGTCGGTTTCGTAGCGTCCGATCCCGCCACCACTGTGGGAACGAACAACCGGGCACCCGTCGGGAAGCCACTATATTTCACAATGAACCGCGTGCCCGTGTCGGCGTTCAAACCCTGGAACCCACTCAAAGGATCGAATGCGGCGGCGAAGCCTTCGGTCAAGCGCGTCGAGTTGTAGACCGATTTCGCGGCGATGAAGCTGGCGAAACTCCCCGGATTAGTCGCGATCGGCGATCCCGACTGGCGGCAAATGATCTTCGCCGAGAAGGCGTCGTATAGCCCGCTCTGCGCATCTCCCACGATCACTTGCGTGCTGCTGAACGCCACCGGCGTTGAGGTCGAGTTGAACGACAACAGTACTCCCGTCTGCGGATTCGCGAACGCGCTCATCTGGTTCGCATTGACGCGCAAATTGGCGATCCGAAGCGTTACAGTTCCCATGGGTGAGAGCGTAAAGCTCAGCCCGTTGTATACCAGGGTGCCGGGAGCGTTGAGCACGCCCGGTGTAGTAATCGCCTGCGGCCCGGAGCCGTTGTCCTGCGTAAAGAATACGCCCGCGACTACGCCGGACGTAACCCGGTTCGTAAGGTTCGCCGACGTAAACATTGTGAGATTTCCGGTGATCTGAGCGTTAGGGGCGCCCCCAGAGCACATCAGCACGATATCACCGGTTCGCTCGGCGAGGCCTTCTGTGGGAATCAGCGGGGGTTGCGCCGCAGCGTTACAAGCCAGCGTCTGCGCCGACGTAGTTTGACAAACCACACCGGCAAGAAGAAAAAGGGAAAAAAACGGATACCGCAGGAAAGACATATACAGCCTTTACAACCTTTGAGAATAAGCTGGACGCGGGCTTACCGTCGGCAGTCTAACAAAAAACCGATATCTTGTACAGTACTTGTTAGAATGAGGCAAAGGTCCGTCCGCGTATATGACGACGTTAGCTCACCTCGCCGGCGACCTCCCGATTGTAAGCGCGGTCCGATAAACTGGAATCCCTTGACCGGTCCACTGATCGACAAGTTCGCGCGCGTCCACGACAGTCTGCGGATCAGTGTCACCGATCGCTGCAATATCCGCTGCTTTTATTGCATGCCGGAAGACAACGTGAACTACGTCGCGCGCGAAGAGATTCTTTCGTTCGAAGAAATCGAGCGATTTGTGCGCGTGGCGGCATCGCTCGGCGTGACGAAAGTCCGCGTCACCGGAGGCGAGCCGCTGGTCCGTAAGGATCTCCCGGTCATGATTCGCAAGCTGGCCAGGATCCCTGGAATTCAGGACCTGGCATTGACCACCAACGGCGTACTGCTGGCGCGCCATGCGGAGGCGCTCTACGACGCCGGCTTGCGGCGCCTCAACGTACATCTCGATACACTGGATCGCGAGCGCTTCCTGCGTATCACGCGTCGCGACGATCTGCCCAAGGTGTTGGAAGGCCTGAATGCGGCCCAGCGATTAGGATTCGGACCGATCAAGATCAACGCGGTCGCGGTAAAGAATCTCGTGGAGCCAGACCTTGTCCCGCTGGTGCGATTCGGTCGCGAGCGCGGCTTCGAGGTGCGCTTCATCGAATTCATGCCCCTGGATGCTCAGGGGCTGTGGTCGCGCGAGAACGTTTTATCGGCGGACGAAATTATCGAAGTTCTATCGCGCGAAATTGCGCCCTTGATCGAAATTCCCGATCGCGACCCGCGTGCCCCCGCCACCGAGTATCGCTTCGCCGATGGGATCGGCCACGTCGGCTTCATCGCCTCCGTCACGCGTCCCTTCTGCCTCAATTGCAACCGGCTGCGTCTCACCAGCGACGGCAAAGTGCGGTACTGCCTTTTCGCCATCGAAGAGACGGATGTCAAGGAGCTGTTGCGAAACGGTGCGCCGGACCACGAGATCGCCTCCGCGATCCGTGCCTGCGTGGGCGAAAAATGGCTCGGACACGAAATCAATAGCACGCAGTTCGTTCCGCCCCCGCGCCCCATGCACTCGATCGGCGGCTGATGGCCTGTTACTTCTTGTCAGGTTGTGTCGTCTGTACAAGACGTTGTATTGTAGTCTTCCTTAGGAGAAATGATTATGACCGGAATGCATCGAATTGTAACTTCAGCGGTCGCTGTGTTGTTGCTGTCCACAGCCGCCAATGCGCAACAGGGTCGCGGACGCGGGGCTGCTCCGCGGCTGGTGCTGTCGGTAACTTCAGATGCCTGGCCGGACGGAGGCGAGGTTCCGATGCACAATGCCGGCCGCGGCGACAATAAATCGCCCGCCTTCGAGTTTCACTGGACCCTAGGAGGCAATGCCGCCTCAGCGCCTGAAAATCTGCAAACCTACGCGGTGATCTTTCACGACATCGAAAATTCCACCAACAAGACCACTAACGATACACTGCATTGGACGGCCTTCAACATTCCCGGAACGGCCAAAGGTCTTCCCGAAGGACTGGGAACGGGCGACCTGCCGGATGGCACGCGCAACGGTCCCGGAATCATGTCCCGCGGCGGCACGCAGCCCGGCGGCTACTTCGGACCCGGCGCCGGCCCCGGACCGTTCCACCACTATGTCTTCGAATTCTACGCGCTCGATACCAAACTCGATCTGCCCGCTAATACCACGCGCGAAGAACTGCTGAAGGCGATGGACGGCCACGTCATCGGCAAAGCGGCTTTCGTCGGCCGCTATCACGCACCAGCCGCGCAATAGCTGGCACTGTCGATCCGAACACACCGAGTGAAACTCATGCGTGTATTGTGTCTCATCGCGGCGATCACCGCTCCTCTATCTTTCGCGCAGCCGCCAAGCACCCCGCCTGCCGCGGGTCAACCGGGAGGCAGAGGTGGACGCGCTCCACTTCCGCCCCTGGTAAACACCGACACCGTCACTAACAATCCATTTCCAACTCCGATTCCCGCCACCGATGGCGTGATCGCGGTCAAGTTTGTCGAATTCGCCACCATCCCGGATATCGCCGGCGAAGCACCGCGCATGATGCGTCTGGTGGATGAACCGGGAACGCATCGGGTGTTCGTGAATACCATGCGCGGCCCTCTGTATTCGGTTAGCTATGATGGCAAAACCGTGACCCAGTACCTCGACGTGAACGCGGACGAGTGGGGCGTGAAGGTGGAATTCCGCGGCCACGAGCGCGGAGTGCAGAGCGTCGCCTTCCATCCCGAGTTCAATCAAAAGGGCAAGCGCGGCTTCGGCAGGTTCTACATTTACACCGACACCTCAAACATGGAACCGAAGGCCGACTTCATTCCGCTCGGCCCCGGTCACACGCACGACAACATCCTGCTTGAGTTCACTGCCAAGAATCCCGCAGCGGCAACCTACGATGGCGGACCGCCGCGTGAACTGTTCCGCACCCAGAAGCCGTTCCAGAATCACAACGGCGGATTGATCGCCTTCAATCCGCTCGCGAAGCCCGGCAGCGGAGATTATGGACTGCTCTATGTCGGTATAGCCGATGGCGGCAGCGGCGGCGACCCCTATAAGCACGCCCAGAATCTCAAGTCGGCGTTCGGCAAAATCCTGCGCATCGATCCGCTTGGCACGAACAGTCCCAACGGAAAATACGGGATCCCGGCGAGCAATCCATTCGTCAAGAACGTCGATCCCGGCACGCTCGGCGAAATCTACGCCTACGGCTGCCGCAATCCTCAGCGCTTCTCCTGGGATCCAAAGAACGGCAACATGGTAATGGCCGACATCGGCCAGAACGTGAACGAAAAAGTCACGCTCGTGAAAGCCGGCGCCAATCTGGGCTGGAACAAATGGGAAGGCAGCTTCACTTACGCCGGGCGCCAGGTGAATCTGGAAAACAAGCGCGGCGATCCGGAGGTTTTGTTTCCGATTGTGGAGTTCGATCACACCGATCCGCTGTTTGGCCGAGGCGTCGCCGTCACCGGCGTCTTCGTCTATCGTGACAAACACATCAAGCAGCTCGCCAACAAGCTGATCTTCGGCGACAACCCGAGCGGCGAAATCTTCTACGTCGACGGCGATCATCTGCCGCAAGGCGGTCAGGACGCGATTCGCCGGATTCTGTTCGACGACAACGGAACATCGAAAACGTTGCTCCAGTTGATGCGCGAAAAGAACGCGGCGCAAGGCCGGATGCCCGCGCGCGTCGCCGATCTGCGTATCGACGAGGGCCCTGGCGGAAAGATTTACGTCCTGAACAAAGGCGACGGCGTGATCCGAATGATGATGCCCTAACGCGCATCTGATCAGGTATGAACGATCCCTCGCATCTTCCGGTAGGAGAACCGCTCGAGCGCATCCAGTGCCAATGGTGCCAGGGCATGAACGAAAAGACCGCCCTGACCTGCCGCTCGTGCGGTGCGCCCCTCGATATTCGCAATCTCGTCAGCGAGTCCGGTTGGCGCGAAGCGCCGCGCATCAAGGACATGACCGAGTTTCACTTCAGCTCCAGCACCTGCCAGGTAGAGGGCGAGATCGTGCCAGTTGCCGAAATCCATCTCGGCCCGGGCGACTCGGTCTTTTTCGAGCACCACATCATGCTGTGGAAGGAAGACTCCGTTCCGCTCACCGTGCTCCAACTCCCCGGAGGAATGACGCGCGCGTTCGCCGGAATGCCCTTCATCATCAGCGTCGCCACCGGACCCGGGCGCATCGCCTTCTCGCGCGACGCCACCGGTGAACTGGTGGTTCTTCCGCTGCATCCCGGGATGGAAATGGACGCCCGCGAGCACGCGTTCCTGCTGGCGTCGCATCAGATCGACTACTCATTCGTCCGCGTCAAAGGCTTCGCGAATATTCTGTTCGGCGGCCAGGGCATGTACATGGATCGCTTTGTGACGCGAAACACGCCCGGCCTGCTGATGCTGCACGGCTATGGGAATGTCTTCGAACGCACTTTGCGGGCTGGCGAGAGTATCATGCTCGAACCCGGCGCCTTCCTCTACAAAGATTCATCGGTGCAGATGCAAGTCGAATTTCAGCGCCTCGGCAGCGGATTCTTCGGCGGATCGAACATGGCGCTTGCACGCATGACCGGACCGGGGCGCGTCGGAATTCAATCTATGTACGTGCACCACCACACCGAGTAGCGCCATGTTTTGCACCAGCTGCGGTCACGCGTTGAATGATGCCGCGAATTTTTGCGGATCGTGCGGCGCGCACGTGAAGCGTCCTGACCCACCGCCCGCGCCGATCGCTCCGGCTGCGCCTGCTCCACCGCCTCCGGCAGCGCCCGCTCCAGTCGTCGCGACCACACCGCCCGCTCCCACCATCCATCGCACAACCTGTCCCTGGTGCGCGACTCCCGTCGACGCCTCGCAACTGAGCTGCCCCCGCTGCGGCGCGACTCTATCCGCACCGGTGGAAGTCAGTGAGACCGGATGGAAACAACTCCCCGGCCGTAAAGACATGGCCAAGCTCCAGTTCGGCGATTCGTTCTGCCAGATCGAAGGCCTCTACGTCCCAGTGGCTGACGTGAATCTCGCAGCGCCCGACGGCATTTACTTCACTCACCACATTCTGCTATGGAAAGACCCACAAGTCACCATGACCACCATGTCGCTCAGCGGCGCGTGGAAACGCATGTTCGCCGGTCTGCCGCTGGTTATGATGCAAGCCCAGGGACCGGGTCACATCGCCTTCTCGCGCGACGCACCAGGCGAGATGATCGCCCTCCCGCTCCAGCCAGGCGAGAGTGTTGATGTGCGCGAGCACCTCTTCATGCTCGCTACTCATGCCGTCGCCTATGATTGGTTTTCCACCAACATCTGGTACTCGACGCAATCCGGCGACGACAAAGAAACACACTATCCCGTAGGCATGTTCATGGACCGCTTCGCGGCGCCGCAGTCCCCCGGGTTGCTGATCCTGCACGCTTCCGGCAACGTCTTGGTACGCGAGCTGGCCCCCGGCGAAGCGCTGCTCGTCAAACCCACTGCCCTCATCTTCAAAGATCCATCCGTCGAGATGCAGTTGCACTTCGAACATCCGCGCACCGGATTCAATTTGTGGGGATCCTGGGGCAATCGCTATGTGTGGCTGCGATTGTGGGGACCGGGCCGCGTCGCGGTGCAGTCGTCTTTCGAGCGCATGGAGGGCGAGAACGCTTACCTGACCAGCTGCTCACCGGCCACCGACCAGCAGTGGTAGAAGAGAGGAATGGACGCAGCAAAAATTCGGGCCTGGCACGCTTTTCGCCAAGGCCTCGATGATTCGCTGGCCGGCAAATCGGCAGCGGAGGTTTTGGGACGCACAGGGTGGGCGCGGTCGGTCGGGGGCGTCGGACCGTACCTCACGTTGTTCTCGCGAGCCGGCCTTGGCCGCGAGAGCGTGGACGCGTCCGTCGCGAATCTCGAAATCCACGAACTGCCCTCCGCACGGGCCTGCACGTACGTTCTTCCTGCATCCGATTTCGCGCTCGGCTTAAAGGTCGGTGAGATTTTCGGCGGTGGCGAGATGAAAGTGGCCGAGAGGCTCGGTGTCACCGCCAAAGAAATCGACCAGCTCTGCAATGTAGTGGTCTCAGCTCTGCAAAAAGGCCCGCTCGATCCCGATGCCTTGCGCGAGGCAGCCGGCAAAGCGGTGCGCAATCTCGGCGAGGAAGGCAAAAAGAAGGGCCTCACGACAACGCTACCAGTCGCGCTCGGAAAACTTCAGATCTCGGGCCAAATTCGCCGTATTTCGATGAACGGCCGGTTGGATCAGCAGCGCTACAAATACACGATCTGGCATCCAAATCCCCTGCGCGGTTTCAAAATGACCACCGAGGAGGCTTTCGTCGAACTGGCGCGCCGCTATTTTGCCTGGATCGGTCCAGCAACGAGCGCCGAGTTCCAGTGGTTTTCCGGACTCGGCGTAAAAGGCGCGAAGGCCGCGCTCGACCCGCTCAAGCTTGAGCCGATCGCCAAGGACGACGAGCGCCTGCTGCTCCCGGGCGACCGCGAAAAATTCGAAAAATTCCAGTCACCCAAAGATCCTCAGTATGCGCTGGTGAGCCTGGCTGACGCGATCCTCCTTCTGCGCCGCTCGCTCTCCACGATGCTGGACCCCAAGGACCTGACGCGCGAAGTGTTCATCGACAAGAACACCAAGCCGATCGGCACGCTCGCCGATCTTCCCAGCAACGCGATTCTCGATCGCGGGCGCCTGATCGGACTCTGGGAGTACGACACCTCCACGGAGTCGATCGCCTGGACCACGTTCGTCAAGAAGTACAGGGCGCTGGAGCAAGCTGTCGCGCGCACCGAACAATACGTCCGCGATCAACTCGGTGACGCGCGGTCCTTCAGCCTCGATAGTCCCAAGAGCCGCGCGCCTCGCGTGGCCGCCTTGAGGAAGGCCGCCGGGAAATAACTCGCGCAATTGTTATACTGGTGCGTCCATGCACGCCCCCGCCCAGCGGTCCGCCGCGGCTAAGTCCACTGTCTCCGACCATCACGCCGCACTCACGGCGAGCTACCTGGGCTGGCTGCTCGATGCATTCGATTTTTTCCTCGTCATATTCTGCCTCACCGCCATTGGCAAAGAATTTCACCGGCCCGACAAAGACATCGCACTCTCCATCACGCTAACGCTCGCGTTTCGCCCAGTCGGCGCATTCCTCTTCGGTCTACTGGCCGACCGCTATGGCCGACGCCTGCCCCTGATGATCGATCTGGTCTTCTATTCCGTGGTCGAAGTAGCCACCGGACTCGCGCCCAACTATGCCACCTTCATGGTGCTGCGCGCGCTCTTCGGCATCGGCATGGGCGGCGAATGGGGTGTCGGCGCCTCCCTCGCCATGGAAAAAGTTCCCGCGCGCCTCCGCGGTCTGCTCTCCGGATTCCTCCAGCAAGGCTACTCGACCGGCAACCTGGTCGCGGCCCTTTGCTACTTTTTCCTATTCGAGCGTTGGGGATGGCGCCCAATGTTCTTCATCGGCGGACTGCCGGCGCTGCTCGCGCTGTTCGTCCGCTTCCGCGTCGAAGAGTCCGAGGTTTGGAAGAAGAGCCGCGAGCAAAGTTGGGCACACCTGGGCCGCGCGGTTCTGTCCAACTGGAAGCTCTTCATCTACATCACGCTGCTCATGACTGCGATGAACTTCTCTTCGCACGGCACGCAGGACATGTACCCCACCTTCCTTGAGCGCTACTGGCATTTCGCGCCAGGAAAGCGCTCCGCCATCACGGCCTTCTCGATGATCGGCGCTCTGGTTGGCGGGATGTCCGTCGGCTGGCTCTCGGACCGCATCGGCCGTCGCAAAGCGATGATCATTGCGCTGGTGGGCGCGGTCGTAGTCGTTCCGCTCTGGGTCTACTCGCCGGCGCTGTGGATGCTTGTCACCGGCGCGTGGCTAATGCAATTCATGGTGCAGGGCGCCTGGGGCGTCATTCCAGCTCACCTGGCCGAGCTTTCGCCGGACTCCGTGCGCGGATTTCTTCCCGGCTTCGCCTACCAGTGCGGCGTGTTGTTCGCGAGCTCGATCGTATACATCCAAGCCGTGTTCGCCGACCACATGAGCTATGCCACCGCGATGGCGCTTACCGGAACCACAGTGTTCGTCATGGCAGGAATCATGGCGGCGATCGGGCGCGAGAAGCGCGGCGTTGAGTTCGGGCAGTAACTCAACGCGGAATCATCACCGCCGGTCTTTCCGCTCCCGAGAGGCGACTGTATGGTCCGCGGCTGCCGTTAGGAAGGATGGTTCGCTCATCGGTGCGGGATTGCGAGAGTTGCGCTGCGGTTAGTTCTTGAGCCCCCGTCAGGTCCGCGCCGCGAAGATCTGCGGCAAACAGATTGGCTCCCCGAAATCGCGCGTAGGACAAATCGGCTTGGCCTAACTTCACGTTTTTCAATACAGCCTCGCGGAAATCGCAATCGTGCAAATCGGAGCGATCGAATTCGGATCCGGTGAGGTCGGCGCAAACCAATTGCGCGCCGCCGAGATCCGCGCGTGCGAAGTCGCAGCTTTTGATGACCGCGTGTCCGAAATTCGCTCCAGAGCCGTGTGCGCCCACGAAACGGCAAAGGTTGAGCTGTGCGCGGATGAATTGCGCTTTGTGAAAATCTGCCTCCGAGAAGTCGGATGTCAAAATGCGCACCTGGTGCAGCGCCGATTCCGAAAGATCCGCACCGCGGAACTTGCAACCCTCGATCAGCGCGCCTTGCAGTCGTGCGGCGCGAAGATTGGCTTTTTGGAAGTTCGAACCGCGCAGCTTCGCATCCGTTAACTGGCAGGCGGTCATCCAACTGAATGCGAAGTTTCCCTCGCTCACCTGCGTGCTGCTCAAATCGCAGTTGCTGAGAATGGCCCTCTCGAACCCAACCGCATCGATGATCGTATCGCTGAGATCAGCGCCCGACAGATCGCAATCCAGCATCGACGCGCAACGCAAGATCGCGTTTCGAAGATTGATCGGCCCCAGCCGGAAACCGTTTAGCGTTTCCCGATCCAAAATGGCGCGAATGCCTGTCGCGACGCCATCGAGCCACTGCTCATGACTGTGCAGCAATTCGTTTAGAGAGCGTCCGCTCGACATCGTCACTGGTTCCATGGCGACATGGTACTTATCGGCCCATGCTGCCAGCGTCTTAGCGCGCGCTGTCCCGGCACCCATGCCTTCGCCGCCTGGTTCTGAACCGGGATGTAACGTGGGCGCTACGAGATGGTTTAATTGTAGATGGGCAGCGCCAAGCCAATGAGAATATTGATCGTTGAGGATGAGAAGCGCATCCAGGACTTCCTCTCCCGAGGTCTGGAGAGCGCCGGGTATGCGGTCGACGTTGCGCCCGACGGAACCACCGCCATCGATCTCGTCCACTCCACGGAATACGACCTCATCATTCTCGATCTGATGCTGCCCGACATGGACGGCCTCAGCGTTCTCCAGAAAATCCGCAATCGCAAGGTCAATCCGCCGGTTTTGATTCTCAGCGCGCGCGATGCCGTGGACGATCGCGTCAAGGGGCTGGAGCTCGGCGCCGACGACTATCTCACGAAGCCCTTCGCCTTCGTGGAATTGCTCGCACGTGTCCGCGCCCGCTTGCGCCGCGGCCAGCCCACTCCTGAGCGCCTCCAAGTGGGCGACCTCTCGCTCGACTGCATCCGCCGCAAAGTCACCCGCGCCAACGAAAACATCGAGCTCGCGCCCAAAGAGTTCAGCATCCTCGAATATCTGATGCGCAATCGCGGCCGTCCACTCAGCCGTACCATGATCGTCGAGCACGTCTGGGACATGGACTACGACGGCCTCACTAACATCGTCGACGTCTACATCCGCCATCTGCGCAGCAAGATTGACGATAAGTTCCCGCTCAAGATGATCCACACGGTGCGTGGGATCGGCTACATGCTGGACGTGCCGGAAAAAGGAGCGGAGAAGCAGGTCGAGCAGCTCTCATGACCGCCGTCCAGAAATTCTGGGGATTCACGCGCGGCTTGCGTTTCCGGCTGGCCGTCAGTTACGTCTTCTTTTTCACGCTGCTTCTGGTCTTGCTCGGCCGCGTGTTTCATCAAACCCTCAGCGCCTCGTTCCAAGCGCGCATGGAAAGCGTTCTCAACGAAGAATGGGACGCCGCCAAAGGATATCTGCGCACTGCCCCGGAGGGCCCCGACTGGTTCTACGATTCTGACGATCCCGATGAGTCCTTTGCAGTAGAGCGCCTGCGCCGCGTCTTTTTGTTAGCCGACACCCAGGGTCACGCGCTGCAAACTTCCGCCATCTACAAGTCGCTCGGCATCGATCGCCCGGCTGAGATCAAGACCATTCTCGAGTCCGGAAAACCGGCCATCGGCGTACGCACGGATCCGGCCAGCGGGATTCCCTACATGATTCGTTCCGGTCTCTGGGTGGATCACGATGGCCACAAGTATTATCTTTCGATCGGCCGGGCACTCGACTACAACGATCGTGTGATGCGAGATTTCACTCGCAACTATTTCGCGCTCGAGCCAATCGTGATTGTGCTGAGCGGTCTGCTCGGCTGGGTCCTGGCCGGCCGCGCCCTGCGCCCGGTAAACTCCGTCGCAGAGGCAGCTCAACAGATCACGCACTCCAACCTTCACACGCAAATTCCGATGCGGCACGCCGGCGACGAGCTGGACCGGTTGATCGAAGCCTTCAATCACATGATGATGCGATTGAATCGCTCGTTTGAGCAGATTCGCCAGTTCTCCACCGACGTTTCCCACGAGCTCCGCACTCCGCTGACCGTCGCGCGCGGCCAGTTGGAAGTTGCCTTGTTTACCGCCCAGACTGTGGAAGAGCACCGCGAAGCCATGGCCGAAGCGCTGGAAGGCATCGACCGATTGTCCAACATCGTGCGCGCACTGCTGTTGCTGTCGCAGTCGGAAACCGGACAGCTCACCTTGCAGAAGGCGGACCTCGATCTCGCCGAAGTGACACGCGATCTCGTGGAAGAACATCAGATTCCCGCCGAGGCCCAAGGCGTTTACCTCTCGGCTGAACTACCCGCATCGGCCATGATCTTCGCCGACCGCGTTCAGATCGAGCGCCTGATCTCGAACCTCTTAGGCAACGCCATCAAGTACACACCCGCCGGAGGCCGCGTCGCTGTGCGGCTCACCGCGGAAGGAGCCCAGTTGCGATTCGTTGTCGAAGACACCGGCGTCGGTATCGCCCCGGATCACCTGCCCCACATCTTCGATCGCTTCTATCGCGTTCCTTCCGCCGATCCGGAAAAAGGATTGGGCCTCGGGCTGAGTTTCGTGGCGTGGATCGTGAAGGCCCATGGCGGCACGGTGGACGTCGAAAGCAAGCTGCAGCAGGGCACTCGATTCACCGTGACGCTTCCGGCGGGTCATCCGACGGATTTACCGGCTGAAATGCCGGCAACTCTTACAGAGCAGGTACACTAGCTCAATGGCACTCGATATCCAAGGGCGTGAACGGGAAGGTATCGCAATTCTTGACTTGAAGGGTCGCTTGGTCGTAGGCGACTCCAATCTGCTGCGGGAGAAAGTCACCGAAAACTCCTCCGCCGGCAAGGTCAATGTCGCGCTGAATCTCGCTGAAGTCGACTACATCGATAGCACCGGCCTCGGCACCATGGTGATTTGCTTCACCTCGTTGCAGAAGGCCGGCGGCGCGCTGAAGCTTTACAGCCTGAATCGCCGGAACATCGAACTACTGCTGCTCACCAAGCTTTCCACTGTGTTCCACATTTTCGAGGACGAACAGCAAGCCATCAACAGCTTCTTCCCCGAGCGCGAGATCAAACATTTCGACATTCTGGCATTCGTTCAGAAGGCCAAGGAGTCGGAATAATCGTGTGGGGGCGCAAGCCGAAAACGATCGTGCCCCCGGGGGACCAGGCTCCATCGTTTGAGTTGAAAAAGCTTGCCGGCGGCAGCGGGTCTCTTCAAGACATTTTGAAAAGCGGACCGGCGTTGCTCGCGTTCTATAAAATCAGTTGTCCGGTGTGCCAGCTCACCGCGCCCTATCTCGAGCGCCTTGCCGCCAGCACGCAATTGCAGGTCGTCGGAATCTCCCAGGACGACTCGGCGTCGACCGAAGGATTCAACCAGCGCTTCGGTGTGACGTTCCCCACCCTGCTCGATCAATCTTCTGAAAGCTATCCGGCCAGCAACGCGTACGGAATCAGCTCCGTTCCGACGTTGTTCTTAGTGGACAAGGAAGGCCGCGTTGCGAAATCCTTCAGCGGGTTTTCCAAGCGCGATATCGAAGAGCTCGGCGACCGCGCCGGCATTGCTGTGTTCCAGTCCGGCGATAACGTACCCGAATGGAAGCCCGGTTGAGGGTCGAAAAACTAGGGTCCGGGCTGGACCTGCGATAATAGGGCAGAACGCATGGCTTCCAAATTCGAAGAAGCGTACCAATCCGTCGCCGCCGTCGCCAAGGGCATGAAGGTGACGTTCTCGGAGATGATGAATCCCACCATCACCGAAGATTATCCCGATGCGCCGCCGAAATTCCAGGAACGCTATCGCGGAGCGCACGTGTTGCAGCGCGACGAAAACGGCCTCGAAAAATGCGTCGCCTGCTTTCTCTGCGCCGCTGCTTGCCCGGCCGATTGCATTTACATCGAGGCAGCCGAGAACACCGACGCACTGCGCATCAGCGGCGGCGAACGCTACGCCAAGGTCTACAACATTGACTATTCGCGCTGCATCTTCTGCGGCTATTGCGTGGAAGCCTGCCCTACCGACGCCATCACGCATGGACACGGATTTGAAGTCGCCAGCTACAACACCTCGACGCTGATTTATCGTAAGGAGCAGATGCTCGCGCCGATCCCGCAAGGCGCCCACTTCCCGCTGAAGGCTGAGCCGCAGGCCGAATCCGCTGGCCACTAATTTTTCGGCGCGGCTACAATCTGCAAGAGACGCTTCCGGTCCGCTTCCGACAGTCCCCCGTTCTTTCGAATATCTTCGCGCGTCATGAGTTTTCGGCGATACCGGCCGAAGTACTCCGAAATGTCACCACCGTATTGGAAACTGTACATGATGTCTTCAAATGCGGCAGTATGCGGAAGACCGAGCGCGTGCCCGGTCTCGTGCAGGCACGTCAGATACACGATCGCGTCGCGCATCAACCGGTCGTCTGAGGGACCAAGCGGCGCGGGCAGCACGTACACCTCCGCGCCCGGCTTACCATCTACTTCCACTCGCCGCGTCTCACCGTACAGGCCCTGCTGCGCCGAGGCCCACAGGACTCGAATACGCGCATGCTCGCGATCCCCGGTGCGTGTGAACTCGAGCGCGCCATTCGAAGCTTTCTGCCAGGCATCGAACGCCCACCCAGCCAATTCGTCGTCACCAGTCCGGCATCCGGTCTCCGCGCTCTTGCACGGTTCCACCCAGTAGCTGTAGCGCTCCGCCGCCGTCGCGCTAGCCATTAGGAAAAGCACGGCCGCGATTGCACGCAAGGTCGGCACCAATCCGGACGCCCTAGTCGAAGATCGCATCGACTGCGAGTGACGCGCCTGGCGCGAAGAACAGCGCGATCGCTTGACCGGATTTGAAAGTGATGGAGCGACCATCGGGTGTCGAGACCTCCACCGAACGATGATCGATGTTCACCAGCCAAAACTCGCGAGCGCTGTTTTCGAGACAAACATTGCGCCGATCCAGCATTTCAGACACCGTGTTCGATGGAGAGAGCACTTCGATCACTAATTCGGGGGCGCCCTGTAGGTTGCCGTTCGGCGAAATACGCTCCCAACGATCACGAGTGACAAATCCGACGTCTGCATACCAGTATTCGAAGTCAGGAAGTGGGCGATAGGGCAACTCCGTGCCAACTTCACCTGCGTCACGCGCCGCCGCCTTAAGCAAGGCTTGGAGACGGTATTGTGCTAAAAGGTGTCGATGTTTGGGAGGAGGCACCTGGAAAACCTCTCCATGGCGGAGCTCGTAACGCGCACGAAGCGGACTGTCCGGCAGCCGCTCGAACTCCGCGAAAGACATCAGGCGAGTTGTAGACGACGCCATGGCGCGCTCCTAGGTTCGATTATACGGCTCGCCTACTGCTTCACGGCGAATACGTACATAGTGGTGCCGGCGTTGACGGCGATGAACTGTCGGCCGTTGATCGCGTACGACATCGGTCCGGCGGCGATCGGGCCACCGAGCTGAGTCTTCCAGAGCAGAGCGCCGGTCTTGGCGTCCAGCGCATAGAAGTTGCCATCGCGGCCGCCGCTGAACAGCAGACCGCTCGCGGTGGTGAGGACGCCGGCATCCGTAACGTCGGTCATCTTGAATTCCCACTTGCGCTCGCCGGTCTTCGGATCGATCGCGCGGACCGCACCATAACCTTCGTCCTCGCGGCGCTGCAGCGTCGGAGCGGGCTGCATCAACAGAGGAACAACATTGCGCGGTGCGCCGCCCATATACAGTCGCCCTTCCACAAACTCGCTGTCCGATTTCCCGTACACGCTCGAGTAGTTATCCCAGACCGAGAGATAAAACAACCCGGTCTCCGGGCTATAGGAAGGCGAATACCAATTGGTCGCGCCCAGATTGCCGGGATAGATCTTCGTGCCTTGCGCCGTCGGCTCCATATTAGCCTGCCGCATCGGCCGGCCGCGTTCGTCTAGCCCGGTGGTCCAGGTGACTTTGGCGTAGGGCTTGCCGAGCAGGAATTGACCGTCGGTGCGATCGAGCACGTAGAAAAACCCGTTTCGATTGCCCCACAGCATCACCTTGCGATCGCGCCCCTGCCACTGCATATTGGCGAGCACCGGGACCTGGACGGAATCGAAATCGAAATCGTCGTGCGGCGTGAACTGGTAAAACCATTTCAGCTCGCCGTTGTCTGGGTCGAGCGCAACCACGCAATCGCTGTAGAGATTGTCTCCAGCGCGCTTGTCGCCGTTCCAATCTGGTCCCGGATTTCCAATGCCCCAGTAGGTCAGGTTGAGTTCTGGATCGTAGGAGCCCGTAACCCAAACGGAGGCGCCGCCGTGTTTCCAGGAGTCGCCCGCCCAGGTGTTGCCGTTCTTTTGGCCCGGTTCGGGGATGGTGTAGAAACGCCAGAGTTCCTTGCCGGTGGCGGCGTCATAGGCTGCGATGAAGCCGCGGATACCGAACTCGCCGCCCGCGACGCCCATGATGACTTTGTCTTTGATTACCAGCGGCGCATGCATCAGCGAATAACCAGCCTCGGCTTTCGCGACCTGCACTTTCCAAACCTGCTTGCCGGTCTTGGCATCGAGCGCAATCAGACGCCCGTCGATGGTGCCGACAAAAACGTTGTCCCCGAGAATAGCCACGCCGCGATTCACTCGCCCGCAGCAGGTGCGCGATTCGGCTTTCACATTCGCCGAGAATGTCCAGAAGACGCGGCCGGTGGTGGCGTCGAGCGCGATCACATCGCTGGGCGCCTGCGTGGTGTACATGACGCCGTCAACAACTACGGGAGTCGCTTCGAATTTCTCGAGCGAGCGCTGCTGGAAGGCCCACTGCAACTCCAGGTTCTTGACGTTCGCCGGAGTGATCTCCTTGAGCGAGGTGTGGCGCTGGCTTTGATAGCCGCCCGAATAGGAGAGCCAGTTCTGCGGCTCTTTGTCGGAGTGCACCAGGCGATCGGAGGTAACTTGCGCCGGGAGTATTGCCGCGGCGGAGAAAAAAAGGAGGAAGCGAAGTTTCATTTCGTATTACAGTCCCTTCAAGGACGTCAGGTAGCCGACCACGTCGGAAATCTCTTCGGATGTCAGCTTGTCTTTGTACGACGGCATAGGCGATTGCATGACGAAGGCGTGCTCGCGAAGGTCGGCGATTTTGAACGAGCGCAGTTTTTCCGAGGTGTCGATCATCTGCACCGAGAACGTATCTTCATTGAGCAGGCGGCCCGTGACGGTTTGGCCGTCCCTGGTGACCACGCGATAGTAGCGATTGGCGGCGACCGTTTCGGTAGTGGGATCGGTGAGGGCTTTCAGCAGGTCGCCGGTTCGGCGGAGCATGCCGATGTCAGTGAGGTCGGGGCCGACGCGCGAGCCGGAGCTACGCACGCGATGGCAATTCAAGCACTGGCCCTTGCCGTCGAAGATTTGTTTGCCGCGCATCGGGTCGCCCGCGGTGACGGCGACATTCGAAGAAGCGGCAAGCGAGCGCAGATAAGCGACGATGGTAAGCGCCTGCGATTCGCTGAAGTTGCCGGGCGGCATGGCGGTGCCGGGGATGCCGTGCGTGATGATAGCGGCGATTTCTTCGTCGGAGTTGGCGCGCTTGAATTTTCCGTGACCCAAGTCGACGCCGGGCTGGAGGTCGCCGTTGGGCCCGTGGCATGCAGAGCAGTTGACGCGATATAAGCGACCGCCGTTTTCGACGTCCGACGGCGTGTAGCCGTGCTGCGCTAACAGTGCGCTGGCCAAGGCCAAAGGCAGGAGGAATCTGGATGGAAACATTCCTTTGCCAGTATGCCAGAGAGGTGCGCTTCGCGCAGCAGGTCGGGCCCTGTGTCCTCATGATCGGAGCCAAAAAAAAGCTCCGATTCGCAAATTGAGACGTATAATTTAGACGGGTCAGAAACGGCAGGATCTCGAGGCCCTGATCCTCGGGCGGTCGTCTGATTGCGGGAGATCCTCCTTCACAGCCTGAGTGCGACCCACCGGCTCACCACCAAACCATCCGTAACCGCTCCCGCGCGCCGTTATCCGGCTAGAAGGAGAACAACGTCTATGATCTGGATGAGAGTGTTCCTGACCGTTATCCTAACGCTGGCTGTCCCCGGCACTGCCCTCGCCAAGACCTACAAGACCACGTATCCGAATGCCTGCAGTGAGGTGTGGGTGGCTGTCAAAGACACGCTCAGCAACACAGAGAATTACAACGTAGTTTCGAGCGACGACGTCCAAATGACGGCCACGTATCAACCGAAGCATTCCGTTCACGTGACCATTACCGGAGCCGCCCTCCAGAGAAGGAATCACGTTACGCTCGTGACCAAGGGGACCGGCTGTGAAATGCAGGTGGTGTCGAATTACAGCGGATTCGAGCACAACGACCGGGAGGATTTCAAGACTCGCGTGGATGAGGCGCTGGCGAAACCGAGGTCTGAGATTTTCTCGCAGCCGGCCAAGACTCCAGCGGCGGGTTGGTAATTCTCGGCAAAAGTGCGCCGGCGATCGAGCCGACAGCCAGCGCGCTTCGGTGGCGAAGAACTGCGGAATCGATTGGCCGCGTTTATAGGTGAGGGAGCGGCCATCGGGCGTTGAGGATTCCACGCGCTGGACACCTCGAAGGCGCGCCGGAGTTCGTGGTCGAAGTGCTTTCCCCCTCCAACACTGCTGCCGAAAGCGTTGGCCGAGACGTCGGAACGATAGCCGACTGCCGTGGCCACCGTGATGGCGAAGAACGGGCTCGCCGCCCTCAACGCCCACCACCGCAGCAGTCGGGCGCGATGTAGGAGATCTCTACCGCTAATTTTATTTGGCGCCTTTCCCGGTCCTGGCGCAAAACGACAGATTTCGAGCGCCGGGTGGTGCGGAGCCCAGCTAGAGACCATTCATCGTCCATCCAAAGAGAACTCAACCCTAGCTTCGTTGGAGGGCGACTGTGCAAAATGGAAATGGTTTTCTCCGCTCCCCCGGAGCAGAGACATGATTGTGAGACTAGTTTAGATTAATGGGGCGTGCGAACTCAGGTGGACCACAGCGTCTCCATGAGTGGAGGCGCGGCACGCACGAGTGCGTGCACCGCGGCGGACTAGAACAGGCTGGCGATTTCTTTGGCGATCCCGCGAGCTTCGAGATGAATCAAGCCGGCATTGGAATCGAGCGGGCCCATAACCGCGAGAACGGCTTTGGGACCAGCCGAGTACACGAAAAGTGCGCCTTCATCGCCGCGGATGCTCACTTCGGCGAGCCCGCCCGTGGACATGCTCTCGCTGATGCGCCGACCGAGGTTCGAAGCTGCTGCCGCCATCGCGGCTACGCGATTCGGATCGCCGCCGTTGGAGAGCGAATGCGCCACCGGAAGACCTTCATTGGAAGCCAGGAGCACTCCCTTCAACTCCGGAATGGAGCTGCGAAGGTTGTCGAGATGATTTTTTAGAGCTTCGTGTTTCACCATAAATCCTTCTTGATCGAATCGGTCTGGATCGAATTGTTCTCGACGAATCGGCGGTATGTTCACGCCCCGATGTCGCCGCGTGCAGGAACTGGCCTTAGCCTGATCGATTCAGCCTTGCTGAATAGATGATCGTCGGATAGGGCGCAGACTTTAGACCCAGCGTGCGATGAACACATTAATTTTGCCGCAGGGCGACTTGGCTCAGTTTCCCACCGATAAGTACCGGTTGGTAGTAAGGAACAAGAGCGCTAGCAGCGATCCGGACCTCTTGGTTCCTTCAGGATTTGGCCCTTCCCGGCCACGTGAACCTGAAAAGTTATAAGGTTACTGCCCGAAAACGTCTCAATAAGCGCTTTACCGTAGAGAAAAGCGCGAACAGGTCTTCACTAATCGCCCTGGAACGCCGATTACACCTATATGCGTTGCCTGTATTGCGGCAAAGAGCTGGCGCTGTTGAAAAGATGGACTCGCGGCGGCCAGTTTTGCTCCGAGGCCCACAAGAAGAGCTACCAGGAAGAGTACAATCGCATCGGCTTGAGCCGGCTGTTGCAGGCCCAAAGTAAGCCGAAAGCTTCGCAACAGGAAGCTGCGCCTGCCTCGGGCGGCGGTTCGAAAGCGCCCTCGCGGCCGGATCACGCCGCGCCGGTAGCGGTGGAAGAGGAGCCGGTCGAGGTCCCCGCAGAGAATCACCGCGAGGAAATCGCGGCCGAGACGGCGCAGGAGACGGTGGAAGCCCCCGCCGACGCAGTTGCGGAAGCGGCTGCGCGAGAAGTCTCGGACGAAATCGCCGAGGATCCTGCTGAAGAACCCGCCGAAACCGCGTGGGAGCCGGACAATATGGCCGGTTTTATCAACGAGTCGGCGCCGCAGCCGGTCGCGCTGGAATTTTCTCCGTACTCCGCTAGTTGGCAGGCCGCTGAGCTACCCCCGGCCTCTCCACAGTGGCAATCGCAGGGTGTCTTGCATCAACACCTGCCGGAAGCCGCGGTTCTGGAATTGAAGTTTCGTCCCAATCTTGCGGAGAGTGAGTACTCCGCTCCGGAGGTGAAGTTGTCTCCGAACGAATTCGAACCTGGAAAACCGTTCCCGCCGGCGCTGGGGCCGGTGCTGGCGTCGAACCAGTTGCCCAGTGCAGGCGTACGGAAACTCGATATGATGCCGCGCACGGTCGAGTGGAGCGCGCTCGAGTCCACCGGCCAGATTCTTAGTTTCCTGCGCGAAGCTCCACAACAGGAATGGACGCTTCTGCAGCTCCGGTGCACAGACATCGCACTTCCGGGCGCGGACGCTCCGGTATTTTTTGAAGGCGAGAGCGCGGACGACGCCCTGTGGGGGGCATCGAAGGACTCGGCCGGAATCCCTGAGCCCGAGGACGCCGAGAGTGAGCAGATTGAAGCTCTGATTGAGCCCGATGCGGAAACCTCGGAGATGGTTACTGAGACTCCAGCGGCGACCGAAGGGCTGGCGCAGTTGAGCGATGCTGTAACTGAAGACCAGGGTGGGTCTCGGGAATCGGCGCCCGAAGAGGAAGTCGAGCCGCAGGCGGTGGTAGAAGAGCCGGTCGCGGTAGAAGAGCCGGTACATGAGCCGCTCGCGCTCGAAGAACAGCCGGCCGAAGAAGAACCGGCGGCTGCGGAGCCGGTGGCGGGTCCGCCGCAGGAGCCGCGAGCGCTCAGAACACCCACGCCGCGGTCGGCCGACCAGGCCGTCGACATTCCTTTGAAGATCTTCACTCCGGCGAAACCGAGCCCGGTGGAAGGCGCCGGCGCGCTCATCAAATTACCCGTGTTCCTTCCAGGACACACCGGTCTGCCGCTGCGTCCGAAGATGGGGCTGGTTCCGGCGAGCGGCGCGGGTTCAAAGAAATCCGCACAGCGCCCGGTGGTACAGCCGCCGGAAAGCAAAGCGGCCGAAAGCAAGCCGGAAGCCAAACAGGAAACAGCCAAGCAGGAACCGAAAGCGTCCGCCGTCGAGAAAGCGCCGGAGACTCCGAAGGCGGAAGTTCCCAAAACAGCAGCCGTACCAAACGCGAAGCCGTGGGGCAAACCCACCGCGCCGCCGTCACCGAAGGACGGGAAAGGAAGACCGGTTGCGGCGAAAGTGCAGCCGAGCGTCAAGATCACGCCTCCAGCGGCGAAGCCTCGTGAAGAGGAAAAGTCGAAAGCCCCGGCGGCCGAGAAGACGACGGTCGAGAAGCTTGCAGTAGAGAAGCCTCCGGTCGAAAAAGTTGGGGCGGAAAAAGCAGCGGAACCAAAAGCGAAAGCCGCGCGCGCGGCGGCAGAGCCCGAAAGCGCTCCGATCGAAATCGAGGCGCCCCACTTTGGAGCCCAGGACAGAAACACGTCCTTCCTCTCCACCCTCAAAGGAAAGCTGGCGATCGGCGGCGTCGCCGCGGTATTGTGCCTGAGCGGTTACTTTGTTTTCGGCGGCAAGTCACCGGCTCCGGCCCCGAATCCGGCCGCGGCAGCCGACAAAGCTGGGCCGAGCATCATGGTCGGTGGAGGCGGTTGGGTGGAAGGATGGTCGGGTGACCCCAATGGAGCGCATTTTGGCCGGCAGATCACCATCTATCGTCCATCGCTGAAGCTCTCCGACTATCGCATGGAGTTCAAGGGCGAGATCGAGCACAAGAGTCTGGGTTGGGTGTTCCGCGCAACAGATCCCCAGAACTATTACGCCATGAAGCTGGCTATTACGACGCCGGGCCTGGAGCCGAAAATTTCGCTCGTGAAGTCGGTCGTCTCGGAAGGGAAGGAGACACAGGCCGGAAAAACAGCGCTGAATCTCAGCGTCCGGTTGGACACGCAGTATTCGGTCCGCGTGGATGTCCGGGGCTCCAAGTTCACGACCTATGTGCAAGGCCAGCAGGTGGACACCTGGAATGACGATCAACTCAAGGTGGGCGGGGCGGGCTTCCTGAACGAACGCGAGGAACGTGGCCGAATCAAGTCGGTTTCGGTTTCGCTGCTGAACGGCGGGAAACAATGAGCAACAGTACAGCGAGAGAGAACAATTCCATGGAACAGACCAACGATCAATGGCTATGGGTGATCGACGATCAGTTGATTGAGTCGCTGGCGCGGCACGACACTTTGGATCCGGGGACTCCGAGCGGCCCCAAGCGCACACTGCAGTCTCCGGCGCTCGCCAAGGCGCTGTCGCTCAATATGGAGGGCAAGACCGAGCAGGCTCTGCGCGAGATTACTGACGCCATCGAGGCCGGCGAGACTTTAGCGGAACTGCATTGGACCAAGGCACACCTGGAGTTTCAGCTCGGCCAATTCGAAGCCGCGCTGGCCGACTATCGGGAAGTGCTGGAGCAGCAGCCCAATCACAAGGCTACGCTGTACAACATCGCGCTGTGCCTGGACAAGCTTGGACGGTACGAGGAAGCATTGGAAGGATTCGGCCACGCCGTGGCCGCCGATCCGAAGATGGCGGAAGGAATCCTGGGCCAGGGCATCGCGGTGTTGCACCTGAACCGGCCCGCCGACGCGCTGGCGGCCTTTGAGCATTGCCTGGAGATCAAACCCGGGCATGAAAAAGCGCTGTACGGCAAAGCCGTCGCGTTGCAGCTGTTGGGGCGCTCCGAAGAAGCAATGCAGATGTATTTGAAGTTGCTTCCGATTCTGGGGCCCCATCCGGAGCTGCTTTCAAATCTGATCGGCGTGGAACTGGCGCGGGGCGAGCAGGCGCGCGCCAAGGAACACTGCGAGAAACTGTTGAAGCTTCGCCCGAACTCCGCGGTGGCCCTCGAGGGTCTGATGGCGGCGGCGCTCGAGCGCGGCGACTTCAAGACTGCCGCGCAGCACGGGGCGCAGCTGGTTAAAGTTGCGCCACAATCCTACGAGGCGTGGTTCAACCTGGGCGTCGCCTATCAAAAGACCAACCGGCGCGAGCAGGCAGGGCAGGCTTACGCTGAAGCGATCAAGATCCGTCCGTCAAGCGAACTGGCCTACGTCAATCTTGGAACGTTATTGCAGGAGCGCGGCGATCTGGCAGAGGCGCGAAAAGCATACGAACGGGCACTCGAGAGTGCACCCGGGATGGCGAGCGCGCGCTGGAACCTCAGCATCGTGTTCGAGCGATTGGGCTCGGTGGCGGACGCCGAGAAATGCTTGGAGAAGATGGTAGAGTCGTCGCCGGAGAGTGAAGACGCGTGGTTCCGATTGGGTTACTACCGGCTGGTCAAAGATGAATTCATCGGCAGCTTCGAGGCATTCCAACACGCAGTGGACAAGCGGCAGGACTGGCTTGAGGCTCTAATCAATCTCGGCATCGCGCAGTGGCGCGCGGGAGACGCCGAAGGCGCCAAGTCGTCGTTCGTTCAGGCCATCGCGCGTCATCCGCAATCGACGGATGCGCTGCGTGCGCTAGGCGCTTTGTCGGTCGAGATGGGCGATTCCGCGCTCGCGCTGGATATCGAATCGAAGCTCGAGGAGCTCGGTGAGCCGTCGGCGGAGCTGGCCTATAATGCGGGCGTGCTGCTGGAGCGGTCCAATCAGACCGAAGAGGCCGCGCGTTGTTATCGCCAGGCAGCCGACGTGAAGCCGGATTTCGCCGAGGCGCTGCTGAACCTCGGGAATGCGCTCAAAGCGCTCGGCCAGGAAGAAGAAGCGAAGGCCTACTGGCAGCAGGCCGTGGAAGTGAAGCCGGAGCTGGCCGAAACGTACTTCTAAGTCAGTTG